>Ga0129311_1002315_pt1 | contig 11725 bp, 10 predicted proteins | sample Go1ome_FD_94435 | JGI IMG/M metagenome (GOLD analysis project Ga0129311, IMG submission 94435) | Western lowland gorrila individual fecal microbial communities from Wisconsin, USA - Go1022B metagenome | ecosystem: Host-associated > Mammals > Digestive system > Large intestine > Fecal | place... | reverse complement strand
CTGATGAAAGAGGAAACGGCGTGACCGAAGTCACGCCGCACCCCTTGAAAACTCAAGGTTTTCACCATTTTTTGATTTTACTGTTTTACGACCACCCGGCTTAGCAGCGGGTCCCTTTTTGTTCGCGCTCACGCCTGGGGCATTTCCTTCCCCAGCCGCTTGTACATGGTCTTTTTCACCGCCCGGAGGATGTTCTCATACCCGGTGCAGCGGCACAGGTGGCCGGAGAGGAGCTTGCGCAGTTCCTCGTCCGTATACTCCCTGCCGCTCTCCAAAATCTCCTCGGCGGTGAGGATGAAGCCGGGGGTACAGAAGCCGCACTGGATGGCCGCCTCCTCCACGAAGGCCTGCTGGATGTCGGAGAGCTCCCCATTGGGGCCCAGCAGCCCCTCCAGGGTGCGGATGCGCTTGCCCTCCGCCCAGACTGCCAGATAAATGCAGGAGTTGAAGGCCTCCCCGTCGATGAGGACGGTGCAGGCGCCGCACTCCCCCACCTCGCAGCCCTTTTTCACGGAGGTCAGGCGGTAATCATTGCGGAGCATATCGGTGAGGCTGGCCCGCACATCCACGGTGCGCTCCACATCCTTGCCGTTGAGATTGAAATGGACCGTCTGCATCTGGGCCATCACAGCTCACCTCCCGCTTTTTTCACAGATTCAATAAAGGCCCGCTTAGCGCTCTCCACCGCGATGTGCATCCGGAAATCCCTGGCGGCCCGCCAGGAGTCCCGGGGATTGATATCCTCCTTCACCGCCTGGGCAAACCGCTCCGCCAGGTCCATGGAAAGGGGCTGTCCGGCGGCCAGCGCCTCGGCGGTCCCGGCCCGCAGGGGCACGGGGCCCGCCACGCCGAAGGCCACCCGGACCCGCTCCACATATTTTTTATCAGCGGAGAGGCGGATGTTCACAGAGGTGCCCAGGGTGGCGATGTCCATGGCATTGCGCATAGCGTACTTGATATAGTGGCCGAAGGTATTTTCGTAGCTCTCTCTCGGAATGAGGATGGCGGTCTGGATCTCGCCCTCCCGGATGTCCACCTTACCCGCCTTGACATAGAACTCATGGATCGGCTGGCGGCGGACGCCCTCCGGCCCTGTCAGCTCCACGATGGCGTCATAGGCGTGGAGCGTGGAGGCAGAGTCGGCGGAGGTGACGCCGTTGCAGGTATTGCCGCCGATGGTGCCAATGTTGCGGATCTGGGGACCACCCACCTGGTCCACCGCCTCACCCAGCACGTTCACGTATTTCTGGATAAGGGGGTCCTGGGTGATATGGGAAAAGCTGGTGAGAGAGCCGATGCGCAGCGTGCCGTCCTCCTCCAGGGATACGCCCCGCAACTCATCCAGGCCGTAAATGGAGATGAGCTCCGCGCCGGCCCGCTTTCCCTCCCGCATCTGCACCAGCACATCGGAGCCTCCGGCAATGATCTGGGCCACGGGATGAGCAAGGCGGAGGGCCACGGCGTCGGCCACATCCGTGGCCTGGTACAAGGCTTTCATATCATACATAACGGGTCCCTCCCTTAATCGTTGATGAGGCCGGCCTCTTTGAACGCCGCGTAGAGCGCATGGGGCGTAATGGGGCAGCGGTCAATGGCCACGCCGGTGGCGTTCAAAATGGCGTTGCGGATAGCAGGCGCGCCGGAGCAGGCCGGCGGCTCGCCCAGGGATTTGGTGCCGTAGGGCGATGTGGGCTCCGGATTCTCCACGAAGTCCGCCTGGAGGTGGGGATGGTCCATAAAGGTGGAGAGCTTGTAATCCAACAGGTTATTGTTCAAGGGCTTGCCGGTCTTTTCGTCGAACTTCAGTTCCTCGGAAAGACCGTAGCCGATGGCCATGGACATGCCGCCGTGGACCTGAGCCTCTGCCAGGGCAGGGTTGATGAGAGTGCCGCAGTCGTGGACATTGACCAGATTCAAAAGCTTCACCTTGCACATGGGGATATCCACCTCCACCTCGGCGAAGGAACAGCCGAAGGAGTAGGCGTTGGTCTTGATCTGGGCCGTGGTCTCGGCGGTGATGTGCTGGCTGTGCTCCAGGGAATACAGGCTCTCCGTAGCCAGATCTCCCAGGGATTTCAGCACCCGCCCGTCGGACTTGCGGACGATCTGGCCGTCCACCAGGTCCAGGTTACTGACGGGCATCCGGGTCTGCTCATGGGCAATGGCCAAAATACGTTCCCGGAGAGCCATGGCGGTCTGCATGATGCTAAATCCGCCGATGTAAGTCTGGCGAGAGGCGTAGGCGCCGGTGCCGAAGGGCGTGACATCCGTATCCTGGGTGGAGACCACATGTACATCCTCCAGGGGAATGCCCACGGCGTCCGCCACCATCTGGGAATAGGCGGTGTCACAGCCCTGGCCAATCTCTGTCTCACCGGTCTGGAACTGGAGGGAGCCGTCCTGGTTGAGCACCATGCGGCAGGAGGAGGACTCCAGGGAGATGGGCCAGACGGCGGTATTGTACCAGAACACCGCAAGGCCCACGCCTCTGCGGACAGGACCGGTCTGGTTCTGGTATTCCCGGTATTTCCGGGCATAGTCCATGGCGGCCATGCCCTTGTCCATGCACTGGTTGAAGGTGTCGCTATACAGCTCATTTTTGGAGAAGCCGTCCACATAGCCCACAGGCATGAGATTTTTCCGCCGGAATTCCATGGGCTCCATGCCGATAGCCTTGCAGATGTCATCGATATGGCTCTCCCCGGCAAACATGGCCTGGGGAATGCCGTAGCCCCGCATGGCGCCGGCGGCGGGACGGTTGGTGAACACGGTCCAGCAGTCGCACTCCAGATTGTCGCAGGGATACAGCTGGGGGAAGGCGCCCATGCCCTTGGCCACCACGCCGTGGCCGTGGGAGGCGTAGGCTCCCTGGTTGGAGAAAGCCTCAAACTTCCGGGCCACCAGGGTACCGTCGGGCCGGACATAGGAGATGATGTGGGTGCGGATGGCATGGCGGACGCGGTTGGAGACAAACGTCTCCTCCCGGCTGCATTCCAGCTTTACCAAATGTCCGCCCACCTGGGTGGTGCACCAGGCGCAAAGCGGCTCATACAGGGCGTCCTGCTTGTTGCCGAAGCCGCCGCCGATGTAGGGCTTGATGAGCCGGACCTTGCCCCAGGGAATGCCCAGGGCCTGCCCCACGACCCGGCGGACAATGTGGGGGATCTGGGTGGAGCTGACCACCACTACCCGGCCCGCCTCCATATAGGCAAAGCAGCCGTGGTTCTCAATGTGGCAGTGCTGGACCGTGGGGGTATCGTACCAGCCCTCCACGCGGATCAGCCCCGGTTCCTTCCGGGCCTCTTCATAATTGCCCTTGCGGATATCCGTGTGCTTGAGCACGTTGCCGGGAAACTCCTCGTGGATCTGGGGGGCATCCGGTTCCATGGCCTTCTGCACATCCAGCACAAAGGGCAGCTCCTCATACTCCACCTTCAGTGCCCGGACGGCCTGGGCGGCAGCAACCTCGTCCTCCGCGATGACCACCGCCACATCGTCGCCGTAATAGCGGACATGGCGGTTCAGCAGCAGCCGGTCCGCCACGTCCTGGTGGGCGGGGTCCGTGGACCAGGGATGGCCTGCCGTGGGAAAGGGGATGTTTGGCACATCAAAGCAGGTCAGAACGCGGACCACGCCGGGAATGCGCTCCACCGCGGAGGTGTCGATGGACTTGACAAAGCCGTGGGCAATGGCGGCGTGGCAGACCTTGGCCACGTAGGCGCTCCGGTCGCACAAATCGTCCATGTATTTGGCCCGTCCGGTGACCTTTTCATAGGCGTCCACACGGACGACGCTTTTGCCGACACTTTTGTTCATAGGGCATGCCTCCTTATGGAATGAAGTCCCGCCTCCGGATTGACTTGCGGGGCGGAAAGCGGATATACTAACGTCAGATGGGAGATGGGAACATGGATGCTTTGAAAGTCGGATGTGTGGTCATGGCCGCCGGAAATGCCCGGCGGTTCGGGGAAAACAAGCTGGCGGCACAGCTGAAGGGCCGAAGCCTTATTTCACGGGCGCTGGACGCAGTTCCGGCGGAGCAGCTCCACGCCGTGGTCGTCGTGAGCCAATACCCGGAGGTCATGGACCTTGCGGGAACATTTCACTTCGCCGCCCTTTACAATCCGCACCCGGACTGGGGCATCAGTCACACCATTGCCCTGGGATTGACCGCGCTGCGGGACTGTGACGGCGTGCTGTTTTTGGTGTCCGACCAGCCGCTGCTGCGCCGTGAGAGCGTGGCAAAGCTGGTCGCGCTGTGGCGCTCCCAGCCGGACAAGATCGCGGCTCTGGGGCATGGAGGCGTCCGGGGCAATCCCTGCCTGTTCCCCGCCCGGTTCTTTCCAGAGTTAATGGCTCTGACAGAGGACCGCGGCGGCAGCAGCGTCATCCGCCGCCATGAGGAGGACCTGATGCTGCTGGAGACAGAAGCCTCTGAGCTGTACGATGTGGACACGGTCCAGGCGCTGGAAGCACTGAAGGAAACATAAAATACTGTATGAAACGCGGCGGGGCGGTTGCCCCGCCGTTTTCGTTATTTGCGGCTGTACGGCGTGCCCTCCAGGGGCAGGCTGGTGCGCAGGCGGCCGTCATAGCGGTAATAGGCGTCCGCAATGGCGGGAGCCGTGGGAATGGAGGTGATCTCGCCGATGCCGATAGCGCCGCAGGCCACATTCAATCCCTGCTTTTCCACGATGATAGGGGTGATCTCCGGGATCTGGTTGGCCCGGAACAGGCCCAGCGTGCCATATTTGGCGGTGGGCTTGCAGTTGTCCAGCGGATACCGCTCCGTCAGGGCAAAGCCCATGGACATGACCACGCCGCCTTCGATCTGACCCTCGATGGAGGTGGGATTCACCGCCTTGCCCACATCGTGGGCGGCCACGATATGGCTGATTTTTCCCTCCTCGTCCAGGATGCACACCTGGGTAGCATAGCCGTAGGCGATATGGCTGACAGGGTTGGGCACATCGGCGCCCAGGGGGTCGGTCTTGCCCAGGTATTCGCCGTAAAACTCCTGGCCCTCCAGGCCGTCCAGTCCTCCCTGGCCCAGAGCGGCCTTCAGGTCCTGGCAGGCCCGGCGGCAGGCCTCGCCGGTGAACAGCGTCTGGCGGGAACCGGAGGTGGTGCCGGAATCCGGCGCGCAGTATGTATTGGACCGCTCATAGACGATGTTTTCCCGGGGAATTTTCGTCTGGTCATAGACCATCTGCGTCAAAACCGTACCCAATCCCTGGCCGATGCAGGAGGCGCCGGCAAAAATATGGACTTTGCCGCCCTCCACCACCAGACGGACCCGGCCGGTATCCGGGATGCCCACGCCCACGCCGGCATTCTTCATGGCGCAGGCCAGGCCCACATATTTGTTGGCGTCCACGTAGGGCTTCACCGCCTCCAATGTCTCTACCAGGCCGGTGGAATCGTCCACGATCTGTCCGTTAGGCAGCTCCTGGCCGGGGCGGATGGCGTTGCGGTAACGGATCTCCCAGGGCGTAATGCCCACGATATCCGCCATCTGGTTCAAAAGCGTTTCAATGCAGAAGCAGGTCTGGGTGACGCCGAAGCCCCGGAAGGCACCGGCGGGGGGATTGTTGGTATAATAAGCCCAGCCGTCGATCTCGAAGTTCTGGTAGTTATAGGGTCCGGCGGCGTGGGTGCAGGCACGCTCCAGCACCGGGCCGCCCAGAGAGGCGTATGCGCCGGTGTCGGCGATGACCTCGGCGGCCACGCCCTGGATGATGCCGTTTTCATCGCAGCCCAGGGAGAACTCCATCTCCATGGGATGGCGCTTGGGATGGATGAGGATACTTTCCGCCCGGGTGAGCCTCACCTTAACGGGCCGCTTGGCAAGATAGGCGATGAGGGCGGCGTGGTGCTGAACAGTCACGTCCTCCTTGCCGCCGAAGCCGCCGCCCACCAAGCAGTTGCGGACCTTCACCTGCTCCGCCGGAAGCCCTAGCATTCCCATGATCTCATGCTGGGTATCGTAAGCACCCTGGTCCGTGGAAAGGACCATGATCCCCTCCCCGTCGGGATAGGCCACGGCGCACTCCGGCTCCAGGAAAGCGTGCTCCGTCCAGGGGGTGGAGAATCGCTGGGTCAGAACGTGCTTGGATTTGGCGATGGCCTCCGCCGGATTGCCCCGCTGGATATGCTTATGGGCCAGCAGGTTGCCATTTTGATGGACCAGGGGCGCGTCTGGCAGCATGGCCTCCCGGGGAGAACGGACCATGGGCAGTTCCTCATAGTCCACCTTCACCAGAGCTTTGGCCCGGGCCAGGATCTCCGGTGTCTCGGCGGCCACCAGGCAAATGGCGTCGCCCAAATAATGGGTGATCTCTCCCACGGCGATCATGGTGTCCCAGTCCTTCACCAGGTGTCCCACCTTGTTCTTCCCGGGGATATCAGCGGCAGTATAGACACCTACCACGCCCGGCAGAGCCTTGGCCTCCTCCGTGTGGATGGCCAGCACCCGGGCCCGGGGATAGGCGCTGCGGACGGCAGAACCGTAGATCATGCCGTCCAGATAAATATCATCGGGATAGGCGCCGGTGCCGGTGACCTTCTCCCGCACATCCACCCGGGGCACCCGTGCGCCCAGAGACCAGTCCTTGGGCGCCTCCGGCACCGCGCCGGCGCGAAACACCTCCGCCGCCAGCAAAATGGCGTCAATGATCTTCACATACCCGGTGCAGCGGCAGATATTATTGCGGATGGCGAAGGCCGCCTCCTCCCGGGTGGGGCTCAAATTTTTGTCCAGCAGCCCCTTGGCGCACATGACCATACCCGGGATGCAAAAGCCGCACTGAACGGCTCCGGCGGTGCCGAAGGCATATGTATAGACATCTCTCTCAAAATCCGTCAGGCCCTCCACCGTGACGATGGTCTTTCCCTCCAGCTTGTCGGTCTGGGGAATGCAGGCCCTGGCGGGCTTGCCGTCGATGAGAACGGTGCAGGTGCCGCAGGCGCCCTCGCTGCATCCGTCCTTCACGCTGGTCAGGTGCAGCTCATCCCGCAAAAAACGCAGGAGTTTTTGATTTTTCTCCACGGTCACGGCCTGGCCGTTCACGGTAAAAGTTGCCATGAATAAACCTCCTTGCCGTGCCCACCCCTGGTCCCACGGACTGTTTTTTTATATTTTTGAGGAAAGGTTGACCTTTCCCTTTGCCTTATTATACAATACCTGCCGCCGGCACGCAATCTCTGTTTGTGGAAACCGTTATCCTATCTTTAGCATAGTGCCGGAAGCTGCCATCCCACCGCCAGGGCACCCTTCCGGACTGTGATGACGGCGACAGGCTCCAGGATGTGGTTGCTGACACCCAGGGGAAATTCCGGCGTCAGCACGGCATCCTTCAGGGGATACTGAAAGCCCACTTCGTCGATCCCCTCCGCCCGGTCTCCCAGGCAAAAGGCGGAAAACAGCCCCCACTCCACCGTCTTTTCAATGGTGAGGGATTCGTTCTCCAGAGCAGTCCAGACAAAATCGTCATCATAGAGGTAACCCCTGGCGCCGCGCCGTCGGATGAACAGCAGCGTCTGGAGATTTGCCAGTGTATGGTCCAGCCGCTTGCCGCCGGTGCCGCCGTAAATATAAATGGTGTCACAGCCCTGTTCCAAAGCGGTCTTCACTGCCAGCATGGTATCCGTATCGTCCTTTTCCACGGGAGAGCGGTGGATATTGGCAAAGTCCTCCGGCTGGTCCATGGAGTCGAAATCCCCCAGCAGCAGGTCCGGCACGATGCCGGTCTGGCGGCAGATGCGATAGCCCGCGTCGGCGGCAATGACAAAGTCGCCGGGAGCGGGACGCTCCCGCAGGCCGTAAAAGCTCCCGGCGGCAAAAATAAAGCTTCGCTTCATGGGTCATCACTCCTGAAAGTACCGGAGAACTACCGGTATCGTTCTCTGGTTCCTGTGTTGTTTGTACAGTATAGCATATTCCCCCGCCGCTGGCAAATGAATTGGCCCGCCGGAATCATCCGGCGGGCCTGGGGTCTTATTCAATGTGCTCCTCGCAGAAATTGTCCAGCACCCGGTATCCCATCTCTCCCGGCTCCGCCACCGGAAATTCAGCAATGCTCACCGGGTCAAATAACGGACAAAGCCGCTTCTCCGGCTCCAGCCGCAGTACCGGTGTCTGGTCGCGGCGGCCGTTTTCTCCGCGCTTCATGCAGATCACCCCGTCCGCAGTATGTGCAAAACAGGGCGAATCATACTGCGCGTCACTCTTTCTCCATCAGCCGCAGGCCGGCGTCCTTGTCGCCGGCGATGATCAGATGGGCATCCGGCTGAAAGCGGTACTCCGGGTCCAGCAGCGGCACGATCTCGTCCCCGGTTTTAAGGCCCAGAATGTTCACGTTATACCGGCGGCGGACATCCACCTGGGCCACGGTCTTTCCCTCCCACTCCCGGGGAGTCTCAATTTCTAAAATGGCGTATTTCGGCGTTAATTCGATGTAGTCAAAGGCATTGTCCGCGGAAAAGCGCATGGCTACCCGGTGGGCCATGTCCATCTCCGTGTGGATGACGACATCGGCTCCGATCTTTTTCAGGAACTTGATCTGTTTTTCCCGGTCCGCCCGGGCCACCACGCAGCGGGCCCCCAGCTCTTTCAGCGTGGCAGTGGCCTCCAGAGAAGTCTGGAAATCGTCACTGACGCAGACAAAGCACACATCAAAGTTCCGAACCCCCAGAGAGGACAGCACCTGTTCATCCTGGCAGTCCCCCACGCAGGCGGCCGTGGCCACGGGAGCCATCTTTGCCACCCGCTCCTCGTCCTGGTCCACCACCATGACCTCGTTGCCCAGCTCCATGAGCTTATGCGTCAGGTGGATGCCAAACCGGCCCAGGCCGATCACCAAAAAGGATTTCATATCGTCCTTACTCCTTTCAACCGATCAATATCTTTTCCGGCACATTCCGCAGCCGCGACCTGGGCCGGTCCCGGGTGATAGCCATGGCCACGGACATACTGCCCACCCGTCCGGCAAACATCATCAGCGTCACTGTAATTTTGGAAAACGCCGGCAGCGTGGCGGTGATGCCCCGGGTCAGGCCCACGGTTCCCATGGCGGAAATGGACTCAAACAGTGCGTCATCCAGCGCGATACCCTGAAGGCACAGCACCATGCATCCGGCGATGCAGACCATGAAATACATACTGACAGAGGAAAACGCCTTGTGGATATCCTCCTCATCCAGACGGCGGCCGAACAGGTCCACATCCTCCCGCCGACGCACACGGGCCAGGGCGCTGAGGACCAGCACGGCGAAGGTGTTTACTTTGATACCGCCTCCGGTGGAACCGGAACCAGCGCCGATAAACATGAGGACCATGGTCAGCAGGGTCCCGCTGGCGCTGAGGGAACGCAGGTCCACGGTATTGAAGCCGGCGGTACGGGGCGTCACCGCCTGAAAGGCCGCCATCAGCAGCTGATCTCCGGCGGAGGCTCCGGCAAAGGCGTGGTCCCCTTCCAGGATATAAAAGGCCCCCGCGCTTAAAAAGAACACCAGCAGTGTGCCGGTAAGGGCGATTTTGCTGTGGAGCCTCCACCGGCTGAAATGGGTCCCGTGGGTGAGGATGTCATCCCACACCAAAAAACCCAGGCCGCCGGCGATGATGAGGAGGATAAGCACGATGTTCAAATAGGGTTCTCCCGCCGCCGAGGTCAGGGACGAGCCGGTTCCCAACAGGTCGAATCCAGCGTTGCAGAAAGCGGAGATCGCGTGAAACACCGCCATCCAAACGCCCCGCAGACCGTACCGGGGGCAAAACCACACCAGCAGCGCCGCCGCGCCAAGGCTCTCACAGGCGACCGTCACCTTCAGCGCCCGGCGGGTCAGCCGCACCACGCCGCCCATCTGCAGCGCCCCCACGGAGTCCATGAGGATGGAGCGCTGGTGAAGCCCGATGCGCCGCCCCAGAAAAATGGACACCAGGGCGGATACCGTCATGAAGCTGAGGCCGCCGATCTGGATCAGCACCAAAATCACCGCCTGGCCAAACAGCGTGAACTGGGTCCAGGTATCGTACAGCACCAGCCCCGTGACGCAGGAGGCGGAGGCGGAGGTAAACAGGGCATCCAGAAACGGCAGGCTGCCACGGTCCCGGGATGCCCAGGGCAGCATCAACAGCAAAGCCCCCAGCAAAATGAGACATGCGAAGCTCAGCGCCAGGCTCTGGACGGCATTGAGCGTAAAACGGCGACGGTCCATAGGTCCCTCCTCCTGCGAAAACGGATCATAATGTGGCTATTATACCCTGCTCGCTGCCATTTTTCAACCCGGCCCGCTGCCCTCTGGCCTTTTGGCGCCCGGTCCCTTATAATATTTTTATAATCGGGAAACCATCCCTGTTTTTTCTCGTCTTACACAGCAAAGGAAAGGAGGTGTTCCCCACGGAGGACGAAAAGATCATCGAGCTGTACTGGCAGCGGGACCAGCAGGCCATTCAGGAGACCGCCGGCAAGTACGGCATCTTTCTGCACAGCATCGCCTGGAACATTCTCCGCAGCCACGGCGACGCCGAGGAATGCGTCAACGACACGTATCTGCGGACCTGGAACGCTATCCCGCCGGCGCGGCCCTCCGCCTTCCGGACCTGGCTGGGACGCATCGTCCGGAACCTGAGCCTGGACCGCTGGAAGCAAGGCAGGACCCAGAAGCGGGGCGGCGGGGAAATGGAACTGCTGCTGGGAGAGCTGGATGGATGTGTGCCCTCTCCCCGGCGCACGGAAAGCCATCTGGAGGACCAGGAGGTGGCATCTCTCATCAGCGCGTTTTTGCGGCGGCTGCCCCGGGAAGCCCGGGTCATTTTCCTGCGGCGGTACTGGTTCGGGGATGACCTGGCCGCCATTGCCGCCCGGCTGGGCTGCGGGCAGGGCAAGGTAAAATCCTCCCTGTTCCGCACCCGAAACGCCCTGCGGACCTATCTGGAACAGGAGGGGGTATCTTTATGAACGGCGAATGGTTGTTCCGCGTTTTTGGTCTGGTGGATGAGGACCTGATCGAAGAAGCCGCCTCCCCCGCTCCCCGGCGGCGGAGGGCCATCGGGCGCGCCGCGGCGGCGGCTGCCTGCGCGGTGCTGGTATGCGGTGCGGGACTTGCCTGGCTGGTGACCGGCGGCTTCCGGGGATACGGCTCCTCCGCGCCGGGAGAGAGCGGCAGCGGCATCGCTCACGAAAGCGAGCCACTAGGCTCGGAGGGCACCGCTTTCATGTCCTACGCGGGTCCGGTGTTTCCTCTGACAACAGTGGAAGATGCACCTGGCCTGACAGCGGAGCGGACCATCACCTGGGACTTCGCCCCCGGGTCCTATGAGGATGGTTCTCCCCGCCAGTGGGGCGCTGAAGTGACGGACCGCTATATCTTAACAAACCCCACGGACAGCGACATAACGGTGACAGCCCTGTACCCCTTTGCCGGTTCTTTCCGGGAGCTTGCATCCCAGCTGCCCACAGTGACCGTGGACGGTGCGGCGGCAGCTCCCGCCCTCTATGCCGGGGGCTACGCCGGCGGGTTCCGGGACGCCGGTCTGGACGACGGCTCCACCTGGAACCTGGAATACCCGGACAGCTGGACGGACTACCGGGCTCTGCTGGAGGACGGCAGCTATCTGGATCGGGCCCTGGGAAACGGTCCGTCCCTGGATATTCCGGTGACGGTATACGAATTTACCGACTTCCAGGCCCCTGCGGGCCATGACGCCGCCACCCAGGCCATCACG
>Ga0129311_1002314_pt1 | contig 11727 bp, 11 predicted proteins | sample Go1ome_FD_94435 | JGI IMG/M metagenome (GOLD analysis project Ga0129311, IMG submission 94435) | Western lowland gorrila individual fecal microbial communities from Wisconsin, USA - Go1022B metagenome | ecosystem: Host-associated > Mammals > Digestive system > Large intestine > Fecal | place... | reverse complement strand
TGATGATTTCTCAAAGGGAAACTATGGCGGTGCACTGGATGTGCTGCTCAAACAGGCAGATACATATCCGGAGCTGTATATGTATATAGGAACTTGTTATGCGGTCACTGATGACATAGATAACATGTTTGCAAGTTATGAAAAGTATGTTCAGACGTTTGGCTTTAACTCATATGTATATGCAATGTATGGCTCGTATTATATGAATAGTGGGGATATGGAATCATCTATAGCATATATTATGAATGGCCTAGATTGTGGAGACAACGTATACAGGAAAGAACTCATGATGCTGGAGATCACTTATTATGAGAAGAAAGAGGATTATGATAAGGCGTATGAACTTGCATCACAGCTTATGGCGGATTATCCGGATTATGAGAAGGGACAACGGGAATACACATTCCTTAGTACAAGAATATCAGAGCAGTAGTTTGGGAGGAGTTATATGGAGATTCAACTGTGGAAGGAGATATTGTCTCCTTATGAGCAGGCGGTTGACGAACTTTTGGTTAAGTTCAATCACATAATAATGCAGTATAAGAATATGGGAAAATACTCTCCGATAGAAAGTGTTACAGGAAGGGTTAAAACGGTATCGAGCATTATTGATAAACTGCAGAAGAAGCATATCCCTATGGATCGTATAGTGGAGGAAATGGATGATATCGCAGGCATACGGATTATGTGTCAGTTTACGGAGGATATAAGTAAGGTTGTGGAGATAATCCGTGAACGACAGGATATGCGGATCAGGGAGGAAAAGGATTATATTACAAATGCGAAGGCGAGCGGATATCAGAGTTATCATATAATCCTGGACTATGATGTATATACGGCTTCGGGCTGTACAACTATCCAGGCGGAGATACAGATTAGAACTATGGCTATGAACTTCTGGGCCACGATCGAACATTCACTTCAATACAAGTATAAGAAGGGAATACCTCAGGACATAAGAGAAAAACTAAAAAATGCCGCTGATGCCACAGTTGCGCTGGACAGTGAGATGTCTTATGTGAGAGGGGAGATAATGGATGCTCAGAATTCATTCAACATTAAGGCAAATATAGTGTCTGAAATAATAGTAAATATCCAGAACCTGTATAAAGTAGGAAATCCAAGAGAGATTAAGAAGATCCAGGATGAATTCTATTCAATATACCAGAAAGATGATATGGAATTGTTAGAGAATTTTGAAAAACAGCTCGATATCATAGCAGAGGGATATAAGGCACAAAGTATTAAATAAGGAGTTGCAGATATGGCTTTACCAAAGGCATTTGATGATAGGATAAAAACACAGCTCGGAGATGAATACGAGGACTACATAAAGTGTTTTGACAGTGAAATGTATCATGGAATAAGAGTTAACACTTCAAAGATATCAGTGGAGGAATTCCTGCGGATATCTCCGTTTGAACTTGAGCCTGTACCGTGGACTTCAAATGGTTTCTATTATGATCATAAGAGATATACCCCGTCAAAACATCCGTATTACTATGCGGGTCTGTATTATATCCAGGAACCAAGTGCTATGACACCGGCGACTGTTCTGGACATTGAAGAGGGAGATACCGTGTTGGATATATGTGCTGCTCCAGGTGGAAAATCAACTGAGCTTGCTGCTAAGCTGAATGGTACAGGCATACTTATATCCAATGATATAAGTAACTCGCGTGCAAAAGCACTACTCAAAAATCTTGAACTTTTTGGTATAGGCAATATGTGTGTAGTAAGTGAACCACCGAATACTCTGTCAAAGGCATTTGAGGGGGTGTTTGACAAAATACTGATTGATGCGCCATGCTCTGGAGAGGGAATGTTCCGAAAATCATCTTCGATGATGACTGCGTGGGAAAATAATGGAACAGAACTTTTTGCCGGATTGCAGAGAGGAATTTTGAACGAGGCATGTAAGATGCTGAAGCCTGGTGGAAAACTTCTTTATTCAACATGTACATTTTCCCCTGAGGAGGATGAAAGATCTGTTGAGTATCTGTTATCTATAGATGACAGTATACATCTGATAGATTTCCCTAAATATGACAGGTTTGATGATGGAAACCCGGCATGGGGAGATACTGACAATCCGGATCTTGTCAAGTGCGCCAGACTTTGGCCACACCATTTGAAGGGAGAAGGTCATTTCATTGCCCTGTTTGAAAAGAATCAGGATGATTGTAACAGGAACGTCGTTTCATCATATTCTTTCAAGCCGTATAAATCAGATGGAGAGTTCCTTGAATTTGTAAAACATATATCAGAGTCAGCAGGAATTAAAACAGATAGAATAGAGGAAAATAAGGGAAGGTTGTATTATATAGCTGAAGGTATGCCAGATGTAAAGGGGCTTAGACTGCTAAGACATGGATTATTTCTTGGAGAGGTTAAGAAGAACCGATTTGAACCAAGTCAGTCACTTGCCATGTACTTAAAATCGGATCAGTATGACAATATGGTCAGTTTTGCAGCAGATGATATAAGGGTTATAAAATATCTAAAGGGGGAAACAGTGGAGCTTGATGACAGTGTTTCCATAGATAATGGATATGTGCTTGTCTGTGTGGATGGATATCCGCTTGGATGGGCGAAGAACAACAGAGGAGTATTGAAGAATAAGTATTTATCAGGATGGAGGATGATGTCATGAAAAAAGTAGCGATAGTAACTGGTGCTTCTTCAGGTATTGGCAAGGAGTTTGCAGTTCAGATAGCACAGAGATATAAGACAATCGATGAAGTATGGCTTATAGCCAGAAGAAAGGACAGACTTGCTGAAGTGAAGGCGGAGATAAGTTCTGTGAGCGGAAAACTTGTAAGGATTCTTGCGCTGGATCTTACAGATGATACGGATATTAAGTTTTACAGAAATCTTCTTGAGAGACAGGATCCATCGGTCAGAGTCCTTGTAAATGCAGCGGGATATGGAATTGCTGGACATTTTGAAAATATGACCGTTGATGATGTAAATGGAATGATTGACCTTAATTGCAGGGCACTCGCGGCAATAACACATATAACGTTACCGTATATGTCAGGTCCTTCAAATATTATAAATCTTGCATCATCTGCAGCATTTCTGCCTCAGCCGTCATTTGCAATATATGCTGCATCCAAATCTATGGTCCTGAGTTTTTCAAGGGCTCTTGGCAGGGAGCTTTCTGACAAGGGTATAACTGTAACCGCGGTATGCCCTGGACCAGTGAATACGGAGTTTTTTGATGTGGCACAGAAATATACCAAATCAAAGCCGTACAAGATGATACTCAGGGCTGATCCAAAGAAGGTGGTGAAGAAAGCCCTGTTTGATGCATACTATATGAGCGATGTATCTGTATACTCACCTCTTATGAAAGCATTCAGATTTGTGAGCAAATACCTTCCTCACAGCGTTCTTATGAAATTTATAAAATAGTTATATGAATCATATGGAGTGAGATAAATTATTTGACGACCGGATATGGAGGATGATATGGAAAAAGGACAACATGGATACATGAACAGACATAAGAGAAATGTTCTTATAAGTATCATTATACTTGGATTGTTTGTAATTGCCGGAGTTTTTTTTACTGTTGCAATGTTCAATACCAGAAAAACAATATTTATAATCATACCGATACTTGTAGCGTTACCATTAGCAAAACAGCTGGTTGCGTATATAATGTGTGCGGGGTTCAGAGAACTTACGGATGAGGAATATTCAAAGATAAAAAAGATCCGGTATTTTGGTGATCCGTCGCTGGTGTATGATGTTTCAATCAGCAGATATGAGGGAATTGTGTATTTTCCTGCGGCTGTTGTGAGGGATGGAAGAATGCTTTTCTATTATAATGGTGGATACGGCAAGAAGATCCAGAATGAAACGGCTCTGAAGAATATAATTACTGAAGCCTTTGCAGATCAGAAAAAATATGTAGTGATAGTTACAACAGACATTGAGAGTTTTGTGGCAAAGGCAAACAAGATCAAGGAACCAACGGAAGAATTTGTCGGCTCCGATGAGAGAATAAGAAATAGATTATATGAACTGGGAATTTAAAAATGAGAGAGATAGTTATATCAAAAAATGAGGCTGGACAGAGACTTAATAAACTCATTATGAAATATCTGAATAAAGCCCCATCAAGTTTTGTGTACAGGATGATAAGAAAGAAAAACATAAAACTTAACAACAATAAGGCTGTTGGCAATGAGATATTGTATGTTGGTGATGTGATACAGTTATATCTTGCTGATGATACTATAGAGTCATTCAGAGATGACAGATTGGCAACAGCTGGCAATGAATCTCAGAAAAAATTCAAACCTGAGATCATTTATCAAGATCACAATATACTGATAGTCAACAAACCAGCAGGTGTTCTGTCACAAAAAGCAGGAAAGGATGATTATTCTATAAATGAAAGTGTTATAGATTATCTTCTTGACAATGAATACATAACTGCATCACAGCTCAGGACATATAAACCATCAATATGTAACCGATTGGACAGAAACACATCTGGACTTGTGCTGTGTGGAGTGTCGCTTACCGGAAGCCAGGAATTATCCAGAATCATAAGGGAGCGAAATATTGACAAATATTACTACACCATAGTCAGAGGAGACGTAAAGGATGTTCAGGATGTGACAGCATATCTTTACAAGAATGAGAAAAAAAATCAGGTTACTATATGCGATAGTGTGGATGAAATACGTGCTATAGCAGATAACACCGGATATGATAAGATCCATACTATATTTTATCCTGAAAGGTCCAATGGAAGATATACTGAATTAAAAGTAAAGCTGATCACAGGAAAAACTCATCAGATCAGGGCACAGCTTGAACATATGGGATATCCGATCGTGGGTGATCAGAAATATGGCGACAGAGATACAAATATTTATTTCAGACAGACGTATAGATTGAGAAATCAGCTTCTCCATTGTGGTGAAATTGAATTTACCAATATAACTGGAGGCCTTGATTATCTCACAGGTAAGTCATTCTCGGCATTCAAGCCGGATTTGTATAAAACTATAGAAAAGGATTTATTTGATTAAATGGCTACATGGAATTCCCGGGGGCTTAGAGGTTCAACTCTGGAGGATATGATAAATCACACAAATGAATATTACAGACAGAAGAAACTTGCTTTGGTTCAAAAAATCCCTACACCCATAACTCCAATAAAAATAGATAAGGACAGCAGTCAGATCACGCTTGCATATTTTGAAAAGGATTCAACGGTTGATTATATAGGTGTGGTGCAGGGAGTTCCTATATGTTTTGATGCTAAGGAATGCGCTACAGATACATTTTCAATGAGAAATATTCATGAGCACCAGGTAGAGTTCATGTCTGATTTCGAAAGTCAGAATGGCATAAGTTTTCTGATCATCATGTTCACCGGCAAAAACAGATTATACTATATGCGATTTGAGGAATTGCAGGGATATATAGACAGGGCGGCACATGGACATGCCAATAATTTCAAATACGATGAACTGGATCCACGATATTTTATGAGTGCCAAGGGTGGGGCACTTGTTCATTATCTGCAGCCTCTGAACCTGGATCTAAGCAGCAGAGACGAGTAAAATATTCATTTGAGCATATGTAATGTGTGTTGACAAAGAAACTACTCTTTAATATAATGTGCACGTTGACATGCTATCAAGGTAGCAAAATAACACTTTAAAGCAGTAAAGTATTATTTTAACCGAAACAAATTATAACAATATTGACAAGGAGATATCATTATGCAGGACAAACTGTTACAGACTCCGGATGGAGTGAGAGACACCTATGACATTGAATGCAAAAAGAAGAGAAAGGTGATGCATGAACTCCATCATATTCTGGAATTATACAGCTATCATGATATAGAGACACCGACGTTCGAGTTTTTTGATATATTTAACAGGGATAAGGGGTCAGCTCCTTCAAATGAGATGTACAAGTTTTTTGACAGGGATAATAATACTCTTGTTCTCAGACCGGATATCACTCCGTCTATTGCAAGATGTGTAGCAAAATATTATGCAGATGAAGAATTACCTGTCAGATTATGTTATACGGGCAATACATACACCAATACACTAAAGCTTCAAGGTAAGCTTAAAGAGGTTACACAGATTGGTGCCGAGCTTATCAATGACGATTCATCTGCCGCCGACGCAGAGATAATTGCGACGGTAATAGACTGTTTTAACAGGATAGGGATAAAAGATTTCCAGATTGAGATCGGACAGATTGATTATTTCAAAGGCCTTGTGGCTGAATCCGGTATAAGTGAAGCTGAGGAAGAACAGATAAAGGAATATATACATATAAAGAATTTCTTTGGACTTGAGGAATATGTGAATGAGCTCAACATCAGTGATTCGCTTAAGAAAGCATTTGTAGCTTTTGATTCTCTGTTTGGAGGAATATCTATGTTGGATAAAGCAGAAGGTTATGTGACAAATGCAACTTCGCTGGAGGCTGTAAAGAGGCTCAGAAGAGTGTATGCTGCCCTTAAGTGTTATGGTTATGAAGATCGCATAAGCTTCGATCTGGGTGTCCTTGATGGTTATAATTATTACACAGGAATCATATTCCGTGGATATACATATGGCACAGGAGATGCTGTTGTCAAAGGCGGACGTTATAACAATCTTTTAAAACAATTTGGAAAGGATGCACCATCAATAGGATTTGCATTCACTGTTGAAGAGCTTATAATGGCTATGAACAGGCAGAATATTGATATTGATGTTGATTATTCAAATACGATCATACTTTATGATATTGAGAATCAGGACAAGGCGATTAAGGCAGGAATGAAACTCAGAAGTGAGGGACGTAAGATAGAACTCATTAGAAAGTCACAGAAGAAGACCATTGAGGATTATATTGATTATGCCGGAAGAGAACATTTTTCAGGTCTTATATATTTTGAACAGGCGGGAAATGCCACAGCCTATGATCTTATAGGCAAATCACATTCAAAATGGGACGGAGAACTTTAATAACTGACATCAAAAATCATAACATACGAAAGGTTTAGGACGATGAGATATTTGACATTTGCACTGGCAAAGGGCAGGCTTGCAAAGAAGACTCTTGCACTGCTTGAACAGATAGGTATAACATGTGAGGAGATGAAGGATCCTGACACAAGAAAGCTTATATTTGTAAACGAGGAATTGAAGATGAAGTTCTTTCTGTCAAAGGCTACCGATGTTCCGACATATGTGGAGTATGGTGCTGCAGATATAGGTGTGGTTGGAAAGGATACTATACTTGAAGAGGGAAGAAATCTTTATGAGGTAATGGATCTGGGATTTGGAAAATGCCGCATGTGTGTGTGTGGACCGGCATCTGCGAGAGAGCTTCTTAAAAAGAATGAAATAATTAGAGTGGCAAGTAAATATCCGGTTATAGCCAAGGATTATTTTAACAATAGAAAGCATCAGACGGTGGAGATAATCAAACTCAATGGTTCGGTGGAACTTGCACCTATAGTCGGATTGTCTGAGGTGATAGTTGATATAGTGGAGACGGGAAGTACTCTCAGGGAGAATGGCCTGGAAGTTTTGGAAGAGGTATGTCCACTTTCAGCCCGTATGGTAGTCAATCAGGTAAGTCTTAAGATGGAGAATGAGAGAATACATAAGCTTCTAGAAGACCTAAACAATTTGATAAAAGAAGAAAACTAATAAATCTAACACGATCAAGTACATAAAATGGAGGCACGACAGAGATGAGAATTGTAAAGCTTAATGCAGAGACTAAAAAAGATCTTTTAAATAATCTTTTGAAGAGAAGCCCTAACAACTTCGGCGATTTTGCTGAGACGGTACAGGCAATTGTAGATGATGTTAAGGATAATGGAGATCAGGCTCTTTTCTCATATACCAAAAAGTTTGATAAGGCAGATATTACTGCAGAGAATATAAAAGTCACACAGGAAGAGATAGATTATGCATATACACAGGTAAGCCCTGAACTTCTTGATGTAATAAGAAAAGTAAAGAAAAACATATGGGAGTATCATGAGAAGCAGAAGCAGTACAGCTGGTTTGATTCAAAGCCAAATGGAACACTGCTTGGACAGAAGGTAACTGCTCTTGCTACTGTTGGTGTGTATGTTCCTGGTGGAAAGGCTGTATATCCCTCATCGGTTTTGATGAATGTTATGCCGGCTAAAGTTGCGGGAGTAGAAAAAATTGTTATGACAACTCCTTGTAATGCTGAGGGTGAAGTGTATGCCACAACTCTTGTAGCGGCAAAAGAGGCTGGTGTTGATGAAATATATAAGGCGGGAGGAGCCCAGGCGATAGCAGCTCTTGCATATGGAACAGAGTCGATACCAAAGGTTGATAAAATAGTTGGCCCTGGAAATATATTTGTTGCACTTGCAAAGCGTGCAGTGTACGGACATGTAAGTATAGATTCTATAGCTGGTCCGTCAGAGGTTATGGTGCTTGCGGATGAGACTGCAAATCCAAGATATGTAGCTGCGGATCTGTTATCGCAGGCAGAACATGATGAGATGGCATCTGCGATACTTGTCACAACATCAAGTGAGCTGGCAGAGAAGGTTTCTGTTCAGGTTGATGAGTTTATTGAGCAGTTATCAAGAAAAGAGATTATGAGGAAGTCTGTAGATAACTACGGATATATACTTCTTGCAGATAATCTCAGTGATGCCATAGATGCTGTTAACGATATTGCTTCTGAGCATTTGGAGATTGTCACAGCCAATCCGTTTGATGTGATGACAAGAATAAAGAATGCAGGAGCCATATTTATAGGAGAGTATTCATCAGAACCTCTTGGCGATTATTTTGCGGGACCAAATCATGTACTCCCGACAAATGGTACAGCTAAATTTTTCTCTCCACTTTCAGTGGATGATTTTATTAAGAAGTCAAGTATAATCTATTATTCAAGAGAGGCACTCGAGGCTGTGCACACGGATATCGAAACATTTGCAAAGGCAGAACAGCTCACAGCACATGCAAACTCGATAGCCGTTAGATTTGAAAAATAAGACATAATGATATAGAATATGGGAAGGAGACAGGAATATGGCAGAGAAAGCAGCAAGAATCGCCAGATGTACCAGAACAACAAATGAAACAGACATAACCCTGGATTTTAATATAGACGGAAAAGGACAATCAAAGATAGATACGGGAATAGGCTTCTTTGACCACATGCTCACAAGTTTTGCAAAGCATGGATTTTTTGATCTGAACGTTACAGTGAAAGGGGATCTGTATGTTGACTGCCATCATACCATAGAGGATGTCGGCATTGTACTGGGAAAGGCTATCAAGCAGGCTGTCGGTGACAAAAAAGCAATCAAGAGATTTGGCAACTTTTTTCTTCCGATGGACGAGACACTTGTCATGTGTGCCATAGATCTGTCAGGAAGACCATATCTTGTCTATGATCTGAACCTCCAAACAGAGAGAGTTGGATATTTTGACACACAGATGGTCAAGGAGTTCTTCTATGCGGTGTCATATGCTGCTGAGATGAACCTCAACATAAAGCAGTTCTCGGGAGAGAACGATCACCATATCATCGAGGCGGCATTTAAGGCGTTTGCCAAGGCCCTTGATGAGGCGACAACTTACGACAGAAGATTAAACGGAAAGGTGCTTTCTACGAAGGGCACACTTTAAGGAGGTGCTGGTTCACTATGGATAATGATATGATCTACAAAAAGATAATTCCATGTCTGGATCTTAACAATGCAGTTGATATGGCAAAGTATTACAATGATGCCGGTGCAGATGAGATTGCATATTTTGACAGTAAAGCAACAAAAGAAGGAAGAGAACCAAACATTTCTATCATAAGACAGATATGTGAAAGTGTGGACATTCCACTTATTGCCTGTGGTGGAGTGAGGAAACTTGAAGATGTAAAAAAATTGCTCTATGCCGGTGCATCTAAAGTGTGCATGAAGTCAGCGGCGCTTAATACACCTGAGCTGGTCACGGAGGCTGCCGACCGGTTTGGAGCTGAGAGGATTATATGTACAATTGATCTCAGTGAGTGTGATAATCCTGTTGAGTATGCGAGAAAACTGAAGACACTTGGAGCTGGCGAGCTGCTGCTCCTTCACAATAATATGGTTCCAGAATATATGGATATCGTGAAATCTATCAGGGAGAATGTTGCTCTTCCCGTTATTGTGTCAACATATTCAACCAATGGGGAGGCTGTTGCAGAGATGCTGGCTGAAACCAATGCAGAATCTATTTCACTGTACAATCTTCAGAAGATGGATATAATGGAGATTAAACAGGATTGCAAAGCTGCGAATATTGATGTAAATCTGTTTGAATCATCCATGTCGTTTGATGAATTTAAGCTTAATTCTGACGGACTTATTCCGTGCGTAACACAGCACTATAAAACAGGAGAAGTCCTTATGGTGGCGTATATGAACAAGGAATCTTATGAAAAGACCATCAGAACAGGCCGTATGACCTATTGGAGTCGAAGCAGAAATGAGCTTTGGACCAAAGGGGACACATCAGGCCATTATCAGTATGTAAAATCGCTTACAATAGATTGCGATAAAGATACTATACTTGCAAAGGTTTCACAGATTGGGGCTGCGTGTCATACGGGCAGCCGAACTTGTTTCTTTACAGATCTGGTAAAGAAGGAGTACAATGATACCAATCCTTTGAAAATTTTTGAGGAAGTATATAATACCATAAGAGATAGAAAGGATCAGCCTCGTGAAGGCTCGTATACTAACTATTTGTTCGATAAAGGTATTGACAAGATTCTGAAGAAGGTGGGCGAGGAGGCTACAGAGATCGTTATTGCAGCCAAAAACCCGGATTCAGAGGATATAAAATATGAAATATCTGACTTTCTGTACCATCTGATGGTGTTGATGGTAGAGAGAGAAATCAGCTGGAAAGACATAACAGAAGAACTGGCTGACAGAAGATAGAGTGGAGGATATTAGACAATGCAAAATTATGGCGTTAATGAACTGAGAAAGATGTTTCTGGAATTTATGGAGAGCAAGGGTCATCTCAGAATGAAGAGCTTTTCCCTTATTCCACACAATGACAACAGCTTACTGCTGATCAATTCAGGTATGGCACCGCTTAAGCCTTACTTTACCGGGCAGGAGGTACCACCGAGAAGGCGTGTTACAACATGCCAGAAGTGTATCAGAACAGGTGATATAGAGAATGTAGGAAAGACGGCTCGTCACGGTACGTTCTTTGAGATGCTGGGTAATTTCTCATTTGGCGATTATTTTAAGCATGAGGCTATATCATGGACATGGGAGTTCCTCACAGATGTTGTCGGACTCGATAAGAACAGACTCTATCCATCGGTTTACCAGGACGATGATGAGGCTTTTGATATATGGAATAAGGAGATCGGTGTTGATGCTGATCGAATATTCAGATTTGGTAAGGAGGACAACTTCTGGGAGCATGGTGCAGGTCCTTGTGGTCCATGTTCAGAGGTTTATTACGACAGAGGCGAGAAGTATGGATGTGGCAAGCCTGGTTGTACTGTAGGCTGTGATTGTGACAGGTATATGGAAGTATGGAACAATGTATTTACACAGTTTAACAATGATGGTCACAACAATTATACTGAGCTTGAGCAGAAGAACATAGATACAGGTATGGGTCTTGAGAGACTTGCTGTTGTAGTTCAGGATGTTGATTCTATTTTTGATGTCGATACAATAAAGGC
>Ga0129311_1002313_pt1 | contig 11727 bp, 8 predicted proteins | sample Go1ome_FD_94435 | JGI IMG/M metagenome (GOLD analysis project Ga0129311, IMG submission 94435) | Western lowland gorrila individual fecal microbial communities from Wisconsin, USA - Go1022B metagenome | ecosystem: Host-associated > Mammals > Digestive system > Large intestine > Fecal | place... | reverse complement strand
GAGTGGTCCTACGAAATGACCAGCCCCTGGGAGGCAAACTTCGGAGCGGCGTTCACTTTCGGGACTGTCGGACTTGTCAGCGTCGATTATGAACTGACCGACTACAGTTCGATGCGTTTCCGCCAGTATTCCGACGACCTGTATGCGGCCGACCCTTACCTGGTGGTCAACCGCCTGAACGAGCTCTTCTGCGGAGTAAGTCATTCGCTGCGCATCGGCGGAGAATTCAAGCCGGTTCCGTCCATAGCCCTGCGTGCAGGTTTCTCCATGAAGACTTCTCCCGAGAAGACCTATACCGACAATCTCGGGCTCACCGTAACAGCCTCGGACTACGAGAATTTCTTTGATGATTTCGAGAGCGGAGTGTACTCTCTCGTGAAGAGCAAGTATTCCGGAGGCGCGGCGAGGAGCTATTCCCTCGGTGTCGGGTACTCGTCTCCAGGGTCTTTCTTTGCGGATCTGGGCTTCCGTCTGAACAAATATCCGACGGAGTACCGCAAACCTTACGCAGATTATATTTACGACGGGGACGGCAAGCTTGAAACAGCTTCACCTCTTATACGTACTGACAGAAAGTTATGCGATATCCTGCTGACTTTCGGATGGAGATTCTAATTTGATATGAAACTTAAAGCTAAAGAACTTGCAGAAATCCTGAACGGCAGGGTGGACGGCAATCCGGAGGAGGTCGTAACCTCTTTCGCCCGAATCGAAAACGGCAAACCTTCCCAGCTCTGCTTTTTCGCGAATCCTAAATATGAGCATTATGTATATACCGGCAAGGCTTCCATCTTGCTGGTAAATGCTGATTTCGAGCCCAAACAGCCCGTTGCGGCTACCATGATACGCGTCCCGGACGCATATTCTGCCGTCGCCCAGCTGCTCAAATACGTCTCGGACCAGAAAAAGGCATACAAAAGACACCGCGGACTGCTGTGCCGTATTGCCTGCTCGGCCAAGATAGGGAAGAGAGTCTGGATAGGGGACTTTACCAAAATTGGCCGCAGATGCGTCATCGGTGAAAGGACCATCATCCGCGAGAACGTGACTATCGGCGAGGGCACACGCATCGGCTCAGGCTGCATAATCTATCCCGGAGTACGGATTTATCCCGGTATGGTTATCGGAGACAACGTGATCCTGCACGCGAACTGCGTCATCGGCAGCGACGGTTTCGGCAACGCTCCCCAGCCGGACGGGACCTGGAAGAAAATCGAGCATCTCGGCAATGTCGTCATAGGCAACAACGTGGAGATCGGCGCAAACACCACGGTGGACCGCGCTGAAATGGAATCCACCGTCATCTGCGACGGAGTGAAGCTCGACAATCTCTGCCAGATTGCGCACAATGTCTATATCGGGGAGAACACCGTAATGGCGGCGCAGTGCGGAGTCGCGGGTTCGGCGAAGATAGGGAAAAACTGCATGTTCGGCGGCCAGACCGGTATCTCCGGGCATATCACCATAGCTGACGGAACCCGTGTAGGCGGACGTTCGGGAGTTATCGGAAATGTCCGCAAGAGCGGCCAGGTCCTGATCGGCTTCCCCGCCATAGACCACAACATTTACATGCGCGCCTACGCGAAATTCAAAAACTCAGGCAAGGAGTAAGAGATGAAGCAGCGGACCCTGATTAAAACCTATACTTTTGAGGGCAAAGGCCTTCATTCCGGGCGTTATGCCCACGTCACACTCCGTCCGGCACCTGTCGATACGGGAATAGTCTTCATAAGGACTGACCTGGGCGGCGCACGCATCCCGGCGCTTGCTGAGAACGTCTCCCGCACTTCCCGCAGCACGATCATCTCGTCCGGAAAGGCTTCGGTCGGAACTATCGAGCATCTTCTCTCGGCTCTCACCGGTCTCGGGATTGACAACGCTTTCGTGGAGATCGACAACAAGGAGATGCCCATACTGGACGGCAGCGCACGTTTCTACGCCGAGGCGATCGCTCCCGACGGAGTGCAGGAGCAGGATGCGGAACGCAGGTGGATAACCCTGGACAGGGAAATCCGCGTGGAAAATGCCAAAACCGGCTCGTACATACTCATAGAGCCTGCGGACGAACCGTCCATAAACCTTACCATTGACTTCAATTCACACGTGCTCGGGGTTCAGACCGTGCATTGGGACATGTCGGTAGACTATGCCGAAGAAATCGCCCCGTGCCGCACCTTCTGCTTCCTGCACGAGGTCCAGCTGCTCGCAACGCTCGGCCTGGTCAAGGGCGGGGATGTGGAGAACGCCATCGTGGTCGTGGAGAAACCCGTTTCGGATGCGACCTTGAGGCGTCTTGCGAAGAGATTCAACCAGCCCCTTCTCTCGGTCACCCCGAATGGGTATCTGAGCAACCTTGTGCTCCGTTTCGACGACGAGTGCGGCAGGCACAAGCTCCTTGACATAATCGGCGACCTGCGGCTTGCAGGCGGATTCATGAAGGCGAAAGTCACGGCGTTCAAGCCGGGCCACGCCCTGAACACGACAGCAGCAAAAGAAATCAGAAAAAACACATTATAATTTATGAACAACATTTCTCCTCTCGCAACCGTGCACCCCGGCGCAAAGCTGGGCGACAACATCGAAATCGGACCTTACGCCTATATCGACGACAATGTCGAAATCGGGGACGGCTGCAAGATCTATCCGCACGCAACGATATTCTCATACGTGAAGATGGGCAAGAACTGCAATATCTTTCCCGGTGCCGTAGTAGGTGCAGTCCCGCAGGACCTGAAATTCGACGGCGAGGTCACCTATGTCGAAATCGGAGACAGGGTGAATATCCGCGAGTGCGCCACCATCAACCGCGGCACGAAAGCCAGCGGCAAGGGCGTCACCAAAATAGGAAGTGACACTCTTATAATGTCTTACGTGCATGTGGCTCACGACTGCAGGGTCGGAAACCACTGCATCCTCGTCAGCTATGTCGGCATCGCCGGTGAGACTGATGTCGACGACTGGGCCATCCTCGGAGGCAGCACTGTCGTGCATCAGTTCTCCCATATCGGCAAGCACGCCATGGTAGGCGGCGGTTCGAAAATCAACAAGGACATTCCGCCGTATTCCCTCTGCGGACGCGATCCCATCTGCTATGCGGGCGTGAATATCGTAGGACTGCGCCGCCGCGGCTTCGATTCGGACGTCATCCGCAATATCAAGGACATGTATGACACCCTCTACAACCAGGGCTACAATATTTCCGACGGTTGCGCACGCATCGAGGCCGGCTTCCCGGATTCTCCCGAGAAGGCTGAGATCCTGGATTTCATCCGCAACTCCAAGAGGGGCATCGTTCGCGGAAATGACTCTTCCCGCGAAAAGGGAGCCATAGAGTAAGGTGCTGCTCTCTATAGCATATTTCCCTCCTGTCGAATACTTCGCCGTCCTGGCGGAGTATTCGTCGGTTTATCTGGAGGCGCACGAGAATTATATCCGCCAGACGTGGCGAAACCGCTGCCGTGTGCTCACGGCTAACGGTCCTATGGACCTTCGTTTCCCCGTCGTGCACGACGGGGAAAGGCGGGTTCGCCACATCCGTGTGGACTATAAGACCCCGTGGGTGGAAAAGACGGAGCAGGCGATTGATTCCGCCTATCGGTCTTCGCCTTTCTTCGAATACTACAGGGACGCCCTTTACGGGATTCTGGATTCGCACCCGGAAACCCTCTGGGAACTGGACCTGAGCATCATGCGCTTCTTTATTTCCAAGATCGGCCTGCGTACCGAACTGCTCGAAACCTCCTCTTTCATCCCGCCCGTCGTAGCGCCCTCCGTTCCGGAAACTATAGTTCTCGGCAACTATGCCCCCTGCGGGAGGCAAACCCTTTCTGCACATGGTGCTGCTTCTCCTGCTTATGGAAACGGTGCCGGATCCGGTCTACGCGGCAACTCCCTGCAGGACCTGCGCTATTCCATAACGCCGAAAAAGCCGTCCTCGTATGTGGGACGGCCTTACTGGCAGGTCTTCAGGGAGAAATTCGGCTTCGTCCCTGGACTCTCCATCATGGACCTGCTCTTCAACGAAGGTCCGGAAAGTCTTTGTTATTTCTAACGCAGCGGCAGGACGGTGATGCGCTTGGGACGGTAGAGGGAGTCGGTGGAGTAGCGGATGGGCGTCGTCATAGAAATTATCTTCATGATCTCGCTGACCGGTTCGTTGTCGAACGTGCCCTTGAACATGTTCCTGCCGATTTCGGGGTCGCTTATCGTGATATTCAGATTATACAGCTGACCCAGGCGCTTGAATACTCTTTCGAGCGGCACGTTGTTGAAACTCAGCACTCCGTCTTTCCATATGCAGTCATCCTCGACGTCCGCGTTGCGGACTGAATAGAATCGGTTCGAGTTGTTGTAGCACAGCCTTTCGCCGGGATTCAGTTCCGACAGCCTGAGTCCTTCGCTGAACACTCCCACCTTGCCTTTCCGCAGAGAAACCGTGGAGATGCTGTCCGCAGCGAAAGCGTTGACGTTGAACTCGGTTCCCGTCGCAACGACTTCCACCGCCCCAGCCTTGACTATGAAAGGCATCTTTTCCGACGATTCCACTTCGAAGAAAGCCTCGCCCTTAAGCGCCACCGCCCTTTCCTTTCCGCGGAAAACTGCCGGATATTCGAGAGAACTGCCCGAATTCAGCCATACCTTGCTGCCGTCCGAGAGCACGACCTGTGTGCGGGAGGAAAAAGGCGCGAACACTGTCTGCCGGACCTCGTTCTTTGCCAGTATGCGCCCGCTGTGCATGGTGACCGAAGCCCAGATCGAAAATGCCGCAAGCGGTACGGCGAGTGCCGCCGCGATCCTCAGCACAAGTTGCGACGTACTGATTCGGTTCTTTTTGTGAAGCCTTTCCTGGACACGTGCGAAAGCCGCCTCCCTGTCTATGCTCTTCTCCTGGAAAGCGGGATGGGACGCATCCCAGATATTCTTGTACTGATGAAAGATGCGGCTGTTCCCACGGCTTTCCGCGACCCAGTCGAGGACGGTCCGCTCTTCCTCTGGCGTGTCGCTGCCGAGGAGAAAAGCGGTTATCAGCTGTTCCATATTGTTCTGCACGTCGTCTTTCATATAGGTTCGTAGTTTTTTTCGATGCTTCCTCTGATTGTCTTCAGCACATTGCAGATCCTGGCCTCCACAGTCTTCACGGAGCAATTCTGGATCACTGCAATCTTCTTGTGCGTCAGGCCGCCTGTCCTGCTCAGCTCGAACGCCTGCCGCTCGGCAGGTTTGAGCTTGTCGAGCAGCTTGTCAATCAGGATCTTAAGTTCTGAGAACATTATATATTCGTCCGCGTGTGAATCGAAGACATCCTTGTTCCTCATCTCGAAGCGGACGTGTTCCGAAATGACCTTGCGGTGCTCCAGCTCGTTGAAGCAGCGGTTGCGGGTGCATACTATAAGGTAACTCCTCAGGCTGGACATCACGCCGAGCGTTTCGTGCCCCCTCCACAGCTCCATAAAGACGTTCTGGACTATATCCTCGCAGGCATCCTGGTCGTGGATATAGACCCCGGCAAACATCACGAGGTCCAGGTAGTATTTCTCGAACAGGAGCGAAAAGGCCCTCTGGCTGCCCATTTTCAAGGCTTCCAGCAGTACGAGGTCTTCCGATTCCGACAAATTCGCCATAGGTTTGATACTTCTGCAAAAGTAGGTGAAAAAAACTTAAAGAAAAATATGGGGTATTTCCGACTTTGCCTGTCTATAAAGTGTAATAACCAATTTCTATCTTATGAACAACTCTATTTTGAGGAGCCTCGTATCCTGTGTGGTGCTTCTGCTGGTTACGTTCTCGGCGGCAGCGCAGAATCCGGGGTCGAAAATCACCATCCGGACTACAGCCGGTGACAACCTCGAAACGGTCTTCAGCAAAATCGAAAAGGCTACGGAGTATCGTTTCATCTACAACAGCAATGTCATTGATGTCAAACAGAAAGCCGGCCAGATTACCGCCAGCAGGGAGGACATCGGAACATTCCTGAAAAAATTGTTCAACGGAAAGGGCATCAGTTTCTCCATCAAGGGAAACAAGATTGTCCTGAGCGCAGAGGAAAAGGCATCCGCTGCGGTTACCTGCTCTGTTTCAGGTATTGTGTCGGATGCTTCCGGAGCGCCGCTGCCCGGTGCGAGTGTCATGATTGAGGGCAGCCTGAACGGTACGGTCAGCTCCGCGGACGGAAAGTACAGCATCAAAGTCCCCGCCGGAGGACGCATCGTAGTTTCGATGCTCGGTTTTCAGGACCGGGTCCTGAACGTCACCAAGTCCGGCACTATGGACGTCACCCTGGACGATGACCTCCAGCAGCTGGACCAGATCGTGGTGGTCGGTTACGGCACGCAGAAAAGATCAAGCCTCACCGGCGCAATCTCGACCGTTTCCGCTTCGGACGTCCTGAAAGCTCCCGTCATGAGCATAAGTAATATAGTAGGTGCAAGGGTTTCCGGTATCGCAGCCGTTCAGAGCAGCGGCCAGCCGGGTTCCAACAACGCGACTCTCACCGTCCGCGGCCAGAGCAGCGTCATCTATGTCATAGACGGTATCCGCCGTTCGGCGGCGGACTTCAACGGACTGGACCCGAACGAAATCGAGTCCGTATCCGTGCTCAAGGACGCTTCCGCTGTCGCGGTCTTCGGTCTTGACGCCAACGCCGCATTCGTCGTTACGACCAAGAAGGGCGCTGACGAAGCGGTGAAAATCACCTATTCAGGAAACGTCGGCATCAGCCGCAACGCCGAGAAACACGACTACCTGGACGGTCCCGAATATGCATACTGGTACAACAAGGCCCTCGAGAATGTCGGCAGAGACCCTGTCTTCACCGCCGAGCAGGTCCAGAAGATGCGTGCCGGAGTCGACGGCTGGGGCAACACCGACTGGTACGACGAGATGTGGGGGACAGGTGTGAATACGCACCACAACATATCCGCATCCGGCGGCAACAAGGTGGTCCAGTTCTTCGCCTCGCTCGGTTATTTCAACGAGAAGGGTAACCTGAACAACTTCGACTACAACCGCTACAATCTCCGCGCAAACATCAACGCGAACCTTACCGAGGGACTTTCCCTGAACCTGGGCCTGTCAGTAAGGCAGGAGGACAGATCCACTCCTTTCATAGATGCGAACCCCAAGGGCTTCCTGACCGTTCCCACGCAGACCTGCTACGCCCTGCCTTTCGTTCCGATGACGGTAAAGGACAGCGACGGCAAGGAATATCCTGTCGCCACGCCGACGAGCATCCAGCCTGTTTCGCCCTATGCTATGACCGAGGGCTCGGGCTACTCCCGCACCGGCAGGAACTACCAGCAGGCGAACGCGGCCCTGCAGTATGACGCCCCCTGGCTGGAGGGACTCAGCTTCAAGTTCCAGGGAGCCTACGACCTGAGCTACGCCATGAGCAAATCCCTGAAGACTCCGATGGAGGTCATGGTCGTTACCTACCCTACTTCCACGACGGAGGAACTCTCCTATAAAAAGGTCAACAGCACCATTCTCGGCGACACTCCGACTCTTTCCGAGTCCGCATCACGGAGCCTTACCGTGACCACGCAGTCGAGCATCAGCTACGCCAACACTTTCGGCAAGCACGACATCTCGGTCCTGGCGCTTTGCGAAACCCGCGAGACCAAGGGGAACAATCTCGGTGCGACGGGCTACGGTCTGGACTTCATCCAGCTCGACGAACTCTCGAAAGTAACCAACCTGAAAAACGGTACCGAGGAGGCTATCCCCGAAATTTCCGGTGCCAGCTCCCAGAGCAAGGCCGCCGGTTTCGTGGGACGTATCAACTGGAACTACGACGAGCGCTACTATATCGAGGCCTCCGTCCGCCATGACGGCAGCTACCTCTTCGGAGGAATGAACAAGCGCTGGGTCACCCTTCCCGGTTTCTCCGCCGCATGGAGGATCAGCAACGAAAACTGGTTCAACGTCAGCTGGATAGACAACATGAAGATCCGCGCAGGCATCGGTAAGACCGCGACCAGCGGCGTCAGCGCTTTCCAGTGGATGAACACCATGGGGCTCAACCCCAACACCGTTGTCATCGGGGGCGCGAGCCAGTCCGGAATCAACGCTTCCGTGCTCGGAAACCCGAACCTGACCTGGTCCCAGTGCCTGAGCTACAACGTCGGTGTCGACGCATCGCTGTGGAACGGCAGGCTGAATGTGGAAGCCGACGCTTTCTATAAATACGAATTCGACAAGCTCTCCACAGTTACCGGAGCCTATCCTCCCTCCATGGGCGGCTACTATTTCTCCTCCGACAACGTGAACGAGGTTGACTACAGAGGTTTTGACCTGACTCTCAACCACAGGAACAGGGTCGGACAGTTCAATTACGGTGTGAAATTCATCTGGTCCTTCGCCTATGCCCGCTGGCTGCACTATGCAGGTGATTCCAAGGACACCCAGGAGTGGTCGCGCCTCACCGGAAAGCAGGTTGGCAGCCAGCTTGCCCTGATAGCCGAAGGCCTGTACCAGTCGCAGGATGAGATTGACAACTCCGTCATAGACCCGACCCGTCCTCCACTTGTGGGATACATCCGTTACAAGGATATGGACGGAGACGGAATTATCAACTACCGCAAGGACCAGGGCTATTTCAGCCGGAGCATCACCCCCACCCATACCGGCTCCCTCGAACTGTCCGGCGCATGGAAGGGCTTTGACCTGAACGTGCTGTTCTCCTGGGGCCTCGGCAACGACGTTCCGATTTCCGGCCTCTATGTCGGATTCTCAGGAACTTCCAACTACGTGCAGGCTCTGACCGAGTACTCCAAGGCTTTCTACCAGAACGGCAACACTCCCAAGTACCTTGTGGAGAACTCCTGGACACCCGAGAACCCGAATGCGGAGTTCCCCTGCCTGGAAGTCGCCAGCCGCGGAACGGGCAACGCCTACTGCTCCACTTTCTGGAACAGGAACGGTGCATACCTCAGGCTGAAGACGGCCCAGCTGGGATACACTCTTCCCTCGAAGCTGCTCTCCAGACTGCCCATAGAGAACGTACGCTTCTACATCGAGGGCTTCAACCTCTTTACCGTCAGCGACCTGACCAAATTCAACATCGACCCCGAAGCTCCCGGCGTGAACAACGGCTATTACCCTCAGCAGAGGACGGCTTCCATCGGCGTTAAAGTAACATTCAAATAGTCGGAAGAAATGAGACACATTATAAAAATATCAGCGCTTGTTCTCGGACTCGCCACTCTCGTTTCGTGCAACGGGTGGCTCGACGACGTGCGCCAGACCACCAAAATCAGCGATGAGACCGTCTGGCAGCAGGAAAGCTCCGTAGACAGCTACGTAAACACTTTCTATACCTATCTGCACGATTATTCTCCCTTCGGGACGGCCCAGTACCAGGGCAACCTTACTGAGTGCCTTACCGATGTCTTCAACTACGGCAGCACCAACCTGAATCCCCGGATGGGCCACGCCTACCTGCTGCTCACCACGCCCAACTCCATATCGGCGGACGGAGGCTGCATGTACAGCATCTGGGAAAGAGGCGCCTACAAGCAGATACGCCAGATCAACCAGTTCCTCTCACTGCAGAGGAAATACTCCAAGTTCTCCGACGAGCAGAACGCCTTATGGGAGGCCCAGGTGCGTTTCTTCAGGGCTTTCGTGTACTTCCAGCTCGCAAAAAGACACGACGGCGTCATCCTTTACGACGATCTTCCGACTGACGGACAGAAGGACCGCTCCACCAACGAGGAAACCTGGCAGTTCGTCGCCGACGACCTCGACTACGCTGCGCAGCACCTTCCCGAGAAGTGGAATGCCGCGAACAGCGGCCGTGTAACCAAGGGTGCGGCTTTCGCGCTCAAGTCCCGCGCAATGCTCTATGCCGGGCGCTGGCAGGATGCCTATGATGCCGCTGATTCGGTCATGAGCCTGAACCTGTACGACCTTACCGCCAAGTACGAGGATGCGTGGAAGGGCAACAATGTCGAGTCCATCCTGGAATTCAACTACGATGCCCAGAACGGTCCGTCCCACTCTTTCGACAAGTACCACTGCCCCGCATGCGACGGCTATGACTATGGCGGACTCGGAACTCCCACGCAGGAGATGGTCGAATGCTACGAAAAGGCCGACGGCACGAAGGTGGACTGGACTCCCTGGCACGGAACGACCAACGTCACTCCTCCCTACGCCGAACTCGAGCCCCGCTTCAAGGCGACCGTGATCTATCGCGGATGCACATGGAAGGGCAAGGTTATGGATTGCAGCCTTGCCGGTGAGAACGGAGAGTATGTGCCCTACGGCAAGCTCATCACCACCTACGGCAAGACCACTACCGGCTATTTCCTCCGCAAGCTGATGGACGAGGGCCTGACTGACGTCAAGAACACCGACAGTTCTCAGCCCTGGGTCGAAATCCGTTTCGCAGAGGTGCTCCTCAACAAGGCGGAGGCCGCCTACCGTCTGAACAAGGCAGGCGAGGCCCGCGAACTTATGAACAGAGTCCGCGGCAGGGTGGGTCTGCCCCGCAAGAGCAGTTCCGGAGACGCATGGTTCAAGGACTACCGCAACGAGCGCAAGGTCGAACTCGCATACGAGGGGCATCTGTTCTGGGATATGCGCAGATGGAGGCTCGCCCACACTGAGTACAACCACTACCGCACGCACGGAATGGCAATCAACGGCGCTTCCAACACCTACGACTACGTGGTGTGCGACGACAAGGACCGACTCTTCGACGAAAAGTACTACTGCCTGCCCGTTCCTGTCGACGAGAGGAAGAACAATCTGTCAATCAAACAATATGATTCCTGGCTATAATATGAAGAACGCTATGAGAAATACTTTTTTAGGAGTTTTACTCTCCATGCTGCTTGTCCTGCCCTGGTCATGCCAGAAGCCCGACGAGTTCGAGGCGGTGCGTTCCTCGAATGCCCTTGTGACTTTCACTGCGAAGTTCATGTATGACGAAAGCGACGAAAATGAATTCAAGGGTGAAATAGACTACGAAAATCACGTCATCAACGTGGTCTTCCCATATAATTATCCGGCTCTTTCGGATAACGTGCTTACTATGGATGTGCTTACCAAACTGAAAGTACAGGCATCAATAGAAAACAACGTCATTATCGAACCGCCGCTGTTGTTTATGGATTTCACCAAGGACAATGTCATCACCGTGATCGACAACCTTGAGGGAACCCGTACCGACTACACCGTAAAGGCCGAGATCCGCAAGAGCGACAAATGCGAGATAACCTCTTTCGCATTCAGCAACCTGGGAATTTCTGGCGTTGTTTCCGAGAAGTCGGTTTCCATCATCGCGGTAGAAACCATAGGCAAGTCCCTCGCGGACGTCACGCTCTCGCACGGTGCCACAATCGAACCCGATCCGCGCACGACGGCAATCGACTGGGAAGTCGAGCAGACCCTCACGGTAACCGCCCAGAACGGCGTTGACAAGACTGTCTATACCGTCAAGAAGGACCTGCCTGCAAAACTCGCCACCGGTATGCGCCCGGGAAGCGGCGTGATCAAATGGACCCGCAAGCTCTCCGCGATCAGCGGAATCTCCGGCATCCAGAAGGTCCACGGCTTCGCGATAACTCCCGACGGAATCGTTCTCAACCAGCAGGATGCCACGACTCTGCCCGTCATCAGGACCCTGGACGGCAGCGACGCCGGGACCACCATGACCGTCGAATCCGGAACCAACTACTTCATGACTTCGGACGACAGCGGCAACATCCTCTGGTGCAACTATCG
>Ga0129311_1002311_pt1 | contig 11746 bp, 9 predicted proteins | sample Go1ome_FD_94435 | JGI IMG/M metagenome (GOLD analysis project Ga0129311, IMG submission 94435) | Western lowland gorrila individual fecal microbial communities from Wisconsin, USA - Go1022B metagenome | ecosystem: Host-associated > Mammals > Digestive system > Large intestine > Fecal | place... | reverse complement strand
TGTTCGGAACAGATCCTGAAGTGAAGGCTATCCATGCCGGACTTGAGTGCGGTTTGTTCCTTGAGAAGTTCCCATATCTCGATATGGTATCATTCGGTCCAACCCTCAGGGGAGTTCATGCTCCTGGTGAGAAACTTGATCTGGTCTCTAACGAGAAATTCGTGAAGTTGCTTGTTGACATTGTAACTAATTTCAAATGATAGAGATAGCACCATCAATGCTTTCGGCAGACTTTCTTCATCTTGAAAAAGATGTGGAAATGGTGAATTTGAACGCGGACATCTTCCATCTTGATGTGATGGATGGTGTCCTTGTTCCTAATATTTCATATGGTTTTCCTATAGTGGAAGCAATTGCCAAGAAAGCGACCAAGACATTGGATGTTCACCTGATGATTGTTCATCCGGAGAAGTATGTAGAGCGTTTTGCCAAAGTCGGTGCAGGTATGATAAGCTTTCATCTGGAGGCTTCAGACCGCGACGGAACTGACCCCGCCCAGATACTTGCCCGGATCCGTTCTTACGGAGTGAAGGCTGGCCTTGCCATCAATCCTGACATCCCGGTGGAAAGGGTATATCCTTATCTGAAAGATGCTGATTTCATCCTTGTGATGTCGGTATTTGCAGGATTCGGCGGACAGAAGTTCATAGAGGATACCTACGAAAGAGTAAGGGCCGTCAAGGCGGAGATATCAAGACAGGGCTTGCCATGCAGGATTGAGGTGGATGGAGGAGTTTCTCCTTCCAATGCAAGTGCATTGGCACAGGCCGGCGCTGAGATTCTTGTTGCCGGCAGTGCTGTCTTCAAGGCGGAAAATCCGGCCGATGTGATTTCGAAAATGAAATCAGATGATATAGCTTAACTCTTTGAAAGCGAATCTTCTGATTGATTTATCAGGCATTTCCATGAGAAGCAGACCTTCTTCGGAGATGCCTTTTATCGTACCTTTGAAGTCCATATCATTGATGCAGTCGTGATAGTTCTCTTCCTTTCCGTATCTGTATAGTCTGTCCAGGTACCTGTTCCTCAATGTGTCGAAATTCTCTGCGTTATCGAGCATGCAGAGGTTTTCCTTAAATGTTTCCAGAAATTCTTCCAAAGCTGTTTCCGGTTCATTACGGGTCCCGGTAATGAGGTAAAGTGATGTCGGGTTCATCAGTTCCGGAGAGAAGGATTGCTGGTTCAGATTAATCCCTATGCCAATGATGCTGCTGGATACCTCAGTCCCTGAAAGGCTGTTTTCAATCAGCATCCCGCAGATTTTCTTGTTGCGGACATATATGTCGTTGGGCCATTTGATATTGGCCTGAACATTTTTGGAAGAGAGAAAGTCAATGACAGAAAGTGATGATACGATACTCAGACTGAACTGTCCGATTGCATTGACCTTGGGATTCCCTCCCTTCCCGGGGTAGAGCAGGATTGAAAATGTCAGATTCTCGCCGGAAGCGCTTGTCCATTTGTTGCCTCTCTGCCCGCGGCCGGCGGTCTGGAATCTCGCGGCATAGACTGACATGGTGTCAATGTTGCCGTTTTCGGCTGATTCCGCTCTCCTGCGGGCCTCGGAATTGGTAGAATCGATGGTATCGAACCATGTTATAGGCGTTAGCGCTTTCATTGGACTGATTTTTGTTTTATATTTGCATTACAAATTTAAACAAATCTTATAAATGGGAAAAAATGTTCTTAAGGTCATAACTGACGCGATGCTTGAAAAGAAGGGACAGAATGTCGTGTCTCTGGACCTGAGCCCGATAGGTACGGCTATATCAGATTATTTTGTAGTGTGCAACGCAGATTCCACGACTGCAGTGGCCGCGATAGCCGACAATGTCATTGTCAGGATGGAAGAGAAGTGCGAGAGAAAAGTTCTCCGTATGCAGGGATTGGAAAACGATTTCTGGATTATTCTGGATTACGGTGATGTAGTTGTGCACATATTCCTTACTCAGTACAGAGAGTTCTATAGGCTTGAAGACCTTTGGGCTGATGCGGAGAGGACCGAATATACTGATGAGCCGGTTCCGGTTCAGGAAACTGCTGAAAAGAGAGTCAAGCCTAAGGCAGCGACAAAGGTCAGAGCTTCAGCCAAGAGAGTGAAGAAACTGGAGTCCGGGCCTGATTCATTGTAACGAACTGATTAAATGGCAAATAATACCAATAAAAACGGCAATAAGCCGCAACGCAAGATAGTCACGATAAATTTCGGTTTTTCGTGGCTCTATATTCCATTGATTATAGGCATAATATACCTGATGTTCACCAGCGGTTCCGCAAAACCGATGAAAATCGAATGGGCGGATGTGAAGGAGATGATTCAGGCAGGTGATGTGAAAGACATCGTCTATATCAGGAATGACTATAAAGGAGATGTTACTATCCGTCCGGACCGTCTGGCCAAGTACAGTGACAAGTTCGGAGGAAAAGTTCCTTCTTCATCTCCGCATTTCTGGTTCTATGTCTCAGGCAAATTCGACCCTGAGAACGAGTTCTCGGAACTTAATGCGGCGCTGGCTCCGGCAGACCATTTCAAGGTCATTATGGAGAATGACGACCAGATGTGGACTCATGTCATTGACTGGTTCCTGTTCCCTGTGATTCTGATTCTGATGTGGTTCTTTATGTTCAGGGGATTCAACAGAAACATGGGAGGAGGCGGTCCTGGAGGACAGGGCGGCATTTTCGGAGTCGGAAAGGCAACCGGGAAACTGGCAGACAAGAATACCGTCAAGGTTACATTCAAGGATGTGGCCGGTCTGTACGGCGCGAAGGATGAGGTGATGGAAATTGTGGATTTCCTCAAGAATCCGAAGAAATATACGGCATTGGGAGGTAAGATTCCTAAGGGAGCCCTCCTCGTAGGCCCTCCGGGAACCGGTAAGACCTTGTTGGCCAAGGCTGTAGCAGGCGAGGCCAATGTACCGTTCTTTTCTATCTCCGGATCTGATTTCGTGGAGATGTTCGTCGGAGTAGGTGCTTCCCGCGTCAGGGACCTGTTCAGGCAGGCTAAGGAAAAGGCTCCTTGTATCGTGTTCATAGACGAGATTGACGCGGTCGGACGAGCAAGAGGCAAGAATGCCGGCTTCTCATCCAACGATGAGCGTGAAAATACATTGAACCAGCTCCTTACTGAGATGGACGGCTTCGATACCAACTCCGGTGTAATCGTTCTCGCAGCGACAAACCGCGCGGACATTCTGGACAAGGCGCTTATGCGTGCAGGCCGTTTTGACAGGCAGATTCATGTGGACCTTCCTGAACTCAAGGAGAGAGTGGAGATTTTCAATGTCCATATAAAGGGACTCAAGATCGCCGGGGATTTCGATGTGGAATTCATGGCCAAGCATACTCCAGGTTTCTCCGGAGCCGACATTGCCAATGTTTGTAACGAGGCTGCGCTTACAGCTGCAAGAAGGAACAAGAAGGAGATTGACAGGCAGGATTTCCTCGATGCCGTCGACAGGATCATAGGCGGACTTGAGCGTAAGGCTGCGATAATTACTCCTGCAGAGAAGAAGTCCATTGCCCACCACGAGGCAGGACATGCAGCCGTAAGCTGGTTGCTTCCGTATGCGAATCCTCTTTTTAAGGTCACGTTGATTCCAAGAGGTCAGGCACTCGGTGCCGCGTGGTATCTTCCTGAGGAAAGAAAACTCTGGACCAAGTCCCAGATGATCGATGAGATGTGTTCGCTTATCGGAGGACGTGTCGCTGAGGAAATCGTGAACGGTGAGCCTTCGACAGGAGCGCAGAACGATCTTGAAAGACTTACCCAGATGGCTTACGGAATGGTCAAATACTATGGTATGAGCAAGGCTGTCGGAGCGCTGTCTTTCTACGATTCTACAGGAGCCAGAGGCTATGACTTGACTAAGCCTTTCAGTGAGAAGACTGCGGAAGTCATTGATGCTGAGGTCAAGAACATTGTTTCAATGATTCATGACAGAACGCTCAAGATTCTTACCGACCATAAGGAGGGCTTCCTCAAGATGGCCGCCCTGCTTCTCGAAAAGGAAGTGATTTTTGCAGATGATGTCGAGAAGATTCTCGGACCTAAGGTCAAGCCTGAGTCTGATGATCTGACGCCGGAAGATACAGCTGATGAGCCTTCGGACAAAGTTCCGGCTGATGCAAACTAGAGTTACGTACGTACTATAAACCCAAACCATGAACAATACTGTTTTAAGGACTATTTCAGGAGCCGGCTTCATCGTTGTGATGTTGGCCGGTCTCCTTGTGAATAAGTTCCTCTTCGCTGCGCTTGTGATTTTCATCATGTCCGTCATGATGCATGAGTTCTATACGATCACCATGAATGACAGGTACAAATTCTCCAGGCTTCTGGCGATTTTCTCCGGAATCATCCTGTTTTCATTGATCTTCTGCTCATGTGCCTATGATATGGAAGTGAAGTATGTTTCCATTGCCATTCTTCCGATACTGATGGTGATGGTCAATTCGCTCTATGTCAGGGACAAGACGGAATTCGGAAAATTCTCGGATATTTACACGGGAATATTATATATCGCAGTCCCTCTGTCATTGTCGAATCTGATTGTCTTTTTCAACCAGACTTTCAACGGAACCATACTCCTGTATTTCTTTATTCTTATCTGGAGTTCCGATATAGGCGGTTATGTCTTCGGATCCACACTTGGAAAGCGTTTCGGCAAGAAACTGTTTCCTGACATATCTCCTAAGAAAACTTGGGCCGGTTTTTGGGGCGGAATGTTCTGTTCAGTATTGTCCGGTATTGTCATGAAATATACTATGAGCCTGGATATCACTCTTTTGAATGTTGTGTTGCTGGCTATAGTGATGGATATTGCAGGAGTTTATGGAGACCTTTTCGAGTCTCAGTGGAAACGTCACTACAATGTCAAGGATTCCGGTACGGTCATTCCGGGACACGGAGGAATGCTTGACCGTTTTGACAGTACCATATTCGCAATGCCGATAGGTGCGCTTTACCTCATCGTCATGAATATTCTTTAGTAGCGGACGATTTGATTTCTGAAACTGCGATTTTATTCATATCTTTGAATATTTAATCGCGAATTCATTGCCTAGAAACATGAAAATTGACAAAAATTCTTACGGAACTATAGCGTGCGCGTGGTTGGTGAGCGGTGTTATCATTTATCTCTGTATGACATTCATCCCAATTCGCGGACTTGCCTATACCATATCTGCGATATTCCTTTTATATGCACTTTTCGTTACATGGTTCCACCGTGTTCCGGTACGTCACACTCCGAACGGAGAGAAGATAGTGACATCCGGTGCTGACGGAAAGGTTGTCATCATCCAGAAAGTATTTGAGAAAGAATATCTTAAGAAGGAATGCATTCAGGTCTCGGTATATATGAACTTTTTCAATGTTCACGCCAATTTCTGGCCTGCAAGCGGAAAGGTATCATATTATAAGTACCATCCGGGAAAATATCTCCTGGCTTTCCTTCCAAAGGCAGCTGAAGAGAACGAGCATGCGTCCACTGCTATTGATACCGGTCATGGTGAGATTTTCTTCAAACAGATTGCCGGAACATTTGCCAGAAGGATTGTCTCTTACTCGGAGGTCGGTTCTCAGGAATCACGCGGAAAGCAGTGCGGAATTATAAAGTTCGGTTCCAGACTTGATTTGTTCCTTCCACTTGACGCCGACATCAAGGTTAAACTGGGAGAGGAGACCAAGGCAGCCGAAACCATTATCGCCGAGCTCAAGTAATAATACGGATTCAAGTTTTGCACGTGCGAAACTTGAGGGATACACAAAAACTTAACGCATCTCAGGAGTCTTGTAATCAAGATCTTGAGATGCGTTTGTCATATCTGTGACAGAACCCGGTGTTCTGCCTGCACGCTACTTCTTCTGGTCGTCCTCTATCATTGACACGAGGATATCCACGGCCTCAGATTCCGGTACGTGGCGCATTACGGGTTCTTTCTTGTGGTAGATGGAGACTTTTCCGTTGCCTTCGCCTACGTATCCCCAGTCCGCGTCAGCCATCTCTCCGGGTCCGTTGACAATGCAGCCCATGACAGCGATGACCACGTCTTTCAGATGTTCCGTACGTGCCTTGACCTGTTCGAAAGTGGACTGCAGGTTATACATGGTTCTTCCGCATCCTGGACAGGCGATATATTCAGGTTTGTAGAATCTCCTGCGGGCTGCTTGCATGAGTTCGTCTTCCAGATAGCGGCCCAAACCGGATTCGACTATCTGCATAGAATTGCCGTCGCTGTCTTTATAGGTTCCGGAAATATGCACCTCATCAAGTTCTCTGTCCAGCAGGCGTTTTCCGAAGTCGCATGAGAAATCGAGCAGCAGACGCTCACGTGATGGCGCGTCATAGATAGCCTCGGCGGTTTTGCCGTCCAGTTTCAATGATGTCATGCTGGACTGCAGCTTGCCGTCATATCTGTCAGCAATGTATTGGGCAACGGGGATTTCATTGACAGGATCCTCAGTCAGGGAAACTCGGATTGTATTGCCGATTCCTTCTGAGAGGAGTGCAGAAGTGCCTACACAAGATTTTATCCTTCCGGAATCTCCATTGCCTGCTTCAGTTACACCTACATGAATCGGAAAAACAGTGCCTTCTTTCTGCATGTATTCAGCAAGGAGTCTATAGGCCTCGACCATTACGATGGTGTTGCTGGACTTGAGAGAGACTACGACATTGAAGAAATCGTTCTTTATGCAGAGTCTCAGCCATTCCATTGCAGCCTCAGCCATAGCTTTCGGGGTGTTGCCGTAAAGATTAGTGATACGCTCTCCTAACGAGCCGTGGTTCAGGCCGATACGGATAGCAGTGCCGTGCTCTGAACAAACTTTGACAAGTCTTGCGAGCTGTCTTGATGCCTCGTCGAAGTCCCTGTTGAAATTACCAGGATTGATTCGCACCTTTTCAACGAAAGGGGCAACCGCTATGGCCGTCTCAGAGGAAAAATGGATATCTGCCACAAGGGGAGTGTCAATGCCTTTGCTTCTCAGTTTGTTGCGGATAGCCTCCACGTGCGGTACGTCCTGAAGTCCGGGGACGGTTATCCTGATGATTTCAGCGCCTGCATCATGCATTCTTATGCATTGGTTTACAGTTGCATCCTCATCGTATGTATGAGTGTTGCACATGGTCTGGACTACAATATGATGTCCGGAACCGATAAGAACGTCACCGACTTTTGCAGTCAGAGTTTTGATTTCCTGTTTCATGCTATCAGAGATTTTCCTGTTTGGTTTCATATACAAGCTGTCTGGCCTCTTTCCTTAACTGGGACTTGGTCTTTCCTGTCCGTCTGGTAAGCTGGAAATGCAGGCCTGCAGAAATGATTATATCCGACGGATATGCGAATCTGTAGTAATATTCGCTGTTGTAGTCAGGCTTGTAGAGACTGCCCATTGAGTATCTGTATGTCGCCTCGATGTGAAACTCTATCGGGTCGAAAACGAATCCGAATCCTACTCCCGCCTTCACACCATACTCGAAGCGCTTTTCATAGTCATAGAAAGCAGTCTTGTACTTCTCCGGAACCTTTTCGCCATCGCGTTCAATGCTGAACCGGTATCCTCCGAAAAGACCGGCATTGACGATGAACTTCAGGTGCCAGACATCCATGTGGAGATGTGCCAGAAACGGAATCTCACCGTATGTGTATCTGGCCTGGACCGCTCCGTCGACTGTCTCCGTAAAGTTGCCTGTCTCCTTGTCTTTCTTGAACTTATAACCGCTCTGACCATAGAATAAGCCGGTCTGGAAACCGAAATACGGCATGTATCCGAACATCTTCCCGTACTTGGTGAACGTCACTCCGAAATTGTACGGATTCATAAGCATTCCCTGCCTCTTGGTAGGATTGAACATCATCTGGCTCAATGTGTATCCATACTGGAAACCGACCATCGTATAGTCATTGATGGAAAATTTCTTCGCCACTTTCACGGTATCCAGGTATTCATCCGTGTATTCTCGCGAGGCCTTGAATGTCAAGGTGTCCTTGGCCGCCTTTTTCAGATGTTTCTTCTTTACTGACGGAATGAGCCTCGGGGAGGATTCCGTGGAATCCGGCATTGCCACGACCACTGAATCTTCCGCCACGGTCTGAGCCAAGGCATTGGTACAGAGGAAGAGAGCAGTTCCAACTATAATAATCAATTTTCTCATTTCAATTCTCTCCAAACAGTTTAGCGATGTCCAGTCTCTGTTCCACTTCTGTGGCTTCCTTGATGTTCAGGATGTAAGAGCCGTCCTTGAGTTTGTAGAAGATGACCTTTTCCGGCTGCCTGTGTTCCAGAAGATTGCCGGTATCGACCATTCCGTTTTTGTTCTTGTCCTCAGTCATACGGACCGAATACTTGCCTTCCTTCAGATAAGGGAAAGTGAGTTTCGCGTCTTTTTCAATGATATATGAGCGCAGGACCTTGTCTCTTTTTTCATTGAGAAGGTCAATGATATACTTGTGGTTGACATTAGTCATGTCCAGAATCAAAGTGCTGAGCTTGTCATCCTTAGGCAAGGACACTTTTACTTCGGTACTGTCATTGTAGAAACCATTGATATCGCGGAACTTACGATGAGGAACCTTGAGTTTGTATTCATATCCCGTCATCAGTTTTCCTTCAGGTGTAAGTGTGTATTTCCTGAGATTCAGGGTATCGCGCACAACAGAAAACTTCATCTTGGATTCCTGCTGGCGAGGGTTGATGGAAATCAGTTTCAGAGAATCGAAATTCTCATAGATGATAGGGTAGTTGAACTCTATCTGGAATCCGTACTGCTCGATATTCTCTGGTTCTGCCGTGACTTTCATTACGCAAGTGGTATCCTCATGTTTGATATCCCTTCTGGAACTCTTGGACTTGCTGCCGGCTTTCTCCATTGCAAGTCGCACGTGCTCCGTGAACGGAACCAGCTTGCCTGTGGTGTCCGTCTTCATATAATCGACGAACAGGTGCAATGTGTCAGGCATACGCTTCCTGTCATTGACCCAAATCTCGAGGCTGTCCTTCTGGATATTGAACTGTGTGATGAGACGGTTTGCCGGAATTCCCTTGACCCAGAGCGAATCTATCTGGGCAGACGGAGCCATGAATGTTATGTACGAAGACCTTGGCTGTGTACGTACCTTATTGACAATCATCTGCTTGGACGGCTTTTCGCGGAACATTACCATCTCATATTCCGCCTTTCTGGCCTCGCAGTGCAAAGTGTCCTTCATATCGTATTTCATGAGTTCCGGAAGGTCGTCACTGGCTACGATAGTTGGACGTATTATGCTGTCGTGGAATGCAATGCGGTCATTGTCAGGGTCATAGATGTTGTTGGAACTTTCATCCCTGATTGCGTACAGGCGATAGTCTGTATCCGCGATGTTTCTCAATGCAAAGAATCCCCAGTCATCAGTCTTGACAGCGGCGTCCGGTCTGCGCTTGAAGACTGCGGAATCGGACAAGTCCTTGTAAAGCATTACGGTAGCGCCTTTTATAGGCTGCAGGGTGTTGCAGTCTCTCACGACCCCGGTAATCGCCATTGAATCTATCTGGGAACCTGTCGAGAACATCAGCGTGTAGCCCGGATACATGTTGCCCTCGTTGTTGTCCGCTATGGCGTTGGTAAGGTCGAGGGTATATGTCGTGTTGGTGTCGAGGTCTGATTCGAAATATACTATGACAGATTTTCCGCGGATTTTGTATCGCGGGCTCTTCTCCAGAGGTGGAGAGAGGAAAATCGCCTTGGGGTCCTTGACTGTCACATATTCATTGAAAGTAATGACTATCTGGGTGTTGTGCGTCGGAACATTGGTGCTCCCCGGAAGAGGGGAGATGTTGGTTATGACCGGCGGAATCGTGTCTTTGTCACCTCCGCTTGGCGGGGTCGTCGTGTTGGCGCAAGAATGTGAAAACATCATTGCCCCAAGTACTAATGCTACCGGGATCCCCGGAATGAGTCTCTCTATATGCTTATTCATACTGTTTTACAAATCTGTACGCATGACACTTTGTATTCCCTTGATACTCTGGAGCTTTGCAATCATTTTGTCCAGAATGTCCCTGTCATGCACGAAAAGGTCAATGTGACCGTCGAAAATGCCGCCATCGGTATTCAGGTCAATGTGGCGCATGTTCACGCCCATGACCAGCGAAATGTAGCCGGAGATGTCGTTCAAAAGACCGATTCTGTCAATGCCTTTGAGCGAAATCCGTACCGGGAATGATATGTCGGTAGGGGATTCCCAGAGAGTCTTCACGATCCTGTCTCCGTGTTTGGTGGCGATGTCCTCAGCCACAGGGCAGGATTTCTTATGGACGGTTATTGTTCCGTCCGGTGACATGAATCCCACTACAGGGTCGCCAGGGATAGGCTTGCAGCACCCTGCAATCACATATTTATGTCCGTCTGAAGAAGAATTTATGATGAAGTCCGTGTTCTCCTTCTTGTCTTCTGAGATGATTCTCGCAATGTCCTCGAATTTGATGTAGCCGATGCCATAGCGGAAGAGGAACTCATCGTAACTGTTCAGGCCGAGCCTTGAAGAGAAGAGCCTCAACGCTGCATTGTCGGCTTTCATTCCGATGCTCTTGAGGTTTTCTGTCAATGACTCTCTGCCTGTTTTGATGAACTCATCCCTCTGTGGACGGAAATAATCCATCACCTGGTTCTTTGCATGGCGTGTGGTAAGGAAATCATACCATTCCAGTTTCGGGTGACCGTCCTCTGCAGAAATGATTTCCACCTGGTCTCCAGTCTTGAGGACATATGAGAGAGGTACGAGCTTCATGTTCACCTTGGCGGCAATGGCCTTGTTACCTATCTGTGAATGAATCAGATATGCAAAATCAAGAGCCGTGGCACCCTTCTCGATGGATTTCTGTTCTCCCTTCGGGGTGAAGACGAGAATAGTGGTGGCGGTGAGGTCTTTGTGGATGATATCAAGCAGTTCAAGGGCGTTGACATCTGGACTTACCAGGATTTCCTTGACCTTGGACAGCCATTTGTCCATTTCGCTGTCATTTTCGCTGATGTAGCCGTCCTGCTTGTATGCCCAGTGGGCTGCAATACCTTTCTCAGCGATGTCGTCCATTCTCCTTGTCCTGATCTGAACCTCGATCCAGATACCGGAATTGCTCATTAATGTGCAGTGGAGAGCTTCATATCCATTGCTCTTCGGATGCTTGACCCAGTCGCGGACTCTCTCGGACTTATACCTGTAAAGTCCTGTTATTATGGAGAATATGTGATAGCATTGATCTCGCTCCGTCTCCTTGTTGTCGTTTGTGGCAGTCGGATTGAAGATGATTCTCACGGCATAGAGGTCATAGACCTGGTCGAAGGTTATCTGCTTTGTGGTCATCTTGTGCCAGATGGAGTACGGTGTCTTTACTCGCTTCTTTATCTGGAAATCGAAACCTGCCTTTTCTAGGGCATTGCGGATAGGACCTATGAACTCGTCAATGCTTTTCTCCTTGTCGGACATGTCCCTGTTGATCTTGGCACTGATGTCGTTGTAGGCATCCGGTTCTTTGTACCTGAGCCAGATGTTTTCCATTTCGGACTTCACTTCGTACAGTCCGAGCCTGTGGGCCAGAGGTACGAATATGAACATGGTCTCGCTCAGAATCTTGTCACGCTTGTATTCAGGCATGAATTCTATGGTGCGGCAGTTGTGCAGACGGTCCGCCAACTTGATCAGTACGACACGAACATCGTCATTGAGAGTCAGGAGGATACGCTTGAAATTCTCGGCC
>Ga0129311_1002309_pt1 | contig 11756 bp, 18 predicted proteins | sample Go1ome_FD_94435 | JGI IMG/M metagenome (GOLD analysis project Ga0129311, IMG submission 94435) | Western lowland gorrila individual fecal microbial communities from Wisconsin, USA - Go1022B metagenome | ecosystem: Host-associated > Mammals > Digestive system > Large intestine > Fecal | place... | reverse complement strand
TCTTTATATTCCTCGAGCCCTTCCATGATCGCATCTGCAAGTTCTCCGATCTTCACCTTCTCCATCATCGATCGACCTTCCTGCACCAAAGTTTCAGCGCCTTCCGTTTATTATTCATATGATCTACGCGGAGGATATTGTAGAGATCATCCTCTATGCGAATGCGATACCCAGTTGGCGTGATCCTTTCTGTCTCACTTGACCAGCGGACCGTGAAGGCACAGGACGCACGATCACGTGTCGCGCCGGCATCTTCTGTTTCTTCACCACCCTCATTACTGATCGTTGCAAAGCACCGAAAATACTCCGCCCACTCCGTCTTATGGTTTCCGATTTCATCCGTCACAACCGAACTTTTCTCGATCGTGATCCGCATATTTAAAAGTGAAACTTCCATCAGAACTTCGCCTCCCGGACACCAAATAAAAGCGCACGGAGCGTAAGCATCAATTCATTATGATCCGCCTCTTCTCTGTGCTCATATAAATAGGCGACCGCGTACATCGCGGCCACCTTCATGATAGGCGTGATCGCATCCTCTGTATTCGGGCGACGACTTACGTCAAAGACGAGGGACTCCGCAGAATCAATAAGACCTTTTAAAAGCTCATCCTCATCCGAGCTATCCACCCGTAGATACTGTTTCACCTCGTCTAGACTAAGCATCGCTCCACCTTCTTCCTTTAGGCGCCGGCCTTCATAACCTGAACCGCCTCCGGCAGGATCAGAAGACCATCGACTCTCTCCTTCGCCACATAGCCGATCATACCGTTACCGGCGAACAGCTCACGAAGCGGCTGGAAAGAACGGCTACCGCGGTCACCGATGTTGTAGTAGCTATAGTCACCAAACGCCATCACTGGCTTACCTGCCTCGACGGTTGGTGCAAACGCAGAGGTGTGGATGCCATAGCCACAGAGTCTATCTGGCTCTCCGGCCTGGTAAGACGGCTGCCAGAGGTAGGCGCCATTGTTGTCCTTCAGCTTACGAAGATCCGCAAGGGTCTGGTCGTTCATGATGAAGGATGCCTTCTGGCGGTACGGACGCTTCAGCTTATAGATGAGGTTAAGAACATCATCGCTTGCGATCTTCGTACCGGTGAGAGTGATCGCGGTCTCGCCGCCCTTCGTCTCATGGAAAAGACCGACCGGCTTTCCGGTACCATCGCCATTCAGGAATGCATCCTCCTCCGCGTTTGCAAGAGCCTTACCAAACTGAGTGGTGATGTACGCCTCAAGGTTAAATGCATTGTCATAGAGGAGCTCCTCGGTGATCTTGATCGCTACATGAAGCTTATGGGCATCGAGAATCTTCTGACCGAACTTTGCATCGGTAAACTGAAGCTCTCCACCCTCCTCGATCCAGGCAGCGGTCGGCTTGGTGGCTGCGATGTTGATCTTATGCTCACCGGAGGTCTTAAGCTGAGTCGCAAGGCCTCGCATGATGTTCTCTTCATTCAGTACATCGATGAGGCGCTTATCCCACTCCTCCGGAACAAGATATCCACCATCGGTGTCAACGCCCTCCTGCAGGATATCGCTTACCTGGTGGAAGCCGGTACGCATCGCCTGAAGAGCTGCCTTACGGTACGCATCCGACGCACGACCAGTCTTCTCCGGCGCAGCTCCCGCACCCGGACGCTCCGTAAGCGGGGAAGCCATCGGCTTATTAAGCTCGTCATCGATCTCCTTCTGACGAGTTAAGCGCTCGATCTCCTTTGTATAATCGGTCACCTCCTTCTCCATACGATCGTAGGTCTCGCTATCCTCTAAAGACATGAGTCCATTCTCGCCCTGGTGAGCATCAAGGAAGGTCTTTGCTGCCTCCCATGCGGTGGCACGCTTTGTAATTAAATCATTTAAATTCATCATTGATATCTCCTTTACATCATGGTTTTAAGAAGGTTTAAACGCTCATAGCAGTCGCTAGCCTTCCTCGTGTTTTCCGGTGTTTCTACCGGAGGTTTCTTATAATGATCGATCACCTTATTGGTAACCGCTTCATCCATACGGCGGCTCTTGAAGAGGGTGCCCTTTGGGGAGACGCCTTCTCCTTCATTCTTAGTTCGCTCGATCATGGCGTCTGCAAAGTGAAGCTCGACCGCCATCTTTGCATCCATCCAGGTCTCATCTTCCATAAGCTGTGAAAGCTTATTTCGGGAAAGCCCCGTCTTTACCGCGTAGGCATTAATGATCGAATCCTTCACAGACTCAAGCATCTCGGCCGCCTTTTGCATGTCGTTATGATCCCCCATCGCGACCGTAGACGGATTATGGATCATGAGCATCGAGACCGGACTTACCAGTACCTGGTCACCGGCCATTGCGATCACGGATGCTGCCGATGCAGCGATGCCGTCAATCTTCACGGTAACTCGTCCCTTATAGTCTCGAAGCATGTTGTAGATCTGCGCCGCTGCAAAGCAATCGCCGCCCGGAGAGTTAATCCACACCGTAATGTCTCCTGTCCCCGCATTTAACTCGTCCTTAAAAAGAGCCGGCGTGACATCATCGTCAAACCAGCTCTCTGCACCAATCGGTCCGTCCAATGTTAGGACGCGCTCTTCTATGGTCTTCTCCGGATCATCCGGAGCGGGTGCCTGATTCGTCACAAAGTCCCAGAACTTCATCTTCGTTTCCTCCTCATCGTTTTCTCTTTATCTTCTGTTTCCTCTTTGCTTTCGCTTGGCTCCGCCTTATCCCGGTATGCAGCACCGACTTCGGAAAGCTTCTGCATGGTGCCATTTACCATGAAGGTATTTCCACCATCCTCCTCCGGTACAAGGTCTAAGTTTTCAAGCATCCGGACATCATTTACACACATGAAGCCGTTATTGATACCGGTCGCATAGCCCTGCATTCTTGACGCATAATCCCCTCGGAGAAGGCCGTCCACATTAAACCGTGCGTAGTACTTTCCCTTTTCATCTTCACGAAGAAGGGATTTCCCGATCGCCGACTCAATTCGTACAAGCCATGGTTCCAAGGTGTAGGTCACGAATTCAAGTGACTGCTCCTCAATGTTACTGAAGGTCGCATGATCAAGATCATTGATAAGGTGGCATGGGCAGCGAAAGGCACGCGCAACTTCCTCAAGCTGAAACTTACGGGTTTCCAGAAACTGGCTATCCTGCGGGTTAATGGAAATCGGTGCGTACTTCATGCCTTCCTCAAGGACAACCGTTTTATGCGCGTTCTGGCTGCCAGAAAACGCCTGGTTCCAACTTTCTCGCACCTTTTCCGGATTCTTTAATATCCCAGGGTGCTCTAAGACACCGGATGGTGACGCGCCATTTGCGAAGAACTTTGACGCGTACTCATCACACGCAATCGAGGTACCGAGGGCGTTCTTCATCATGGCGATCGGGCTGTATCCGATGAGACCATCAAAGCCGAGGCCCGGGATATGCATGAGCTCATCCTGATGAAGGATCACGGCTTCATTTTTCATGGTGCCGGCTTCATCGGACTGATGCTGATAGCTATAGTAGAGGCGCCCCTTCTCATCGCGGTCAACGGTCATTCGGTTAGGCATCAAAGGATACAGTGCGACCACTTCGCCCTTACCATTTCGGATGATCTGACAGTAGAAATTTCCCCAGAGGAGAAGATGCGTCATCATGGTTTCCTTAAAGATGAAACTCGTCATCTCCGGGTTTGGCTCATCATGAAGCAAAAAATAAAGAGGATGCTTCAGGGCTTTTTCCTTACTACCATCCTCTTTATAGTGATAGAAATGAAGCGGAAGGCTCGCGACCGCTTCCGATAGCACACGCACACAGGCGTACACTGCCGTGATCTGCATGGAGCTTCTCTCCGTTACCACTTTTTCTGCAGTGGAATAGCCCATATAGAAACGGTACTGATCGCCTGGGAGGCTGTTCTTCGGTCGATTCTTAGAAAAAGGCCAGTTCATATTTCTCCTTTCAAAATGTGATGAGTCCACGGCTGTTGTAGACACTATCCGGGTTTTCATGCCGGACGCAGCGGTCGAGGGCCATGATACTTGCGACGATGCCATCGATCTTCTCTGGTGACTTCGCTTTCGTCGGCTTAATATTGTCTGCAGCATCCCGATCGACGACGACATTTAATGCCATCCACCGTAGGACTGGATTTCCTGCATGCACGATCTTCCCCTCCATCATGAGTTTATAAAACTCCTTTGTCGGTGGGCTCATGCTCGAAAACCCCTGACCAAAAGGAACCATGGTGAATCCATCATTTTCGAGATTCTGGATAAGCATGGTCGCATTCCATCGATCGACTGCGATCTCCTTAATGTCATAGATCTCGTGAAGGCCATTGATGAAGGCCTCGATGAAATTGTAATCAATGACATTTCCTTCAGTCGCCATCATGTACCCTTGCCTTACCCAGGTGTCATACGGGACCGATGCTCGCCTTACTCTTAATGGGATCGTATCCCTCGGCACCCAGAAGAACGGGAGGCACACATAGCTCTCCTCCTCTTGTCTTGGTGGGAACATGAGTACAAGTGCCGTAATATCCCCTGTACTCGAAAGATCGAGGCCGCCATAGCACTCGCGTCCGCGAAGGGATTCTAGGTCAATCGGCTGATTTCCTTTATCGAATACCTGCTCCGGGATGAACGCGGTCGTAGACGATACCCACATGTTTAATCGAAGCTGCTTAAAGATCGCCTCCTCTGCAGGATTCTCTAACGCCTGCCGGTAATGCTCACGCACACGCTCTGGATCGATCGTCACCCCGAGGCTCGGGTTTGCCTTATACCAGTTCTTTTCATCATGCCAGTCGTCTTCCTCCGTAAGTCCATACACCACAGGAAAAAATGAAGGGTCCACCTTCTGACCGGAAAGAATATCCCGTGCCTTCTGGTGGAGCTCATAGCAGATTGAATTCTTATCGGTTCCTGCGGTCGTGATCAGGAAGAAGAGCGGCTGCTCTCTCGCATCACCAGAGCCCTGGGTAAGAACATCGTAGAGTTTACGGTTTGGCTGTGCATGCACCTCATCAAGGACGAGGCCAGAAACATTTAGTCCATGCTTCGTACCAACTTCTGCAGAGAGGACCTGGTAGAATCCTGCATTTTGATAGTTTACGATTCGCTTTGTCGCTGCCATGATCTTTGACCGCTTCATGAGCGCTGGCGTCATACTGACCATCTGATGCGCAACATCAAAAACGATCGATGCCTGCTGGCGATCCGCTGCCGCGCCATACACTTCGGCCGATGGCTCGTGATCCGCATAAAGAAGGTAGAGCGCGACCGCTGCCGCAAGCTCTGACTTACCATTCTTTTTACCGATCTCGATGTAGGCTGTACGAAACTGCCGGCAGCCGTCTTCCTTCACAACCCCAAAGAGGTTACAAATGATCTCCCGCTGCCATGGGAGAAGGATGAATCGCTTTCCGGCCCATTTACCTTTCGTGTGTCTTAGCTGTTCAATAAATCGAACGGCACGCTCAGCTTTTTCAGGATCATAGTGCGAGGTCGGCAGCATAAATCTTGTTGGCTTAAACTCCTCCATCAATTACCTTCCCCCATCGATCACCGTCACCGAGTAGCTTATCCATCTCATCCATCGGTCCGTTTGCAGGATCGTCTGCGATAAGACGAGACCTTGATGCCGGTGTCAAACCAAACTGCTCTGCAAACCGTCCCATCTGCTTTAAATATTGTTGTGCGATCGATACCTGCGGTACCTGCTGCCAGTATCCAGATGGTGTACGCACAAGAGATCCATTCTTTGTGATGAACTCCTCGTTCTCTTTCCACCTTGCATACGACTGGCAATAACCTGCAAAGGCCGCCATATCGACTTCGGTGAGGATGCCTAAGCGCTCCATTTTGGAAGCGAGGCGCTTCCACTCCTTCTTCGCAGCCGGATCAAGCCACTTCGGGCAAAGTGGCGCCTTCTTTATAGGCTTTGGTTCCTTCTTGTTTAATGGTCTCTTACCAGGATTTCCTTCGAGGACCTTTAGTTCTGTCGGGACCGGCTTTCTTCCTCGTACGGCCATGAGGCCCTCCTTTCTCGTAACAAAAAAGACAGCTCCTCGCTGCCTTTAAAATGTATATGTGAACGGGAATTCCTTCCCGGGATTTTCATACTACTATGGTATCAAAGCCATGGGCCTTATGTGTCCATGATATTACTTCATGCGGCGTCGGTTCATTTCCCGAATTCTTCTTGACTCCTCATCCTCGATCGAGAATCGATTCTCGCCTGTCTTCATGCCGGCGGCCCAGATGGCGATCGCCTGCTCCTCATCGATGTCCTTAAAAATAAGTGTCCATCTTCCGTCCTCGCCGCGTGCGTATAAATCAACCTTCTTCATTTTGCTTCCTCCTTCATGTGTTCCTTTTCTTTTGTGACTGTAGTATCGCTCTACCGGGAGGATGTAGCAATACACTTACTATACAAGATATAGTGGTACTAATTGTGTAGTTTACAGTTTCATCTGCATCTAGTGTTCACCTGTCAATAAGAAAAGCGCCTAGGGTCTTTTCCCTGACGCTTCATGGTGTTTGTTCCTCTTAGATGTATTCCACCGCAATGTCCTCTCGGATGTTGAAATCCCGGATGTCGAGGTGCCGGCTTCTCACGTAGTCGCATAACCAATCGTCTGCCTCGTTAAAGTCTTCGAAGAATTTGAAATCCACCCATCCTTTAAGTCCTCGGTAGGCTCTCACCATGTAGAATTTATGTTCCTTCCGCTGCAGCTCTTTTTTCTCGGTATTCTTTCTCATGTTCTTTCTTCCTTGGCCGTTTGGCTTTCCTTTTGTTGTGTACATATTTGCTCTACCAAGGCTTTATATCCAGTCAATTAGAAGCCATATATGTGCCAAAGATTCGGAGGACGCTTCGTGTACTTCTATTAATCTATGGCATCAAAAAAGCCATCCGTTTCCGGGTGGCTATTGATACGCTAATCTCTATTTTTCTTAAGGTACCCACTAGAAAGAAGATAGTCCAGCTCTTCGTCTTCTAGAACACTAAACGGATTTTCACGTCTGTCATCTTCCGTTCCGCTAAACGTCGGATTATACGTTCTAGGGTCAAACCCGAGCTTGTCGCAAATGGCTTTAATGCGCTCGTCCATATAAATACCTCATTCAACTCTTTGCTTAAGTGAATAGTAGGTCTCATCAAATCATTTTGTCAAGGTGGTTCCTACGAGAAAAAGCCCTTTCGGGCTTCCCTCTTAGTTATAATCTTTCATGCAGATTATGATGGCAAGTTTCGTAGCTTCATCTTCCGGCTCAGTGGCCCAGGTGCCTTCGTTGTATTCAGCGGTGCATTCACCGTTTATCTTGATCTGGAGCTTCATGATCCGGCCTCCGTCAAGCCCGCGGGTTTTTGATGACCTCTTATTGTGTCTCACAATGTAATGGCAAATGCTCTGCTTTTCTCCTGTAACCGGGATTCCAATAACTCCTTTACTCCACATTTTTCTTTCCTCCTTCATGGGTTCCTTTTCTTTTGTGACTGTAGTATCGCTCTACACGGAGGATGTAGCAATACGATCAGTACACAAGATGTACGACGGTTTCTTGTGTACATCTACCGTACGCGGATGGCTTCACGAATGACGCTTAAAGAGCCCTCGTACCGTAGGTACAAAGGCCCTCTGAAGTCCGTTTTTTTCTCTTAGGCTCTTTCGACATCCATGATCCATCCGGCTTCCGGGTGTGCCTCGCCGGTTGCCTTCTCGAGGATCTTTGACTCTTCATCGATGTAGCAGAGGGCCTTTCCAACCTTGATGAATCGAACCTCTTCGTATCCCGGGATGCTCGTGCGATAAACCTTCGCGTTCCGGCTCTCTCCGTTGTAGCTCTTGCCGTCCCAGCCGTTAAATGTGAATCTGACCGATTCCTTTGTCTTCGTGAAGGATTCTTCGAATTCCGTTCTTGTAATGCTCGTGTTGTAGTTTCCAAGGATAAAATGGTTTCTAATGTCGTATGCGTTCATGGTGCTTCCTCCGTTTGTTCTTTTCTTTTGTTACTGTATTAATCACTCTACGGGGCATACATAGCAACCAGTATGTGCTTCATATATGTGACAAAAATCCGGCGAAGATGTTGTGTGGATTTAACTCTGCATGGGAGACTCACAAAACAAAAAAGAAGCCGTTCCATCACGACTTCGAAACATGCCCATAACGAAGAACACGCCCTTTCGGGCGCTTCTCCGGTCTTTAGTTGTATTCCTTCATCAGAATCGCAAGGGTTGTCTCGGTGTCCTTGTCAACCGGCTCAATGTCAAGGACCCGGTCGTAGTTGTAGGCGATCTCGCCGTTTCTCTTCAGCATGAGCTTTGAAATCCTACCGCCGTCAATGCCGTAGTCCACACTCGGCTCTTCATAGTGCTTCACCCAGTAATGGAAAATGCTGTCTCCAACCTTAATGCTTCCTTCTGCCCACATGGTTTATGCCTCCTTTACCGTCATTTTGATTGCAGGAATAAGGGCGTGTTCACCGGTCTTCCAATCGGTGTAGCGTGCCTTTACTGTGGTAAGGCCTGCCATGCCGATTCCTTGCTTCTCGAAGGCTGCAAGGGTTTCGATGAGGCTTGAGAAAGTGGAGCTGATGGTAAATTCGGTGATGCCGTTGGCTCTCAAGGTCTGAGCGATTTCTTCGATGTCGTAATCCCAAATGACCTCGTTGAAGTCGATGAGCTCGTTTCCGGTTTCCTTGGCTACTCGGTAGGCCCAGAAGAGTGTCTGGTTGATTCCCAGCTCCTTGTAGCTCTTTCCGTTGTTCTCCTTGTTTGCCATCGCTTCTTCAAATGTTCTGATTCCCTTCATGGTAGGTTCCTCCTAAAAATGTGTTTTCCCTTTTGGTAGTACTATATATCACTCTAAAGGCACATAATAGCAAGCGAATAAGGGCCATATAGTACACAAATATCCGTAGGAAAATCGGTGTATTTTAGTCGTCGATTGGAACCTTCCTGCAGCGGTCAACGCCGTAAATGACATTGAGCCCGGAGCCATTATCCCAGTCCACCAGGAGGGAGCCAGTATCATCCACACCGGTGACCGTTCCCAGTGTGCCGATGGGCGGTGCCTGCGCATCGTCCATCTCTACAAGCTCCACTCTGGTACCGATGGGATATCGGAGGCGCAGGCGTTCAACCTGCGCTCTGTTAGCGAGCTTCATTTCTCTCCTCCCTTCTTTATTCCATTCTTGAAGGCGGCAGAACCGGAAAGGTTCTTCATGAGGATCTTACGAATCTTCTTTGTGTCATCTCCGATCATGCCAAGCCGAAGAAGGAAGCAGCGGAATTCGTACTTCTCATTCGTGATCGGCTTCTCCTTTGCAGAAATCCGCTTCCGGTCAATCGCCATCTCACTGATGGCCCGTACAAAGGCCATGTAAGCTTCGGTCTCATCCGCGGTTCCAAGTCGGAACCAAGGGAAGATCACCTGCTCCTCCGTCACCTTGAGAGGGAGCTCCTCTACCTGGAAAGCGCGCTTCATGAGCGTGCCTTTCGATGAAATGAGGTCCTTCAGGTTTTGAATGGCGGCCTCGCTAAAGCGAGCTCTTGGCAGGCTGATGCATAAGGTATGTTCTTCCGAGTCTGACGGCCCCGAAATGGTAGTTTCTTCAAAATCCTCGCTGGTTTCTTCTCGGCGGGATGTCGGCTCCGGAAGGTTAAGCTCCTCGGCATGAAAGCCTGCTTCCTGAAGATTCGCGATCAGGTTTCTTGTTTCTTCGATCAGCTCCTCCTCTCCCTCATCTTCAAAGGAAAGGGCGCCATCCTTAGAAACCGTGTAGCGTCCAACCTTAAAAGCGCAGCTCGGAACACCGAGGTACTTTGCACCGACTCCAAAGTGCTCGCTGATCGCCTTTACTAAAGCCTTCCGATCCGGGCCTGTTACGTTAAAATGATATGTCATGGAAATGTCCTCCTTTTCTTTTGTATGGACATATTCGCTCTACAGCACATTTATATCCACTAAATTCTTCGGTGTAATACCACCAAAGATGACTGGAATATGCTGTACACTTTACGGTTCCTGCACGAGCCTTGCGGCCTCCTCGAAGGTAAGCTTCTGGCCGTCCCGAATAAGATAGACATCGTCTGCCTTTCCTTCCTTAAGCTCGATATAGCGCTTCACGATGACATCCACAAACTTTGGATCAAGCTCAATACCACGGCACACACGATCGGTCTCCTCACAGGCGACGAGCGTTGAACCAGATCCTAAGAATGGATCAAGCACAATTCCGTTTGTCATTGACGAGTTCCGAATCGGATACGCCATCAGCTGTACCGGCTTCATGGTCGGATGGTCCTTCGATGCCTTCGGGCGATCATATTCCCAGATGGTCGTCTGCTTCCGGTCGGAGTACCACTCATGCTTTCCATTCGCCTTCCAACCGAAAAGGCATGGCTCATGCTGCCACTGGTACGGGCTCCGTCCAAGGACGAGGGCGTTCTTCTTCCAGATGCAGCATCCGGATAAATAGAAGCCGGCATCCTTAAATGCCTTACGGAAGTTGAGGCCCTCGGTATCCGCATGAAAAACATAGATGGAACCATCATCCGCGAGGTTCTCATGCATACGGGTATAAGCCGCAAGCAGGAACTTATAGAAATCCTGATCTGCCATATTGTCGTTCATGATCTTCCCGGCGGTCTCTTCGACGTCTACATTGTATGGAGGGTCCGTCACGACCACGTTTGCCTTGACACCTTCCATCAAAACTTTGTAGGTCTCTTCTCCAGTCGAGTCTCCACAGATCACACGGTGTCTTCCGAGATGCCAAAGGTCTCCGAGTTTTGAAATAGTCGGCTTCTTAAGTTCCGACTCCACATCAAACTCATCCTCGTTCACTTCCGTCGACGCGACCTTATTAAAGAGCTGCTCCATCTCCGGCGGCTCAAATCCTGTCATCATCGGGCTAAGGCCGCTTGCTTCAATATCCTTTAAGAGCTCTGCAAGAAGCGCCTCATCCCATGCGCCCGTGATCTTATTGAGCGCGATGTTTAATGCCTTCTCTCTTGTCTTATCGATATCCACAACCGTACACGGTACTTCCGTATAGCCAAGTTCCATCGCGACCGTTAAGCGCTGGTGGCCACCGATGATCGTCATATCTTTATTGACGACGAGTGCATCCGCAAAGCCAAACTCCTCGATACTCTTTTTGATCTTCTCGTACTCGCTGTCCCCGGGCTTCAGTTTCTTTCTCGGGTTATAGGCTGCTGGTTTCAGATCCTGTACGGGAATCACTCGTAACTCTGGTGTCTTCATTTTTAAAATCCTCCTTCATCTTCTTTAGCTCTTTTCGCTTTTTCCGTTTATCAAAGGCCCATCTACACTTTTCAGAGCAGAAGGTCCGGCGCCGCCCAGGCGATGCACGCGTATCCACAATCGGTGCACCGCATTCTGGGCAGAACTTTTTCGAGCACGCTTTTAAAAATTCTTCGATGCCTTCCTGCATGTTTCCTCCATAAAAACTTTGAAATTCCGTATTTTTTGTCCACGAAATGAAATGAAACTAAGTTTCAAAAGTGATTGTTGCGTTCGAAAATTAATTCTTTTCCATCACCAGCCATGAACTTTCGTCTCCCCATTTCGCGGACATAAAAAAGCCGTAGAACGTGCGGGTTTCTGCGCACTTCTACGGTTTTACGGATTATCATTTTGCAACCCTGGTATTTCGTGGACACCCCGGGCCTCGAATTTCGCGATTTTTTACGGAAAAGGGGGCACCGGTCTACGCAGATAAGCGTATAGGGATTAGGACCCGCCCCGGTTCCC
>Ga0129311_1002308_pt1 | contig 11762 bp, 12 predicted proteins | sample Go1ome_FD_94435 | JGI IMG/M metagenome (GOLD analysis project Ga0129311, IMG submission 94435) | Western lowland gorrila individual fecal microbial communities from Wisconsin, USA - Go1022B metagenome | ecosystem: Host-associated > Mammals > Digestive system > Large intestine > Fecal | place... | reverse complement strand
TTTTTGAAAGTGGGTGACTATATGAAAACAATCACGAGAGCAAAATATCTCGATAGGATCATTGAACTGAATGGCACTCCTGACATCAAGATCATCACGGGTATTCGTCGATCTGGTAAGTCTAAACTGATGCAGGCATATATTGCGTATCATAATTTTTCTCTCTTAGTGCCTTGCCCTCAAGGCTCATCTTCTCCTATGATTTCCAACCTATCCATCCCAACATGACATTTCATGAAAAGCACCTCAACACTTGCTGTCTTCGCCTCGTGAAGTGCAGCGCCATATTCCGATTTCTATTTTTGTTTCCATAACATGGTGTACTCTTTTTCACCAGTAGCTTCATCCAAACCTTGGGAAGATGGTGTTGACCACAAAGAGTCAACATGCTTCCCTAGTTTCACTTTTTATTTTTCAAGCAGCCAATCTATGACATTGATAACTTTAATTCCCTCATAATTACCTAAAGTAAATCGATCTAGAGTTAGAATGATTTTTTCGTAATTGTCATTGATTGCTTGTAATGACTTCATCTCTCGGTTAAATGTTGATTCAGCAGTCATATCTGCTGTAACTTGAAAGTATTTTATTTCATCATTTTTTCGTGCGACAAAATCGACTTCATTTTCTCCAAATTTTCCAATATTAACTCGGAATCCTCGACGCAAAAGTTCAAAGTAGACGATATTTTCAATCGAAAAACCTAAGTCATACTTCCTTTTTGGTAAAACGAAATTTCTTAATCCCAAATCGACTATATAGTATTTTTTATTGGTTTTAAGCAACTCTTTTCCCATAATATCGAAGCGATCAACCTCATAGAATATAAATGATTCACATAAAGCCTCAATATAATTATCAACTGTATTCGGCGATACTTTTCTGCCATTTGATATCAGATAATCAGTGACGCTTTTAACAGAAACAGGGCTTCCAACAACGCTTGATAAAAATTTTGCAATAGCTTTCAACAAGGCAATATTTGAAACTCTGCGCTTTGAAGGGTCTCTTTCCTTTCTGCTTTGTCTCTCCTCAATATCTTTGATAATAACAGTATTATATATTCCTTCAAGATATGTGTTAAGCTTTTCAGTGTTTTGGTCCATTGAAGCAACGTAAGGAAGTCCACCCACAGTTAAATAATCCGAAAATATTTTATCGGAATCTTCTCCTTTAACGTCACAATATTCTTTAAACGATAGTGGTAACATTTTAATTTCTACATATCGTCCCGTTAATAGAGTTGCCAAATCGCCTGAAAGCATATATGAGTTAGAACCTGTCATATATATATCAATATTGTCTTTTACATATAGACTATCGACCACTTTTTCGTAAGCTTCTATTCTTTGTATTTCATCCAGAAAGATATAGTTTTTCTTTTCAGGATTTATTTTATCTTTTAAATAGGTGTAGAGTTTCTTGTAATCAAGAAGTTCTTCAAATTCCAATTCTTCAAAATTGATTGATATAATTTGTTCCTTTTCTACACCTTGTTCCAGTAAAATATTTTGAAATTGCAATAATAAAGTTGACTTCCCAGAGCGTCGTATTCCCGTCACAACCTTAATAACTTTATCGTCTTTCCAAGAAAGTAATTGGTTGAGATATTCTGTTCTTTGAACCATAATAAAACCTCCAAACATGATATATTTATGATTATTCCCATTATAATATATATCATTCTTCATTTCAATATAAATTCCGAAACGGGAATTTATTTCAAAGAATAGGTCCTAAAATTCCATTACTCACATTTATGAGTATATCCAATCATCAAGGGACTTCATCTGTCCATCCGTATGAAAATTGCGCCCCTGTCCAGGCTAATTAGAAATCTGGCAGGGGACATATCATAATATCTTATCTCTATTCGAGTCGTGTATCGAGTCGAACTCGAAAAAAGACTCGAATGTAACGCGATGCTTTTCCTAATCCAATTTTCTCACCCCATACTCTTCGCCAATGCCTGCAGCAACGCCGCCATCTCCGGATTCTTCAAGACCTTCATAAGTGACTCCGGATCCAAGCCTTCCGGAAGGCTTGCTCCGATAGAATCTGCAGATCCACCACCTGAGAAAATATCAGGCAAACAAGCGGATTTATTCACAATTCCTGTAATCCGGGAATAAGAAAAAACACCGCAGTGAACACTCCCGCGAGATTACCGAATACGAAAAATCCCGTTCCTGGATGCAGGAGCAGTTTCCAGATGCAACCTTCCCAACGCTCCCGGAATTAAAGGATAAGAAAGAAAAACTGGAGCAACGGAAAACCGCACTCCAGACAAAATATCAATATTATAAAGATTTTGAGAAAGATCTCCGGACCGTACAGACCAATGTGGATGCCATACTGGCTCCTGGTGCAACAACGAAGGATCGTTCTAAAACACCGGAAGCAGAAATATCATAATGCAAATCAACGGATTCAATAATTCCGATGTCAACGTTAAAGACTTCTTTATCATAATTGTTCTTGATCTGCATGACCTTATCATTTGGTCTGTAGACAAAACCATTTCTTCGAAGCCCTTCTCCCTGGGGATTCAGTGCTTCCTGCAGTGCCATATTCAGATTCGTAGCACCTACTACACCTCGCTGCATCGGTGTCAGCACCTGAATCTGACTGGCAGGTGTATGATAATACCTCGGCAGGTTCTTCTGCACCAGCTCAACAATTTTCTTCACGGTCTCATCCGGATCTTCCTGTGCGATAAAGAAAAAATCTGTATTCTTTCCATTGGAAATATCCGGCATCTGCCCGGCGTTGATTTTGTGGGCATTCATCAATACGATATCAATCATGGAGCACTCATCCACGATCAGAACATCACCCTCCAGCGGTGTTTCTTCATTTTTCTGATAGCCCTCCGGTGGCTTGAATTCCAACAATCTGCGGATGGTCTTTGTCTCCAGTCCCGTAGCTTCCGTCATTCTCTTGGCAGCTCGTCCTGTGGGCGCTGCCAACAAGATATTCAGTCCAAATGTGCGGTAAGCGGCTATGATTCCCTGCGTAGTCGTCATCTTCCGGAGCCATTTCATCTTCTGCAAATTGGGGAACCATCATTTTCTCTCGGATCAGTTCCTCGTCTTTCAGTATCTGATGCCTCAATTGGCATGCTTTTATAATACCTATTATTCTATTTTCAATCATTTCACGAAATTATGATTTTCAATCATGCATTTTCCTTCTCCATGATATTCAATATTCAGCATTTCCGCTATTGTTGCTGCGATATCTGCATAACTTTCTCTTATCCCAAGATTTCTTTTCATACATTTTTCTGAACCATAATACAATAACGGCACACATTCCCTTGTATGATCTGTTCCTTTATATCCAGGATCACATCCATGATCTGCTGTAATAAAAAGGTTATCATCCGGCTTCATAATATCCAGCAATGTTCCCAGTTGTTCATCAAATTCATTCAATGCATTTGTATAACCGGCTATATCACGTCTATGTCCATAAAGCATATCAAAATCGACCAGATTAATATAACAGATTCCGTCAAATTCTTCCCTGGCAATTTCAAATACTTTTTCCATATTCTTTCTGTTTCCGTGATTTGGCGTCGTTCTTACAATTCCTTTTCCAGCAAAAATATCTGAGATCTTTCCTACTCCAATCACATCTTTTCCAGCTTTTTTTGCTGCATCCAGAATTGTCTCTTCTTTTGGTTCCAATGAAAAATCATGTCTTCTTTCTGTTCTGACATACTCTGGATATGTTCCGGTAAATGGTCTTGCAATTACTCTTGCTACCGCATGTCTGCCCTGAAGCATCTGTCTTGCAATTTTACAATATTCATAAAGCGTTTCGACAGGCACCACATCCTCATGCGCTGCAATCTGAAATACACTGTCTGCCGACGTATAGACAATAAGATTTCCTGTCTCTACATGTTCTTTCCCATACACTTTCAGCACTTCTGTTCCTGAATATGGAAGATTACACAAAACTTTTCTCCTTGTCTTTTCTTCAAATTCTTCAATAATCTCTTCCGGGAATCCCTCCGGATATGTTGGAAATGGCTGTTTGGATATCATTCCCGCCATCTCCCAATGACCTGTAGTGGTATCTTTTCCCATCGACTCTTCTTTTAATCTTGCGTATCCGCCTTCCGGATTCTGCACCGGCTCTCCATATGTCATTCTATCAATATTGAATAAGCCAAGTCTCTTCATATTCGGAACCTTTAATTTTCCACTGTCATAACATCTTTTTATCGTATTACTTCCTTCATCACCAAACAGTGCCGCATCCGGTGCATCTCCAATTCCTGCACTGTCCAGTACAATCCAAAATATTCTCATCTTCTTCTCCTGATTCTGTTGTCTGTCAGTTCTAATACCTGTCAGTTCTCCAATCCTGTTTTAGATTGCTTCTACAATTCCGCTTATCAGCTTTTCAAATGTACTCTGGATTTTGTTCGCCGTTTCCTGTACTTCCAGATGATTTAGCGGCTGATCTAATATCCCCGCTGCCATATTCGAAATACAGGAAATTCCAAGAATTTTCATTCCCATGTGTTTTGCTGCTACTGCTTCACACGCGGTACTCATTCCAACTGCATGTGCTCCACATGCCGCATACATCTTTATTTCTGCCGGTGATTCGTAGTTTGGTCCCTGTGTCTGCAAATATACTCCCTGTTTTAAGTCTAATCCCTGTTTGTGAGCAATCTTTTTCGCAATATCTTTTAATTCCTGGTCATAAATACTGCTCATATCCGGGAAACGCGTTCCCAGACTTTCCAGATTCTGTCCCCTGAGTGGACTTGACACAAATGATGTAATCTGATCTTCAATCAACATCAGATCACCAGATACATAGGAAGAATCGATTCCACCGGCTGCATTTGTAAGAATCAGTGTTTTAGCACCAAGCATTTTCATCAAACGTATCGGAAGTACAACATCTTCCATCTCATACCCTTCATAATAATGCACTCTTCCTTTCATCATTACCACTGCTTTTTCCCCTATATATCCAAACAGGAATTTTCCATCATGTCCGGCAACTGTTGATACAGGGAATCCTTCTATCTCTGTATATGAAATTTCCGTTACAATTTCCATTTTCTCAGCATAATTTCCAAGACCTGAGCCCAGTACAATCGCAATCTCAGGAATAAAGTTTGTTTTTTCTCTTATAATCTTTTTACATTTCAGGAGTCTGTCTTCCATCATCTTTGCACTTCTCATCTAATCGTTCCAATCCTTTCACCAATATCTCAGCGAATCTTTCCCTGTCTACCTTTTCCAGTACCAGTACATTTGCATCATGTTTTGGTACTTTTCTCAGATCAGCCAGTGTCTGTCCTCTTGAAATTCCATCATCTGTTGCAATATCTACATAACACTTCCTTCCGGAAAAGATTTCCGGCGCAAGCAGATATTCCACCGCACAGAGATCATGAATTGGACTGTCTACAAATCCAAACTGTTTTCCAGTCTTATTATAGAAGCTTAAAAGTTCATAAGTCAGATGACTGACTTTTCCTTTGTCTTTTAACGATTTAATCTCATCCAGTGTAATCGCTGCGTGTTCCGTAACATCAAGCCCTGCCATAATAATCGGCACTCCTGAATGAAATACGATATGTGCAGCTTCCGGATCTACGTATATATTAAATTCTGCCAATTCAGTACAGTTTCCATGACTGATACCACCGCCCATCATGCTGATACACTCTATCTTTTCTTTCACCTGTGGATATACTTTCAAAAGTAACGCAATATTAGTCATCGGAGCCAATGCAACAACCGTTGTCTTTTCTGCTGAATCCATAATCTTATGATACATAAAATCTACTGCATTTTCCGAAGATACCGGATAATCCGTTCCGTTAAAATACGGTCCGTCCATTCCACTGTCTCCATGTGCTTCCGGTGCTGTATTGAGCGGTTTTACAAGTGGTCTGTCCTGCCCTTTTGCAAGCGGGATATCTGCATGTACAAATTCCAGAATATTTTTAGCATTCGTGGTAACTTTTTCTATTGTCTGATTCCCACCTACGGTAGAGATTCCCAGAACTTTTAATTTTTCAGGATTCGCAATAGCGGTAAGTATCGCCATCGCATCATCATGTCCCGGATCACAATCTATCCATATTTGTCTCATTATTCAGTCACTCCGATCATATCGTCTATTGTTAATACATCCCTGTATCCGAGAAGACTAGCAAACTGGCAGATATATGGCTGCTTCAGATTACTGAATTTTAACAGTTCTTCATCCCAGAAAATTTCTTTCGGACTTGCATCTCTTCGTTTCTGTTTTTTCGCCATTACAATAACTCTTTCGAATTCTTTTACTACAAATTCCATATCATGTGTTATTGTAATCACAATCTTATTCTTTGCTGTCAGCCAATTCATAATTTTTCCAAGTCTTTCTGTAGAATCTCTGTCCTGCCCTGCTGTTGGTTCATCCAGAATTACCACATCCGGATCCATTACAACAATTGCTGCAATCGTGATAAATTTCCGTTTTGAATACGACAGATTGTATGGATGTTCTTCTAATACATTCTCCAATCCACAGAGCGTTGCCGTCTCTTTTACCTTTTTATCAATCTCAGCCTTTCCCATTCCACTTTTTAATAATCCAAAAGCAATTTCTTTATAGATACTGTCCTGAAAAATCTGATCATCCGGGTTCTGAAATACGTAACCCACATTCTTTGCAATTTGCGCTGTTGTATACTTCTCTGTACTTGTACCGCCAACCAGAACTTCACCTTTTGCCGGACGCAGCAGCCCATTCATCAGTTTTACAGTTGTTGTCTTTCCTGCACCATTTTGTCCGATGATTGCAACTTTTTCTCCTTTTTCGAATTCCATGCTGACATTTTCAACTGCTGTATATCCATTTGGATACTGGAATGATACATTTTTAAGTTCTAAGTATGCCATTACCGCTGTGCCTCCTTCAAAATTTTTTCAACCGCTTCTTTCACTGTAAGTGGAATTTCATTTCCCTTTAATTTTCCCTGTTTCAGAAAATAAAGTACAATCTGCGGAAGCTGACCGCCATATTCCAATACTTTCGGATCTGTCAGAACATCTTTTGCATCTCCATGCATAACCAGCTCTCCCTGATGCATTAACAGGATAGAATCACAATACTCTGCCACCAGGTCAATCTTGTGCTCGATCAGAATGATTGTTTTTCCCTGTTTCTTTAAGATATTTACTATTTCGAATATATCTTCCGTACTCTTTGGATCGAGCTGTGAAGTCGGCTCATCCATAATAACAACTTCCGGATCTAACGCAATCATCGATGCCAGTGCCACTCTCTGCTTCTGTCCGCCTGATAATTCGTATGGATTTTTATCTACCAGCTCTTCCAGATGGAACATTTTTACCAGTTCATCTACCCGTTTTATCATCTGTTCTCTTGGGACTCCGATATTTTCCATTCCATATGCAATCTCTTCATATACGTTATCTTTTACTCCGGATATCTGTACAAATGGATTCTGGAAAGAATATCCTACAATGGAAGCAAGTTCTCCCGAATCATAACTACTGATTTTACGGCCATTGATCAGGATTTCACCTTCTAATTTTCCTCTGTATAATTCAGGAATAAAACCGCGGATAATGTTACACAATGTAGTTTTTCCTGATTCATTTTCTCCGATCAGTCCGTATACTTTTCCCTGTTCAAAACAATATGTAAAATCACAAACCACTTCCTTTTCTTCCAAAGGATACTGATAGTTTACATTTTTCAAAATAATCTCTGCCATTACATCACCCTCCATACAACATATCCCATCAGCAAGATCACGCTTAATACTTCCAGTACTATATCTAATCCTGTTTTATGGAGAACATAAATGGAAGTTTTTTTGCCCTTTGCTGAAAATGCCCGTGACTCCAGTGCCAGTACGCGTTCTTCTGTCTGCTGAATTGAGGAAAGCACCAGTGGTCCAAGCATTGGCACAAATGCCTTGATTCTGGTCATAAGCCCACCTTCCGTCTCAATTCCTCTTGATTTCTGTGCATCTGTAATCGTTTTAGAAAGACTTGACATCTGTGGAATCAACTGAATGGTTGAAGATATCAGGAATGTTACCTTTCTCGGTGTTCCTGCATATTCCAGTGCATAAGTAATATCTTTTACCTTTGTGGTCTCAAAAAATGTCATAATTGCAGAAGCAATTGCTGTAATCTTCGATGTCATAGACAGACTCGTTGCAAGCCCTGCCTGAGAAAAATGAATAAATCCCCAGATTGGTGTCTGATCTTCGTTCGTAATAATGAATACCTGCATGGCAAATATAAACAGGATAATGATAAAGATGGATTTAAAAAAAGCATTTAAAAACTGCTTCGTTGTTCCTGCCATAAGACTGATGATCAAAAATGCAGGGAACATTATGTACTGTAATACATATCCTGGTGTGAAAATACTGATAATCACAACCAAAAGTGTAATCATAAATTTTGTAGTTGGGTATAATTTACCGATTCTGCTATCCATTGATTTTTGCCCCTTTCTTTTTGATATATGGAAGTCCATAGTTTAATTTTACTAAGAAGCGGTCCGGGATTCTTCGTACAATGATCCAGGCAATCGCAAAATTCACAATTGTATTGACCGTTCCTGAAATTACGTTTGTTGTTAATACAGAATCCCAAAGTGCCTGTCCCGATGCAACAAATGCAGCTGTCAGAAGATCTGTTCCAGCTCCTGTAACTCCTCCGAACATGAATACCGTAACAACTGCGGCTGATACAGAAGAGACTACATTCAGAAGTGCACATCCGATTACAACACCGACAACGTTACTGTACCATCTCCATCTGGAAAGAAATCCGGATACGAATCCAACCAGCATAGATACAATTGCATAGCCAAAGGCTGTCGGGTAAATCATTCCATTTACTACATTTCCCAGTAATCCTGTTACCATTCCGACCCACGGTCCTGTGATCATTGACACCAGGATAGTTCCAATCTGGTCAATAAAGACCGGAAGTTTTAATATCTGTGACATCTGGTAACCTACTACATTAATGGATACACCCACCGGTATTAATACCAGTGCCATCAATGAAAAATCATATTTTAATCCTCTTTTCATCTTCTCTTCCTTTCTGTCCATTTCTACAATTCACTATACACCGGAATGGACTCTGCTGCTCCTTGTCTGGATACAGTAATAGATGCTGCCCTTGCTGCAAATTTTAATGCTTCCGCAATATGTTCTTCATTCTTCATTATTTCTGAAAAGAAATATCCTGTAAATGTATCTCCTGCAGCTGTTGTATCGATTGCTTTACATGCAAAACTACTCTGCCAGTGCTTCTTTCCATCTTTGATACACATCGCTCCGTCTGCACCGAAAGTCAGTACAATTCCTGCTTCCGGACAAATATTCTGCAATTTTTCCAACATCTTTACCGGCTTCTTTTCTCCTGTCATCTGCTCTGCTTCGATTTCATTCAGAATCAGCCAGTCTAGTTTATCCAGCCCGTAATTCATAATCTCTGGTTTAAATGGTGACGGATTCAGTACAATCTTCATATTACGATTGTATCCTTCCCTGATAAGGAATGGAATCTCATTAATTTCATTCTGCAGAAACAGATAATCTCCTGCCTCAAAGTGATCCAGTACTTTTGTAATATCTTTCTGCTTTTGTTCTTTGTTTGCACCTGCGTAAAGCAGAATACAGTTCTGTCCTTCTGCATCAACCTGGATAATTGCTTTTCCGGTCGGACGGTCTGTAATCATCATTTCTTCTGTATGTACGCCATACTTCTCACATACTTCTTTCATCCAGATGCCGTCTTCTCCTATTCTTCCGGCTATGCTTACATCTGCACCTGCTTTTGCCAGTGCTATCGCCTGGTTCGTTCCTTTTCCTCCACAATTGTATGTCAGCGATGTAGATGAAATCGTTTCTCCAGGTCTTACACAATGATCCACCTGATATACGTAATCAATGTTCAGTGAACCAAAAACAAGACTTTTTTTATATACATTGCTCACTTTTTCTCACCTCCATATTTTTGTTTGTTTATTTTTACACATTATATAAATTATCTTTTTTCTCCTAAAGGTCGTATGTCCTTTCACGAAATTAATGGCAATTTAGACAAAAACGGCAGGAATTCCATTCTAAAATCCCTGCTGCTTTTATTCATTATGAATAAATATTTGCCTGTAGCTTTTCATACTGCCGTTTGCTGATAATAATTTTTTTCTGTATATTTTTTAATTCGCCGCTTTCTTTCAGTTTCTGAAGATTTCTTCCGACTGTCCGCATACTCATCCCGATTCCATTGGCAATATCCTGATATTCCGCCTCTACAAGTATCTCCCCTTTTCCATTTTTTTGATTCTGGTGTCCTTCATAATATGTAACCAAAAAGAATCTCACCCGGTTTAGGCCGGACATATAATACATAATTCCATCATTTCCCGAACGCTTGTATAAGTCATCTGACAAAAGATTAATACATTGCCTGAGAAGTTCTTTGTCTTCCATTATTGTCTGGTATACCAATGCTGCATCTATCCGTAATGCCTTCACTCTCGTGATTGTACTAAGTGTTGCTATGTAACTGTCTTTTCCTGCAAGTATCTCCAGAAGTCCCACACTTCCATTCGTACTATTCAACTGAAAATAACTATATGTACTGCCATTCGTATACTCCCGGATGCCTGCAACCATGCCTTCCTCTATAAAGTATATGTAATCTGGCCGCTCTCCTCTGGATACAAGAATACTGTTCTTTTCATATTCTATTAATACTCCTTGCTTTATTAGAGATTCTGGCAGCGCCTGCATATTAAAAGCTCCGGCTGTCTTATATTTCTCCCACAACTTTTCCATCTTCATACTTATCACCTGTGATTGATTTTTCTATTATTTTTATTATCTTACTCACCATGCTTCCTGTCAATAATACTGAACAGATTGTCCCAATTCCAAATGTTCCGCCCATCAATGTTCCAAGTATGACATAACTGATATCACATGCTGTTCTCAAACCAGCATATGGAAGTTTACTTTTTTCCTGTACTTTATATAGCACTGCATCCAGTGCATTCATGCCCAATTTCAACTGAATTAATATAGCCAGGCCAAGGCTCAGGCAGCATTGCCCGATGATAAAGCTCAAAATTCTAACTGCCATAACATTCTCATTCACTTTGAGAACTTCAATTATATATCCGTAAAAATCTATAAAGTATCCGGACATCAACGCATACACAACCGTTCCCAGACCCAGATTTTCTTTTGCAATACAAAATGCCAATACAATAATAAGCAGATTGTATAATAACGATGCATTTCCAAAACTGATTGGCAGTACATGACGAATTCCGTCACATAAAAGTCCGATTGAATCGCTTCCCAAACCGCTTGCAAGAAAGAGCGTTACCGCAATCCCCACCAGATTCATAACTAAAAATACAAGTAAATATTTTTTCATAGCATTTTTCATACACATTCTCCTCTATGTTTTTTACTTGTATTTTAAAGATTCTATTGTATTCGTCAAAGGTCATATGTCCTTTGAATCAAAAAATGCCCGTTTGGTTTATTTTATCAACCTTATTTATTTTTCTGTCGCAATATATTTTTTCTAACACACAAACTTGAATTGAGATTTCATCTATTCCAAGTAATTTAATAATTGTTATATTTTATTATCAAATACCTCTCAAGCCCTTGAAAACACTAAGTTTATCACAGGTTAGCTTTCCCTTATTATTTCCCTTGT
>Ga0129311_1002303_pt1 | contig 11784 bp, 5 predicted proteins | sample Go1ome_FD_94435 | JGI IMG/M metagenome (GOLD analysis project Ga0129311, IMG submission 94435) | Western lowland gorrila individual fecal microbial communities from Wisconsin, USA - Go1022B metagenome | ecosystem: Host-associated > Mammals > Digestive system > Large intestine > Fecal | place... | reverse complement strand
CACGGAGAGGGAGCAGCTCGGAAACTCGCTCGAGTCTTCCAAGACGGTGTACCTTACCAACCGCTGGCGGCTGGAGCCTCGCGATACCGCGGCATTCCTTGCCGGAGAGCTGGTGGAACCGGTCAAGCCCATAGTGTTCTACATCGATTCCGCATTTCCCGACTGGTGGAAGCCGTACATCCACGAAGCGGTCGAACAGTGGAACGAACCCTTCGAGAGGGCCGGGTTCAAGAATGCCATAGTGGCAAAGGATTTCCCGGGCAAGGAAGAGGACCCCGAGTTTGATCCGGACAATATCAAATACAGCTGCATCCGTTACGCCCCCATCGGAATCCAGAATGCTATGGGACCGTCCTGGGTCGATCCGCGCAGCGGTGAGATAATCAACGCCTCCGTATATGTCTACCACGATGTCATCAAGCTTCTCAGCCGCTGGATGTTCGTGCAGACCGCCCAGCTCGATACCGCGGTCCGCCACAGCTACATTCCCAAAGAAGTGCTCGGAGACGGACTCCGCTATGTCCTTGCGCACGAGGTAGGGCACTGCCTCGGCCTGATGCACAATATGAGCGCATCGAGCGTCATACCCGTCGATTCCCTGCGCAGCCCTTCTTATACGCAGAAATACGGAACCACCACTTCAATTATGGACTATGCCCGCTTCAACTATGTCGCCCAGCCCTCGGACAAAGGCGTGAAGCTGACACCGCCGCGTTTCGGTCTGTACGATTATTATGCAATCGAGTGGGGTTACAAACCGATAATCGGTGTGGAAGGGTTTGACGCACAGCGTCAGATTTCTTCGTCCTGGATTACCGATTCGCTGAAACTCGGCGGCTACTACAGATATGGAAAGCAGCAGTTGCACTTCAGTCTCTACGACGCCCGCAACCAGGCGGAAGATCTCGGAGACGATGTAGTCAAGGCTACGGAATACGGCGTCGCCAACCTGAAATACATAATGTCCAATTTTATGGAATGGGCAGGTGACGATGACGACGAATATGAAGTCCGGACGGGATACTATCAGGGCATTCTCAACCAGTACCTGACATACGCCCAGCACGTCCTTCTGAACGTGGGCGGTCTTTACAAGAATGATGTCAAGAGCGTGGACAACACCCCCGCTTTCCAGAATATTCCGAGAGAGCGCCAGCTCGAGTGTCTGGACTATATGTTCAAGATGGAGAACGACCTCGACTGGGTGGCGCCCGCGGGCGTGACGGACAGGCTCCCTGTAGTCGGAAGCCCCAAGAGGCAGATGGAAAAAGCCATCCAGGACTTAATCCTGCTGACTCCTTTCTTCGCTTCCAGGTCCGACGGAGTCGTTACGAAAGAGCTCTCAAGCGCTGAGCTTTTCGATATTCTCTACAATAGGATCTGGGTCGAAGCCAAAGGAAAACTCACTCCTACCGAACGGGATTTCCAGAAGAATTATGTCTCGACCCTTATGAAGTCCGCCGGATTCAAGAAGGCTGGCAGCTCCGAAGCCTCCATCAGCGACTCGGGCTTCAACTCGATCTGCCCTGAAATTTCCCTCTGCGGTTTCTCGGAAGGGGAGCATATCTCCCTGGGAGAGATGATGTACAGTCCTGTCAGTGGCTATGAATGGTTTCCGAGAGCCATCTTCAACACCTCTGACATTTCCGTCGGCACGGTTTACGCCCAGCTGGTCCGTGTCAGCAAATTCATCAAGAAACGGATGTCCGGCGCGAACAAGACCGACAAGGCTCATTACGAGATGCTTCTTGACACAATCGAAAAAGGCCTGGGACTATGAAAAAGATAATTCTTTCAGTAATTCTCCTGTTCAGCCTTGTCTGCGTTGATTCGGGTGCGAAAGCGCCTATGTCGATAGTCCGGGAGAAGGACAAGATCTATATCGACATTCCTGACTCGCTGCTCGGAAGGAAATTCCTTCTGAATACCATTATTACGTCCTGCACTTCTCCCTATTTCACCGTGATGGAGGATATATCTTCCAGCAAGATATTCACTCTCTCCCGGCAGGACTCCACCCTTCTCTTGAGTACCGGCACCTCGAACTGGTATGTCGCCGATGCGGAAGGCTCGGTCAGCGATGCACTTGCAAATTCCAATGTCGGAGAAATCTGTTTCAGGATTCCTTTCAAGGCAGGCGGAGCGGACAGCACCTCCTATCGTATCGATGCGGAAAAACTCTTTGATCCGTCCAACAAAAACGTAGTGAACCTGAAAGGAATGGGCCTTCTGAACTACGATATCTCGGATGGCGATTACTCGAGTTCCAAATCGGAGGTACTGGCAATAGAGGAATTCGGCAGCAGCGTCGGAGTCAGCAGAGAGCTTAGTTTCGACCTTTCGCTCAAGACAAGATTCATTGTTGTTGACCTTGATGAGAAGGAGCCTGTAACCTTCCGGGCAAGTACGCTTCTGACCCTGGTTGACACTGGCAGCTGCGGGCACAAATTTTCTGACCCGCGGATAGGCACCGCCACCGTTCCGGTCTCCGTCTTCGGTTCGCAGAAGCCCAGCGACAGCAGGAGGTGGATACGCAGATGGGATCTTTCCGGGCAGAAAACTGCCGACATCTACGTCGATACCCTTCTCACCCCTGCACAGAGGGCTGCGGTTTACGATGCTTTCGAGCAGTGGAATGTTGCATTCGCCGAGTGCGGGATGGGGAAGCGCATCCGCGTTATGGATTACCCTTCGCAGGGGTTCAACGCCCATAATCCCCTCGCAAGCATCGTCACCGTGTCGGGTATGGAGTCCAGTCTCACGGCAGGTCTTCTTACAGACGGCTCTGACCGTATTCTTTCAGCCCGTTTCTTCATCCCGGGCGGCTATGCTGAGAGCGTACGCCGCAGGGCGATAGTCAGCATTGCGGACACCGATCCCCGGTATCAGGACTATTATCTCTGTGAGGATGCGGTATGCGAGGTCCTTAAAGCGGATATGATGCGTGTCGCCGGTCTGTGTCTCGGGCTCACCCCGAATTATGCAGGATCTATGGCCTACACCCCGCAGCAGATCCGTGACCCTGAGTTCACGGCAAAGCACGGTTTCACCGCCTCAGTTATGGATGACGTTCTCTTCAACTATCTCGCCCTTCCCGGGGACAAGGAAAGGGGAGTGTCCACCGTAGTCGATAAAATCGGAGAGTACGACAAATATGCGATTGCCTGGATATATTCCGACTCGAAGCCCGATTCGAAACCTGAGCATTTCTATGCTCCCCTGACCTCTGACAATCCGGATCCGAGAGTGAGGCGCTATGACCTGTCGAACGACAATTTCGCGGCGTTTGACGCAGGTCTCTCGCACTTGAAGTTTATGGCTCAGAATGCGGCGCAGTGGTTGAAGGACGAGGATATTCCTGAGTCTTCGTACGTGGAGCTTTTCATTGACTGGCTGTGGCTGCGTGCAAACAATCTGATGTTCGTGCTGACATCGAACGTCGGTGCTTACCGGTACAATGACCCGAGGTACTCCTCGGAGAAAAAGTATATCCCCCTGGACAAGGCTGTTCAGAAGCGCAGCCTGGAGACTGCCTTTGCATACCTGCGGGATCTGTCGTATCTGGATGAGTCCGAACTCCTCCATATGGCGGGTGCAAACAAGAACACGTCCGACTTCACCTGGCAGAATGCCTTCAAGCTGATAAACGCCACCGCCAGATATAAATTCGTGGCTCGTTCGTACGAGCTGGCAGGTTCGGATTATTCTCCCGAAGAATACTTCGGCGACATTGAATCGCAGGTTTTCAAGAATCTGAGCGAGGGACGCTTCCCGGCTACGGAAATGTTTGTCATCAACGGGTATCTGGGCTGGCTGGCGGGCAATACCGACGTCTCCCGGCAGGATGTCATTCCGGGAATCAGCGAGCTTTCCTATATCTATCTGGACAGGGCTCTTGACCGATTGAAAAAGTATAAATCAAGATTAAGCTCCAAACTGGACAGGTCGCAGCTTGATTTCCTGATTGGCAGATATGAAAGATAGTAAGTTATTCACATTTTAATTGTTGTGTTATGAAAAAATTATTAAGACTCGCCGTCACGGCGCTGGCAGCAGCTTTAAGTCTGGCTGCCTGTGAACAGGAGAAGGTGGATGCCCTCACTGTTGTCTCGTCTGAAATCAAGGTCACCCAGTTCGGTGGTACTCAGACGGTATCCTTCAACACCAACTCGGCATGGACCGCATCAGCCGACAAGGAATGGATTACCCTCGATGCCGAATCCGGAGCCGCAGGAGACGCTTCCATCAAAATCACTGTAGCACCCAGCACCGAGATGGAAGCGAGAACGGGAACCGTTACCGTTCTCGCAGGCGATGTCAAGACGGTATTCACCGTTTCCCAGAGCTATGTGGAGGTTTTTGACGCCGGAAGCGTGATCGATGTCGATGCCAATGCACAGCAGGTGGCGATCAATGTCACTGCGAACGTTGACTACGACGTAATGGTCGACGAAGATGCAAAAGGCTGGATTTCTTCTCCTCAGGCTACAAAGGCTGCGGCCGTTTCGAACGTTGTCACCATCAACGTCAAGGCTAACGACGGTCTTGTTACAAGGGAGGGCAAGGTCTATGTGAAGACGGACGTCACCACTCTGACCTACACCATCAGGCAGGCTTCCGCTTTCGTTGAAACCACGCTCGGGGAAGCCGTATATTACGGAATGGCGATGAAAGTGTATGACCCGGAAGAATGGGTGTACCTCGAAGATTATGACGAATACGCCGTCGTACTCAATACCGAGAACGGCTCTGTAACTCTCGCCTTCAATGCGGCAGTGGCGGAGAACGCGGCAACGACAATACCTGTCGGCGAGTTCACCATTGCTAACGATTCGAAGCATACTCCCGGTACTCTGGCCATCAATGACGGCTCTGAATCCGTATATACCTGCATCGTCGCCGACGGCAAGGAATACCAGGTTGCTGAAGGTTCTATGACCGTCACGAAAGATGAGCAGGGGGTTTACAGCATCGTCGCATTCTTCATCGACGAGAATTCAAATACAAAGAACTTCAGCTTTGTCGGAAAGATTGAAAATATCGCAGACAAGAGCACTGCCGCAGTAATCCAGGATCTGAATTATCTCGGAAATTACAGCACCTGGTTCGCCAAGAAAGCTGTCAATTACTATCTCACGACAACTGTCAGCAAAGCCCTGAAAGCAGGCGACCCGTATCCTGCGTATGTTACAATCGAGTTCTACTGTCCTGCTTCATCTGATGCCACTGCACTCCCTGCAGGAAAATACACTCTTTGCCCCGGAAATGATCCCGCTACCATTGAATCCGGCTATCCCAATGGAAATGTAGATGCAGACCCTTGGACCTGCACCATTTCCGGGAACACGAAAGACCAGAATACACATTTCGATGCAAAGGACGGTTCAACTGTAACGGTCAGCGTGGTTGACGGAAAATATGTTCTTGATTTCGACGCGGAATTAGTTTCCTATACCTATGATGACGATAGGAATCCTGTTTACGGTGATGCTTTCGCCTATAAGGGAACGGTTCCTGCTGTCAATGCCATAGCAGTTACGGACAATTCTATGGCAGTGGCTCTTGATGAAGACTTCGAATTTACCGGCAAAGTTTCCCTGAACCCTGCGTATACGGGAATGTGGTTTGGAGATTCCTATTCCCTCGGCGGAAATGTGTTCTATTTCGGATGGTCAACTGGAGTCGATGATAATTATTCCGTAATGTTTACTCTCCACACGGCATCATCCTATACATTTGAGAAGAATTTTGGCAACAGATACTGCAGCACTCCTGTTCCTGAAGGAACATATACTTTCGTGAAAGAGAAGCCGGCTGAAAACGGCAATTTCATCTGCAATCTGGCTACTACCAGTAAGACAAGCGTCACAAATACCTATACCGGTAGTAAAGCTTATATTCAGAGCGGCTCCATCACAATTTCGTCAGACGAAATTACAGTTGATATGATCTGCAAGATTGCTGCCGGACCGAACGTGGGCAAGGATATCAAGTACACAGGAAAACTTCCTGCTACCTGCTATTATTTCAGGGATTACTCGGCTGCAAAGTATCAGACTAATGTTGCCTGGGCGGCAGTTTCTGAATAAGTCTCTGCACGGAAAGGGCAGTGTCTGATCTTGCCCTTGAATAGTAATCATTTTGTGGCCCGGCTCAGTGCCGGGCTACATTTGTATTATGATGCCTGCAAGTTTTTTGTTATTTTTGCTCGGATCAAACTATTAGAACAACACTTATGCGTTCCTTAACTCTATTCAACCTATTCGCAATTTCTTTTTTAACGTTTTCCTGCACCTCCTACGACTACAAGGATGCCTCCGCTCCCATCGAGAAGCGCGTGGACGACCTTGTCGGCAAAATGACCCTGGACGAAAAACTGCTCCAGCTGAGCCAATACACCATCGGCCGCAATACCGTCGAGAATAACTTCGGCGAGGTTGTGAAGGATGTTCCTGCCGAAGTTGGCTCGCTGATTTATTTCAGCGACAACGCAAAGCTCAGGAATATGATGCAGAAAAGGGCTGTTGAGGAGTCCCGGCTCGGCATCCCCATCCTTTTCGGGCACGATGTCATTCACGGCTACCGCACGATTTTCCCGATTCCGCTGGCGCAGGCCTGCTCCTGGAATCCTGATATTGTCCGCCGGACCTGTGCCGTAGCAGCGCAGGAGGCATATTGCGGAGGCGTTGACTGGACTTTCTCACCTATGGTGGATGTCGCCCGCGACCCGCGCTGGGGCAGGGTTATGGAGGGTTACGGCGAGGATCCGTACGCTGCATCCGTCTATTGCCGTGCTGCGGTGAAGGGCTACCAGGGCGATGACCTTGCCGCCGTGAACACCATTGCGGCGTGCCTGAAGCATTTCGCAGGCTACGGCGCATCCGAGGCGGGACGTGACTACGTTTATACCGAGATTTCCGACCAGACGCTCTGGGATACCTATCTTCCTCCTTTCGAGGCTGGTGTCGAGGCCGGTGCCGCTACCCTGATGAGCGCATTCCACAATATCAGCGGCGTACCCGCATCCGCGAACCATTATATTCTTACAGAGGTTCTGAAAGAGAAGTGGGGACACGACGGCTTTGTCGTTTCGGACTGGAACGCCATAATGCAGCTGGAACTCCAGAAAATGGCGAAAGACAAGAAGGAGGCCGCCGAGCTTGCATTCAATGCGGGTATTGAGATGGATATGGTTGACAATCTGTATGTACAGTATATCCCTGAGCTTATCAAGGAAGGCAAGGTCAAGATGTCTCAGGTTGACGAGGCTGTGCGCAGGGTCCTCCGCGTGAAATTCAGACTCGGACTTTTCGAGCACCCCTACACCGAGGAGAAACCCGAATCGGAAGTTTATCTGCTGAAAGAGAGCCTGGAACTTGCCGAGGCTGCCGCCGCAGAGTCTATGGTGCTGCTCAAGAACAACTCCGCCGTGCTTCCGCTCGCGGGGAATACCCGCATCGCGCTTATCGGGCCTATGGCCGGCGCGACTGACGAAAACAACGGCAACTGGAAGTCCCGCGGACGCGGCGAGGATGTGGTTTCCATCGAAAAAGGAGTAGCGGAAGAGTTCTCCGGGCGTCTTACCGTCGCGAAGGGCTGTGATTTCGAGGGGCAGGACAGGAGCGGATTCGCTGCTGCGGTCAGTGCGGCACGTGCTTCGGATGTCGCGGTTCTCTGTCTCGGGCACAAGGCTAAATGGAGCGGCGAGAACTGCTCCCGTTCGACCATTGAGATACCGCAGATCCAGCTTGAACTGCTGAAAGCGGTCAAGGCTGCGGGCAAGCCGGTCGTGCTCCTTGTTTCGAGCGGACGTCCCGTCGACCTGCACCTTTTCGAGCCTCTCGCCGATGCGGTTCTGCAGGTCTGGCATCCCGGTACTATGGCGGGCAAGGCTGTCGCCGGACTTCTGAGCGGCAGGTACAACCCTTCCGGCAAGCTCGCAATGACTTTCCCTTACTCTACCGGGCAGATTCCGGTTTACTACAACCGTCGCGAGAGGGCGCGCCGCGGCGACCAGGGTTTCTACAAGGACATCACGGTCGAGCCTCTGTATGAGTTCGGCTACGGTCTGAGCTATACGACTTTCGAGTACGGTGCGATGACTTTGAGTGCCGACAAGGTTTCAAAGGACGGTTCTCTGACTGCTCAGGTGACAGTGACCAATTCCGGCAGCCGTGACGGCAAGGAGACTGTGATGTGGTATGTTTCCGATCCTTACAGCCATATCACCCGTCCGGTGAAGGAGCTGAAGTTCTTTGAGAAGCAGATGATTCCGGCAGGGGAGTCCCGCACTTTCACTTTCGAGATCGATCCGATGCGCGACCTCGGCTTCGTCGACCGCACCGGCCGCAGGTACCTCGACCCCGGCGAGTACAAAATCCTCGTCGCCGGCCAATCCGCCACCATCGAGGTCATATAACTCCACGCTTCCTTGCAAAGCACCCCGGCATTCGCCAAAGTACGAAGCGCCGGGGCGTTTTTATTGTCCCCAACATTTCGTATCTTTGCAGGATATGAAAACAGCGGAGCAAATAAAATCCCTGCATCAGCGAGTCGAGGTACTTGCGACCTGCCTGCACATTGACGACAAACGCAAGGAAGCCCGGGCGAAAGACGCCCGCACGCAGGAAGCGGATTTCTGGAACGACCCCAAAGCGGCGGAAACCTACCTGAAGGAACTCAGCGCCCTGAAATCCTGGGTGAGCGCCTACGACAAAGTCGCCTCCGAAGTCTCGGACCTGGACGTCCTCTACGAATTCGCAGTCGATTCCGGCGCGGTCGAGGGACAGGCGGAAACCGCTGAATCAGTTGAACTTGACGCATCATTCGACGCTGCGGTCAAGGACATCGAAGCCCTTGAACTCAAGAATATGCTCGGCGCGGAGGGCGACAACCTCGGAGCCGTGCTGACCATCAATTCCGGAGCGGGCGGAACCGAAGCAAACGACTGGTCCGCGATGCTGATGCGTATGTATATGCGCTGGGGCGAAAGGAACGGCTACAAGATGATAGTCACCGAAAACCAGGAGGGCGACGAGGTCGGCATCAAGAGCGCGACCATCCAGTTCGAGGGGGACTACGCCTACGGCTACCTGAAAGCCGAGAGCGGTGTGCACAGGCTCGTCCGAATATCCCCGTTCAACGCCCAGGGCAAGCGCCAGACCACCTTCTCCTCCGTTTTCGTATATCCCCTGGTCGACGACACCATCAACATAGAAATCAACCCCTCCGACATAGTCTGGGACACTTTCCGCAGCGGCGGCCACGGCGGCCAGAACGTCAACAAGGTAGAGACCGGCGTGCGTGTAAGGCACATCCCGACAGGAATAATGGTCGAAAACACCGAGACCCGAAGCCAGCAGGACAACCGCCAGCGTGCGCTGCAGATCCTGAAATCCCGACTGTACGATATCGAACTGAAGAAGCGCCAGGAGAAGCAGGCTGAACTCGAAGGACAGAAAAAGCGCATCGAGTGGGGTTCGCAGATACGCTCCTACGTGCTGCATCCCTACAAGATGGTCAAGGACCTGCGCACCGGATGGGAAACCGCTGATACGCAGGGAGTCCTTGACGGCGACATCAACGACTTTATGAAAGAATACCTGATGAACAACTAAAGATATGGCAGAATTCAAATACGCTCCTATGTTCCAGTTAGGACAGGACACAACCGAGTACTACAAGATTCCCGGTTCGGAAAAACTCGTTTCCACCGGCGATTTCGAGGGCAAACCCATACTCAAAGTTACCCCCGAGGCACTTACCCTCCTTTCAAACACCGCTTTCAGGGACGTGAGTTTCCTGCTGCGCCGCTCCCACAACGAGCAGGTCGCGAAGATCCTCTCCGACCCCGAGGCATCCGAGAATGACAAATACGTCGCCCTGACTTTCCTGCGCAACGCGGAGGTCTCCGCAAAGGGCAAGCTCCCTCTCTGCCAGGACACTGGCACCGCGATCGTCCACGCCGAAAAAGGCCAGCAGGTCTGGACCGGTTTCTGCGACGAGGAGGCGATCTCGAAAGGCGTGTTCAAGACCTACACCGAGGAGAATCTGCGCTATTCGCAGAACGCTCCGCTGGATATGTACAAGGAGGTCAACACCAAGTGCAACCTTCCCGCGCAGATCGACATCGAGGCGACCGAAGGAATGGAATACCGTTTCCTCTGCGTCACGAAAGGCGGCGGCTCCGCAAACAAGACCTATCTCTACCAGGAGACCAAGGCACGCATCCAGAACCCCGGAACGCTCGTGCCCTTCCTCGTCGAGAAAATGCGCAGCCTCGGCACGGCGGCCTGCCCTCCCTACCATATCGCGTTCGTAATCGGCGGTACTTCCGCTGAGAAGAACCTGCTTACCGTCAAGCTCGCGAGCACCCACTACTATGACGGGCTGCCTACGACCGGAGACGAGACCGGAAGGGCCTTCCGCGATGTTGAACTGGAAAAACAGCTGCTCGAAGAGGCGCACAAGATCGGTCTCGGTGCGCAGTTCGGCGGCAAATATATGGCCCACGACGTGCGCGTGGTGCGTCTGCCCCGGCACGGTGCATCCTGCCCGATAGGACTCGGCGTCAGCTGCTCCGCGGACCGCAATATCAAGGCCAAGATCAACGCCGACGGCGTATGGATCGAGAAGATGGACGACAAGCCGTACGAACTCATCCCTGAAGAGCTGCGCCGTGCAGGCGAGGGCGAGGCTGTGCGTATCGACCTGAACCAGCCTATGCGCGAGGTCTGCAAGATTCTCAGCAAATATCCCGTCAGCACCCGTCTCAGCCTGAACGGAACCATTATCGTAGGCCGCGACATCGCGCACGCGAAACTCAAGGCCCGTCTCGACGCAGGCGAGGATCTGCCCCAGTACATCAAGGATCATCCTATCTACTACGCAGGACCTGCAAAGACTCCGGAGGGAATGCCCTGCGGCTCAATGGGTCCGACCACGGCTAACCGTATGGACCCGTATGTGGACGAATTCCAGGAGCACGGGGGTTCTCTGATTATGCTCGCCAAGGGCAACCGCACCCAGCAGGTGACCGATGCGTGCAGGAAGCACGGCGGTTTCTACCTCGGCTCAATCGGAGGCCCGGCGGCAATACTCGCCCAGGAGAACATCAAGTCGATCGAGTGCGTGGAGTATCCCGAACTCGGAATGGAGGCTATCTGGAAGATTGAAGTCAAGGATTTCCCCGCATTCATCCTCGTGGATGACAAGGGCAACGATTTCTTCAAATCAATAGGCCTTTAATTTATGGCGTCACGTTCTCTGAAAATACTAAGGAGGGTCCTGGTGATCCTCCTTGCCGTCTTTGTCGGACTTCTTGTCATTCTGCAGATTGCAGCTAACGCTCCCTTTGTGCGCAGGACGGTGGACAGGCTTGCTTCGGAGAAAATCGACGCTGATCTTGATTACTCAAACTTGCATTTTTCTTTCTTCAAGGCTTTCCCGAAAATCCGGGTGAGCCTTGAAGATCTGTCTTTGACCTATCCTCATTCCCGTTATGCGGCATACGACAGCTGCGCTGTCAAAAGCAGACTTCTGGCCGCAGGACGAGGGGAGGAGGCGGATACCCTGCTCCGGTTCAAAAGTTTTTCGGCGGCGGTCAACCCCTGGCACCTGCTCGGAGGGAGAATCCGTCTTTCCGATATGCAGCTGGACGGACTCGGCGTCTTCGCCCATTCCTACGGCGATGCCGCGAACTGGAATATCTTCAGGCCCTCTGCATCCGTACTTGATGCTTCGCTTTCCGGCGGCGAGGGCGGCTCTAACGGATCGGACAGCGAT
>Ga0129311_1002299_pt1 | contig 11805 bp, 9 predicted proteins | sample Go1ome_FD_94435 | JGI IMG/M metagenome (GOLD analysis project Ga0129311, IMG submission 94435) | Western lowland gorrila individual fecal microbial communities from Wisconsin, USA - Go1022B metagenome | ecosystem: Host-associated > Mammals > Digestive system > Large intestine > Fecal | place... | reverse complement strand
TGGGGATTGAGCACATAGTTCTCATTCGGGAAGATAGGTTTGTCAAACCAGGTGACACCGGCCTCGGCGCCCAACAGAAAACCATGTCTCCGATTTCGCTTGAACTGGAAATTTCTCACATAATCGACAAATATCGGAAAGGAATTAAGAACACCATTGGTTACCGGATAGTTCGGACGCAAATCAGCATTATATCCTAACTGCCAACTCACACCACACCCAAGTCCCAAATATCTTTTCGGATTAAACCTATATCCCAGAGATGCAGTCAGCCTTTTGGATTTCACCCATAGTGACTCATCGCGACTAAATGTGACTGAGAACTGAAAATCATGGAAATCCTTCCCGTTACAGGCCATAGAGAACAGACACAGGATGACTGCAATACCGATTTTCTTGACTTTTAAGAATGTATCCATATTGCTAGTCAAATTTAAAATTGACAGTGAAAAGACTATCAGGTTTATACTTAATTACCCTAAAATGCCAAGTATAAGTACCGTCTTTACTCTTCTTTTCATCCTCGGAAATACCCTGATAACTATTATCTTTTTCATCAGGATTAATACATGAAACAGAAAAATATCCATTACATTTCCCGCTCCATCCAAAATTACAATGGACAAGATATTTCATATATGTACTATATTGAGCTCCATCGATTACCCACGAATGACCCCTATCCCATTGTTTCGGTATTGCGGAGATGAATACAGGCAGATTCTCTTTAAGCATATCACTTGTTGCCTTAATCATCTTACCATTAAAACTATGACCGCAATACTTATACGTGTCTCTATAGCCGAAGCGTTTCATTTGCCGCCTGATTTGAGCCGGTGTAATTAGGGTTCCGTTCTTATTTATAAACTTACGCACCTTATTGAAGTTGTATCCCATCAGGAGACTGATCTGATTGAGTAGTGAATCTGCTCGTGATAAAGTATCTGCATTAACTGTTGCATCAGATGGCTTAACTGTCTTTATGCCTCGCCAATTTATTCTCTCCCCATTTATAGTAGTATTTTGAGGACATTCGTTGCGGGCTAAAATCATCGAAAGTGCGGTATTTGAGCAACCTGTATATGCAATCTTACCATTTTTACGTTTACAGTACTTGTTATACGGATTACCCTGACCCCAATTATAATTAATCAGCGGTTGACATGTATGATATGGGTGATTTTCCCGTCCAGGCTCATATGGAATAATATTAGGTTTATCATCCTCGATTGGACCTTCCGGTTCAACATCAATTATAGCATCTTTTTTATCCAAGGCAGTCTTCAATAGAGCTGTAACAAACGCACCACTAGTGGAATCTGAGCAATAGAAATCATCGTCTTCTGCACAATAAAAGCCAAGAGAGTCACTGGATATATCATCAGGATCCGACTCAAGTGGCGTTGGGTGATAGTTATCAAATGTTATAGCCAATGTGAGGGTATCAATAGAACCTGACTCGGTGATAGCAACGATATCAGGATGCTCCTTTCGAGTTCCAAGTACAGCGAAGCCGTCACCATCTCCGAAGTTAACCACATACGCTAAAGGTTCTGGAGTTGACTCGTTATCACCTTTAGTACGTGGACAATCTCCATAATATCTTCCAATGGATCTTATGACAAAAGATTTAGTAGAAGGATAGTTTTTTCTGATAAAGTCCTCTAAAGACGACAGAGCAGATTCAATAGATCTGAACTCTTGAGATTCAGTAGCATTTACTACGGCTTCTGATTCAAAGTCATTTACTGAGCACGACAAGGCCACCGTCATCAGTAATAAGTTGATAAAGAAAGTTCTTTTCATATGCAAAATAGTTATTGGTCTGGCCGCAAGATAGGCAAAATAATTTACAAAAGAAACGTTTTATAATTATGGCGCAAAAAACGCAATGATGAGATATTGACATTGACACAGGCGGTCTTTAACCGGCTGGCAGTGCGTCAATCAAGGTTGCAATACTATATAAAATTTTCGCGCAAAACCCGAAAATGTGGCGAAATGCCCCGAAAACGGCAGGGGCTTTCGGAGCGGTACGCTACGTTGGGGCTATCCTTCCCACCGCTCTCGTCTCGCGGCGGGCCCATCTTTTAGAATACGATAAGTGACAAGCCGCGGCATTGAGATGTGCCAAATCTAAGAAATAATCATTAATTTTGCTACGATTGACCATTCGGGAGAGTTGTGGCATTCCGATTATTTATCTGATTATGTACGAACCATCCATGTTTTTCACTGAGGAGACTGGGCCTGGAACTGATTCCGGGGTCGGCGGGAATTCCGTTTTAGGAGATGAGTCAATGCCGGAGGATGTACGGCTGCTCGGTTCGTCTGAAGTCGGATATTCTGAGATATATCGGGCTAAGATTGATGGTAAGTTCGTGGTCCTCAAGTCATTGAAGCCGGAACTCAGGGGAATCCCCATGTATGAGCATCTTCTGCGTAAGGAGTATGAAATCGGTTATGAGTTGGACCACCCGAATATCTGTCAGATCCAGAGATTCGGAAAGTTTGTCGGGCTGGGCAACTGCATTGTCATGCAATGGATTGACGGTGTGACGCTCAGGTCAATGCTGGGGCACATGGATGCCGGGCAGGAGAGGAAGGTTCTCGACGGTATCTGTGATGCGCTGGAGTATATCCACAGCAAGCAGATAGTTCATCGCGACCTCAAGCCAGAAAATATAATCATCACACATAACGGCCAGAATGTCAAGCTGATAGACTTCGGTCTTTCTGATGCTGACTGGTTTGCCGTGCTGAAGATTCCTGCAGGAACAAGGCGTTATGCCGCGCCGGAACTTGTCGGCGGCAAGGCTGTGGATTGCAGGGCGGACATCTATTCCCTCGGCTGTATCATGAAGGAAATGTCACCACGGTACCGGAAAGTCGCAGAAAAATGTGCTGCCGTGTCTGCCGCAGAAAGGTATCGTGATATCAGAGAGGTCCGCAAAGCATTGAAGGTCAATGATAATGCCCGCCTCTGGAGGATTCTGGAGGGAGTGGCTCTGGTTGCTGTCTTGGCAGCTGTCTCCGTGTATCTTTTTTCTGACGGCAGCAGCAGGGTTCCCGATAAAGTTTTCCGGGAGATTACGCAAGAGATAATCGAAGCGGACAAGTAATTATTATAATAAGTTATTAGCTATGCCTGGAGTTGCTTTTTCTGACAATCCTATGACATTGACAATATTCAAGTGGAAGGCTGTTTTATTCTGTGCGGTCTTTGCTCTGGCGGTGTCCTGCTCCGGAATTCCGGCTGCTGACGTTTTTGTCGCGCCTCGCATTGTGGAAACCTCCTGTACGGTTGATGAAAATACCGTCGAACTCACATGTGTCTATTCTACCAAACTCGGGTTCAAGCAGTTCGGTTTTTCATATGGTTCAAAAGAAGGAGGAATGACGGATGTCATCAGTACTGACGTCCAGCCTCATGAATTCAAGGTACGGCTTACGGACCTCCAGTATGACTCGACTTATACTTATTATGCCTTCATATCGAATGGTTCAAGACGTTATCCGTCTTTCGAATCAGAGTTCACTACAGGGTCCTGTCCTGAGGAAAAGTCAATGATAGACAAGTATTTCGCTGACACGGATTTCCTTTCGGAGGTCATGAAGGTTGCTGATGCGAATCATGACGGGCATATTTCTGTCAGTGAGGCGAAGGAATTGACGTCTTTGGATATTTCCCGTGATGTCCTGTCGATTGACGGTCTGGAATATTTCGAGAATCTCAGGTCTTTCACCTGTCCAGGTCACTATATTCCGTCATATCTGGATTTGTCTTGCCTTAAGAATCTTGAGTATCTCAGTGTTCCTGATTGCAAGTTGACATCTCTGAAGCTGCCTGAAAAAATCAAGTATCTGGATGTCAGCAACAATAATCTGTATTCGCTGGATGTTGGCAGATGCCCTCTTCTCGAAACTCTGGACTGCTCCGAAAATCAATATCTTGTGTTGCTTTACCTGCTGGTGGACAATTGTATCAGGGAGATAAACTGCGACCATACCTCAATAAATATCCTGGATTTGACGGGCTTTTCTTCTCTGCAGTCTCTGGTGTTCATGAATTCCACATATTCGTATCTGGAGAAAGTCATATTGAAAGGATGTTCGTCACTTTCGACTTTGAAACTCAATTCCGGCAGGATGGCAGAGATTGACCTTCATGACGCCACAGACCTTGATGTCGTGGAGATTTACGGCGGCAAATATGGAAATTTGATGACATTTGATTTGTCAATGATAAAGAATGTGTCGAAGTTTGTCTTGACGGATTGTCCTGTGTCTGAACTGGATTTTTCGTCTAACTGCAAGAAGGTGAAGTCTGTGACTGTTGAAAGGACGGATGTAGAGTCGCTCGATTTCACCGGCTGCCATGAACTTTCTACTATTGTGTTGAGAGATAATGAGTTGCTCAAGTCTGTCAAGCTGCTGTCAGGTCATGAATATGTGCTGGAGATTCCGGAAGCGGTCGAGTTGGTCTACGAGTAGTCGGTCTGTTTTTTTTGAAGGTTACTCAGTCGGAGCGGATATGTGATATTGACAAATTCCGGTTTTTTTGTACATTTGCAAGAATCGGTTTTGGAATATGCCCAAAACTGCATTTCCTGATAATTTAGAAACATTGAAAATGAATATTCGGAAGCGTTTTATATACTTCATCGCAATCTTTGCATTGGCCGCATCATGTACCGGAATCCCGGGTGCCGAAAGTTTTGTCGCACCGCAGATTGTGGAGACTTTGAGCAAAGTAAAAGGAGATACTGTCGAACTTACCTGTGTATATTCTTCCAAGGTCGGCTACAGCCAGTATGGTTTTTCTTATGGTGCCAAGAATGACGACATAAAGGATGTGTTATGTGATGATGTGCAGCCCAATGCGTTCAAGGTCGAGATTACGGGCCTTCCGTACAATACGACTTTCACTTATTCGGCTTTCATATCGAATGGCTCCAGACGCTACAAGTCTTTCGAGGCGGAGTTCTCTACCGGACCTGATCCTGCTGATACGGTGATTATCGATGATTTCTTCGAGGACAAGGCGCTTCTTTCGTATGTCCTGAATCAGGCTGACAAGAATGAAGACGGACGTCTTTCCGTAGGTGAGGCCAGGTCTGTGAAATCTTTGTATTTAGATTATGACGTCGAGTCTTTAGCAGGGCTGGAGTACCTTGAGAATCTTACCACTCTTTATTGTATTTCCTGCGATATCCCTAGAGATCTGGATTTGTCTTTCCCGACCAGGCTGGAGAATCTCGAGGTTACTTGGTGCAATTTGAAATCCGTCAAACTGCCTGTCAGTCTCAAGTACTTGGATGTCAGCCATAATAAATTGAAATCTCTCGATCTGACTTCGTTCCCGTCTCTTGAGACAGTGATATGCAGTCAGAATACGTACTTGAATTCACTTTTGACATTGAAAGGCATAAAGAGACTTGAGTGTACCGATACGTCCTTGGAGACACTGGATTTGACCGGCTATTCTTCTCTGGAGGCTCTTGTCTTCGCGTCTTCTTCAAATGGTGTTCTTCAGAATATCATTTTGAAGGGTTGTTCTTCCCTTACTGAGTTGAAGATCGAAACCGGCAGGATGAAAACGGTCGACCTTTCCGACAGCCCTAATCTTAAGAAGGTGGCCATTTATTCCGGCATTTATAATGATTTGGCCTCGTTTGATCTTTCTATGGTCAAGAATGTGCAGGATTTCACCTTGCAGGATTGCCCGGAGACCAATCTGGATTTTTCGTCAAACTGCAAGAAACTCAAGTCTGTGATTGTTGACCGTACAGGCGTAACGGAACTGGATTTCACAGGTTGTCCAGACCTTTCTTCCATCACTTTGAGAGAGAATTCTTCTCTTAAGTCCGTCAAACTGATAGCCGGACACGACTATGAGGTCCAGATTTATCCGAAGGTAGAAGTTACCTACGAGTAAGAATTTGTGATCAATTCCAAAACGGCTTCCAAGAGGGGGAGTCTGGCGATGACTACTGGATTTTCTTTACGAGAGTGAGTCCGTCGGAGGCACCTGCCACATAAGGTGCCGTTTCCTTGCCGTTGCGCAGAATCTTGGAAATGAAGAGCGGATAGGTTTCGACGAAGGCCTCGACAGAGAATCTGTCATCCGGTTTCAGCTGGGAATTCTCTGAACTGAGGACTACAAACTGCTCATCGCCAAGATATTCCAGAGTGACAACCCTGTCAGGTTTCCAGCCTATCATGATTTTCTGGCCCTTCTCTATGGACTTGGCCGGAATGATGGTGCCGGAGAAAAACGCTGACTGATTGTCATTGGAACTGTCCTGGTAATCCTTGCAGAATGCGGTATAGTCCTCGAATCTGATATATCGTGAGAGGATGTCAAGCGTTGCCAGCCTCGGCGTAGGACACATTGACACATAACCCCAGAGGCGCTTCAGAGTAGAAGCGCTCAGCAATTTACCGGTAGCTTCCTCAATTTTCTGAGAAAGCAGGTCGAAATCACTTGAAGTCTGGATCGCACGACCATATTTTCGCTCGGTGCAGCGGAGCAAGTAATTGGTTTCAGGAGAGTCAGGTGTCATGGCTTAAAGTTTTTCATTTCAAATCCAGTTCCACAGGGCAGTGGTCGGAACCGAAGATCTCATTATGGATCTCGGCTCCTGTGATTCTGTCTTTCATTGATTCTGAAACTATGAAATAGTCGATTCTCCATCCGGCATTGCGCTCGCGGGCCTTGAAACGGTAGGACCACCATGAATATTTCACGGTGTCAGGGTTGAGCATGCGCCATGAATCCACGAAACCGGCATCGAGAAGAGCATTGAACTTGCCCCTCTCCTCATCCGTAAAACCGGCATTGTGCCTGTTCGAAGCCGGATTCTTTATGTCAATGTCATTGTGCGCGACATTGAGGTCTCCGCAGATGACAACTCCTTTCTTTTCCGCGAGCCCGCTCACGTAAGAGCGGAAGTCGTCCTCCCATTTCATCCTGTAAGTCAGGCGCTTAAGCTCGTCCTGGGAGTTAGGGACATAGACGCAGACAAGATAAAATTCATCGAACTCCATCGTGATCACACGGCCCTCGTGATCGTGTTCGTCAATGCCGATGTCATTGGACACGGAAAGCGGCTTTATACGCGTGTATATTGCAGTTCCGGAATAACCTTTCTTGTCGGCGTAATTCCAATATGATTCGTAGCCGTCGAACTCCAGGTCCAACTGGCCTGCCTGCATCTTGGTTTCCTGCAGACAGACCACGTCGGCATCAAGAGCCTTGAAAGACTCGCCGAAGCCCTTTCCGGCACAGGCACGAAGCCCGTTGACATTCCAGGATATGAGTTTCATGATATTCTATTCTAGTGTCCACTCGGCACCGTCCTTGGTGTCTTTGACGACAATGCCGAGAGCTTTCAGGTGGTCACGGATACTGTCGCTTGTGGCCCAGTCTTTTGCAGCCTTGGCCTTTGCCCTTTCTTCGATGACCATATCCATAAGTCCTGCGATGGTTTTGCCTGCCTTTCCGGAATCACCTGATTCGTCAATGAGTCCGAGGACGCCATAGACGATGTCATCGAAAAGTCTGAGAAGAGTCTCGATGTCTCCCTTTCCGAGAGTGCCCTTCTTTTCTTTCTCGGTATTGATCAGTTTCACTGCATCGAAGATATGTGACAGTGCGACAGAAGTATTGAGGTCGTCGCAGAGGGCTGCATAAGTGCCGTCGAAAATGGCCTTGACTGCCTCGCTTTCTGCAGGGCATGTGTCAGGAGCGACATCGTCCAGGAACTCACCGTATTTCATGGCATTGGCAGCATCCCCGTCGGTTCCTTTGACATTGACCTGAACTCCTGCGGCAGCAGCGATTCCGCGAAGGTCCTGAGCGGCCTGCATTACGCGGCGGTAGCCTTTTTCGGCAGCCTGGAGCGCCTCGTTCGAGAAGTCAAGCGTGCTGCGGTAGTGCGCCTGGAGGATGAAGAATCTCACGGTCATAGGCGAGTAGGCCTGCTCGAGTTTGTCGTGTTCTCCGGCGAAAAGCTGAGGGAGGGTGATGAAATTGCCGAGAGACTTGCCCATCTTCTGTCCGTTGATGGTGATCATGTTGTTGTGAACCCAGTATCTCACGCCCTGAGTTCCGCGGGAGGCCTCGTTCTGGGCGATTTCGCACTCGTGGTGAGGGAACATCAGGTCCATGCCGCCTCCGTGGATGTCGAATTCATTGCCGAGATACTTTGCTCCCATGACAGAGCATTCGAGATGCCATCCCGGGAAACCTTCGCCCCAAGGAGAAGGCCATCTCATAATGTGCTGCGGCTCAGCTTTTTTCCAAAGTGCGAAGTCGTATGGGGCACGTTTGTCGCTCTGTCCGTCCAGTGTCCTGGTGCCTTCGAGAGTGTCGTCGAGAGTCCTTCCTGACAGGATTCCGTAATGGAATTTCTGATTGTATTTCGTCACGTCGAAATAGATGGAGCCGTTGCTCTCATAAGCGTATCCTGCGTCCAGGATTTTCTTCACGGTCTCGATCTGCTCAATGATATGTCCCGATGCACGGGGCTCGATGGAAGGAGGTGCAACATTGAGCATCCTCATGGCCTCATGGTAACGGAGAGTATATGTCTGCACAACTTCCATTGGCTCAAGCTGTTCCAGCCTTGCCTTCTTTGCGATCTTGTCCTCGCCCTCGTCCGCGTCATGCTCGAGGTGGCCTACGTCTGTGATGTTGCGCACGTAGCGGACCTTGTAGCCGAGATGCTTGAGGAATTTGAACAGGACGTCGTATGTCACGCCCGGTCTGGCATGTCCGAGATGGGCATCGCCATAGACTGTAGGTCCGCAGACATACATGCCCACGTGACCAGGGTGAATCGGAACGAAGAGTTCCTTTTTGTGTGAAAGTGTATTTGTGAGAAATAATTCGCGCATAGTCAAAGTGTTTTAACAATATTGCTAAGTTAAATATTTTACTCTAGTTTCGCAAGTTTGCAGGTCCGGGCCGGCTTGGCTGGAACCTATTTGACGGTAACTACGATTGCCGCCATGAATCCGAATTCCTCTTCAGGTGCCGGTGCATATTCGCAGGTCCACCACCTCTCGTCCAGTTCCGTTGTCAATGCCTTCCTGAGGACGCCGTCCCCTTGTCCGTGTATGAAGATGATTTTCCTGCCCAGATGCATCTCGTTGTTTTCCATAATCTTGCGGAAAGCATTGAGCTGCCAGTCGAGGAATTTCTCCCTCGGGAGGTCCTTCGGATGTTCCAATGCATTGATATGCAGGTCGTAAATGAGATATTTCGATGCCGACTGCGGTACTTGTCCTCTGCCTGATTTTCCGCCCATCCTTGCTCCGCCGTATTTGTCGTCCAGAAAGACGTCGCCTCCGCAGAGGTAGTCCTCCAGCGTGGCATTGCTGCCGTCTGCCGCCACCTGATGCCTTACAGGTTTTGCAAGAGGCTTCACTGACGCCGCCTTCTGAACGGTCTTCTCTTCCTTTTTCATCTTTTTGGCCAAGTCCTTCAGCCCGGCCAGGTCATTTATCTTTTCCATGTCTGTGTCATTTGTCTTTTATAAACTGTCCCGACTCCGAAACGTACGACCAGAGGCCGCAGACAAGCTGCGTAATGGTCTGTGACTCATGGGATAATGTCGCGAATACGATACCCATGCCGAAAGGGACGCCATAGATCGAGGTCAATGCTGCCGCGACGATGTAGTGGAATGCGCCGAATCCGCCCGGAACCGGTACGAGTGAACTCAGGCTGCCGGCCAGCATGAGGAAGAGCGCATCCATCGCGCCGAGGCCCGCAAGTTTCGCAACCGAATCCGCCATGTCCATTGTCAATGCTGTTGTGTCCATGCCTTTTACGGCGTTCAGGACCGAAAAGCTCATGACCCAGTACATGGTCCAGACCAATGCGGTGTAAATCATAAATTTCCACCATTTCTTCATCTTGAAGCAGCTGGCGACTCCCTGCCACAGTCCTTTCGCGAAGCCGAATATCATGCGTGTCAATGCATTGCTGTATCTGAAGTGCCAGACCGCCCACACCATCGCTGCGAGAATGACTGCTGTCAATGTCAATATTCCCCACAGGCTCATGTCAATCCTGTCGGAGAACGGACGGAAGATTTTGTCAATGAAGAAGTTGCCGAAGCGGTTCCACATGAATACGGCCATTGCCGTGACGAGCAGCAGCATCGTGAGCACGTCCCATGACCTTTCAAGTACGACAGTTCCGAGTACCTTGTCGTATGATGCTTTCTTTCTGTTCTGAAGAGTTTCGGCCGGGCCTGCATCCTTTGGGACAATGTTGTCGCCGGTGGTGATTTCTGAGGTGGGTGCTGAATGTCTTGTCACGAATCCACATCGTACGAATTCACCGATTCGCGGGAGCACCAGGTTTGCCAGATATCCGATGTTTATAGCATTGAAAGTGGTCTTCCTTGTGGTTTCCGGGTCTATCGGCAGAAGGAGTTCTCTCCATCTCAATGCTCTGAGCCAGAATGAAATGACTCCTGCCAGCATGGCGACTCCGATCCATTCCCACCGGCAGTTTTTCAGGCCTTCCATGAAGTCGTTCCAGTTTGCGCCCCGGAAGGAAAAATAGAGCAGTATGACTGCCGCTCCTATAGACAATATGTATTTTATCAGTTTCTTGTTCATCCGTCCGTATTTTTGAAACTCCAAATTTAATGCTTTTTACGCAATTGCGGAGTATCGGACAGGATGCTCTGGAAAATTTTCTGGAGATGTGCATTAGGAAAGTCGTTCCCTGACAACGGACTTTATATGTCGGCACTTTTAATGTTGGTAAGCGTCTCCGGAGTTACGTCTTGACGCGTTTTCAATGGTTCTCCGTAAGCGTCTCCGGACGGCGCCACATAGTGACTTGGCAACTGGCTGATATTTAGTGGGATATGTATTTTAGTGTGGATTATCATGGATAAAATAGGCGATAATCCACACTGGAAATCAGACAGTATTGATAATCAATGCGTTACAAAATTGGCTGTGGCACCGTCCCGCCTAACGTCCGGTCAACACGTAACTCCGGAGACACTTACCAAAGTCGTGATGATTTGCCGGGATTGCCTGTGCCAGGATGAATAAACTAATTGCGAAGTTCTTCCTTTAGCCTGGAAACTTCTTCTGCTGTCAGACCAGTCAGTTCTGAAATTGTCTCAATGTCAATCCCTTTCTCCAACATTCTTTGGGCAATGTCGAAACTTTTCTGTTTTGCGCCTTCCTCACGCCCTTCCTTTATGCCTTCTTCTTTGCCTTCCTTGTGTCCCTCTTCTCGCCCTTCCTTGAGACCTTCCTCTTTGCCTACTTTATGCCCTTCCTCACGCCCACTCTCACGCGCGTACTCGATCTGATTGTATGTGTCCCGCTCCGTATTCATGGCTTTAATGTATTTGATTCTGTCCTCGTCGTCAAGCTGGGCGAGCTCCGCAACATCGAAGAGTTTCGTGAATATCCTGTCCCTCAGTCTCTCCGGACGCTTCAGCAGATTGGACATGTTCTTCAGTAGATAGAGCCACTTGTCCAAGTCCGTCTCCAGTTCATCCTCACCCTTGTCGAACTTCTCCACTTCCACGAAGACGAACTCCAGTTTGTCCGTCATCAGTTTTTTCGAAGTCGCCTCCATCAGCCGGTACCGGTGCTCCGTCATCTCATCATCCTCATACTTGAAGTTCAGGATTCCCAGGAAGAACACCCCGTCCAGACTGAAGTCCCACGGCCTGTTTCCCCTTGCCTCTTCTGCCAATGCCTTCTTTCCCTGTTTCATTATCGGGAATGAAGTGTAGAACAGGGCCCTCTCGAAGAAGT
>Ga0129311_1002295_pt1 | contig 11817 bp, 12 predicted proteins | sample Go1ome_FD_94435 | JGI IMG/M metagenome (GOLD analysis project Ga0129311, IMG submission 94435) | Western lowland gorrila individual fecal microbial communities from Wisconsin, USA - Go1022B metagenome | ecosystem: Host-associated > Mammals > Digestive system > Large intestine > Fecal | place... | reverse complement strand
TTCGAGCCCTATAGGTTCCATTCCAACTTCGGTTGGTCATATGGCGAGATAGCTCAGTTGGCTAGAGCATGCGGTTCATACCCGCAGTGTCGAGGGTTCGAATCCCCCTCTCGCTATTAGGTTTAAGATTGCGGAAGCCTTGATTTTTCAGGACTTCCGCTTCTTTTTTGTTTCTTCATGTTTAGTTACACTCTGTTACACTAAAGTCTAGGCTACTTCTTGGAACGTCTGATACATTTCTTTCAGACATTCTTTTTTGACTTTATCTTCTGAAACATCGTAATTATAATGTCTTTCGTTGGTTTCTTCCAAATGTCCAAGCAGATTAGCTACGGTTGCAACAGGAAGAACCGCTCTAAGGTGAGAAGATACCGTTCGTCTGATTGCGTGAATACTTCGGGGCTCAATTCCTGCATCTTTACAGCGTCTTGTCATAGCACAGGAAATGGTATGACTGTTGACCCTGCCTTCCTTATTTGCAAAAACATATTCGCTTACAATCCCATACTTTTCCTGTACGGCTTTCACCCTGTTCAGAAGGGTTCTGATTTCATCAGACATGGGAAATTCACGGTGCTTTCCGTTCTTAGGCTCTCCTATGTAGTATTCACAGGACTTGTCCTCATAATCTAGGCGATGCTCGGAATAATCAATCCGCAGAATAGTTTCCTCTACGCAGTCCCATCTTAATGCGGCTAATTCTCCGACACGCATACCCGTAAGAGTTGCAAGTTCAATCGCATAATTCTGAATATACAGTTCGTTAGACTTTTGCTTTTCATGCAAAGTAGTGATAAGCTTCTGCATATCTGTAGTGCTGAGAACTCTGTCTTTGTCCGCTTTCACAATTACCTTAAAAAAATCTATTAGTGCATATTTAAGGTTTATTTTTAACCATTGTACTTTATACCACTTTTCAAATTCTTTGATTTGCTCATTTGGACTTTTCATAATAACAGCCCCCCTTTCTCGTAATGTATCTTATGCTCCGGGTGGAACAAAAACAAGACTAAGCAATGCCTAGTCTTGTCATGTACCCGAATGTTATTATTAAGTTAGTTTATCTTTTGACCGTGCATTTCGGCATCTTTAGCATTTGCGTAGCCCATGCTTCTTGCCTGTTGATTCTGGTCATAGGAGTAGGAGCCTTCGTCCGCTTCATAATTTTTTAACAGTTCGGGCTCGACATCCTTATCATCTTTCCACACATAGCCGTCATATTCAAACCAGTTAAAAGCTGATTTCTTAGGGTTTGCTGATACTGCTCCCATTCTTCTTGAGGAATTAACGCTTTCCGTTATATTTCCCATATTAGCCTGCCAAATAGCATTACCTCCATGTATTCCTCGTTTTATTGCAGGCCATAAAATAAATGTACAGAAGAATAAGAGGGACGCTAAAAGGCTCAAAAAGAAAAGACCGATTCCTTTTCCTTGAAATTTAGAAATTAAAAGAGCAAGATTTACACCCCAACCAACGACAATGCCCAGTATCATTATGATATATCCTAAACTTTCGTTTGTATCAACCATAATTGCACCACCAATCAACGCAATTATCGGAAGAAAAATAAGAAGGAAGCAATTTAAAAATGTGAAAGGTTTTTTTCCTGTTTCATTATAAATTTTTTGAAAATAATTTTTAATGGGGTTCTTCATAGTATGGTCTCCTTTTTCTCATAAGAATTTATATTCGGGTTCATTTATCGTTTATTATACTATTAATTGCACTCTCGTGCAATAAATAGTCGGCAAATATGGGTAAACTTATTGCATTGAGGTGCAATAACTATATGAAAGACCAGCAGAGCATAAACCGCATTATACAGGTGCAGGACATCAATATCGGTGAAAATATCAAGCATTATCGGCAACAGGCTAAGTTGAAACAGACGGATATTGTCAAAAAGCTTCAATTAACAGGTGTAGATATTTCGACTTATTCATATAACAGAATTGAAAAGGGAACGCAGAACCCGACTGTTTCCTTTCTTCTTGCAGTCTGTTCCTTGCTTGAATGTGATATGAACGACTTATTTGGAATTGAAAAAAAGGAAGTATAAAACCCCCTTTTTCAATGGTTACATTTTAGTTACACTTGTGGTTACAAAGGTGCGGAAGCCCCCTTTCTATGGGCTGTATCGAATGCGATACGGGGTTCGCCCCCCCTCTCGCTATGCTTAAACCCTTGATTTTTCAAGTTTTTTTATGTCTTTCTACTGTTTTTCCATAAAATAACACCCGGACATGGTGTGGCATCCTTTGCAGATTCCCCTCGCCATATCCGGGTGAAATATTACATCTTCTCCGGAGCTTCAAATCCCAGCATATCAATACAGGTCTCCAGAATATCTCTGGTCAGTACCAGAAGTGCCACCAGTCCCTGCTTACGCTCCTCATTCTCTTCTCCCAGGATCTTGGTCTCATGGTAGAAGTGGTTGAACGCATTCGCAAGATCGTAGATGTAGGCACATACCTTATGGGGTGCCAGCTCCTCTCCCGCCGTAGCGATCATGGTATTGAACTGTGCCAGCTCCATAGCCAGTTCTTTCTCGGAAGCATTGCCGGGCTGCTGTAATTTCACAGCTGCCAGATCTCCGCCCTGCTCCTTGTACTTGTTCAAAATGGACTTGATACGCACAATAGTATACAGGATATAAGGGCCGGTATCTCCCTCGAAGGAGGTGAATCGGTCGATATCAAAAACATAATCCTTGGATGCCTGATTGGACAGATCACCGTATTTTAAAGCGGAGATAGCTACCACGTCCGCTACCTTTTTAGCCTCGGCATCCTCCATATTGCGGCCTTCCTTGATCTTTTTGTACATCTCATCCTGCGTATCCTTGATCAGATTCTCCAGACGCATGACACCACCCTGTCTGGTCTTGAAGGGTTTGCCGTCCTTGCCGTTCATGGTACCGAAACCTAAGAACTTAAGCTCGGTCTCCGGCTCTACCAGCTTGGTCTTGCGGGCACAGCGGAATACCTGCTCAAAATACAGCTCCTGACGCTTATCCACCACATAAATCAGCTCATCGGGATGATACAGCTTCATACGCTCCATAATGGTAGCCAGGTCTGTGGTATTATACAGAGAGGCTCCGTCGGATTTTAAGATCATGCAGGGAGGGATCTCCTTGGTGTCGGTGTCTTCCTTGACATCCACTACCAGCGCACCCTCGCTTAAGTGTGCATAACCGTTGTCCTTCATATAGGCAACCATCTCCGGGATGATGTCATGGACATCGCTCTCTCCCTTCCACAGATCGAATTCTACGTTTAATTTGGAATAATTCTTCTTCAGGTCGTTCACAGACACATTGATAATGTGCTTCCACAGCGCACGATATCCTCTGACACCGCTCTGCAATTTGAAGGTTGCCTCCATCGCCTTTGCCTTGTACTCGGGATCTTCCTTGGACCTGGCACTGGCTGCGGGATAGATTTCCTCCAGTTCACTGATGGTAAAAGGTGCCTCTTCGGGATATTCCCCGGTGTAGTTCTCATCAAAATATACCAGATCCGGCTGTCTCTCCTGTAAACCGGTGATCACCAGACCCATCTGTAATCCCCAGTCACCGAGATGCACGTCACCGATAACCTCATGACCCACATAACGGCTGATGCGCTTTACGCTCTCACCAATCACTGCGGAACGCAAATGTCCCACATGCAGGGGTTTTGCCACATTGGGTCCGCCGTAGTCGATAATGATCTTCTTGGGATGTTCGGGTTTCTCGAGACCGAATTTTTCATTTGCCTCCATGCCCTGTAAATAGGTGAGCAAAAATGCCTCGCTGACCTTCAGGTTCAGAAATCCGGGGGCTACTGACACCACCTCGGAAAACACCTTGCTGTCTGCAAGCTTTTCTGCCACATCGTTTGCGATCATGATGGGGGCTTTCTTATAAAGCTTGGCTCCCGCCATGGCACCGTTACACTGATATTCGCACAGGTCTGGACGGTTGGAAAGCATTACCTTTCCCAGATTTCCGTCATAGCCTGCCGCGGTAAATGCCTGCTGCATTTCCTCTGTCAGCATTTCTAAAAATTTCTTCATGTCAGTTCATCCTCATACCTTTCAGTAATCTGCCGGTATTCCTTTACTTCCTGTAATGTACCGGAATATCTGGTGCAGTCACAATTTCTATCTCTCACGCTGCTGCGCTGTTTTCAATATTTCTACTATATCCTAAAATCCATTATCCCGCAAGACGCAATTACGCATTTATAATCTGTGCTTCCCGCTCTGCCTTGGAAAAGGCGCAGCCGCAGTAATTCTGCCGGTACAGCTCATACTCTGCGGACAGTTCGATGGATCTCTTATACCCGTTCTTTTTCTTGAAATCCGAGGGCAGCCAGGGGATACCATATTCCCCGGACAGTGCCTGCCCGATCTCATTGATCTTCGCCGCGTTTTTCAGAGGGCTGATGGTCAGGGTCGTGGCAAAATAATCATAACCGCCACCTGCTGCCAGCTCCGCAGTCTTGCGCAGCCGCAGGTCGAAGCAGCGGAAGCACCTCTCTCCCCCTTCGGGACAGTTCTCGTAGCCCTTCGCCATCTCATAAAAACGCTCCGGTTCATAATCTCCCTCCACGATATCGATGGGCCATCCCTTTTCTTCTTTATTATAAGCTGCGATCAGGCGCTTCTGCTCCGCCACGCGCTTTTGGTATTCTTCCGAAAAAGAAATGTTGGGATTATAATAAAATACCGTAATCAAAAAATAACGGCACAGATATTCCAGACAATAACTGCTGCATGGTGCACAGCAGCTATGCAGAAACAGGCGGGGCGGCCGGTAATCCGACGCTACCTCGCCCTTCTCCTGTAAGGTGATTAAGATTTTCTCTAATTCTTTCTGATAATTTACAGTATTCATGTCAGTTGCATCTCTTTTTATTCTTATTTGATCCTAATCGTATTTTACACGCTTACGGGATCTGATGCAATCCCTGAGCTTTATACAGATAGCAACCAATTTTATAAAAAAAGTGCAACCAGCGGCATCGTAATGACTGCACAGACTGATGAGACAGCAACTGCCCTGGTTGCTGTCAGACAAGATTCCGGATATCTCTGTGACAGCATCGCATTCATACTGCCTACCGGTGCAGCTATCATAACCATACAGACTCCTAATATGGTTCCTTCCACACCTGCCTTTTTCAGAATTCCTGTGATCAGAACCGGAAGTAACAACATCTTTATCAATAGAAAAATATTGAGTGTTCTGTCCTCTATAAAGCTTCCCGGCTTCGTTTGTAAAAAAGAAGCTCCTATTACCATCATACTAAGAGGAGCCGTCAGATCTCCAAGATATCCGGCTAATTCTTTCAATGGTACCGGAATTGAAACACCGCTGAGGGTAATCGCTATTGCCCCCACACAGGCCAGCACTCCTGTATTACATATTTTTTTAATATTTATCCTGCAGTCTTTCCCTTCTATCTGATAAATTCCAAAGGTATAAATCAGTATATTAAACGGAATGACAAATATGGATGCATACAGGACAGCCTCTTCACCATACATGGCACGAACCAGCGGAAAACCCATAAATCCAATATTGGTAAAGACCAGCATACACCGGTAAATTCCTGATTGTTCCTGCGGAATTTTCATAACCCACATCAACAGATAAGACAGAATTACCAGTGCTGCAAACAGAATGGAAGCCAGCGCAAATATTCTGAGGAATTGCCGGATTTCCAAGTCTGCATTCATCCCACCGGACAAGATCAAAGCCGGATTTGCTATTTTCACTATGATATCTGACAGTTTTCCGACTGTAGTATTGTCCAGGATGTTTTTTCTGGCCGCCAGGTATCCAATTAACATAATGGTCAGCAGGACAATCATTTGTCTTAAGAGAAGCATATGTCTTTTTTTTACCTTTCTAAGCGGAAAGTGCTTCTACTGCGTCCTTTATGATAGCAACTGCTTTATCACAATCCTCTTCCGTGATAATAAGAGGCGGTATCATACGAATAATGTGTGCTCCGATTGCGGTAATCAACAGATGACGATGGATGCACTCATGTTTTACCTCTACTCCGGAAATTGTGTCATCAAATTCCACGCCTACCAGCAGTCCCTGTCCTCTTACTTCCTTCACATGAGGAATCTCTGCTGCCAGTTTTTCCATAAAATAAGCTCCCATCCTGCGGGCATTTCCTGCCAGATCTCTTTCCAGCAGTTCTCCCACCTCTGCCAACGCTGCTGCACAGGAAACCGGGTTGCCTCCAAATGTGGAACCATGTGAGCCAGCGCTGAATGCCTTTGCCACTTCCTCAGTTGCACAGATCGCACCAATCGGCATTCCGCCGCCCAGAGCTTTTGCCATGGATACAATATCCGGCTTGATACCATAGTTCATATAAGACATAACGGCTCCGGTTCTGCACCATCCGGTCTGCACTTCATCAATCAGCAACAGCATTCCTTTTTCGTCGCAGAACTTTCGTAATCCCGTCATGAATTCCATGGTTGCCGGGTGGACACCACCTTCTCCCTGTACCGGTTCGATCATAATGGCAATGGTATTTTCTGTACATGCCGCTTTAAAAGCTTCCAGATCATTGTACGGAGCATAGGAAAAACCATAGGTCATAGGTCCAAAACCGATCTGACATCCGTTTCCGGGCTGTCCGGTCGCCGACATTGCTCCGAAGGTTCTTCCATGAAATCCCATTTTCGCCGTGACAATGTGATACTTATTCGGACCATATTTTTCAATGCCGTATTTTCGTGCCATCTTTATCATAGCTTCGTTTGCTTCGGTTCCGGAATTCTGAAAAAATATCTTGTCCATTCCAATCGCGGTACATACTTTTTCTGCCAGAAGTGCCTGTGGAATTGTGTACGGATAGTTAAATGTATGCATAATATCTGCCACCTGATCCTGTACCGCCTTCACTACCTTTTCATTACAGTTTCCCGCTGAATTTACAGCAATTCCCGCATAGAAATCCAGATAAGCATTCCCCTCTTCATCATAGATATATTGATCTTTCGCTGTTTCTGCCAGGAAGTCAAAGCGTTCATAGGTCTCTATCATATATCTGTTTACTTTGTCTTTGATATCCTGAACTGTAAGTCCCGTATCCTTTAATCTCATAACCTGTTCCTCCTTTTCAGAACCGTACAGCATTCGTCTCCGGCAACATATTGCCTCCGTCTACCACAAGCTGGATTCCCGTAATATATGCAGAATCCCGGGATGCTAAAAACAATGCCGCAGCGCCGATCTGTTCCGGTGTCCCCAGTTTTTTCATTGGAATCCCGGAAGCAATCTCACGGATCACCCGGTAGGGATCGTCCGGATGTGATCTTGCAGAATTTCGTTCTACATTGGGTGTCATGATGTACCCCGGACAGATGGCATTGCAGGTTATTCCATATTCCGCATATTCTACGGCGATCGTTTTTGTCAGTCCCACAATCGCAGCTTTGGTCATTCCATACGCTGTATACCCTTTGTCGCATACCATAGGTCCGGTTACCGATGCCATATTGATAATTCTCCCATACCCGGCTTCCCTCATATGGGGGATCACCTGCTGCAGCATATTCCAGGTTCCTCTGATATTAACATTGATATGCTCATCCAGAAGCTCCTCATCCGTTTTCTCGAAAGGGGTCATTCTGGCGATGCCGGCATTATTGACCAGTACATCTATCCTGCCGAACTGACTGAGAATACTGGCAACACATTCCTTCACCTGCTCTATTTCCGATACATCACATTGATACGCTTTCACATGGTATCCCTTTTGTCGGAACTGGTCCTCGCAATCATAGACATCCGGTCCCCTGCTCAACAGAATCACCGTGTACCCTGCCTCACAGAACTTTCCGGAAATACCATATCCGATTCCCTTTGCTGCTCCCGTCACCAATGCAATCTCTCCCATATCCTGCTGTCCTTCCCGGCTTACGATGCCTAGACAATGATCGGTCCGATTTTCTTGCAATATTCCCTTGGTGTCATAGAGGTATATTTCCTGAATTTTTTGATAAAATAGGACTGATCGTAGTACCCAAGCTTTTCATAGACTTCATCGATCCTCTCCTCCTGCAGATAGCGGATCGCTGTCTGGATCTGGATGATCGTGGCAAATTTTTTCATACTGAGCCCGGTCTCCCTGCGGAATACACGATCCATGTATCTCTGGTTGTACTGAAGCTCCTCCGCAATCCGGGCAATACTGATACAGCCATGAGACTGCTCCATCATCTCCATGGCGGTAACCACCATGGAACTCATCCAGGAAAACTGACTTTCAAACGGAAAACATTCCTCAAATATACGGATTCTCTCTTCAAAAGAATCGGCTTTCGTAATTTTCTCCCCGATTTCCTTCAGCCATTCATATTCCTCTACAATAACATGACCTTCGATCAGATGATCCAGGTGTTCGGATACCAGCAGCGGATATTTTCCGGGATTAAATTTCACACCGAAGCACCACCGGTATTCACTGGACGGGGAACACGCACTGCTTAAAAAGCTCCCACAGGCACAGATTACCGCCTTTTCTTCCAGAAAAGCAAACTGCAGATCCACACAGGCATCCGGTATCGTATTGAATTTCAGGGAAGAGTTACTCTGCTCAATCTCATAATATTTGTTGACATATTCCCCCTGACAGCAGCATTCCTGATAATTCAGCTTCTGATCGATTACGAAAGTCTTCATATTCATAGGCATCATCCCACTTTTACTGCGTCTGTGTTTCCTTTCCCGCCTCTACGGTCGGTACGATTTTCAGATCCGGATACTTGGTCCGGATATAGTCCTCGATCACTTTCACGCAGTTATCAAATCCAACTCTTGCAGTGTTTAAGGTAAGATCATAATTTACAGGATTCGTCCAATAGTTTCCTCCTGTATAGTACTTATAATACTCTGCACGGTACTTATCTGTCTGAGTGATAGATCTGTCTGCGGTTGCTTCATTTACCTGCATCCGCTCCATGATCTCATTCCGGCAATACTCTCTCGGTGCCTCAATATACACGCTGATGACATTCGGATAATCCTTAAGAATCCAGTCTGCACATTTTCCGACGATCACACAGGATTCCGTCTGTGCCAGATTCTCTATGATCTGCTTCTGCAATTCGAAAATATGCTCATCTGACTCAAATTCTCCTTCTGCCTTCGGTCCCTTGGAATGTGGCAGTCCCTTTAACAGACCCTGGAAAAAACTTTTTCCGCGCATTTTTTCATTTACTTCTGCCATCACGCTTTCATCAATACCACTCATCTGTGATGCCAGTGTCAGAATCCGGTTTTCATAGCAGTGGATTCCCAGATCCTTCGCTATTTTACTGCCAATACGTTTTCCGCCACTGCCAAATCCTCTTGCAATGGTAATTACTACGTTATCCATGATATTTTCCTCCTATCTTTCCATATATCGTTTTAAGAACTCTCTGGTTCTCATATTTTTAGGATTAGTGAACAAAATATCCGGACTTTCGTCTTCTACGATATAACCGTTATCCATAAATATGGTACGTGTAGATACATTCTTTGCAAATTCCATCTCATGGGTAACGATGATCATCGTCATGCCTTCTGCTGCCAGATCTTTCATTACTTTCAGAACCTCGCCTACCATCTCCGGGTCCAGTGCAGATGTCGGTTCATCGAACAGAAGCACCTCCGGTGTCATGCACAGCGCTCTGGCTATTGCCACGCGCTGCTTCTGACCACCGGACAGCTGTGCCGGCCTGGCGTTAATATAAGCAACCATACCAACTTTTCGTAAATATTTTATGGCACGTTTCTTACACTCTTCCTTATTCAGCTTCAATATTTTTCTGGTGCCGAACATACAGTTTTCCAGTACTGTCATATTATTAAAAAGATTAAATGACTGGAATACCATACCCACCCGGGAGCGATAGTTTGCAAGGCTCCTCTGGGTATTCTTCACCTCTTCATCATGAAATAATACAATCCCTTCTGTCGGATTTTCCAGATGATTGATACAACGTAAGAGTGTTGACTTTCCGGAACCGGAGGAACCTATAATGCAGACCACTTCTCCTTTGCTGATCTCAAATTCGATTTTCTTCAGGACTTCGTGATCTCCAAAGGATTTCCTCAGATCCTCTACTTTGATAACTACCTCTGACATAGCCGCACCTCCTAATTTTCTTCCAGATACTCTGTTGCGATCTCATAGTCACTGCGTCCCTCCAGCTTCTTTTCTGCTGCCAGGAAGATCCGGTTAAAGACAAAGCACAGGACAAAATAAATCACTGCGATTACAAGATAAGCTTCAAAATATTTGTAATAAGAGCCTCCGGCTGTCTTTGCCGCAAGGAACAATTCACTGACACCGATTACATTTAATACAGATGTCATCTTAAGGTTATTCAGAAAGGTATTGCCCATTTCCGGGAATATATTTTTCAGCGCCTGCGGTATCACCACATAAAACATAGCACCTGTGTGTGACATTCCCATTGCCAATGCTCCTTCTTTCTGTCCGGGATCTACGGAATTGATACCTCCACGGACCGTTTCCCCCATATATGCGCCTGTATTCAGCAATGTGACCAATATTCCTGCGATAGCCGAGGTGATCAATACATCTCCCTGCCGCAGTCCGTAATAAATCACCATTCCCTGTACGATCATCGGAGTATCACGGAATACTTCCATATAGATCATTGCAATCGCTTTCGCAAAACGGAACAGGCACTTCTTAACAGGTCCATCCTCCGGTGATATCTTTGTCGTATTGATCACTCCGATCAGGAAGCCAAGTAAAAATCCAAGGATCGTGCCGATGACTGCGATGTATAAAGTCACCCAGGTTGCTTTCAAAAATGTGGATGAATATTTCGTTGCCAGAAACAGGATCCATTCCAGCAATCCGGATTCTTTCGTCGGTGTTTCAATCAGTTGTAGTATTCCCATGCTCAACAACTCCTTACGTTTTATGTTTTGTGTAAGCTCTCGGCTTTATTCTCCTGCGGAGGGCTGCAGACTGATCATTTCAGTCATCAGATCATTCATTGCTTTCAGTCCTTCCTCCGTATCAGCAGTCCACCCCATCTCATCCATAGCTCCCTGGATGATCTGGCAAAGGCTGTCACCTCCACGGAAAAGAATACAACAGGTATTGGGATTTCCTTCCGGTGCTACAAAGTCATCCGAAGGATCCATCTCCAGTTGAACAAGTCCTGTCATGGTATTAAATGCAGAATCCGCTGTAGATTTTTCTGTGATCAGTACATCTGCTGTCTTGTTCTGAATAGCCAGGAATAATTCGGAGGCAGCCTCGTAGTCTGTTGCCGGAACTGCGGAAGGGATCTGATCCTTATAATCCACAAAGTTGGTTCCCAACTGAGCGATGACGGTAGGTTTCATGCCATCGAACTGAGAAAGTGCGGTAATATTAGCAAAATCACTGTCCTCTCTTACTACCGCTTTGATCTGCCTTAAATAATACGGGGATGAAAAATCATAGATTTCATCTCTCTCTGCGGTATAGCAGACACCACTCATGATGCAATCATAGGTCTTGTCTTCCAATCCCATAAAAATGGATGTCCAGTCACTCTTATATACCTCAAGCTCCCAGCCGAGCTGATCGCATATCTTCTGTGCAAGTGCCAGATCATATCCGTAGGTGTAACCTTCGGAGTTTGCAATGGGAACCGCCTTACCTCCATTGGCAAGTTCTTCGCTCTCCTGTGTCCAGTTATAAGGAGCATAAGTACATTCAATACCAATCCTGAAAATTTTCTTCTCGATAGCATCTGAAGATGCCTCTGTAGGCTGGATCTCTC
>Ga0129311_1002293_pt1 | contig 11825 bp, 8 predicted proteins | sample Go1ome_FD_94435 | JGI IMG/M metagenome (GOLD analysis project Ga0129311, IMG submission 94435) | Western lowland gorrila individual fecal microbial communities from Wisconsin, USA - Go1022B metagenome | ecosystem: Host-associated > Mammals > Digestive system > Large intestine > Fecal | place... | reverse complement strand
GCTTTGTCTTAAATACGGAATCCTGATGGTCGATTCTCTTAACAGGAAGGTTTGTAGGTACTTCTACAACGTCCATTCCATATATCTCTCTGAACTCATTCTCCTCTGTCAGGGCTGTACCTGTCATACCAGCCTTCTTCTTGTATTTGTTGAAGAAATTCTGGAAGGTTATGGTTGCAAGAGTTCTGCTCTCACGTTTAACCTTAACATTCTCCTTAGCCTCTATAGCCTGATGAAGACCATCTGAGAATCGTCTACCCGGCATAATACGTCCTGTAAACTCATCTACTATAAGAACCTCATCATCCTTAACAACATAATCCTTATCTCTGAACATAAGTGCATGAGCACGAAGTGCCATAATCATGTTGTGCTGTATATCTATATTATCTGCATCTGAGAAGTTATCTATATGGAAGAACTGCTCAACCTCCTTGACACCCTGTGCAGTAAGGACAACCTGCTTGTCCTTCTCATTAACAAGGTAATCTCCATCCTCCTCAAGCTCATTACCCATGATGGCATCCATCTTAGAGAGCTCCATAGATGCCGTACCACGTTTCATTCTTCTTGCAAGGTAATCACACATCTTGTAAAGGTCTGTTGACTTGCCACTCTGACCTGATATGATAAGTGGTGTTCTTGCCTCATCAATAAGAACAGAGTCAACCTCATCCACTATTGCATAATGCAATTCTCTCTGAACCAACTGTTCCTTATATATAACCATGTTATCTCTAAGGTAATCAAATCCGAGCTCGTTGTTGGTTACATATGTAATATCGCAGTTGTATGCTTCTCTTCTCTCATCATTCTTATAGCTGTTAAGAATGACACCTACCTTAAGTCCTAAGAACTCATGTACCTTACCCATCCACTCTGCATCACGCTTGGCAAGGTAATCATTAACGGTAACTATATGGACACCCTTACCCTCAAGTGCATTCAGATACGCAGGTAATGTAGATACAAGTGTCTTACCTTCACCTGTTCTCATCTCAGGAATACGTCCCTGATGAAGAAGAATACCACCGATAAGCTGTACACGGTAATGCTTCATATGAAGTACTCTTGATGCAGCCTCTCTTACAACCGCAAATGCTTCTACGAGCAAGTCATCTAATGTCTCACCGTCAGCAAGTCTCTTCTTAAATTCATCAGTCTTAGCCTTTAATTCCTCGTCACTTAATGCCTGCATTTTTTCATCAAGTGCATCTATCTTATCCACTATAGGATATATCCTCTTTAATTCCTTTTCACTATGAGTGCCGAATACCTTTTCAACAAAACCCATTATTTAATTACCTCCGAATCTGTATATCACAACCCTAAATATAGCATTATTCCAATATTAAGGCAAGTTTTTTCTAACTCTCTTAGTGACATCAATTAGATATACAACTATCTAATTGTTTTAACACAAAAAATAATGTATAATCTAATCTGAGCGTTTTATATAGTTTATAATGTGAAAGGGCAGAAAATGAGACCATCAGTGTATATTATGATGTCCACCTACAATGGTGAGCATTATGTAAGCGAACAAATAGAAAGCATATTAAACCAGAGTCATGTTGATGTAACCATAGCAATAAGAGATGATGGTTCATCGGACAACACAATGGATATCCTTAACAGCTATGCAAAAAAACACAGCAACATATCTGTCATCTGTGGAGACAATCTGGGTTTCGCAGGAAGCTTTTGGAGTTTACTTTTGTCTGCACCTTTAACATATGATTACTACGCATTTTCTGATCAGGATGATGTGTGGGAGGCAAATAAGCTTGCTGCAGCTATACATGTTCTTCGCCAGTCTGATAACAAGCTTAAGTTATACGCCTCTGCACTTCAGGTGACTGACGAGAATTTGAACGTACAATATAAAAATGAATTTCCGAAGCTGAAAATCAAACTCGGAAGTGCCATAACCCGTCCAAGATTATCAGGCTGCACCATGGTATTCGGAAGCGAGCTTCTAAGACTCTGCCAGTCATATGATATAACTAAGATAAATGGTGCAGGTATAAGCCACGACGTTGCCGTGTATCTCACAGCCCTGTCATGTGGCGGCAAGGTGTTATTCTCAAGAAAAAGCTATATCAAGCTGCGCAGGCACGCAAGCACTGTCACAGGACACGGAAAAAGTATATTCAAGCGTATAGCAAGTGTGCTTGATATATTCACAAAAAGAAAGCTTGAGGCAAGCATACAAACTGAATTTTTGTACAACAATCTCAAGGAACACATGACACCGGACAGCATTTTAATGTGTGAGGATATTCTTCACTACAGAGATTCTGTAAAGAATACTGTCGCATTTGCAAAGGACAAGAGGAACAAATGCAATATCATGAGCGTTGATATAGTTAATCTTTTTGCAATTTTATTTAGATGCTACTAATATTAATTTGAGGATATAACAATGAACAGAAGTATAGCTGCCGGCATTGTCATGTGCAATCCCGACCTTAATCGTTTGACAAATAACATAGACGCCATCATAAATCAGGTAGACCTACTTATTCTTGTTGACAATGGTTCTAAGAATATATCAGAAATAAAGGAGCTTACAGCGACCTATTCCAAGGATATTCTTCTTGTAGAAAGCGAAAACAACAAGGGTATCGCATGGGCGTTAAACCGTATTCTTGAAAATGCTTTAAACAGAGGTATAAACTGGGTTATAACCTTAGACCACGACTCTGTAGCTCCAGCCAATATTATAAAGGACTATTGTTCATTTTTGGACAGCACCAATATAAAGGAGACTTCTATAGGCATATTGTGTCCTACTATAATCGATAACAACACAGGTGTATTAGAAGGCGGCTATGAGGATGCAAGACCTGTCAAGCGATGCATAACCTCAGGTGCATTTACATCCTGTGCGTGTTGGAAGGCTATCGGTGGTTTTGACGAAAAAATGTTTATAGACGGTGTTGATTTTGATTACTGCGACCGCCTATGGCTCAGTGATTTCAAGGTAATAAGAGTAGGCTCGATTAAACTTTCACATGAGCTTGGACACATGACAACTCACAGATTTCTCTTCAAAACCGTAAAGGTTCAAAACCACGGTCCGAAAAGAAAATATTATATCGTAAGAAATCGTTTTTATCTTGCAAGGAAAAGGCATACGCCTTTCTCTGTTTTGTATGCTTTTTGTTTTACAATTAAGTTTTCAGCCACAATAATTCTCTTCGAGAAGGATAAGGGCAAAAAAATGAAAGCTGTCCTTAGGGGAGTCCGTGACGGACTAAAAATGTAATATCGAAAGTATTAACAGTTGACTTCATTTTTTTAATCTCGTATAATTGTCCCTGGGATAATAAATCATATGCAAACTTATTTTTATTACTAGGGAGGACATTTTATGTCAGTAAAATACATTTTCGTCACAGGAGGTGTTGTGTCAGGACTTGGCAAAGGCATTACTGCCGCTTCTCTTGGCCGTCTCCTTAAGGCTCGTGGCTACAAGGTCACAAGCCAGAAATTCGATCCATACATCAACATGGATCCGGGTACCATGAACCCTATACAGCATGGTGAAGTTTTCGTAACAGATGATGGTGCTGAGACCGACCTTGATCTCGGACACTATGAGCGTTTTATCGATGAAAGTCTTAACAAGCATTCCAATGTAACCACAGGTAAGGTATATTGGAGTATTCTGAACAAGGAGAGACGTGGTGACTTCGGAGGTCACACTGTTCAGGTTATTCCTCACATTACCAACGAAATTAAAGACCGTTTTTACAGAAATCCAGACTCAAAGGAGACCGAGATAGCAATTATCGAGGTTGGCGGTACTGTAGGTGATATTGAGAGCCAGCCTTATATGGAGGCAATCAGGCAATTTCAGTTAGATGTAGGACGTGACAATTGTATTATGATTCACGTTACACTTATTCCTTATCTGAAATCCTCCGGTGAGTTAAAGACAAAGCCCACACAGGCAAGCGTCAAGAATTGTCAGTCACTCGGTATACAGCCTAATATACTTGTATGTCGTTCAGACCTTCCGCTCGATAAAGGAATCAAAGATAAAATTGCAAGATTCTGTAACGTACCTAGCGAGTGCGTCATCCAGAACCTTGATGTCGATGTATTATATGAAGTTCCACTTGCAATGGAACACGAGAAGCTTGCCAATGTAGTTTGTAAGTGTCTTAACATTCCTTGTCCGGAGCCTGATTTGGCAGACTGGATAGCCATGGTTGACAACTGGAAGCACCCTGAGAAAAAAGTTAAGGTTGCTTTAGTCGGAAAATACGTTTCGCTCCATGATGCATATATATCTGTAGTTGAGTCACTCAAGCACGCCGCTGTTGCACACAAGGCAGAGGTTGAAATCAAATGGGTTGATTCCGAGACAGTAACCGCAGACAACGCAGCAGAAATTCTCGGCGATGTAACAGGAATTCTTGTTCCTGGTGGTTTTGGCGACAGAGGTATAGAAGGTATGATAGAGGCAATAAGATATGCCCGCGAGAACAACATTCCATATCTTGGACTTTGCCTTGGTATGCAGCTTACTATAGTTGAATTTGTAAGAAATGTTGTCGGCTATTCAGATGCCAACAGTTCAGAATTTAACCCTAGCTCAAATCATCAGGTTATCCACATTATGCCTGACCAGAATGATGTAACAGACCTTGGCGGAACTCTTCGTCTTGGCTCATACCCTTGTGTACTTAGCACTGATTCTAAAGCATATAAGCTCTACGGCAAGGAACTCATACACGAGAGACACAGACACAGATATGAGGTAAACAACGATTATCGTCAGGTTCTTATAGATAACGGAATGGTTTTATCAGGTCTTTCTCCTGATGGTCATATCGTTGAGATGATAGAGCTTAAGGATCATCCTTGGTTTGTAGGAACACAGGCACATCCTGAGTTTAAGAGCAGACCTAATAAGGCTCACCCTCTCTTCCTTGGATTTATTGAGGCGGCATTAGGAAAGCAGAATTAAAGAAGCGTAACCAGAGCACGCTTTTATTAGAATAATAAAATGGAGTTATACATCCTAACTTATATAAGTTCAGGATGCGTAACTCCATATTTTTATTTATAATTCCTTCAGCAGTAGAAATTATCTATTCCACCGTAACTGATTTTGCAAGATTTCTTGGCTTATCTACATCCAAGCCCTTTGCCTCAGATGTGTAATATGCTATAAGCTGAAGAACTACCGCTGTTGCAAATGCAGTAAACTCTGAATCAAGCTTAGGTATTCTGATGTGCTTATCGCAGATAGCTGAATCATTAACCTCTTCATCCATGCTTACCAAGACAACATAAGCGCCTCTAGCCTTTACCTCTCTTATGTTAGATATGACCTTGCCATATACATCCTCCTGTGTTGCCATAGCTATTACAGGAACATTCTCAGTTATAAGGGCTATAGTTCCGTGCTTTAACTCTCCGGCTGCATATGCCTCAGCATGAACATAAGAAATCTCCTTTAACTTCAAAGCTGCCTCAAGGCTCATTACATAATCAAGTCCTCTTCCAATATAAAATGCATCAGGCGAAAGCTTGATATGATTGGCAACTCTCTTGATGTTATTTGCATTCTTTAGAGTCTCCTCGATTATATTAGGTGTATTGATAAGCTTTGTCATAAACTGTCTGGCAGCAGCCTCGCTTATTATATTCTTGACAAGTCCCATACGACATGCAATAAGGTACATAGCAGCTACCTGAACTGTGTACGCCTTAGTACTTGCAACAGCAATCTCAGGACCGGCATGTGTATATAATACATAGTCACTCTCTCTTGCTATTGTCGAACCCTTAACATTAACTATAGAGAGAACCTTAGAGCCATGTGACTTGGCAAGCTTTAACGCCTCTAATGTATCTATTGTCTCTCCAGACTGTGACAGCACTATAGTTAATGTTGTCTCATCAATGATAGGGTTCTTATATCTGAACTCCGATGCTATCTCAACTGTTACAGGTATTCTAAGCTTGCTCTCTATAAGCTGCTTTCCTACCATTCCCGCATGCATAGCAGTACCACAGGCGACAACTGTTACCTGCTTACAATTAGTAAATATGGAATCGTCCACACCGTCAGCGGTAAAATCCGGTAATCCCTGATTGACTCTAGGCGTTACAGTATTTCTGATTGCGTCCGGCTGCTCATATATCTCCTTTAACATAAAGAAAGGATAACCGCCCTTCTGTGCACTGGCTATATCCCAGTTTACAGACAATATCTCAGGTTTTACCTCTTTTCCCTTCATGTCACAAACCTTTATTCCATCAGCTGTGAGAGTTAAAATATGATACTCAGGTACAACAAAGTATTCCTTTGAAAAAGCTATAACAGCAGTAAGGTCTGATGCTATAACTGAGCCCTTATCACATGATGTTGCTATCATCGGACTTACATTTCTTATCGCATATATTGTTCCCGGTATATCCTGAAACATTATGCAAAGTGCAAATGCACCCGACAAAGCATGAACAGTTTTCTTGATGGCAGCTATCGGATCACCCTCATAAAATGTATCAAGCAAGGCACATACAACCTCTGAATCAGTCTCTGAAACAAGCTTATCTGCTAACCCATACTCAACCACAAGCTGACGATAATTCTCTATGATACCATTATGTATCAGAACTACCTTGCCACATCTGTGTGGATGTGCGTTCGCATCTGTCACGCCTCCATGTGTAGCCCATCTCGTATGTCCTATACCACAGGTTGATGTATTGTCATCCTCTGCACAGAGTGCTTTTAGCTCTGCTACCTTACCAGTTCTCTTGCGTACTGTAATGTCACCGTCTCCAAGCAATGCCAAACCAGCACTGTCATAACCACGATACTCAAGTCTCTCTAATCCGTTTATGATAACATCCTTCGCAGGTATCTTACCTGTGAATCCTATAATTCCGCACATAAATAGACCTCCAAATATATAATTATAATGCTGATTGTCCGGTATTTGTTTTGAGGTTACCCTCATATTTGCCCGTTCATAACACACTCAGCTATGCGAAAGAGTATCCGCCGAATTATATTTCGATAACTCTTTTCCTCGTCAACCTTGCATATATTCCGCTCCTGCAAAGGTTCTGGCGCTAAGGTTCTTAACCTTTCGAAATCTGCCTCTCCTTATCGGCAGACAGCTTATTCTATCACATCTATAAATTAAAAGCAAACCCAGGTTCTGTGACGTTTCAAGTAATCGTTGGCACGTTTCTTGCCCGGACGATTTCTATCTACGGATGATGGTTCCATTCCGGGACCGCTTCCGCTTAGTTGCTCCGAGCATCGGCACTAAATTCGTGCCATGCACTCATTAAGTGCCGGCTGTCGCAAACGTCCCTGCATAGAATCCCTCATCCGTAGATAGAAATCGTCCGGGCAAGAAACGTGCCAACGATTACTTGACAGAAACGTCACAGAACCTACAATCCATTCTCTAATATATATTCACTGCCCACCGCCATTGTTCCTATAGCCGCCACCACCCCTGTCATATCTACATTCCAATCTTCATCGACAGAAACAAGCACCTTTCCTCCCGGCATATGGACATAAACCTTAGAATCCACAAACCTCATCTTATACATAGCTCCCACAGCAGCACACGCACTTGTTCCAGATGCCAGTGTATAACCTGCACCACGCTCATATATCTCTATCTTGATATTATGTCTGTCAATAACCTGTGCAATCTGTGTGTTAATTCCCTTTGTAAAATATGCAGAATTCTCTATCTTATAACCTATATCACAGACTATTCCCTTTGTGACAGTCTTAAATGGAAGAACACAGTGTGGATTGCCAATTGATACGCAGGTACATCTGTAAGAGTAGTCTCCAAACTCCATAGGAATATCTACAAGTTCATCTTGCTTTGTGTAGGAACAGCCGACAGACTCAGGTGTAAACGACAGTCTTCCCATAGCTATAGTTGCATTAGTCCCAAGCTCATTATTGTAGTACACCCTCATGCATTCTTTTATTCCCTCTATATACAAATCAAATTCCTTCTTCTGTACATAGCCAGAATCCTTCAAGTACTTTGCAAATATAAGAAGTCCGTTACCACTTTTTTCTGTCTCTGAACCATCAGGATTATATATTTTAAGTCCTATTCCATTTTCAGAAAAAAAAGGACCGAGCAATATGCCATCAGCACCTAAACCATATTGCCTATGACACACTGCCCGGATTATTTTAGCTGTAAGTTCTCTTTTATTGCGATTCAAATCATAGACTAAGTAATCATTGCCAAGACTATGATACTTGGAAAATTGCATACACATACAGTTTATACCTTGCAAATTACTTTTCTCTACAATTTATTCATTACTTTCTCAAACTATGACATATATTTAATATAAATCAGAATAGTAATCGTACATATAATCATACAAAGTGGATAAAGCCTTTGAGTCAACATCATCTATACTAAATGGTTCTACGAATATAGAATAACCACTTACATATGCCATATCATCTTTGGTTATATCCATGTCATAATATGCAGACAGATTATCGTAATACGAATCATTAGTCGCATTTTCCTTTATCTGCGGCAATAAGGATGATGTGTCTGATGATGTCGTAAACGAATCGTCATCATATGTTGTTATGGAGTAGCTTGTAGTCTGTTCATATATCGCATCAGAATAACCAGGATTAAGCGGCACTTCCCCAAGTATAATCTCCAAATTAAATATATTGTTAGTCTCCATATCAAACACAATTATACCCGGCTGGCTCATTCTTTTATCACTATAGTAATTATCAAAGCTTAGTATTCCAATATCAAATGAATATATCTTATCATCTACCACACGCAAGACATCAACTACATGCACAGAGCTCATAGTGTCAGCATCAGTCAGAATATCTTCAATATAATCTTTCCATTCATACTTAAGCAGTCCATCTATTTCATCAGCAATCTGATTCATAATCTCACGTTTTTCATTAATATTAAAGGTCTTAGACTTATCTTCAGCAAGAATGGCATCATCACTTGAAAGAGCCTCTATCTTCTGTTCAAGCTGCATTGGTTCTGTAACAACATCAACATTATATTTTTGAACCGTAACCTGTTTCATAAGATTCTCATCATTACGGCTATATATTCCTCTTGGTATCTCCAGTCCAATCATTGTTATGGCAAGCAAAATCGCAATCACTAAAATTGTTTTCAAAATCTCTTTAAGCTTCATCCGATTCACCTCCAAGATCAACACTCTTATCCGCAAATAAAGGAATTGTTATCGTGACATCTGTTCCCTTACCTACTTCACTTTCAATATTAAGTGTACCTCCGTGTATATCTGCAATCTTAACACAAAGCGCAAGTCCAAGTCCTGCACCGCCCTGTTTTCTGGCTCTCGATTTATCAACCATATAAAATGGTTCGATAATCTTAGCTATCTCATCATCAGGGATTCCACAGCCATTATCTGATACTGTTATTTTATATGTCTTATCCAGCCTTGTTCCCTTTATCCTTACAATAACATTCTCATCAGAAGCCTTACATGCATTATCAGTCAGATTGACGACAGCAGCTATAAGAAGTGAAGGTTCTATAAATAACTCGGCATCTTCATAGCTAACATCAATGTCAATGCTATATTTTTTACCCACAAACAATACAGACTCCTTAAGCCTTGCAAAAAAATCTCCCGCATTTATGCTAATTTTATCAAATTCTTTTTTTCCGATAACTATAAGCTGCAAAAGATTTATTGACAAAGTCTCCAAACGTTTGCTCTCCCGATATATGAAATTGCTGTATTCACGTCTCTTATCAGGTTCTAAATCATAAGTTCTAAGCAAATCTGAATATCCAATTATAGATGTCATAGGAGTTTTTATCTCATGTGTAAAGTTGCCGACAAAATCCTCTTTTTTTCTGGCAAGATCCTCTAAATCTGCAATATGCTGTTCAGTGTTCTCAGCAAGCTCATTTAAAGTTTCACCAAGCTTTGTGACCTCGTAAGATTTCATCTTCTTATAATCAGCATCAATTCTAACCGAGCAATCCCCAGCCGATATCTTCTCCGCCATATTAGTAATCTTTTCGATAGGCTTTGTTATATACCTTGAGAATGCATACAGGATAATAGCAATAACCATAGAAAGGACAATAATCGCCTGACGATATAGATTATAATTGGAGTCTCTCTGAGCAATTATCTTTGTTATATCGTAATAGTTAATTATATATCTGTCACTACACCTGCTTGTAACCTGAACAAATATTCCATTGTCACTCTGTATTACATTAGATATAACCTGACCTGACTCTATATCTTCATAACCGTCAAGCACCACTCTTTCTTTCCACGCATCATATGTTCCTATAAATACACTCTTCTCATGTCCCTTAGTTCCTGCCATTCTCTGGACAAAATCTGCCATGGAATACTTTACATACCCATCATCTGGTATTCCGTCAAGTGTAGCAACGTAGGTATATAGCACCTCATTGTTCTCCACTGCACTGTTCTTCGCCTGTTCCAGATCAGTTCTGTACAAGTAACTGACAAGCATAAAGCCGGTAACCACTGTAATACACATCATCACACAATATGTAAATACAAATATTTTTAGTGATATCTTCATAATCTATATTGCTTCCTCCACAAAGCGATAACCAACCTTGAATACTGTCTGAATATGCTTCTCTAAACCGAGCTTCTTTCGTATTCTGTTTATATGCAAATCCACTGTTCTTGAGTCCGTCGTAAATGGATCATTCCAGACCTTCTCATATATGGTCTCACGATATAACGCAATATTTTTATTCTTAACTAAAAGCAATAACAGCTCAAATTCCTTGTATGTAAGTTCTACCGGAATTCCGGCCTTGGTCACCTGCCTTGAAACAGGATCTATCTCCAAATCCAATATCTGAATTTTCTCCACATATTTTTCAAATCTTCTCAGTACAACCTCAACTCTGGCAATCAGCTCAGTTGTGTCAAATGGCTTGATAATGTAATCCTCAGCTCCGAGCCTTAAACCCTTTACTCTGTCCCTCACATCAGTCTTCGCAGTCAGAAATATGACAGGCACATTATACTGCCTTATATATTCTATAAGCTCAAAGCCATTTATCTTAGGAAGCATGACATCCAACAAAACAAGGTCAAAGACTTCATTTTCTATGGCATCCGCAGCACTTTCACCATCATATACACAGGTACAGGTATATCCGGATTTTTCTAAGGTTTCCTTTATAAGATTAGCTATAGGAAACTCATCGTCTACAACCAATACTTTAATCATTATTATCCCCCTGTTAATTTCATAAAAATATAAATCAACGATTAAACACCTTGAATTTTATCTGTGCCATGTATCACATTTGTATCATAGCCCAAGTGCGTATATTATTATAGCCAATGCTAAAAGATGTACCGGATAAAACGCATAGAAAAGCCATTTGAATTTTAATCCTCTTCGTCCTCTATAGAAATATATAGGTATTATGTCAACCAGCGCAAATAGTTCAGTCAGACTTGTAGCCGCAAGAATAACACAGCTCGCAACAGTCTGCTTTTCCTTTTCTCCACGAAAATAATAGGCAGCCACAATAGCAAGTACTCCAACAGCACCGTAATCTGTCTGTAAAGCAAATGCAAGCCCCATTCCAAGCACCGCAACGCAGAATTTAAACCAAAATAATCCAAGTGAATCTATTTTCAGATTGGCAATTATATCTATAACCGTTATGACAAGCATACCTATTGCAAGCGTAAAGAACACATTCTGACTTGAAAATTCTACAATTTTTCCCGATAAGATATCCTCTCGGTTAAGGTTT
>Ga0129311_1002291_pt1 | contig 11836 bp, 14 predicted proteins | sample Go1ome_FD_94435 | JGI IMG/M metagenome (GOLD analysis project Ga0129311, IMG submission 94435) | Western lowland gorrila individual fecal microbial communities from Wisconsin, USA - Go1022B metagenome | ecosystem: Host-associated > Mammals > Digestive system > Large intestine > Fecal | place... | reverse complement strand
TTCAACTACTTTACGGCAAAGAAGACCGCAGAGGGAGAGGGGGCTAACAATGGCTGGAGCAGAGCGGGCAGTAGCTATAAGTGATAATGTTATTCTGGACTTTAGCGGGCTGTTTTCGGCAGAGCCTATAGAAAAAGCACCCTCTAAAAGCCCCGTAGAGCCACTTTTAAGCGGCGGGCAATATAAAACCTTAACGGAGCAAGAAAAGCCCGTAGAGGGGCTAAAAACGGGCTTAAACGGCATACCGCAGAAAGAGCCACCAGAACAGGCTAAAATACTGCTTCTTAACACCCAGCGGGAGCGGGAAGACCACCAGCGAAGCCTTGAAGTATACAGGACTTACCAAGAGAATATCAAGACGAGCGGACAGCTCCAGACGGACATACTCAAGGGAGTACAGGCGGGGACGGACATATACAGCTTATTCTTAAAGGCAGTAAAGGCTATAAGCCTTATGACTTCAAACACAGCCTTTTACAGCCAGATAGAAGCGGATATAAAGAACATATACGGAATAGGGCTACAGCTCCCCGCCCCGCTCACGCTGGAGCTTATGGACACACAGGAACGCTTAGACAGGCTTAGAGAAGCGGAGCAGAGAGAGCCGAACTTAGGAAGTATTAAGCGGGCTATATCGGCACACCAGAACAGAATAACGGAGCTTGAGAAGCAAATAGCGAAAGCTCAAGAGAAGACCCAGCTTTAACAGGCTGGGCTTTCTTTTTATCGGCATTTTGTGAACAATATGTTAAACTATGAAAAAGTATGAAAAGGGGCTTGACAAATAGCGGACATAGTGCTATACTGTATTATAGTAAGAGCATACACACAAGCTATTACACAATTCAGTATACACAATAGCAGTTACACAAGGACAGGAGCGGGAAGTATGAACGAGCTTACAGTAATAGAGAACAGAGCTTTAGCGGCACAGGAGCTTACAGAGGGGCTTTTCTACCGCTGGACTTCCTATATTGACGCAAGCCCCAAGACCATAGAAACATACAGCAAGGCTATAAAGCAATTCCTCTTGTACTTGAGTGAGAACGGCATAAGACAGCCCCAGCGGGAAGACATAGTAGCCTACAGGGACTTCTTAAAAGAAGACCACAAGCCCACCACAGTACAGAGCTACTTAGCCGCCGTTAAGCTTTTCTTCCAATGGACGGAGCGAGAGGGGCTTTACCCCAATGTAGCGGACAGAGTAAAAGGGGCGAAGCTGGACACCGAACACAAGAAAGACTACCTTACCAGCAAGCAGACCGCAAAGCTTCTTAACGCTATTGACCGCTCTACCCTTAAAGGCTTGAGAGATTACGCTATGCTCTCTCTTATGGTAACAACGGGGCTTAGAACTATCTCCGTTATAAGAGCCGATATAGGGGACATTAGAGCCGCTGGGGACGAAACAGCCCTTTACTATCAAGGCAAAGGACACGAAGAAAAAGCGGACTATGTGAAGCTTGCCGAGCCTGTAGAGGAAGCTATAAGAGCCTATCTTACAGCCAGAGGGGAAACAGACACTAAAGCCCCGCTCTTTGCTTCTATCTCCAATAAGAACAGCGGCGAGAGAATGACTACCAGAAGCGTAAGCCGAGTAGCCAAAGACCACTTAATAGAAGTAGGGCTTGAGAGTGACCGCTTGACCGCTCACAGCCTTAGACACACAGCCGCAACGCTTAACCTCTTAAACGGGGCTACAGTAGAGGAAACACAACAGCTTTTAGGACACGCTAATATAAACACCACGCTTATTTACTCTCACGCTCTGGAGAGGGCGAAGAACAACAGCGAACACCGCATAGCTAAAGCTATATTCGGCTAATGAGTATACACACCACAGTATACACACTTACACAGCCTTTTAGCTGTATACACAGCATTATATAAAAGGAATGGGCTACCGCTTCCCCGCTAAAGAAAGACGATAGCCCAAAGTACCCGCCGAAGCGGAAAGAAGTATTATAGCTTCTTTCGCTTCAAAAATCAATAAAGCGAGAGGAGTATTTACAGAATGGACACAGAAAAGACCAACACCCCCCCACAGCCGAAGCCATAACAGACGAGGAAAAGGACTTCTACAACGGGCTTATTTATGAGCTTTATTACGAGTATGTAGAGGAGCTGGGGAAGCAAACCGAAGCAGAATACGCAGAGGAGCGGGAAGTATTAGCTCACTTTGCAGAGCTTGATGGAGTACAGGAGAAAAGCCCTTATACAATGCTCTTTGCGGGCTTTAGGGCTGGAGTAGCAAAAGGGCTTGAGCTTGCCGCCAGAATGGAGAGTAACACTTGATATTCTTACCTTACAGGACACCGAACAGAACATAGCACACTTGAGCGGACGGGGGAAACCTTGCCCGCTATAAGTGCTTTTACAGAGAGGAGCTTAGATAATGCAGAACACAGCTTTTAATTATGAGATAGTAAAGCATATAGCCACTTTAAGCCAGAGCGGGGACACCAGCAAAGAGCTTAACAGAGTGAGCTATAACGGAAGCCCCGCCAAGTATGACTTACGGAGCTGGAAGCGGACAGACGGAGAGGAGAAGCTTCTAAAGGGGCTTACTCTTACGGACGAGGAAGCCACAGCCTTAAAAGAAGCCCTTAACGGGAGAGAGGAGCTTTAAGCTATGAAGCACAGCGGAGCGGACGCTATGAAGCGTCTACGGGCAGAGAAAGACCCCAGAGCGGAACAGTTAGCCGCTATCTTCTCTTTGCCCTGTAATATGTTCTGGAGTGACGGAAGCCAGACAGAAACCACTTTAGGACAGGCTTTTACTACAGAGGAAGACTACAGCCGCTACAAGAAGTATAAGCAGAGCGGAAAAGCTTACCCTGTAAGAGTGGAAGCCGCAGAGCCACCAGAAGCAGAGCTTAAAGAGCCGAGTACCATTTTCCCACAAGGCACAAAGAGCGGGGAGTATGACTTACTAAGGACAATGTGCAAGGGCTTTACAGAAGCCTTACAGCAGTTTGTAGAAAGAGAGGGCTAACACTATGGCAAAGAAGAAAGTAGACCCGCTCCAGCTTGCAGACGAAGCCAGCAGAGCCTTTACTTTACAGGCAGAGGAAGCAAGTAGAGCTATGCAGAAGCAAGCGGACGAAGCTACAAAGGCTATGGAAGCCGATATAAGCCCGTTCTGGGATAGCCCAGAGGGGAACAGGAAAAAGAGCCGTAACAGCGTAAGAGCTGGGGGAAGCTTGATAACGGGCGGCTTTACCGCTCCAGAGCCGTATAAGGAAGAAGAAACGGACGAGAAGAACACTATTAAAATTGTATTCGGCACAAGCGGACAGTACCCAGACGGGACGAGCTGGGAGAGGGACGCTACAGAGGAAGAAGCCGCCGAGTATGAGAGCTGGAGCAAGTGAGAGGGGGCGAGAATATGAGCAGAGTATACGCAGTAATAAACCAAAAAGGGGGAGTAGGGAAAAGCACTACAGCCGCCACGCTTGCCGCTGGGCTTTCCCTTAAAGGCTATAAGACCCTCTCTATTGACCTTGACGCACAAGGCAACCTTACTTACACCGCTGGAGCAAAGACTAACGGGGCTACAGCTCTGGGAGTGCTTACAGGAGAAGTAAAAGCAGAGGACGCTATACAGCATACACCGAGCGGGGATATTATAGCGGCAAATAAAGCCCTTGCTGGAGCGGACGCTTTTATAGCTGATACGGGCAAGGAATACAGGCTAAAGGAAGCTCTGGAGAGCCTACAAGCCGCTTATGACTACATTATCATAGACACCCCGCCCGCTCTGGGAATACTCACTATAAACGCTCTTACAGCTTGTAACAGCGTGATAATTCCCGCTCAAGCCGATATATACAGCTTACAGGGCATAGAACAGCTTGCCGAAACTATGAAGCCCGTAAAGAAGTATTGCAACCCCGCTTTACAGATAGAGGGAATACTTCTTACACGATATAGCCCCCGCTCTGTATTGAGCAGAGAAGTAGCGGAGCTTGCAGAGCAGTTAGCCGCCAAGCTGGGGACAAAGCTTTTTAAGTCCACTATACGGGAAGCTATAGCAGTTAAGGAAGCCCAGATAAGCCAGCAGACGCTTTACAGCTATGCACCCAAGAGCAAAGTAACAGAGGACTATACAAGCTTCATACAGGAGCTTATAGGAGAGGAGAGTTAAACCAATGGCAAAGAAGACTTTCAAGGACAACCCCGCTTTACAGTTTATAAGCACAGCGGGCGAGGAAACAGAGGAGCGGGAGCAGACAGCCGAAGCAGTACCCGCCAAAGCTCCAGAGGGCTACAAGCTTAACCCGCTCTATGTGGAGACTAAGAGCCGCCGCTTACAGCTTGTCTTACAGCCCAGCCTTTACGACAGAGTAAAAGCGGGAGCCGCCGCCGCTGGGCTTTCTGTAAATGAGTATTGCCACCAGATTTTAGACGAAGCAACGAGAGAGGAGTAATATACAATGGCTAATAGAACTATGGACACCAAAGAGAGAGCCGCCCAGAGGACGGAAGCAAACGCACAGAAGCTTGACGGGCTTACCCTTTACACCCTTACGGAGCTGGAGAGCGTTTTAGGAGTGACCCACAGGACACTACAGAGCTATATTAAGGACGGACGCTTAAAGGGAGTTAAAATCGGCGGCAAGTGGAAAGTAAGCGAGGAGAACTTGAAAAAGTTTATCAATGGCGAGAACTAACAGAGGGCTTACTTCTTACAGGCTTGCACAGCTCCCAGAAATGGGGCTAAAAGTGTTTAGTGTCCGAAAACTACAATTAGCGGACATTAAAACTATGAAGCAAATAGCACCCTTTAAGCTATTGCCTGTAGGAAGATATGCGGCTATGTGTATGCACACTTACACAATAGCTATTACACAATTTAGAGAGGGGGCTTACACTTGAAGCCAGCAGAACTAAAAAAAGAATATATACGGCTACGGGCAGAGGGCAAGAGCTATAGCGTGATAGCTGAACAGCTCCATATCTCTAAAAGCACTTGTGCCAAGTGGGAGAAAGACTTAGCCGAGCAGATAGACGAGCTAAAGAGGGCAGAGCTTACGGAGCTATGCGAAAGCTACGGAATGACAAAGGAAGCCCGTATAAAGAAGCTGGGGGACACGCTGGAGAAGATAAACGAAGCTTTAGCCAAGACGGACTTTAGCACAGTAGACCCCGCCAAGCTCTTAGACTTTAAGCTAAAGTATACGGAAGCCCTTAAAGGGGAGTATGTGGGAACTAAGCCCGCCCTCTCCGTTGAGAGCATAGACGCAAAGAGCATAGTAGCCGCTCTTGGGGACTTGTTGAACAGAGTAAGAGCGGGAGAAGTGACTACCGAGCAAGCCCAGAAAGAGAGCGGAGTATTAGCCCAGCTCTTAAAGGCTTATGACACAGTAGAAGTTAAAGCCAAGCTTGACGAGCTGGAAGCTATAGTAGGGGGGCGGCAATAATGGCAGACATAAAAAGACTACTCAATAAAAAGGGCTGGACAGGGCGAGAGCTGGGACAGCTTCTACTTGCCAATGTTGCACACGAATACAGACAGGCTTTAGAGGGCAACTATACCCCAACCCCGTTAGTAACGGAAGCAGAGTTTTCTAAAATGCTTCACAGCCTTACAGACCGAGTACAGGGACACGCTTACAACGAATACTACAGCGTCTACGAATGGCTGAAAGCAAGACCCGCTATAACTAACGGCTACTATATGAACGGGCAAAATGACTTTGCTACAATACGCAACTATATAATGCAAGCTCTGTTTGCCGAAGATGTTTACCGCTATGTAGAACAGCTCCCCGCTATTATGACGCAAAAGCAGTTTGACGAGCTGAAAGCCGAGAGAGTAGAAGCCTACTTTAAGGACGCAGAAGACGGGGACGAGCTACAGAGCAATATATTTAACCTTGTGGAGCGGGCTATAGCCTACTATCTCCGCAAGCTCCAGAAAGAGCCGCAGAAGCCTAACCCGCTCAAGGCTATAAGAAAGAAGTATGTAAGCCAGCCTGTAAAGAGTAAGCTTATTCTTTCCCGCTACAATGAGATAACGGGAGAGGGCTACTATACCTTAGAGGACGGGCGAAGAAGTGACGAAATGACAAGCGAGGAATGGCAAGCCGCACTTACTACCCCGCTTATGGAAAAGACCCTTGCCGAAATGAGAGCCGAAGACGGGCGGGGAAATGAGCTTACAAGGAGCTTAGCCCGGCAACGGCTTATAGAGCGGGAGAGAGTGATATATAACGGCGGCACAGAGGAAGACGCAGACAAAGCCCAAGAGGAAACAGACTACCAGCGGGGGCTTGCTGTGCCTTGCCAATGGCACTACTACGAAGACCCGCCGAAAGACCTTACAAAGTGGGATATTATAGAGCAAGAGCTTCTACTTGAGCTTTACCCCGCAGACATTGACGGGAGCGGGGACGCTTACACCGAGAGCAACTTTAACGCTTCTATGCAAGACTTCTTTACCGAGTTTAAGGAACTTGCTACCGCTATGCTTGCCGATATGGACAAGAACTACTTTAGCGGGGACGAAATAAAAGCCGCAGAGCTTCCTATAGAGGAGTGGGGAACAACCCTTATAAGCTGGAGAAGACTTTACGAGCTGGACTTCTACGGGGAGCGGGAAGCCGCCGAGAGTGATATACAGCTCTTTGACGGAAACCAGAGGGCATTACTAAACGGCATAGCTATTTTAAGACCGAGTGACTTATTAGACAAAAGCCGCCGCATAGACGAGCGGGGCTACTATACAGAGCCAGACATAACACAGGCTATAAGCTCTCACTCTCTGGAAGCTTTCTTTACCGAGAGCGAGGAGTACGCAGAGAATATAGCCGCTGTAGAAGAAGCACGAAGCGGGCTACTCTCTAACTACTATTTCTTAATGGGCTACAACAAGCAGATAGACCTTGTAATAGCTCTTGTAGATGTTCCAGAGCTTTCTATATTCAAGCAAGACTTACGGGGCTTAGAAGAAAGAGTAAAAGCCCTTAATGACCTTGTGCCTATTCTCTACAGGCAGATAAGGGACACGGACTACAAGGACAAAGAGCTACAAGCCCGTAAAATGGAAGTGCTTAAAGACATATTCCCGCCGCTGGACATTGATAGCTTGACTATCCCAGAGGAGAATATAGAAGAAGCACAAGAGCTTGTAAGTAGCTTCAAAGCCTTTAGTGAACAGCATATGAGATTTGAAAGCTTGCTCTGTTACAGACCAGAGGACGAGGAAGACGGAGAGGGGGCTTACTAATGGAAGAAACCGAAAGACTATTAGAAGCCACCAGCGGCGGCAGAAGACAGCAGAGAGCCGCTTCTACTATATCCGTTTCCCCGCTCAAGCCACAGCAAGAGAGCAACTTCTACAATGTGCCAGACAGCACCGCAAGCAACCTTATTTTAGAAACGCTGGGAGCTGGGGAAAATATAGCAGACTTGCCCGCCCGTAAGAAGCAAATAAACCATAACACTACTTACGAAGTGTTAGAGGACGGAAAGCGGCGGCAAGTAAGCGTTATAAACCCCAAAGCCAAAGTAACAATAGAGCTTGCAGACATTGACAAAATGACAGGAAGCAATAAGCCCGCTAAAAAGCTGTTTGTGCTTTCTCTTATAAAGGCTAACGAGCAAGCTATATTTGACGGACAGCTCACAAAAGACTATATCAGCTTCCCGCTCCAAGAGCTTATAGAAATAGGCTTTTACAAGACCCCGCAGAGTGCCAGAACGGGCTTTAAGGCGGGTATGGACGCTCTTACAAGCCTTAAAATAAAGGGGCATATACAGCAGACCAAGAAGCGGGGAAGCTCTATAGACGCTCTGGAAGTGCTTTTTACAGGTGCTAATATCAAGAACGGACAATGCACAGTATACTTTAACCCCCGCATAAGCTGGAGCTTCATAGCCCAATACTTTACTATCCTACCCCGCTACTACTTCAAGCTCTCTAGTAGAGCAAGTGACTTACTCTACTATATCTTCTTTCTTGCCCGCCAGCATACAAGGGACATAGAGGAGAGGGGCTACTTCACTATAGGCTTTAGGGCTATCCAGCACAGGCTACAGCTTCCCAGCGAGATAGACAACGGCAACCCTTACAGAACTATAAAACAGCCTATAGAAGAAGCTATAGAGGAGCTGGAAACAGAGCATAGCTTACTATACGGCAATACGGAGTTTAGCTTACTTCCAGTATATGACGAAGCCGCAAGTATCAAGGACTATCTGAACAACGGCTATTTAAGAGTAGGACTTACGGGAGCTTTCGCCCAGACCTATATAGAGATAAGCAAGGACACCGCAAAACAGATAGAGCAAGCCGAGAAACGGCAAGCCCGCATTACAGAGAAAGCCGTAGCTATCAAGACAGCAAAGGCTATAGAAGACGCAGAGAGGAGCGGCAAAGAATGAGGAGAATAGACAGACTTCTTATAAAAGTACAGGAAGCTTACAGGCTGGACGCTCTACAGCTCTCTATAGCTTTCCTTGAGAAAGACCCCGTAAGCGGGAAGTGGAACGCTATAGCGGACTTGTGGGACGGGAAGCCACAGGGCGAAACGAAGCGGCTTACTATGGTATGCGATACCGAAGAAGAAGCCCTTGCCGCCGTAGACGAAGTAAACGAGCTTCACCAGCCTACAGGCAAGAGGGCGGGAGCGGGCTATACCCCCGTAGTAATTATTGACGATTTGCTACAGGACTAAGCAGAGAGGGTGGGCGGCTATTACAGCTTCCCGCTTAGTGTGGAAGACAGCAAAGGAACATTTTACTCCGCAAGGCAGATATAGCACCACAGGCAGAAGCCCCGCTCTATATGTTGTATTCAGCCTATAAAAAGGAAGCCTACCCGCTCCATAAAAAAGAACATTCCACTCCGCAATAGGAACATTTTACTCCGCAATAGGAACATTTTACTCCGCAATAGGAACATTTTACTCCGCAAAAATAATTTTCTTTGCTTCCCTCTCAACTATGTAAAACTATGAAAGCTTCCGCAGTAAAGCAAGCGGACACTATGAAAAAATATTTTTTTGAAAAAGACCCCGTTTTTCTCCCAATATATTATCAATAGATAATCAATTGATAATCAAGCCGCATTCGCCGCCAAAGCCTACGGCGGCGGCTATGCTATAATTAAGCCTGTAAAAGAAGAATTGCACCCACAGCACCCAGAGCGAGGGCTTTACTTCTTAAAGGCAGAAAGAGAGGGCTTTAGCGTGATACCGATAGAGGATATTAGCGGGCTGGACTTCGCAGAGCTGGACGGAATGAAGCTTGACGAGCTTCTAAGCCGAGCCAGAATAACGGGAGCAGAGCCGATAAACTACCCGCTTACGGACGGAGTAATACTTTATATTCAAGACCCGCAGAAGCGGAGAGCGGCTTTACTGATAGAGCAAGACCCAGAGGAAGACCGCTTTAGCGTGAAGATAGCAAGACTACCTTAGAGCGGGATAGTCTTTACAAGCAACGAATAGTGACCCCACTTTTCTACAGGCGGGACACCCGCACCCGCTCCCAGAACGGCATTAGCTTAGCAAGCATCGCCTTTGGACACCCACGGCAATTTTAGGGAGTACCCTAACCCCAGACCCGTAGGGGGGCTATAAATCTCCAGCGGAAAGAGAAGCGGACAACGGCGGGGGAGTATCACGCACAAAAACGGCTTTTTCAAATGGGTATATAACCCCCGTATAAATCAAACACAGAGAGGAGCTTTTTAGAGCTTATGGACAGAGAGCAAGCGAAGCAATACATACAGGAGAGAGCTAAAGACTATCTCCAGCAAGACCACAGCAGAAAAGGCTATATTTGCCCTATTTGCGGGAGCGGAAGCGGCAAGAACGGAACAGGCATAACCACAAAGGACGGAATACATTTTACTTGCTGGGCGGGCTGTTTCACTAATGCGGATATTATAGACATTATCGGCTTAGAGAACGGGCAGACAGACTATAATAGCAAGCTCCAGACAGCCGCCGCCGAGTTTGGCATAACGATAGAGAGCGGCTACCACAGAAGCACCCCGCAAGAAGACTTTGCACCCGTAGCGGCAGAGTACCAAAAGCAAGCCAAAAATGAACGATATACACAAGACAGTATACACAATTCAGTATACACAACCCCACAACAGGAAGAAGCAGAGCCAGACTATACGGACTTCTTCTTACAGGCTAACAAGGACATAGAGCGGACGAGCTACCACAGGGGGCTTACTCTGGAAACGCTTAACCGCTTCAAGCTGGGCTATGTAGAAAGCTGGACGCACCCCAAAGCCCCGCAAGCTCCACCCTCTCCCCGCTTAATTATTCCCACCAGCAAGCACAGCTACTTAGCAAGGGACACCAGAGAGGAGCTTACGGACGAACAGCGGAAGTATAGCAAGAGCAAAGTAGGCAAAGTAAGAATATTCAATAGCCGAGCTTTACGGGAAGCACAGAAGCCCGTCTTTATCGTAGAGGGAGAGCTTGACGCATTAAGCATTATTGATGTGGGCGGGGAAGCCGTAGCTCTGGGAAGCACCGCAAACAAAAGAGCCTTGCTTACTATGCTGGAGAGCCAGAAGCCGAGCCAGCCGCTTATTATTGCTATGGATAATGACGAAGCGGGAAGCAAGGCAAACAGAGAGCTTACAGAGGGCTTAGAGCGGCTTAACATTCCTTTTTACAGGCTTGATATAGCCCAGCCCTATAAGGACGCTAACGAAGCCTTAAACGCTGATAGAGCCGCATTTACGGCGGCAGTAGAACAGGCAGAGAACATAGAAGCGGAAACGCTGGAAGCCGAGCGGGAACAGCTCAAGCGGGAAGCCGTTCTTTACTCTCTCCAGAACTTCATAAAGGACATAGAGGAGAGCAAGAAAGCCGCCTTTATCCCTACAGGCTTTAGCAATCTGGACAGCCTTTTAGACGGGGGCTTATATGCTGGGCTGTATGTAGTGGGAGCTATTAGCTCTCTGGGTAAGACCACTTTCTGTTTGCAGATAGCAGACCAGATAGCACAGAGCGGGCAAGATGTTCTTATATTCTCTCTTGAAATGGCAAGGAATGAGCTTATAGCCAAGAGCGTAAGCCGCTTGACGCTTATAGAGGATATGGAGCGGAACGGAAGCACAGCCCACGCAAAGACCACAAGGGGCATACTTACGGGGACGAGATACGCAGACTACACCCAGACCGAGCGGGAGCTTATACAGTATGCTATCTCCGCTTATGGCAAATACGCTAAGAATATCTATATCACAGAGGGCATAGGGAATGTAGGAGTAGACGAGATAAGGGACAAAGTACAGAAGCATATCAAGCTTACAGGGAAAGCCCCCGTAGTAGTTATAGACTATCTCCAGATTATAGCCCCCGCTGATATGAGAGCCACGGACAAGCAGAACACAGACAAAGCAGTATTAGAGCTTAAACGCTTGAGCCGTGACTATGGTATTCCCGTTATAGGCATATCCAGCTTTAACAGGGACAACTATACCGCTCCCGTAAACCTTGCAAGCTTCAAAGAGAGCGGAGCTATTGAGTATAGTAGTGATGTGCTTCTGGGCTTGCAGTATGAGGGAATGGACTACCAAGAGGGGGAAGCCGAGAAAGCCAGAGAGAAGCGTATACGGGAGCTTATGAAGCAGACTATAGCGGACGGAAAGAGCGGACAGCCCCAGAAGATACAAGTTAAAATACTCAAGAACAGGAACGGAAGCAAGGGGGACGCTCTCTTAGACTTCTACCCAATGTTCAACTACTTTACGGCAAAGAAGACCGCAGAGGGAGAGGGGGCTAACAATGGCTGGAGCAGAGCGGGCAGTAGCTATAAGTGATAATGTTATTCTGGACTTTAGCGGGCTGTTTTCGGCAGA
>Ga0129311_1002288_pt1 | contig 11856 bp, 12 predicted proteins | sample Go1ome_FD_94435 | JGI IMG/M metagenome (GOLD analysis project Ga0129311, IMG submission 94435) | Western lowland gorrila individual fecal microbial communities from Wisconsin, USA - Go1022B metagenome | ecosystem: Host-associated > Mammals > Digestive system > Large intestine > Fecal | place... | reverse complement strand
TGAGGAAGATTGACAAATGCCGCCCTTTCTTTCTGTTCGTCAGTAATTCTCATCTATTATTCAAGCCCCTGATTCTTTCTTTTTTTGGGTGTCTGTTCTCTCTGTTGAGGCTTCTGCTGTCCTCGACCGCTGATACGCTGTGCGTCACGCTGCATTCTGCAACGGGAAAAGAAAGCTCTCTGCGAGTCCTTCTTTGCGACTGTGACAGCGGACTTTTCACCGCCGAACACCGCAGAATGTTCCACGCCCTTTGCGGTCAGCTCTGCCGACTTTTTCCGAGCCTGCCCCTCGTCCATACGCTGCGTAAAACGCTCCTGCTTCGGGAGTGCCTTGAAAAAGTCGGGGTTGACATACTCCACAGCTCTTTCGCCCTTGACAGCACTCTCAATCTGCTTATATGCTTTGGCATTCGCCTTAGAGACTGTGATCGCCACCGTATCATTCTTGCGGACTACCGCAGAATACGGAATGTTAGACTTTTGCAGCTCTGCCACGATCTTTCTTGCCGTGACGATAGGCTCAACACGGGTGTGCTTATCGTCCTTGCCGAGTGAAGCATAATATTCGGGATTGATCGTCTGATACTTGCCCTTTTCGCCTTTACCGCCGTTTTCCTTTGCGGCTTCTGTATGGGCGATCTTGCCGATAGAAGCGTACATTACATCATTCAGGGCAGGAACATCAGCTTTAGAAACAGTAATGCCGACCTTATCCTCACCCTTAGTAGCAGCGGAATATGCCACGCCTGCGGCAGTCAATGCGGACATGACCTCGACCGCCTGAATTTCCGTCATAGTCTCCACATGACGGTCATTTCTCGGCAACTCCTTGTAATAGTCGGGGTTGACCTTGAAACCACCGTCATCGGTGAGGACTGCATCGCCGTTATCCACCATAGTCATGAGCCATGACTCGACCTCGATCTCATCGGCGCTGTCAAGCAGTTCAAGCTGTTTCCGCATCTTTTCAAGCTCTGCCGTGGCATTCTCCCTCATCTCCTGGGGAACAAAGGGATTCTCCGCAAGGCTTTCCATATTTTTGATACCCTCACGCAGTTCAGCTCTTGCTTTGTCGATGTCCTCCTTGCTGCCGTTGTTGATGATACCGTCGATCATGTTGTAATCATCTTCCATCTGCATTTCGGCACTTGCAAGCGGCTGGTCAACGAGCTTATCAGCGATCGAAGCGACCTGTGATCTGTCGAGACTTTCGACCTCCTGCGCCGCCTGCACAGCACCCTCAGCAAGAGAAGGCATATCCATAGTGCCGTTCTGCACCATCTGTCCGAGCTTGTCGCCTGTGAGAACCATAGAAGCATCGAGCTGGTCATTGGTCTGCTCCTCATAGTGCGTTTCGGGACGTGCGAGCTTCATGATCTTGCTTTCCAGTGCGCCGATACGCTCATTCACGCCCTTGAGCTGTTCACCGAGTTTGAGCTTGTCCACGGCACTTGTGGCAGGATCGTTATAGGTATCGAGGATAGCCTGTTTTTTTGCTTCAAGCGTAGCTTTCTTATCGCTCAGGCAGTCCACGGTCGAGCTGTTCAGCCTTGTCATCGCATCTGCAAACGCTTCTCTGCGCTCCTTGTTGAAGTGGATACCGAAGCTCTTGATCGTGTCATTGAGAGCGATCACACGGTTCAGCTTGTGTTCGATACGGTCACGCTTTGCGGTCAGGGTGTCGATCTTCTTCCAACCCTGATCTATCTTTTCCTGCCGCTTCGGGATCTTGACCTCACGGATAGCCTGAATACGCTTCTCGTTATTGGCGATGAGAGTGCGGATACCCGGCAAGTTTCCGATAGTCGCTTTCAGCATACGGTTCGTATCTTCGAGCTTGTCAGCCTTTGTGGAGAGTGCTTCGATCTTCGCCTTGTTGCGGTCGATCCTGTCAGTCTGATTGGCAATCTTCTCATCAAGAGAGTCGATACGGCTCTGATGATGCTCCGCCTTTGCGTTCAGAAAAGGAAGAAGTTTGCCCGATTTCTGAGCGCCGGACTCCTCCTGCTGCTGTTCCTGCGCCTGCGCCTGTTTTCTTCTCAGTTCTTCCTCCGCATCGACCACAGGCTGGTCGGCGGTTCTCTTATCGTCATTATCCTGTACGGGCATAGGCTACCTCACTTTCTGCGCTTTACGATGACAACAACTGCGGTTGTGACTGCTGCGATAACCGCACTTCCGATGATGATAAACTTCTTCATGGTCTGTTCTTCCTTTCTCTTTCTTCTGTCTGAGCAATTCGCTCCTGTTCGTCACGCTGTCTGCGTCGGGCGATCTCAGCCAGATGTTTATGGGCTTCTCTTGTAAAGTGGTCATTGGCATGACGGCGCTGATAAGCGTCATAAAGCTCAAAAAATGTGGGAACTTTATCCGCCGTATGCACAGGTTCGGCAGGAGTTTTCTCCTGTGCCTTCTTGCGTTCGTACTCAGAAATATCCGAGAGCGTTCTGCCGTTGACCGTGATGATACGGTCAAGCTCACGCTGAAGCGTAGCCCTGTCACAGAGCCAAAGGTCAACATAGAACTTGCAGAGCAATAGCTGAACTTCATCGGGACGGGACTGCAAAAAGCTCACAGTTGTATTCAAAAGCTCCGCAACCTCACCGAGCAGACGATAATAGCCGTCCGGTACTCCGTAAACTTGCAGCTCACGGAGCAATGCTTCATAGTCGCCGGACTGTGCCTTTGCGATGATCTCCTCGACCTGTTCCTTATAACTGCCGTCATAGGTCAGTACCATTTCGTTATCGCCAAATCGGGCAGAAAAAGGAATATTGCTCTTGTCGAGAGCCACCACGATAGCCTGCGCCTTGTCCGTTTCAATGCGGATAAACTCACGGTTCTGGATAGCGGAGACTTCGATACCGCCGATATATGGGAAATCTGTCACGGAGCGATCATCTCCCTGATCGTGTCGATAAGGTCGGTATTGGTGCTGTCGGCATCGTACTCCATTGCATACGCACCGCATACATTTTCCTGAATACGGCGAGGGAGCGACCTCAGCTCACGAACGGGAGTGCCGATGAGCTTCGCCACATTCGGGAGGTCTGCGACCGCAAGAGCCTTGTTCACAAGGTCATAAAAACGGGCGGTCTGAGAGCTGTCCATCATGAACTCATAGACGATCGTCTGCTGAGTTTCATAGTCGAGGCTGCGGAGCGTTTCAATGGTGATGCCCGTGGAATTGGCGACCTCGCTCAGCTCAATGTAGATAGAGCCTTTCTGCCACAGATTGTCGAGGGCTTCAAAGACAGCCTTCTTGTCCTCATCGTTTTTCACGGCGACCTGCTCAAAGACTGCCGTCATACTGTTTTTGATCTCATCGTCCATAGCGGAAATGCTGTCCTCGGAGACACCGAGGATCTTTGCGACTTCCGCAAGCTGAACATCATTCATCATCTTCATCGTCCTCCTCATCATAGAAGTCATCGTCCTCATCTTCATACGCCATTCTGTTGTTTTCAACCAACAGCCAGAATAAACCCTGAAATTCTCTGGTAGAAAGCAAAACAAATCCGTCGCTGTCGGTGTTCCGTAGAATCCAGTTCTTTAGATACGCATTTCTCTCTAATAAATCCTCAAGATTTTTTCGTCTATCCTCGGAAATATCATCGAATGACAACTCCTGCTTTCTTTCATAGGTGTTTCTGCTGATCTGCCTTATAAGATCGTAGAAATACCCCTTTCCGACATCTAATTTGATGTAGTCTGTTTCGTCATTCATTTCTTGTCCCACACCGCTTTCCACTGGAAGTAAGTTCTGCCCTTGTATGTGGTTTCCTCAATTTCGGGATAGATCACGCTGCGACGTCCCTTGGTAAAAATAGAGGCGGACTTGCCGTTCAGGAGATACTTTACCTGAGCTGAGGACAGCTTCACGCCATAGACATTGCCGACACTCATGCCGCACTTTACCTTGCAGTAAAATCCGTATTTACCGCCGATAATATCACCTCCGCATTTCGGGCATTTGCCGATAGGTTCGTGATATTGGCTTGCAAGGGAAACAGACTCGTCCTTAACACCGTAGTTGCTGCACATCGCCTTCACAAAGCGCTCTATATCCTGCATAAAGCTGACCTCGGAATAATCACCGTGTTCGACCTGCTGTAATCTTGTTTCCCACTGAGCCGTGAGCTTCGGAGACTTCACCTCATCGGGGACAACGGTAATAAGTTCCTTGCCTTTATCCGTCGCCCTGAGCTGTTTGCCGACACGCTCCACATAGCCATTTTTCACAAGTGCTTCAATGGTCGCCGCCCTTGTAGCAGGAGTGCCGAGTCCCTTTTTCTCCGTGTCCTCGTCATAGTCCTCATTTCCGGCTCTCTCCATAGCGGAAAGAAGCGTGTCCTCAGTGTAAGGCTTCGGCGGAGAAGTGAAGTGTTCGCCCTTGCTTGCATCAACCGTGAAGGTCTGTCCCTCAGTTACCGCAGGGAGAGCCTTTTCCTCATTCTTTTTGTCGGACTGCTTGGCATAGGCTTTCCAACCCATTTCAAGCACCGTGCGGCCCGTTGCCATGAACTCCGTACCATTGCAGATACCTGTGAGCTTAACAGCTTCATACTTGTGAGCCGGAGCCGTTGCACAGATCAGCTTTGTGGCGATCAGCGTGAGGATATTTCTCTCACCGGACGGCAGAGAAGAAAGGTCAGCCGTTGCGATACCGCTTGTGGGGATAATCGCATGATGCCCCGATACCTTGCTGTTGTTGATGACCTTTGAAATATCGGGAGTATGCGAGATACCAAACCCGAAATAGGTATCACAGAGCTTTGCCACATCAAGTGCCGTCTGCGCCATATCATCGCTGAGATACTGGCTGTCAGTACGAGGATATGTAACGAGCTTGCCCTCATAGAGCGACTGCGTATAGTCGAGTGTCTGCTGCGCCGTATAGCCGAAAGCCTTGTTTGCTTCTCTTTGGAGCGTGGTCAGGTCATACAGCTTCGGAGCTTTATCGGTCTTGACCTCACGCTTGACCGAGCTGATCGTAACCGTACTGCCGTCACAGGCAGAAACAAGTGTATCAGCGGCATTTTCATCGTCTATTCTTGCAGAAGAAAGAATGAACTCACCGCAGTTGAGGTCTGCCGTGTAATACTTCTGTTTGATAAACCCATTGACCTCAGCATCACGCTGAACGATCATTGCAAGTGTTGGAGTCTGCACACGCCCGATGTTGAGCTTTCCACCGTAACGAACGGAAAACAGTCTTGAACCGTTCATACCCACAAGCCAATCCGCCCTTGCACGGGCATAGCCTGCATTGAACAGATTATCGTATGCGGACATAGGCTTCATCGTTGTGAGTGCCTTGCGGATAGCCGACTCCTCAAGAGAAGAAACCCACAGTCGCTTGACGGGCTTTTTGCAGTTCGCCATGTTATACACATAGCGGAAAATGCACTCGCCCTCACGGTCAGCGTCCGTTGCACAGATGATCTCCGAAATATCGTCCCTGTTCATAAGGTTTTTCAGCAGCTCATACTGAGCCTTTGTGCTGTCAGTCACACGGAACTGCCACTTTTCGGGGATCATCGGGAGCTGTGAAAAGCTCCACTTCTGGTCCCAGCCGTTGCCGTATTCGTTCGGGAACTTCAAACCAACAAGGTGTCCAACACACCATGAAACGACATAGCCGTTACCATCGGTGTAGCCTTTATGTGCAGATGAAGCTCCGACCACCGCACTGATCGCACGGGAAACGCTGGGCTTTTCGCCGATGATAAGGATACTCATCGCAAATCACCTCTGAGTCTGAAATACACCTCTGTTGTGATATGCACTGGAATGATGTAGTTAGGATATTCCTCACCGATATATTCCGCTTCTCTGAGAGCAGCGATCACCTTTGCAGCAGTCTCCTTATCGACTTTGAGCCACTCACGGATCTGCTTGTTAGAGGTGTACTTGTCAAGGGAGATATGATAGATAAGCATATCCATATCCCTGTCCGAAATGCCGTCAACCTTAACGGAATCAAGCGGTGCGAAGTTGTGCATACTCACTGTAAAAGTGGGCATATACTCCTTCTTAGGTGCAAGACACTCATCGTCAGGCTCATCGTAATTGTCATAGAATCTGTAATCATCGTCCTCCTCGACCTCGATGTCCTCATCGTCCTCATCTCCGTTCTCAGTCATACGGCGGTGAATCTCGTTAAATCTTCCGTCGGATTCACCGAGCTTATAAGCTGCGTAGGCAACACCACCGACAGCACCGAGTCCGATAATACCCTTGATGATTTTTTTTACATTCATAATAGTAACCTCCAAATTTAGTAGTCTACGGGATCACCGTAGTTGATCTTTTTGATTGATTTGATGTTTGCTCCGAGGTCAAGACCGTTCCAGTTATAATAACCCCAAGAGCCTGAGAAAGCTACGCAGGACGGTAAATTATAATCATCGTAGATAAACTCCACGATACATTTACCGCTGCCGCCGAAGTTGTGATACTTGCCCTCGCCATCGTCAGCCCAGCCCTTGCTGTCGCATTGCTTCACAGTGAACTGTGTGCCGTTTTCAAGCTCCACTAAATATCTGTCACCGTCCAAGCCGTAAAACAACCCTAATGCTGCACAGTAGTCACCGTACTCATCACGGCGGATTCCGGTGTCGGTGATAGGATCAACGATAGAGCCATAAATAGCACCCGAAGCAGGTTGAGCTTTCAAGCCCGACGCTCGTTCTCCTGCAAAACAGCCTGTCCAACCGTCCTCATACGGAAACTCATAAATGACCTCTACCGTTTCCGTCTTGCCGTCAGCACTTGCGGGAACTGCGGTATAGCCGTCTTTTTCATCATCTGAAAGAATAGGCTCGACCGACACCGTGTACTCTGTACCCTCACGCAGACCTGTTATGTAGCAAAGCTCATTGGACTTGAACTCAAAATACATATTGTCCGCATAAGCGTAATCATCATCGTGAGCCGTGCAGCTCACATAATAATCACGGTCAGGCTCGCCGTCCCAAGCCACTTTCAGGCAGGAAACAGAAATAGTCGAAACATTCAGGTCATTGACCGAAAGCTCCTGCACTTCGGTTTCTGCCGGAGTTTCTGAAAACTGCATGATAAAGCCCATTACAAGGCTCAGGGCTTTTCGCTGAAATTCAGGATCGAACATCGCTGTCACGCTCCTTTTGCGATCTCAGGAGCATTGTTGTCAGCAGATACGGCACTCCGATCAGAAGTGCAAGCACCGCCGTCACCACCAGTATCACGGGCAGATGTTCCATTAAGGCTAAGTAGTCGATCATGTTTCTTCTCCTCTTTCTCTTTTGCTTTCATCTCCTTGACGAAAGCACGGTATTTCGCCGTATATTCATAGGACTTGCCGAAGATATTGACCGCTGCCTTATACAGCATCGGCTCATGTTCTTCAATGACAGCAAGTTCCTCATTGATATGCTTGCTGAAAAGACACCCGACACAACCCGTTCTCCGCAGTCCGTACTCGGTATAACAGCGAGAGTGTGTCACGCCAAACATTTCCTCATAGTCACGCTTGTCGCCGTCCGTGTACCAAAACACAGGACGGAAGGTGTTGCACCCCTTAGACTTACACTCGGAGAAACAGGTCTTGAAAGCTGCGGAACGGATACCGCCCTCGGACTGCCTAATACCTGTAATGTCAAGGTCAGCATCATGTTCCTTGATGATACGCTTTGCTGGTTTCTTTTTTGAATACTCGCAACACTTATTGGAAATGGGGAAATCCGGCGGATTCGCCATGATGAACTCTTTGAGGAAACGGTTGCGATAGATCGAAAAACGGCTTATCTTCTGGATACCGTCCTTGTCGGAGTATCGCTCACCGCACCACCATTGCAGAGCCGTCTTGCACCGAGGATATTTCTGTAAGAGGACTTCCAAAGGCTCGTCCTCCCACTGAAAGTGATGTGCCTGCAAACGCATCATCTGTTCGGAAACATATTTTGACAGGAAAGGAACACCATACTCCTTAACGCAAGTCGGGATAGGCTTATCGGGCTTGACACGCTCAATGGTGATACCGTATTTCTGTTCAAGGAAGTCCAAATGCTCCTTTGTTGCCTGATACTCCAAACCTGTGTCAATCCAGAAATACTTGACCTTGCCGTCCTCATCGACCTTGTGTATCAGGTCAAGGACAATATCGCTGTCCGAGCCGCCGCTGATACTGCACACGGCATCATAAGACCGCATCAGGACACGCTGTGCCTTGCACATACTTGTGTAAATGGTGTAGTTATTGTTATCGGCACACTTGTTCAGAGCTTCATCAATCATTGTGCAGCCCTCCCAAGATGTGGGCGATCACATCGACCGTCCAACCGTTGCCGATACACTTGTATCGCTGGGTATTGGAAATGCCTGCGGTATAGTTGTCGGGGAGAGTCTGCAAGCGTTCCGCTTCAACAGGAGTGAGCTTTCTGATGATATAATCACCGTCGGGCAAGTCGATCTTATAAAGACCTGTCTTTGCACCCTGTCCGCCGCCGTTTGCTGAAAGTGTAACGGACTTGCCGACTACGGAATAGATACGCTGTCCCTGTCCGCCCTTGCCGTAATGACCGATACGGACGGGAGTGCATACAAGGCTATCTTTCTGCACAGTTGTCAGGCAGTTGGATTTGCCGTCCTCACGCACTTCAATATGCTGTTCGGTCTTTTCGCCGTCAAAGTATCTGCCACGCTGTGCGGCGCCGACAGGCATAGCGACCGCAGTAGTACCGCCGTTAAAACCTGAGTTTTTGATAATTGTCGCTTCACCGTACTTGTGATAGCCTGCCATGACAGTGCGGGACTTGTCCGTACCCTGATATGTATTGATCGGGATAGGCTCTGCGACCATAGTCCGCTGCTTGCGCTCCAAAGTGTTATACAGCACAGCACCGTCATAGGAAGCAGTCATACAATAAGCCTTATTCTGCCAAGCAACTCCGCTTTCAAGCACATCTTTCAGCAGGATACCCTTATCCGTAGGAAAAGAAGCAAACGGAATGTTCGTCCAGTAGCAGCGTTTACGGTTCTGAGCCGACACAAGCGCCGAGTTTATCATAATAGGCTCAACACCGAGCGTTTTGCTGATCTCGTCCTTGATACGCTGATGAACGGAGTAGTTGTTTTCATAGAGGAAATACTTACAGCCGGATTCCTCTAAGGCTCTCACATACTCCTTAAAGAGCCTGAACCCTTCGCCGTTGCAGTCAACCTCTCTGTCCTTTTTGGCAATACTCCAGTAAGTACAGGGCGAACCGCCGAGCAGAAGGTCATACCCCTGAAACTTCGTAAAATCGCCGTCATATACATTCCCGTGATGAACAATTACGGGGAAATTGCGCTTTGAGACTGTGACGGCATACTTGTCGATCTCAAACGCATCATAGCACTCCACGGGTATGCCTGCCCTCTGTAAAGCAAGCATACCGCAGGAGATACCGTCAAATAAGCTGAGTACCTTCATTAGACAAATTCTCTCTCTTTTCTCATTGTCTTATGTTGTTTGTTCTGTTGTCGGGACTTTGAATCCAGTGGTTTCAAAGTTGGTCAGGCTTCGTAATAGTCCTCACAAAGCTCGTTGTAGTTCTCCTGAAGCTCGTCAAACTCCTCGCAGAGCTTGTCATATTTCTGCTGGATCACGGTCTTGTCGTGGGCGAAGCTCTCCGCAGCGGTCAGGCTGCCGATGAACTGTCCTGCCTCAAAGCCACGGAGAAACCACTTCTTTCTCACGCCCTCCACAGCCTTAGCGGAGAGTCCTGCAATTCCTGCGGCACCTGCCACCGCTGCCATACACACACCGATCTTCTTCATCTTGCTCATTCTTTTGTCCTCACTTTCTTAGATCTCATCGTCCTGATCATCGTAGAACTTCATATCGTCCTCGTCCTCAGTGATCTCGTTATCATCGTCATACTCAGGCTCGACCTGCATAGCGGACTTACTGTTTCCGCCGCCGTTCTTTTTCTTCATGATGAAGAAGCCAGCACCTCCGACACCGATCAGAGCGATAGCGCCGAAAACGAGCATCATACTGTTCTTATTCATTGGCACAGGCTTTGCCTGAGCTGCGGAGTCAGTTGCATTTTCTCCGTCCTCAGCAGTCTCCTCTGTATCTGCGGTATCTGTGCCGTCGCCGGACTGCACTCTGCCGTTAGCCTTTTCAGCCGCCTGAGCTGCCTGTTCGGGCGTGATCTTCTTTTTCTCATCATCGTCCTCAGCTCCGGCATAGAGAAGCGCATAGAGGTCATAATCGTCAACTTTGTTCAGGAAAAACACCTGATCTTCGGCATTTTCCGCAGAATAGTTGATAAGCACATAGAACACATGACCGTCCTTTGTAGTCACAGCGATGAACTGCATTTCCTCGGAATTGTAGACAATTCTTTCGGACTTGATAAGGGTAGCGTTGCCGTCAGTATCATAGTAGGAATCGCCGTAATAATCAGGCTCAACCTCAGTTGTTCCTGCTTCGGCAAGGTCACTCATGACCTCACGGAACTTCTCCATATCGTCGGTGTTATCTTCTGAAACAGAAGAAGTCTCCTCAGTATCGGAGCTTTCTGCTGTATCGGCAGTTGTCTCCGTAGTATCTGCCGAGCTATTTTCATCGACCGCAGTAGTCTCAGTCGTATCCTCTCCGGCAGAAGCCTTCTCAGCGGCAGAAGCGGTAATACCGCCCACACTTGCAGTTGCAAGCATAAATGCTGCCATAACAGCACTAAGCATTCTTGTTTTCATCATCGTCCTCCTCAGAGTAAAAACTCATTTGATCTTCGTATTTACCGTCATTGCCGCCTTTGCCGAGATCGTCGATCTCATCATCGGTCATTCCACGAGCCTTCATGTTCTGAATCTGCTCATGTTCTCTGGCGAGGACGGTTTCTAATTCCTCTCCCTGACAGTTCAGCTTTTCGCAGAGCGAGAGGTAACGCAGCGTGTCAATTTCGGAGAGAAGCCGTCTGCGTTCCTCTGTATCACGCTTGATGTTTCGTTCAAGCTGCTCTACCTTTTTGCAGTATTTTTCGATCTTCGCATCGTATAGAGCCATTCGCACCTCCGTCAATACAGCACCAGTCGGGGATCAATATAATCCCAACCGTAGCCGTCCGTGTCTATATAAATGTGGAAATTTACATTTCCTGCCGTTGTTTTGGCGAACTCCTGTCCGTCATTGACCGTATCGCCCTCAGAGAAGCCACTCAGAAGCACAGCATTTGCAATGGTGACTTCCGTATCACGCTCAGTTCCGCCCGTACCGTCATACCAATACTCCACATCGTCCTTGCGTATCGTGATCTTGTTATCATCGGTATTCACATCGGTGATCTTGCACTTGAACGGAGCTTTGAGCCTATCGCCATTGGTACAATACACCTTGATACCCTGATACAGACCGTCGCTGTCGGTGTTCCACTCCGTCATTTCATAGCCGAATTCTCGTTTCAGCGAGTAATCACGGATCGTAGCACCCGGAAGAAGATTGTGCAAGGTCTGATGATTACCGTACATCGTTGCGGAATCCTCAGCACCGACCAATAAGGCATAATACTGTAAGCGTTCATCGGAATGAGACATACTGCTGAGCTTGTCAGCAATGACCTCATCAAAGGTCTTGTTCTGCTTGACATTGTAGTAGAGCTTGCACTCCGTTTTCCACTTGTATTTCTCATAGTAGCCGTACATACACACATCGTTCAGACTGCTGTTCCAGATATGGGTATCTGTCGGGCTAACTAAGAACCAAGCATCTGTGCCGTCCCAACCCCAAAAGCTGCGGTCGTGACGCTCTCCGCCGTGCATAAAGAAAAATGTGTCGGTATCGTTGTCGATGTAGTAAAACGGGTGGCTTGTACCGGAATACCAGCGG
>Ga0129311_1002282_pt1 | contig 11880 bp, 10 predicted proteins | sample Go1ome_FD_94435 | JGI IMG/M metagenome (GOLD analysis project Ga0129311, IMG submission 94435) | Western lowland gorrila individual fecal microbial communities from Wisconsin, USA - Go1022B metagenome | ecosystem: Host-associated > Mammals > Digestive system > Large intestine > Fecal | place... | reverse complement strand
AGTGCAATATGACTGATATTATGGCGGCTCTCGGTCTTGTGCAGTTCGAGCGTTATCCTTCAATGCTGGAGAAGCGTCATGAGATAGTTTCGATGTATAATGCTGGCATTGATGCTCTCAATGCGGAGCTTGATGCGGCTCATCAGGTGAAGTATCTGAATCACAGGGCGCCGGATCATTGTTCTTCTCATCATCTTTATCTTGTCCGTCTCCAGGGACGTACCAGGGAGGAGACCAACAGGGTGATTGAGCAGATGGCTGAGCGCGGTATTGCGACGAATGTCCATTACAAGCCGCTTCCGATGATGACAGCGTATAAGGCTCATGGTTTCGATATCGCTGATTTCCCGAATGCTTATCATTTGTTCGAGAATGAGATTACGCTTCCGCTGAATACGAGGATGTCGTTGGAGGATGTGCAGTATGTGTTGGAGAATTTCGTGGAGATTGTTAGGGGTCTGTAGGGGAGAGAGATGAATTAGTCGCTCGAATTTTGGAGTAATCTGTGGGATTATACAGGATTCGGGCGAATTTTTTTTTCGTTTGTTGGACATTGATGCATATTTTCATTGACAAGTATCTTGGAGGTGTGTGGTCTGCAGTGGCATTGGCCTTAATCTTCGGCTTGGAAGTTTGGTGGTGCGTGTTGTTTGCTGGGCTTTTTGTTTGGGCGGTGGAAGCTGGGTGAGGGAGTTGTGGTATATGGAGGTGCCGTCGTGTTCAGAGTGGAAGATCAACAGTGCGATGGTGTCGTTCAATCCGAATTGTTATGTGGAGGTCGGCAAGGAGGGTGTGGATGCGAAGGTGAAGGCGCTTTCGATGTACAGGGGCGTGATGAGGCCTTACCCGCATCCGAGGTCGGCGGAGTTTATCGAGGGGCTGGCGGCGTATCGTGGCGGACAGTGGGGCTTGATGTATGCGGAGGCTTTTGAGGTGGTGATGAGGGAGTATTAGTAGGGGTGTAGGTGTAGTTGGGTGAGGGATTTGGCGGTGCTTTGCTGGGGATTGGTGACATTGACAAAATGAGGATGTTGACTGCTTTTCTCTGATTGAAGATTTTGGCGACGAACCATAAGAGAACCTATTAAAAAGGCCTATAACTTTTTGTGAACTCATGTGTATGACTAATGGGAAAGCGGCAATTACTTTTCGGTGTATATGTTTGATAATAGTAGTATTCTTATTATCAGGATGTACTCAGGCTCAGGTCGATCCTTCTATACCAGTTGGGTTGCTTTCGAAAAGCCGAGATTATCTGTTCTTTTGTTTGTCGATAATTGATTCTTCAGAGCCATTGTACAATCAGGTTGCAGGAAGACATTATTACGCGATGTTTTCAATCGCAAAAATACCCAGTATATGGAAACATAATCATTTCAAAGGCGAATTGGAAACACATGAAGAGGTTTGGAAGGTAGCGTCAAAGGGGCCGAGAAAGTCTTTTGGAAAAGAACTTAAATCATTGAGGACGGCTTGTGATTATATGCATGATTGTAATAATTCTTCAAGTGATTCCGTGAAAAACAAGTTGTTTCCTATTATTGATAATAATGATGCCTTTGAGGAACTCGTAGAAGATACAAAAGTCTGCCTTGAAAAATACTATCGAAAAATTGAACCACGTGATGATAATTCAGAGACATCGTGTAATGAATTGTTGAATGAAATTGCAAAGTGTCGAGAAATAATAATCGACCATATTTCTGAGGCTAATAACTCATTAGATAAGGATTGTTGAGATGGGTCTATTGGTTGGTAGTATGATAGGTGTTTTGTGCTTATGATAAAGAGAAGAGGGACTCCTCTAATCGTCCTCTGAAGAGAGACGTTGAGAAGACGCACAATTAATCTTCATGTCAAAAGTGTGAATTCTTTCTGAAATAGCATTAGTCAATGCGTTTCCTGAGCGCAGGTTTCTGAACTCTATAGGGAGCGTTTAAAAAGTATGATATCATTATTTTGAGGAGTCGGATGCGGCGATTGATGGGGATTGTCTGCTGCTTCGTTCTGACTGGAAACATTAAAACAATCCCTATTTTAACACAAAATAGGAAAGGACTATGATGACAATTAATGAAAAAATAGAGGTGTTAAACAGACTCTCAGATCTGGAGTTTAGGGACATGTTTAGAAGACTTTTGGAAAATCAGGGCTTTTCAAACATAGAATATGAGGATACTGCTATTATATGTGATCGACGAATAATGGGACGTACAACCGTGTTTTTATATGTTCTTTACACGACACGTTTAAGTGGTCTTAATAGCGACGACATCGTATCCATTTATAAAACAATTGAAACTTTGCAAAATAAATATTCTGCGAATTCGGTTTCTATCGTTTCTCGAGAAACAATATCTGAAGGGTTTAGACAAACATTATTCAAAAAAAGCACAAATATCAATCCTACCTATATCGAGAGACAGAATTTGATTAATTTAATAGATGAACATTATTCTGATTTTTGGCGTCATGAGGATCAAAACCTTTTGGAATACGAAAAGCAACTTCTGAAAGAGCTAGAGGAGGATACAGAACTGCGAAAACTTAGATTCTCTGAGGATAAATACAAAAAGAAATTGGACTTTTTCATTGCGCCCTATCTTTCACGTTGTTATGAAGACAAAAACACCAGAACCGTAGTCCGTAAAAAATATAGTTTTTCTGACGTTGTCGCATCTACATCCTCTGTGCTTATCCAAGGAGAAGCAGGTTGTGGAAAGTCTACTCTGCTCAAAAAAATTGCAAAGAGTCTGATTGAAGATAATTCTGGAATTAAAGTTGGTAAAAAGAACTTGCCACTGTACATTACGGTACAAGAATTAATCGCCGGAGCAGACGATATTAAAAGTCTTATTCAGAATAAATTAACTATTATTCTGGGCGAAGCACCTTTGTCTGAAATTAAGGATAAGTATTTTATTCATATACTGATCGACAGCATGGATGAGTTGGAGGAACTTCAGGCAAAAATCGTATCACAACTGCAGGACGTTGAGAAACAGTATGGCGTTAAATACTATATCGCATCTAGAAATAGTGATATTATTTTACAAAATGCACCGGAATTGGCAGTTGAAATATATGACATAAGACGCTATAATCTAGAACAGATTAAACATTTCTTGGATGCTTTTTTTCTGGTGAAGATGGAAAGGCGAATAATCTACTGTCAGCTCTCAGAGAAAATAAAATTATTGACAAACTTCCTCTTACGCCTCTTAATCTTTCTCTAATTTCTATACTATTTGAAGAAATGGATTTTGAAATTCCTGCAACCATTTCTGATATTTACGACAATTTCAATGATCTTATTGTAGGTCGTGCTGTAGTTTCGAGAAAAGTTGAATTTATTGATGTGAATTTCAAAGAACGAATTCTTTCGATATATGCTTTAAAACTACTAAATCGTCCATCTCGCCAATCTATGGATAAAGAAGAGTTTGTAAAATTCTTTACAGACTATTTTGAAAATAAATCGCTTCCCATCAAGAAGGGCAATTTGTCAGATGCCTTAGATTACATTGTCAAGCATACTGGAATCCTATTTCTTAAGGATGGTAAATATGTACAGTTTACACATGCTTCTTACATGGAGTACTATGCAGCTGTTGAAATCTTTAAATTCGATAGAAAATTAGAACAGAGTTATATTGAAAACTTTTATGACCCTAATTGGCAAAACTCAGCGATATTTTATGCTGGAAAGTCAAAAGATATGCCAGATTTCCTTCAAAAGGTCTTGAATAAAGTAAAGACAGGTCGACATTTTAATGATTTTATATCAGGCATTATAGGATGTGGATATTTGATACAAGCATTATACCTTACAGATAACAAAATACGAAAAGAAGTTGTCATAGAGTGCTTGCGTCAATCTCTATTATCGTTGGATGCGATAAAACTATTTGCTACTGAAAATAAGGTGTTATATAAGGATTATAGGCTACCTCTAATTCAGATAATAAATTTTATATATTTCTACGAAATCTTCAATTCAATAACTCTTTTAGAACCAATGAAAATGGCGTTTGAAGAGTTGTACGTCCGGATGAAAAAGCTGTTGGATAGTGGTGACGAAAGAGCTTTGTGTGAGGCTTCAGGCATAGCTTATAACTTGATTGAACTCGCTTTCACTATGGACTCTAAACGTGTCGGATCTCAAAAGGAACTCGAGATTATCATAAATTCGGACTTTATACTCAAAGATCCTAGTCTTCTTCTTTTGGCAGATTTTTCTATGGAATTATTGGGTAAAACAAAGTACGAAGGTTTTAGAAAGGAATTGCAAAAAAGTGTTTCAACATTAGCTCCTGCAATTAAACAAATTATTGAGTATCCTATTCAAAAACTTCGTTTTACACCTCTAGATACAATTAATGCGCAAAGAAGAATAAAGTTGTTGGTAGAAGGAAAAACCGATGCGGAAATTATGTCTCATGCATTTTTTGTGTTAACTGGTGGATTTATGCCTTATTGGTCAATACAGCAAAGCGGACGCAAAAAAGATACTGGTTCGGCGAATGAAGTTAAGGAAACAATATTGCATTCATATCCTTTGTTGGATAATGATGATGTAATCATTGGAATAGTAGATCATGACAATGCAGGTTTATCCGCCTATGGCTATTTGAAAAATGACTTTGACGAAAAAATTCATAATACATGGAAAAAACATCATGACGGCGAGATCCATATGGTTTGTATTCCTGTTCCTGGTGAGATGGCCTTTTATCTGAAAACTCGTCAGGAAGATAACTTTTTTGAGATTGAGCATTATTTCGGACATGACTATCTGCTCTCTAAAAATGTAATAAGAAAAACGGAAATAGAGAATATCTATCAAGTAAACGATGGCCGAAAGGTAAACTTCTCAAAAGAAATGAACGAAGTTGAAGATCCTCATGTGTTCGAACATTTCTTGCAATTGTTTGAATTGATTGACAGGATTACAGGAGTGGAGGTGTCATATGTCATTTAGTCAGTCACTACACTATTATGTCCTATTGCGCTTTTGTAACACACAAAGTGGAAAAATTGAACCTTTGTAAGCATTCGGTGAACCAAGTAAAGTTGTTCCGGAGACATTAGAGTCTCTTCAATGGATTATCAGAGAGTCTTCGATGTCTTTAAAATAGGGACTGTCGGGGAAATGTTTAACAATTACGCAACAAGTTGATTGATAAAGTGATAGAAATTTAGTAACTTTGAAAAAGGGAAAAGAATTCCCCCTATCCAACCACCGTCGAAAGTGAGAAATTGGAGGAATCGCAAAATTAATCTGCATGTAAAAAGTACGAAATTTTTCTGAAATAGCGCCAAACATTGCGTTTCCGGAGTTCAATTTTTACGAGCTCTACTATTCAACTTTCGAAAAGAGCGAATTGGGCAGGATAAAGAAGTTGCTCCCTCTCCGCGAGATGGCAGAGAACTTCGGTCTGGCAAGGAGAAGCATGAGTCCAAGCTGTTGTACAAGTTTTTATGTTTACTCCTGAGGGAAAAGGAATTCTGATTTCATTATGGATGAATAAGAGAATGTTTGGAGCAGATGCGAGAATGGTCGGATTACGGATGAGGTAAATGCTACGTGGAAACCGAAAACACGGGCCGCAACAGGGAGAATGGAATACAGACATTGTTCGTGTAGAGGGGGCTGTCCGTTCGGTGAGAAGAAAAAGGAAGAAGACCCTTGTCCGAAAGAAACTTGCAAGAGTGATGGCGACTGAAAGAGCACTACGATCACCGAAAGGTCAAGGCCAGGACGGTGCCGGATGAAAATTCACCCGAAGCGACCGGAAACGGATATAGGTTGAATTATGATGGGGCGGATGCAGAAATTGAAGGGATTGGCCGCTGCTTCGCTCAGATTGAAAACATTAAACGACAATCCCTATTTTAGAGACTTGAAAGTCTCTTTTTGGAATTTTCGGAGAGTCCCCGAAAGATGTCAGAGAATCTCTGATAATTTTTAGAGATTCTCTGACATCTCTAAAAGACCTTTGGTGACCAGATCAGAGGTCTAGCAACAAAAGTGTTGAAAGAAGTTGTAAAGAAATACGAAAATGATTTCACGTGAAATAGATAGTGCTACAAGACTGCTAAAACGATTTCGGAATATGCCTTTGGAAGGCCCAGATCTTGATGATGCATTCTATGTGTTTGCTGTACAGGTAAACTCTGAATCAAGCACTGGTAAGAGAAAACTTACTTGTGGTGAGCCATATTATCTTCTTGATGGATTTAAGATTCAGGGGGACAGAATTCTGGTAAGCAAGGACAGGTATAAGAAGACCGTCTATGACTATTATGGGGAATATGGATTCTCTACTCCGCATGTCTCATTTTCCGCAATTGTCGGTGAAAACGGAGCGGGAAAGAGTTCTTTGATAGAGTTTGAAATACGACTCATAAATAACTTTTCGGCTATCGTGTTTGGGGAGTATGCCAAAGTAGACGGGTGGCCACACTTGCATTTCATTGATGGTGTTGAGGGTGAATTATATTATCTATTAAAACAGAATGTTTATCGGTTGTGTGTGGCGGGTCGCGATGTGAAACTACACTGCTATCATTGGCGGGAAGATGAGGGAACTGGCTATATTATTTTTAATGAACCCATTGAGATTATAAATGGAGAGGGTGCTCCAATGGTTGGAGAACCGATAAAAAGTGTCTATTTCTCTAGATATTTCGAATCACTGAAGAACTTATTACCAAGGTTTTTTTATACGGTCGTTTTGAATCAATCTGCTTATGCTTATAACACGAACGATTTTGCATTAGAGTGCAATAGTGAAGAATATGAGATTAAAGTTAGACGAGGATATAAAAAGAACGAAAAAGAGGAGAGAATTCCATATTCTATCGAAGATAAATGTTGGTTGAGTGGGCTTTTCCACAAAAACGATGGTTACCAAATTCCCATTGTCCTGACCCCATACCGATTTGAAGGCAACTACGATATTAATGTGGAGAATAAATTGGCTTATGAGAGGCTTATCTCTATTATGGTCATGGAAGACGATAACGGCAGAATTATCAATGGACACCTTCGCGTTACATCTTTCAATTTGAAAAGAAAACCGTGCAACTATGATTTGGATTACATTCATCAAAGACTCGGGTTTAGACAATTTGGATCAGATGATTATGAAAAGATGAAGTCTATATTGCTGAATACGTGGAACTCGCTTGTAGGATTTGATATCTTGGCAAATAGCAAATCGTATGTGTATCGAAAACAAGCCATAAATTATCTTGTGTATAAAACTCTGAAGATTGCTTGTACATACGATGAGTATCGTGAATTCCGATATAGGCATATTGTACAAGAAGAGCCTTTTGATGAGGAATCTTTTCAGAAGCTAGTTCAAATGACAATCGCCAACAATTCGCATGTATCCAATAAGTTGTACAGAACTATTGCTTGCCTGATTTGGGACATTTATGAAATATATGGAGAAACAGAAGATAAACCACTCAAAATTAGAATTGCTGATATCAATAAAAGATGGAGGAATGCATTTAATGAAAGAAGGATTGAACTAACTAGTAATATAGGGTCTTCGTTGATTACGGAAGCCTCCATCCCACCACCTTTCTTTGACACTGCAATTGGACTTGTAGAACTAAATACAGGTGTGTATGTACCATTTGAATACCTGAGTTCTGGAGAAAAGCAACAAGCATATTCAATCAGTGCCCTTGTCTATCATCTAAAGAACCTTGATTCAGTAAGTGATGACAACAGTTCTTCTGAAAGAGTTGCTTATCCGTATATTCAGTTAGTCTTGGAAGAAGTGGAATTGTATTATCATCCAGAATTGCAGAGGCAACTTATAAAAAATATTCTGGATGGAATAAAGCAAGCCAACCTTAGGCACATTAAGTGGATTAGTATTTGCATCGTTACCCATTCTCCCTTTGTATTATCGGATATTCCTTCAAATAACGTACTTGCATTAAGAAAAGACGGAGGTGACGTGTCAAAAATTCCTTGTTTTGCATCAAATATTCATGAGATGCTAAAGCTTTCGTTCTTTTTGAAACATGGAACTGCCGGAGACCTAGCAACATGGACTACAACTAGGATAGCAAAGTGCCTAAGGATACATCGTTGGATAAATGAGATAGAACCCGCACCTGCGTTTTTCACATCATTGCAGGATATCCCCGAGGAATACGCTTTCATTGAAACGTATAAGACTCTAAACTCTCTTCTACAATTCTGCAAAGAGGGATTTCAATATGTGTATTCGCCGGAGGTGCTTCTGTCACAGATAAACCTCATTGGGGAACCTGTTATAAGACGTGTTCTGCTAGATGACTATAATCGGACTTTCCCTGAAAAGAAAGAAGATTATAAAGAATCTTTGAAGGCTTTATTGAGGGAGCAGATCAAAGCTTTGGAGGAATAATAAAAGGAGGATAGGATTATGTGGAAACTGAATATTGATGAGTCTTTTGAGACGGAATATATACACATGATGTTACCTAGCCTTGTGACTCGTGTGAAGACCTGGAAAGGAGGAACAGCGTTGTACAAATCTTTCCGGTCGGAACTTTTGCCAGATTGGAATAGAGATAATCCTGCAGAGACAGGTATCTTAAAAAAATTACTCATAGCAAAACCGACGGAAGCGCATGCTCTTAATGAGCTATTGATGAAAAAACTTGTGGTTGGTTATAGTGAAGCGGATTTGACACAAAAAATTCTGCAAAAAAAATACAGACGAAGGCTACGTATTCTGGCTTGTGTATTTGATTATGATGGGGCTCTGGGAGACTCGAAAAGTAAATCTTATTGGTTGGCAGAACATATTGGACACAATTCATGTACCTATTGCAACCGGCAATATACATTTACTGTAAGCGGTAAGAACAATGATGAAAGGATAACACGTCCGGCCTTTGACCATTGGTTTCCTAAATCACGATTTCCTCTGTTGTCTTTGAATCTTTACAATTTGATTCCGTGTTGTGCTGTTTGCAATAGTGGTGCAAAAGGAGATAAAATTTTTCAACTGACTGAATTTGTACATCCTTACGAGCAAAAAGATGATGACCCAAAATTCAAATTTGTTCCAAACATAAGTGATAAAGGAGAATGGACAGTAGTGTTAGATAGAGATAAAGTTGCTCATCCGGAAGTGGATAACACCATTAAAGCCTTCGAACTAGATGGAATATATAATATGCATGGACCACTGGAGGTCAAAGAAATGATGGAGTTTGCGCAAGCCTACAGCAATACATATTTATTGCAAATATATAACCAGATGAAGAAAGATTTTGGCGCAGTGGCTTTCAGCCAGGAAGATGTATATCGAATACTGTTTGGAACAGAATCAGTTCCGGCTAAGTTCCTTGATAGGCCATTGAGCAAGATGAAACATGATATATTGGAGTATTTAGGTATAATTTGAATTATATAGTACAGACGTAAACCTACTTAGGTAACGCCCATGTTGACCGCGACATGCAGAGTTGGATTATTGTGATCTTGAAAACTTATGTTGCCGAGAGCTGACTGAACAAAGTTTCTGATTATTGGAAGACTTGGTGTGGTTGGCGGACAGGATAGAACAACGGGCACATTTGGAGGCTGCCTGACACGGAAACATGCAGTCAATGCTGAGTTTGTGGGAGAACTATACCCTTGTTATGACAAACAGACAAAAAAACGATCTGGCTGACCGGAAACAGATATAAAATTGAAATTTTGATGAGTCGGACGCAGAAATTGAAGGGATTGGCCGCTGCTTCGCTCAAATTGAAAACATTTGACGAAAATCACTAGGTACCAAACTTGTGGTATTGTTGTTTGAATTGAACTGTCGAATCTTTTTTGTATATTTGCGAAAAGTAGATAGACTTGAAATGAAGCACTTAGTTATACGAAATTTTGGCCCATTGCAAAATGTTGACATTGAGTTGGGACTCGTTAATCTCATCATAGGTTTACAGAGTTCCGGAAAAACATGCGTGCTTCGAACTGCATGCTTTTGCTCTTGGGTTGAAAAGCGGATTATGCTTTTGCAGTCGGCTGACTACTTTGCAGATGGTTCGATGTTCATAGATAGTTTTCTGGGATATTATCGGATGGAAAACTATCTGAAGGATGACACAGTCATTGAATATTCATCATCTTTCGTTCATTTCAGTTTTGACAACAGCAAGACCAGCAATAAATTTATATGCAAGTTTCAATCGGGTAGTTGGCGCTATTGCCGAGCAAAGGTTTCATACATTCCTTCTGACAGAAATGTCGTTTCCTTATTTAAGGACTACAAGCAACTGCCAAATGCAGGAAGCCACCTTCAGGACTTCATGACTGAATGGGACAAAGCAAGACGACAGCAAGCCAGTGCCTCTGACATATTGGGATTAGGCGTAAATTACAGTTTTGACATAAACAAGGAAATGGATCTCGTTACCCTTAAAGACGGTAAAATTCTGGAACTTTCAGAAACATCAAGCGGTATGCAGTCTATGCTTCCACTCTTTGTTTATACTGATTATCTGACAAAGGGTGTATTTAAAGATAAGCAGGCAAATTTAACGGACATAAGCCTCGTTACAATTGAAGAAATTAAACATACGTTCGAATCTATTTACAACCGTTGTCTGGAAACAAGAGACGGAGAGCGTAAGTTCGAAGCTAGTTTCGTCCTTAACGGCAAGCAACAGAAGTATCTTTTCAGCAATAGCAAGGAACGAGACAAATTCAACAGATATGTTGTACGTCTTCTCCAGAATGATCATAGCGAGATATTCCTAGAGGAACCTGAGAACAACTTGTTCCCACCCACACAATGTCAATTCGTGAATTGGATTCTTGAAAGAATGTCTACTAAAACGAGGCATAATTTTTTGTTCGTTACGACACATAGTCCATACGTTCTCAGTTATTTCCTTCAAGAGAATATCGCTGATTTCAAGCTCATGATTACCTATCCTTGTGCAGATGTAAGTGGCTTATTCTCAGTCAAGACGGCTAGCGAAGAAGAACTTCAGAATATTTATGACAATGGATCGGACGCATTCTTTAACATTGAAGCATTTACTCACTGATGGCTGAACAGATGAATGTATTTCCTGAGTGTAATGTGGATACCAATTTGGTTAGTCACATACTTGGATGCTATGTCAAGCACAAAAGTACTTGCAATGAGGTTGTAAAGGCTATCAACGAGAGTGATGTTTTTGCTATTGGAATTATTGATGCAGATAAGCGTAAGGCTACTGTTGATTCGGGATTCCATGAGTATGAACTCCCTCTGGAAGTAGATGGAAAATCTCGACATATTCGTTTCTTTATCCATGATGATAGAAAAAGATACCTGTTTACCATCTATAAGGCAATGGACAGTTTCATTTTTAATGCAGCAACTGATCAGAATGCCGATATGAGTCCATTTGGTAATCCTTCAAATGTGGATGAGTTTTTAATCTATACCAAAAAAGTTCAAGCGGAAACGGATCCTAAACTACGTCGATTGTTTTGTGAGATAAAAAACTATCCTGAGCTCATGCGTTTTAGGAATACTTTAAAATATTTAATGGCAAAGAAGTACGATGCTGACATCGAGACAGCGAAACAATTCTTTGATGGCACATTAGGTAAAGACGATCTGCAAAGTATTTTGACACAATTGACGTGATTTCACCAATATTTCTGTAGGAATATGGAGTCCTGACTAAAAGGTCTGGACTTTTATGCGTGAAAAGTAGTCATTTCTCATCGCGCGGCTGTTGAAAGTATTATGATTTCAGCAAAGCATAGTTTTATCTATTTATCTCTGTCAGATAATTGGTGAATTTTTTTTGCTGGCATTGATAAGAACCTTTGTGGAGGTAGGTTATGCGATAGTTGGTACT
>Ga0129311_1002281_pt1 | contig 11883 bp, 14 predicted proteins | sample Go1ome_FD_94435 | JGI IMG/M metagenome (GOLD analysis project Ga0129311, IMG submission 94435) | Western lowland gorrila individual fecal microbial communities from Wisconsin, USA - Go1022B metagenome | ecosystem: Host-associated > Mammals > Digestive system > Large intestine > Fecal | place... | reverse complement strand
ATTGAAACAGGCTACTCCAGAAGCGAAGCTTCTGTCGTTAATGAGTCAGGTGAAAGTATGCAAGCATCCTTTCCTGCTGACTCATTATACTACGAGCAGGATGGAATGGTCGTTACACTTGGCAACTGGCTTAATGGCAGATTGTCTTGTGAACAGATAGAACAGCTTTGGTGTGAGCTTATCATACCGGAGAAAACAAAGAACAAAAAGAAAGCGAGGAATAGCATATGAAGTATTCAATTAAAGTAAACGAAGTAAGAGCAAAAGAGGGCAGCAACATCAAAGGATTTGCAACAGTAGTATTCGGTGATTCATTTAAGATTACCAATATTGCAATCCTTGAGAATAAGGACAAGGGAGAGCTTTTTGTATCAATGCCTAGATACCGTTCCAATGAGCGAGATGAAAGCAATGGTGTGATTTATAAGGATGTGTGCAATCCTATCACTGCAGAGTTTCGAGAGGAACTCTATACCAATATCCTTGATGCCTATGCAAGAATTAAGGAACCGGAGAAAGAGGAGACACAGAAGCAGGAGCGTACACAGGAAATGCCGGAGTTTTCCGTAACTGTGACACCTTATGAGAGGGAAGGTAGTAACATCAAAGGACTTGCACGCATTTATTTTGAAAACAGTTTCATCGTAAATAATATCAATATCGTGCAGGGTAAAGAGAAAATCTTTGTATCAATGCCTTCTTATAAGACAAAGCAGGTGGATGAGCAGGGCAAGCCAATCTATCAAGATGTCTGCTATCCGGTCACAAAGGATTTCAGGGAAAAACTCTATAATGAGATTATCTCTGAATATGAGAAAGCAAAGGATAAGAGCAACGAAAAGGCAAGAGAAAGTGCAGAGAAACATCATGGCAATCCCGATAAAGAGAAGGACAAAGAGGCGACGCCCTTTCGATAATCAGTAATCAGAGTACAGGGGCGGCCAAGGCTGCCCCTTTTACAGAATGGAGGAAACAGAATGGATATGGAAGCAGGAAAAACACTTACTAACGAGGAGGTCATAAGAGAACTTCTCGAATTACTAAAGAAAAATGCCATGAAAGAGCAGGCAAACGATGTATTTGAGATATGCAGCTATGTGGACGGACTGGAGAAAAAGATTGATTCCATGACGGAAGAACTCACCAACATGCAGAACCAGATCAAAGAAATGCAGGAAGATACACTTGTCAATAATGCAAAAAAGGCATTGTCAGAAGCACAGGAGCGACTTAATACCAGATGTGAGCAGATAAAGTCACAGGTATTAGAAGTGAAAGAACAGGTCAAATCTACTGCTAAGGGCATAGTCGAAGAAGCAAAGGAAAAGGGAAGAGCTGCATTATACAGGGTATCTGAGTTCTTAGGAATTAAGAAAAGATTTCTGGATATTCAAGAGAATGTAAGAGGTGCAATCAAGACCACAGATAAGGATATAGCAAAGACAGCACTTCTTGCAAAAGGATTTCGTGAAGCAGGGCAGACAGTAGCCAATGCATTCCGCACTTTTGCTGACAAGCCGGAGGTGGATTATTCTCAGAAAGAGCAGAAACATCCCATTACAAAGGCAGTACTTGCTCCGATGAAAGCAGTGAAAAAGATGCTTGTATCAATGGAACTTCATCTGGATGCTTCGATTGACAAGCTGGATAATCTCGCTATGAATGTGCAGCTTGATAAGGAAAAGCATATGGAGAAGGAGAAGAAGCAGGAACAGACAGCTAAGGAAGATATTGAAAAGATAGAACCCATAGAGAATAAGGCTGAGAAAGTAGAGGCAGAGATAGTCTATGCACCAATGGTCGCTGAAACGCATGAGTATCAGTACAATGCGGATGCATTTGAAGCAAGTGACGGAGCAGATATGAAGGTTGAAGCAGCGAAAGAAGTGCCAATGGTAAGGATAGATAAAGCCAGATAGATGTGAGGACGTGGGAGAAAATTCTGCGTCCTTTTTTGTATAGGAAGGTATTTAATGGTATACTGTTAGAAAAAGTGAAAGAAGGGAAAATGATGCTGACTGATGAAATGAAATCAATGGCATATCTTATAAACAAAGAAATCTTAAAAATATTCCCTTACGAATATATTAAAGAAGTATGCAGTGGTGAAATTACCATGAAAGAAATAATAGATCAAATAATGATGGAGTGTTGTAAGTATGCTTATGATAATAGTTTGGAAACACATTCTTTGGACTATTACATGGGCGGAGCAACAAAAGCAAACGATAGTGATAGAATGATGTATCAAAGGGTATTAGATTATGTTCGAAATAAACGAGAAATAGAACAAATAGAATTGGGAAAAATCGGAATTAATAAATATGATGACCAAATAAAATACAGATATAACATTATGGATAAAATAAGTGGACATGAATTGAATAAGTTCCATTTTTGGGAATTACAAAATATTCATGATATGCATCTTGTTAAGGCAATTGTAGATAAGCGTATTGGAAAAGGCAATTTTACACTAGATAAGATGCAAGAATATTCCGATGAGTATGACTGTTTTGTTGACAGTATAAAAAAAGATTGGTATGGAGAACATAAAAATAGTTTATTCGACTATTTGGCTTTTTTTACACTGGAATGGAAATACTCTTTTGACTTTTATTACGAAATAGCAGATGCGCTATCTTATATGAAAAGGCGAAATATTAAGAATATGAGAAATTGGATTGCCTTATTTAGTGTACCTTTAGTAATGTATTCTGATTTATTGTTAAGTCACCCTGGGGTTGTACCAGGAAGAGTAACATCTAATAATCGTATGTTAACTGCTAGAAGAAAATATATTAAATATATTGTGAAATCTGATTCTCTCGATTATGAGGCTGTAAAGAAGCAATTTATGGGGGCGAATGTTATTATCTGTACAATTTTAGAACGTGTTACTATAGGTGGTAAAAGTCTACAACATTGGTTTTGGGAGAATACTGTGGAACAAGATTGGCTTTCAGTTATGGAAGAGTATAATGCTTTCCAAGCTTTTGTTTCTAATAAGAAGTGGGATAAGAAAAAATTGAGAATTGTCAAAGATATATATAATGAAATAAGCTTTGATTATAAAAATCACGAAATTCGTTCTTAGAAGAATTTATTCTGTATTGTTATACTGATTTTACAAAATATAAAAAAGGAGGTCAGTAAAATGGCAGAAATCAAAATTGAGACAATAAAGAAATATGCAAATGAAGAAAATAACAGGAGTGGGTTAAGTGATGATGTGATTATTGAAATAGTGCATGCATTTAAGGATATTATAATAGAGTTTATTAATAAGCGTTATGTGAATCACAACTGAAATTACTTACATAGGGCGTGGGAGAAATCCTGCGTCCTTTTTTTAATGCGGATATGTTGCAATACAGAACATTAATTCGATGTACAAGGGATGATTATTGGACAGTATAAAGTGCTATAAATAAAGCATAAGGAACAGATACATAAGTTATGAGTTAAAGATGAACTTTTACGGAGGTGGCAGTTATGCATATACTAGCGTTTATTTTAATATTTATTGTCGGTTCAATCATTGCTGCTTGTGATGGGGATTATTCAGGAATTGCTGCAATCGGTAAATTTGTAGGATTTTTTGTATTACTATTCGCAGTATTATGGCTATTTACCCAGCCGGTTTTATTGATAATTGCTATTGTTGTACTGGTTTTAATTGTGATAGGTTGCTCTGCAAAGTAGCATATGCAGGTTAAATATAATGGTGTACCGACATTAGGACTTGCAGTAATTATATATCTTCTCTTATATGGTTATTTATGGTATCATATAAGAGAAGTTTTTTGTTTTATCTGAGAGTTTGGGGGTGCAATATGCCTAAATCATCTAATCAGAAATTGAAATTGATATATCTTATGAAAATTCTATTGGAACGGACTGATGAAACACACAGTATTACTATGCCGGAGATTATAGATGCACTTGCTGCGTATGATATAAGTGCGGAACGCAAAAGCTTATATAATGATATTGAAAATTTAAGAGTGTATGGTCTGGATGTTATAGGAACGCAGGAAGACAGGACATATTCATATCATATAGGGAACAGACAGTTTGAACTTGCAGAATTGAAATTGTTGGTTGATTCTGTACAGTCAGCAAAATTTATCACAGCCAAGAAGTCAAATGAGCTTATAAAAAAGATAGAAGGATTGGCAAGCAAATATGAAGCATCACAGTTACACAGGCAGGTATTTGTTGCTGGTCGTGTAAAGACGATGAATGAGAGCATTTATTACAATGTAGACAGGATACATACAGCAATAGCAGAAAATTCGAGGATAACATTCCAGTATTTTCAATGGAACGTTGACAAGAAGATGGAACTGCGCCATGATGGAGCACTTTACGAGGTCAGTCCATGGTCATTGTCCTGGGATGATGAGAATTATTACTTAATTGCATATGACAGCAATGAGGGGATAATAAAGCATTTTCGTGTAGATAAAATGCTTTATATCAAGTCAAACGGCAAAGGAAGAGAAGGAAGGCAGGCATTTAAATCATTTGATATGGCTGCATACGCCAGAAAAATGTTTGGCATGTATGGAGGCAAAGAAGAGTGGGTGCGCATTGAGTGCGACAATTCTTTTGCGGGTGTAATGATAGACCGTTTTGGCAAAGAGGTATCCATGATCAGATTGGATGATAAACGCTTTGTAGTCAATGTGGAGGTTGCAGTCAGCAGGCAATTTCTGGCGTGGATTATAGGTCTTGGTGAAGGAGTAACGCTTGCAGGACCACAAAATGTGGTTGAAATGATGAATGCTGAAATCGACAGATTGATAAAACAATATAAAAAATAAGAACAAAAATTCGATATGCAAGGTGTGTTTATGGGACACCATAGTTTTTATAATAAGAATCAGATAAGAGATAAACTCTTACTGGTTCTTATTTTTTTGGAGCAGGTGAGGTGGCAGAGTGGCAAGGTTATGGTATTGGATTAGAAAAACAGTATTACATGCTAAGGAATGTAGAGGATGCTGCATTATGTGTGAATATTACGAAGTATGCAGAAATGATGGAACATTAGAATAGGAGGTGCCTATGGGAACGGATTCTTTATATTACATAATGGATTATAGTGGTAACTATTATAGGACTGATAAAGCAGATCAGTTGGTAGCTGTGGCGGGAGAACAGGACGCAACAGTATTTACATTTGCACAGGCGAACAGCCGTATATGTGTAGGCAAGAAAGCATCATTTTATTGTATGGTTCCGATTGAAGAAACAGAGGAAGATATGAACGGGACAGTATCAGGCAGTGATGAAATAGACGACAATTCCGGTGCATTACCTGTAGAAGAACAGGAAAATAATGATGATGAATATATTTCACCAATAAAAGAACTAACATATGATGAGGTAACAGAACCGATTGAGAAAAATGTTGCATCGTATGACCTGTCAGAAATGGACTGGATAGAATATCTTACACATTTTACATATCTTGTAGAGGGACTGAAAGATTATAGGGAGGAGTTGTCGAAAAAGCATTCAGATATAGACCAGAAGATATGCGATATCCTTCACTACATCGAATTATGTGAGACTAATGATGATGAAGCTGCTGATCTGGTTGAGTTGCTGAGAGTATGCAGGGAAAACAGAAGGGATATCAAGGATGAATTGCAGAGAATTGAATATTTTCAAACCGGTTTTGGAACGAATGCTAATGTCACCAGAGCAAAGCAGGCATTAAAAAGTATCAAAGGATTGGAAACAAGAAAGTATAAACCTAGAAAATACGAGGAGTTGTTTGAAAATTGTGTGCTCAAAGATAGGCGGTTGCAAAGAGACGATTTACATAGAACAGCTCATGTTAGTTCAGATGCAAAGCAAGGATACAGCGTTGAACCGACATTTGATGAAAAGGATGGTGAAGAAACAATGGCAGAAGAAAGAAGTTACACTCCGTTTGATGGGAAAGAGAATGACTGGTTATCATTTGCAAGACAGCAGGCAGAGTTTTATAGAAATGCCGGATATTATATAACAAATCTACAGATAGACATCAAAGAGATAGATGCTGAGATTGAAAATATTCTTTTGGAAACAGAAGATGCTAATTGCAATGTCGCGCAGGGATATAAAGTATTTAAGAGACTTAAAGAGTTGAGACTTGAGAAGAAGGCAAAAACGAAAGAACTTAACTGCCTGTATGCATTGACAGATTACATTGATTGTGAATCCCTGGCGGATACCTGTGAAGATAATCTGGCGGAAATTGAAGACATAATGGAAGTTTCGGAACATAGTGAAGTAACCAAAATGCAGCTTGTAGATAAAGGTCAGGAAGAGAATATGCATATAGTAGAAGATATGGTTGGTTGAAAATAAGGAGGATGATTACCATGACAAATAAGACAATATTAAGAGAAATTCATAGAGAAAATAAATCTATAAATAGGAATTTACAGCGACTGGCAAATATAGGATTGATAGGTCTGCTTGGAAAAAGTGCTGAGGCAGCAAAGAAAACAGATGATTCCATAGGAAAGACACTTGCAAGGACTGGATTAATATTAGTGGCGGTGTCAGAGATAGTACTTATGATAGCGGATATTATTGATTACAGAGAAGAGAAAATAGAACAGCAACTTGAAGAAGATGAATAACTATGTAAAAGAACAAAGATTCGATATACAAGGGATGATTATAGGACAGCATAAGTAGTACGATATAATCAGAAAGAAACAAATAACCTTGATAATTCTTGATTACAGGAGGCATGGCAATGAGAAATTGGATGGATTTAAATGGCGATGGAGAAATAGATAGCTCAGAAATGATGTTTGCAGGAGAAATTCTTTGCACCAGCAGGGAAGAACATGAAGCATTATTTGGAGATGTCGGAGACTTCGAGGATGATTTTGAGATTGATGCAATGGCAGCAGGACTTGATGTTGATGAATTAGAACTTATGGATCCTGATGACAGGGCAGAGGCATTGGAAGAAGCAGGGTTAGACCCGGATGATTATGATTTTGACTGAGTTTTTTGCAAAGGAGGCTGATTTGTATGAGAAAGAATTCATTTGGACAGGGACTTGCAATATTCCTTGTAATAATAGGTGTTCTGTTTGTAATAGGTTCCATAGGTGAAGCAAGTGAGCCTAAGTGCATTAAGGCAGGATGTGATAATAAGCAGGCAAGTGGAAGCAGCTATTGTTATTTGCATAAACCATATACGGGAAGCAGTACATCCCATAGCAGTTCATCATATAGCAATAAATCGTTTGGCAGTACTTCAAAGAGTAGTACAAGTAACTCTGGTTCAAGCAGTAGTTATAATAATAAATCAAATTCTACAAACAAGTCATCATATAGCAGTGGTACAAAGAAAAGTACAACGACAAAGAAGAGTACATATGACTCTTATGATGATGGCTATGATGATATCTATATGGATGGCGATTATGACTATGACAGATATGACACAGACAGCGATTATGCAGATGGTGTAGATGATGCAATGGATGAGTACGGAGAAGATTGGTAATGCTGACATAGTCTTGCGGAAAGGAGACCACTATGGAAGAACTTTATTTTACAATAGCAGGTTGCAGCCATTATTTTGGCAGTGATTTTATGGAAAAAGGAATGAAAGTTAAACTTGAGAAAGAGCCGGATAATGAGTACGACAAGGAAGCAATACAGGTAAAGATTAAGGGACTTGGTAAAGTTGGATATGTAGCAAATAGTCCATTTACTGTTAAGGGGGAGTCGATGAGTGCTGGCAGGCTGTATGATAAGATTGGAGATAAGGCTAAAGGAAAAGTTGTGTTTGTCGTTGATGGTGGAGTCGTTTGTAGAATTGTTGATAAAGGTATGGAAGGAGACTTGGCATTGGAAAAAGCGTGTGAGTCTGATTAATCTGTTGTGTGATAGGTTGGTGAATTAACCAACCTATTATTGTAATAATGATAAATACACAATGTTTCAAAAGTTTATAAGAATAAAATGAATCTTTACATTTCTAAAGATTATACTGGAAAAATTCGAGCAATTATGATATACTATAGACCGAGTATAAATATCCTGCAATGAAAATGAAAGGTGTTAATTATGGCAGTATCTTATAATGGTTTATGGAAAATATTGATTGATAAAAAATTACAGAGGAAGGACCTGACAGAGCAGTTAAATATTAGCTCTACAACCATCGCAAAGATGGGAAAGGGCGAAAAGGTGTCTATGGATGTCTTGGAACGTATTTGTCGGTATTTGAACTGCGATTTAGGAGATATTGCAAGTTTTGAGATAGAGGAGAACAACGATGGTAGTAAATAAACATGGTAGTTTTTATATGAGAAGCGGATGGGGAACAAAAATTATTCAGGCGGTAGAAGATGATGACATGATTTTTACTCCAAGTTGCGAACAAGAAGCTATAGATAATATTGGCCTGGGTCGTGTAATGATAAAAGCTCTTAGGTATTGGTCAGATGCAATGATGCTTACTCATGAAGAGAAAGAACAGGGAGGCATACGTTTAGTTCCAGAACCAATTTACAATAGTATACTACAGCATGATTTATATTTTCAGAGACAAGGATCATTACTTTTGATGCATCGTAATTTAGCATTAAATGAAGAAAATGCTACTGCGTGGTATTGGCTGTTTAATGAGTGGAAACAGAATGCATTCACAAAAGACACATTTGTGGAAGGCTTTCATTCATATTTATCTGTGAATGGAATGAAAATTAAGAAGGCTGCGGTTGAAAAAGAGTTTAACTGTTTAAAAAATACTTATATTGGAGATGGGAAATTTGATAAAAACAGTATTATGGATGAAGATACATATCCGTTTTTAGCACCATTACAGATTTTGAAAGAAACAGGAAAAAACTCATATGAAAAAAGAAGTCTTACAGGCAAAGAAGTTCCATTAGAAATTCTTATTTATGCTATTGCAATGGACAATGTTGATGATAGCACTAATGGTAGGCAGGTTAACATTGATAAATTAATGGAGGAAAAAGGGCAGATTGGAAAGTATTTTGGAATGAAGTATTCTAAGCTGCTTGAATTGCTCGTAGAGGCAGAAAATAAGAAGTATATCAATCTGAACAATAACTTTGGAAATCGTTTTATTGAATTTAATGGTTATGATTATGCTGGATTGGTAGACAAATATTATGTTGATAAGGAACGATAAATAATGAATTATACAAGTTTGGTTACTAAAAAGAAACAATATAAGTACTCGGCTAATATTTGTTTTGATATGAAAGATGATGAGAAGTTAGCTGGATTTATTCCCAATATTACTACAACAGAGATATTGCGAGAATATTTGTTAGGAATTATCAATAGAAATGCAGATGTACATTCAAGAATACTGTATGGCTCATATGGAACTGGAAAATCACATTTATTAACTGTATTTAGTGATTTGCTAGGCCATGTAAACACTGATGGAAAAGGCATAGTAGAATTCTTGAAGGCAATATCAAAATATGATAAAGAACTTGCATTAGAGATAAAGAGGTATGTAAAAGAAGAAAAACCATATCTTGTAGTACCGATTTATGCTAATTTTGGAGACTTTGATAAATGTATAACATATTCGCTGAAGAAGGAATTGGAAAGAAACAATATTGATATTTGTTTTAAGAGCTATTTTGATGATGCTTTAAAACTAATCAATAAGTGGAATCAGGGACAGGAATCAAATAAAAGACTTAAAGAGATATTTAAGTCTAATAAAATCAAGGAAACAGATTTGATAAATGGTTTAGAAAATTATGATTCAAAATCTGAGAAAGAGTTCAATATTGTATTTAGAGCTATGACGTATGGAGCAGAGTTTGTAAGCGAAGCAGGTAATATGATCGATAATATTACACTTGCAAATACAGTAATATCTGAAAATTATAGAGGAATCATATTTGTATTTGATGAGTTTGGTAGATATATAGAGGATACAGGAGAAAACATCAAGGTAAAAGATGTGCAGGATTTAGCCGAGTTTTGTGATCATTCAGATTTTGATGATTATCTTATATTGGTATCTCATAAACAATTATCGCTTTATACGGATAAGATGAAAAAATCCATTAGTGATGAATGGAAGAAGATTGAGGGAAGATTTAAGTCAACTTCAATCAATGTTAAGTACGATCAATGCTTATCATTAATTCCACATATTATACCTAAGACAAAGGAATGGAATGGATTTAAGCGCAGGTATCAGGAGCAACTGAATGAACTATATACTCAGGCATATGATTTCAAAGGCTTCTTATTACCACCAGAAAATGATGGTATAAATCCATTTGAAGGAGGATTTCCATTACATCCAATTACTCTATATGCACTGGATAGACTGTCTAAGAAAGTGGCACAGAACGAAAGAACTTTTTTCACATATTTGGCAAGTGATGAGGATCATTCATTATTCTCACAACTTGAAAAATTGGGTTTAAAAGAGTTTCATTTTATTGGACTTGATGCAATATATGATTACTTTGAAGAAAATATATGTTCATATCGAAGTGGTGAGGCAAGAGAAGTATATAAGAAATACCAAGTGGCTATGAATAAACTTGGTAGTAATACAGAGAAGAGTTTAGAAATTCGAGTATTAAAAGCAATGGCAGTCATTTATATCATAAATGATTTGGGAACGCTGGCACCAGATATAGAGACGTTAATAAATGTAATTGATGCAAAAAAAGATTTGGTAAGAGACGCAATTACGGAATTAGAAAAGAAAAAAATTATAAAATATATGCGACAGTATGGATATTATGACTTTTTGGATAGCAGTATTTATGATTTTGATTCTATGATAGATGAAAGAATATCTTTTGTTACAGATGAGACCGCGGTTTCAATTCTGAATGAAGAGTTTTCAGATTTTGTGATATATCCATATGATTATAATTGGCATTATCATATGAATCGTATTTTCTTACCGATATTTGCATTAAAAGCAGATCTTACGAAGAAGACGCTGTTGAGATTTCTTCCTAAGTATTATGATGGAATGATTGTTTTTGTACTTGATAAGAAATTTGAAATTTCAGAGTATTTGAATGAAGATAATCTGCCCAATAGAGCCATTTTGGTTATTAATCAAAAAGAAGAGGAAATTCTATATGAGGTTAAGCGATATGTGGCTATTAAATATTATTATTCTATAAGAGAAGAGTTAAGGAAAGATGATCCAACCGTAGAGAAAGAGTTAGAATTATATCTTGATGAACAAAAAAGTGTTTTACGCGATATTATTGCAAGATGGAAAAATATTGAAATGGATAGTATTGCAGTTGTATCAAAAGGACAAAAGTATGTAGCACGAAGTGATAAGGATATAGCTGAAATTGCTTCAACAATTATGATGAATAGTTTTCCGAAAACCATTATTGTCAATAATGATTTGATTAATAAGAATATGGTGTCGGGAGCAATAAGGCTGGCAAGGTCAAAAGCACTTTCATATATTATGAATAATAAAGAAAATATGTTGGAAGATTGTAGTCCTTTATCTCCAGAACATTCAATTATACGTTCTGTCTTATCAAAGAATGGATTATTTGATGGAGAAGATAACATCGGAGCTTTAAATACATTACCAACTGGGGAAATAGCAGGACGGTATGTCTCTAATGAGATTGGCAAATATATTAGAAAATGTATGAAAGGACAAACTAGTATTGAGGAATTATACGATGTATTGAAAAAGACACCGTATGGTTTGAGAGATGGGTATATTTCAGTATTACTTGCGTATGAGCTGAGGGATTATGAAAATGTTTCTATTTATTTTCATGGTTCAGAGCATGATTATTGTGAAGAAGAGTTATTGAAAGCATTGGAGAGTCCGGAAGATTATAGTTTGTAT
>Ga0129311_1002279_pt1 | contig 11887 bp, 8 predicted proteins | sample Go1ome_FD_94435 | JGI IMG/M metagenome (GOLD analysis project Ga0129311, IMG submission 94435) | Western lowland gorrila individual fecal microbial communities from Wisconsin, USA - Go1022B metagenome | ecosystem: Host-associated > Mammals > Digestive system > Large intestine > Fecal | place... | reverse complement strand
GGTCCATCCAGATAAAGATTTCCGCCATGCGCATCAATCGCAACAATAAGCGGCAGATTCTCAACCTGAAGCTCTCGAACGGCTTCAGCTCCCAGCTCATCAAAAGCAATGACTTTCGCAGCTTTTACACTTCTGGCAATCAGTGCGCCTGCGCCGCCCGTTGCAGCAAAATAAACGCCGCCATTGCGTGCAATCGCATCGATCACATCTTGACCGCGTTGCCCTTTGCCAATCATGCCGATCAACCCCAAGTCGCACAGCATCGGTGCGTATGCATCCATGCGGTAACTCGTTGTCGGGCCACAGGATCCAATCGGATCCCCCGGCTTTGCTGGGCAGGGACCCGCATAGTAAATCACCTGATTCCGGATATCGAACGGCAGATCTTTGCCCGCTTTGATCAATTCACACAGTTTTTTATGAGCAGCATCTCGTCCGGTATAAATTGTACCGCTCAGAAATACCGTATCGCCCGCTCTCAGCGACTGGATTTGCTCGCGGACAAGAGGTGCGTCTATATGCTTAGCCAAGCACGATTCCTCCTCAACGCCATATCAAAAGTAGCGACTTTCGGTCTGTTTTTCAAAAAGAACCATGGGTTTGTTTTATAGAATCGCTTTTTTATGCCGCGCCGCATGACACTGCATGTTCACCGCCACCGGAAGACCGGCAATATGCGTAGGCATCTGTTCGATATGGACAGCCAATGCCGTCGTTCTTCCGCCCAATCCCTGCGGTCCGATGCCCAGACGATTAATGCGTTCGAGTATTTCTTTCTCGATTTCGGCAAGCATCGGGTCAGGTGATGCTTCGCCGCACTCCCTTGTCAGGCTGTGCTTCGCCATCAGCATGGCATATTCCGCCGTTCCGCCGATGCCAACTCCCACCACGACCGGCGGACATGGATTGCCGCCTGCCAAACGAACAGTTTCAACAATTGCATTTTTAACGCCTTCGATTCCCTGTGCAGGCGTCAGCATCCACAAACGAGACATGTTTTCCGAGCCAAACCCCTTGGGAGCAACGGTAATTGCAACATTTTCTCCCGGAACAATTCGCATATGCACGATTGCAGGCGTGTTATCCTTCGTGTTAATGCGCGTAAGCGGGGACAAGACGCTTGCTCGAAAATAACCATCGCGATATGCCCGTCTGACACCTTGTTCAATGGCTTCATTGATATCGCCGCCAACAAAGTGAACATCCTGCCCCACTTCCATAAAAATAACAGCCATGCCTGTATCCTGGCAGATCGGCATGTGCCGTTTTGCAGCGAGTTCATCATTCTCTATCAGCTGCCGCAGAACTTCCTTACCGAAAGGCGACTCTTCGCTCTCCATTCGCTGTCGAAGCAGCCGGAGTACGTCATCTCCAATTTCACAACAAGCGCTCAAAAACAAATCACAGACTGTTTTCTCAACTTGACGTACGTCAATCTCTCTCATCATAGCGATTTCCTCTCTTGCAGATAAACGTCTCTAACCAACTAAATATAATATAGCGCATTTGTCGTTACATTTCAAGTCTGTGATTTCGTATGTTCTTCTTTTTCATGCGGATATGCAGGATATACAGCTTCCATTTTTCCTGTTTTCGGTTTATAATAAATGAAGAAAACACAGATAAGTGATGATTCTCTTTCCGTCATCATGCGAAAAGAGTTTATTTGAAGGAGGCATTGATCCATGAGCCGTTTAGGTGATTTGATTCTGTTGGAACGCACGCGTCAAAAGCTGACCCGTAAGCAGGTTGCGCGTAAGTGCGGTGTTTCCGAGGGATATATCAAAGACGTCGAAGAAGGCCGCCGTATCATTCAGGATGATCAGGCACGTCGCATCCTGAAAACGCTGGGTACCAGCCAGAAAAACGAAGCAGAGTTTTCTTTGGATGAGATTGCGGCAACCGTTGATTTGGGAACGCTTGCCCCGGCGAAGCCTGCATTCCAGCCCAAGGAGGAGCCGAAGCCCGCCCCTTCCAAACCGGTCAGCGCTGAGGAACAGAGCGGCATCTGGCTGGATGCACTCAGCAGTGTTCTTTGTCCCGTTCCTGTCATGAATGCAGGCTGGATTCAGGTTGCCCGCCGAATGGTTCCGATTCAGGATGGAAAAATCGAAGGTGCAAAACCCGAACGCGTCGTTTACTTCCAAGCTCCGGATGATTCCATGCGTGCTATGCGCATTGAAAAGGGTGACCTCGTTCTCGTCATTCCGCAGTCTTTACCGACAGACGGCGCAATCATGCTCGTCGAATATGGCGCCCATCGTTGTCTGCGCCGCATCTGTCTGCTGGGCGATTCCAAGATTCTTTTGCAGAGCGGTGATCGCGAGCTTGACGCTCAGGCTATGCATATCAGCGAAGTCAAACTTGTCGGCAGGGCTGTGCGCATCGAAATCACTCTGTAAGCTAAACCACTTCAAGGGAGCTTCGGTCAAGCCGGGCTTCCTTTTTTAGCATCCCCGCCCGGAAATTCTATCAGTTTTGAGGTTTTCACATGGACAGCTTTCCATTTTCTTTTCCTTTATCGGATTCCGAAATCGCTCAACGCCGTTCGCTCATTCTCTCCACCCTTTGTGCATCGGATAGCGGCTTTTCTGCCACGCCGGTTTCCTCCGTTCGCAAGCAGACGCTCAAACAACTGCTTTCCCTTTATGATGAGCTCTTTCTGACCGATTTTCTCAAAAGAGCTTATGGCTCTATCGATGTTACACTTTCCAACCGTCTAACCAGATCTGCCGGGAAATTTATCTATACGCGAAACGCTCCCGATCGATTGCGCCACGCCGAAATCCGCATGTCTGGTGATTTTCTCTTCAGGCTGAATCAAGGGCCGTTCTTGCTCAACGGTTTATCTGCTTCTTCTGCTCAGGAAGCCTTTCTGATCGTGTTTGAGCATGAGCTTTGTCATGCATTAGAGAACGCGCTCTATGGTTCAACGGGGCATTCCTCTCGTTTTCTGAATCTTGCCCGTGGATTGTTCGGTCATCGTGAAACACGGCACAGCCTGCCAACCAGGCGGCAAGAAGCCGCGGAAAATGGGCTTCGGATCGGCATGAATGCGTGCTTCTATTACCGAGGAAGTGTTTTATCCGGCACGATTGCGAATATCGAAAAAAACGCAACTGTTATGGTTAAAGATCATCGCGGCATCTATCAAGATCGCACCGGGCAGCGTTATAGCAAGTATCGTGTACCGCTTGATCAGCTGCTGCCCGTCAAAAGGCGAACTTAAAAAAGCTCCATTTCATATATTTGTCAGTCTTGTACACATTTTCTCTAATTTTTCTCTTAAATTTACTCTTTACTGACTTTCTTTGACCATGGTATACTAGCGGCGTCGAAAGACAAAGAACACTTTATGATGTAAATGTCATCGAACGGTCATCCACCGTTCGTGATGATAAAGGAGGATGATTTGGATGGATACGAATCGCTTCACCCAAAAATCCCTGGAAGCTCTGCAGGGCGCACAGCAGCTTGCGCAAAGCTACGGCAATGCTCAGGTCGAACAGGTTCATCTGCTTGATTCGCTGCTCAGTCAAGAAAACGGTCTTATCGGTCAGCTGATGAGCAAGCTCGGCTTGAATCTCCAACAGGTTCAAACTGCCTGCGAAAGTGCCGTCAACAGACTGCCGAAGATTTCCGGAAGTAATCAGCAACCGTATGTGACCGCTTCCCTCTCCGCCGCTTTGACGGAGGCGGAATCCCAGATGAAGCAGATGCGTGATGAGTATATCTCCGTTGAGCATCTGTTCCTCGGTCTGCTTGAAAAAGCAGATACGACCGTTCGTCCGTTGTTCGCATCGCTGAATATTACAAAACCGAAATTCCTTGAGGCGCTTCAGGAAGTGCGCGGCAGTGCCCGCGTAACCAGCGAAGACCCCGAATCCACCTATGATGCGCTCAAGAAGTATGGTCAGGACTTGGTCGAGCTTGCCCGTCAGAACAAGCTGGATCCTGTTATCGGTCGTGATTCCGAAATCCGCAACACCATCCGTATTCTGTCGCGTAAATCAAAGAACAATCCTGTGTTGATCGGCGAGCCGGGTGTCGGTAAAACCGCTATCGCAGAAGGTTTGGCTCAGCGAATCGTCCGCGGCGACGTTCCGGACAGCTTGAAGAACCGCACGATTTTCTCCTTGGATATGGGCGCATTGATTGCAGGCGCGAAATTCCGCGGAGAATTTGAAGAGCGCTTAAAAGCCGTTCTGAATGATATCAAAGCCAGCAATGGCAAGATTATCCTTTTCATTGATGAATTGCATACCATTGTTGGCGCCGGTAAAACCGAAGGCAGCATGGATGCAGGCAACCTGCTCAAGCCAATGCTTGCCCGTGGTGAACTGCACTGCATCGGCGCAACAACATTGAATGAATACCGCAAATATATCGAAAAAGATGCCGCTTTGGAGCGTCGTTTCCAGCCTGTTCTGGTTTCCGAACCGACGGTCGAGGATACAATCTCTATCCTGCGTGGTCTGAAAGAGCGCTATGAAGTCTTCCATGGCGTTAAAATCTCGGATCAGGCATTGATTGCCGCCGCAACGCTTTCCAATCGCTATATTTCGGATCGTTTCCTTCCGGACAAAGCCATCGACTTGGTCGATGAAGCCTGTGCAACCATTCGTACGGAAATGGATTCGATGCCGCAAGAGTTGGATGATGTGCGTCGTCGCATCATGCAGCACGAAATCGAAGAGGCTGCACTTAAAAAAGAAGATGACGCTCTTTCCCGCGAACGCCTGTCTGTCATTCAAAAAGAACTGGCTGACATGCGTGAGCAGTTCAACTCCATGAAAGCGCGTTGGGAAAACGAAAAGAACTCCATCGGCAAGGTTCAGAAGCTGCGTGAAGAAATCGAGCATATGGGCGGCGAGATTGCGCAAGCCGAGCGCAACTACGATTTGAATCGCGCTGCCGAACTTAAATATGGCAAGCTCCCCCAGCTGCAAAAAGAGTTGGCTGAGCAGGAAAAAATTGCCGAAGAAGCCAAGAGCGACAGTACGCTTCTGCGTGATAAGGTCACTGAGGAAGAAATCGCACGCATTGTCGCCCGTTGGACGGGAATTCCGGTATCCAAGCTGATGGAAGGCGAACGCGAGAAGCTGCTTCATCTGGATGATACGCTGCATCAGCGCGTCATCGGTCAGGATGAAGCGGTTGAAAAGGTCTGTGAAGCCATTCTCCGCAGCCGTGCAGGCATCCAGAATCCGAATCGTCCGATCGGTTCGTTCCTGTTCCTCGGTCCTACGGGTGTCGGTAAAACGGAATTGGCAAAAGCCCTCGCTCAGGCACTGTTTGATGATGAAAAGAACATGGTTCGTATCGATATGAGCGAATACATGGAAAAGCACAGCGTCTCCCGTCTGATTGGTGCCCCTCCGGGATATGTCGGTTACGACGAGGGCGGTCAGCTGACCGAAGCCGTCCGTCGTCATCCGTACTGCGTCATTCTCTTTGATGAAGTTGAGAAAGCGCATCCGGATGTATTCAATGTTCTGCTTCAGGTGCTGGATGACGGTCGTATCACGGATTCTCAGGGACGTACGGTCGATTTTAAGAATACCATCATCATCTTGACCAGCAACCTCGGTTCCTCTGCTATTCTGGATGGTATCGATGCGAACGGTAACATCACCGAAGAAGCACGCAAACAGGTTGATGCCATGCTTAAAACGCAGTTCCGTCCTGAGTTCCTCAACAGACTGGATGAGATCGTATTCTATAAGCCGCTCACCCGCAACGAAATCGATAAGATTGTTGATTTGCAGGTGGCGGATCTCAACCATCGTCTGACCGACAAACAACTGACTGTGCGTCTGACGCCTGCTGCCCGCAGCTACATCGTTGCGCAGGGCTATGACCCGATCTATGGTGCGCGTCCGCTCAAGCGTTTCATGCAGCGTTCTGTTGAAACGCTGATCGCCCGCAAGCTGATTGGCGAGGATGTTCAGCCGCGCACGGAACTGGTGGTGGACTATGACGGCGATAAGCTGTTCATTGATGCCGAGCCGGAATGCACGGTGTCCTAAATGACACGGAATCATCCTTTCATTCAAACACGATAAACGCAAAAGGCGGTTTCCCGCAAAGGGAAGCCGCCTTTTTAGCGTCTTAAATTGCCGAGTCAAGCGCATCACCGGCTGTATGAGCAACCCTTAAACCGCATTCATTCAAAAACCACTTGTTAAAACGATCAAAAAGCGACGGACGCACATCTGAGGATGGCTCTTCCGTCGCCGATTTTGTCAGAACTGCGAGTAAACTCAATCCGGTTCTTTATACGCCAAAGGATGTAAACATGATGATCAGATAGACGATATACAATCCGCCAATCAGATAGCCTGTCCAGCGCTTGAACTTACCGCTGATCAGTGCAGGAATCAATGCCGCCGCGCTGATCACAAGGCACGCCGGAATATCCAGCAGCATTCCCTGACGCTCAACCAGCATCGCTTTTCCCTGAATCAATGCACACAGAGGCATGATCAATGTCAAATCCATGATGTTTGCGCCAATGATGTTGCCAACCGACAGCGAGGACTGCTTCTTGCGAATCGCCGTAATGGTCGTAACCAATTCGGGCAAAGATGTTCCGATCGCAATCATCGTCGCGGCGATAATCGAATCCGGAACATTCAGCATCCGCGCCAACGCAGATCCGTTATCAATCAGCAGCTGTGCGCCAAGTACGATGGCGGCTGCGCCAATCACGAATTTGCCAATGTTGATCACCATGGTTTTTGCATCGATCTTGGCTCGTACATCGCTTTCAGCTTCTGTTCCCTGTTCACGGTGACCCGCAATCAAATTTTCCGCAAGGAAGATTACAAAGAAGACCAGAATCATCGCGCTCTCGAGAACCGAAAGCTGACCATCACGCGTGAATCCAAACAGCACGGCAATCGTTACCAGCAGAATCCCCGCTTTAACACCGAACTGTTTGCGAGTCATCGCGCAATTCATGCAAATCAGCGACAAACACATGATCAAGCCTGTGTTCGCCGTGACCGAACCCACCGCATTGCCGACCGCAATATCCGCATTTCCCTCCAGTGCCGCAAAGACGGACACCAGCATCTCCGGCAGCGTCGTCGCGAAGCTGACAACCGTCGCACCGATGATGAATTTCGGGATGCCGGACGCTTCGGCAATCCACGTTGCTGCATCGACGAATAAATCGCCGCCCTTGATAATCAGGATCAGCCCTGCCGCAAACAGCAGAAGGACAGAAATGAGGTTACTTCCAGTAAAATCAATACTCATGACGCTTCTCCTCTCGGTCTGACCATACAAAAAAGACTTTTTGCACGATCAACCCTGTGATTGTGCTAAAAGTCTCATTACCTATGCAATAGGCGCATGCCCACCGACAGATTGCCGGGATATGTTGACCATGCCTTTTTAACTACTCCCTTTTAACGATGATAAGGATACCATAGGCGTTGGTTTTTGTCAATCAATCTCCTGATTTTTTTCGGAGATTGATGAGGAAATCCTCACCCGATGCTTATGCTTTCACGCCAAGCTGCGCAAGCTTTTCATCGATCTTCTCCGGCGTAGCATAGTTGAGTGGCGAGAAAAATCCCTTCCGTGCAGTCTGCAAACGCTCAATCGCCTGTTCCGTGTCTCCCTTTTCGATATCATACAGGGACAGGAAATAATTGGTATCGATAGCATCCGGCTTGAGTTCGATCGCACGGTCGAAGTACGGCTTCGCCTTTTCTTTATCCCCGACAAGTCGATAATAGGTCTGTCCCATATTGTCCAGATAAACCGGATCAGCATCATCGTATTCCAATGCAGCCTGATTGAATGCCAGTGCAGCCTCCGCATCGCCTTGTTCAATTTTCAGATAGCCGATGATGCTGTACATCGTGCCATTCTTGAGATGCTTGAACTCGTCTTCAAGAATCTCCATCGCATGATCCAGATGTCCCTTCTGCCAGAGGATAATCGCATAATTAACATGCAGATCCACTTTCTCATTCGCAGTCAATCCCGGGAGTTTTTCAAGCTTCTTCAAAACCTCCAGCGCACGGTCAAAATGCCTCGTGCGAATGAGCAGAATACTGTATCCACGCAGAAGCCGAGGCTTATCCATTCCTTTTTCATAAGCCTCGTCATAAAGCTGCATGGCTTTTTCGTATTCACTCTTTCCGTGCGCCGCAAGCGCTTTGTTTCCGATCATATTTCCCATAAAACTCATAGCGGTATTCCTCCCTGTTTTCTTCTGATTTTATTTTGAAGTCTTTCAATGCGCCGAATGATCTGTGCGGTATCCTCATGTTCCGTTCCCAGCGGTGCTGTATTCAGCGCATAATTCAGTGCGCCCCTTGCATACATCAACGCCTTTGGAGCATCCTTTTCAACATGTTCGTAGTATTTGGCAAGCTCGATATAAGGGAAGACGCCAGCTTCCCCTTGAACAATCATCGTCTTCCATGCGTCAGCCGCTTCGCTCCATTCTCTGCTCTGCTTATAGCTTGAAGCCAAGTACATGTGCGCCTGCGGTGCAAGTGTACTGTGTCCCAGAATTTTAAAGCATGTCCGGGCTTTCTGTGTCCGACCTGTACGCATCAGCGTTCGTCCGACCCCCAGCATATCTTCATAACAGGATATGCTCTCCGGTTTTCTATATGCCTGACAGATTGCAACGGTCAATTCCGCAAGACTTCTGACATCCTCAAAATTATGGCGAAGCACATCCTCCAGCAGCGCAAATTCTCCCGTTTTCAAATACTCAAAATACCTCGCAGGAACCTGCGCACCGGGCAAATCATCCTCGCGTTTTTTCCCAAGCACCGCACTTTCGAGCGCTGTCAAGTTACACCGTCCCAAGCGAAGCTTATAAACGCGCCGAGCCGCGTGCAGAAGATCAAGATGCGGATACTCCGTTACAGGCAGACGAATTCGGTTCATCACCATTCTCGATTCCAGCAGCGGCAAATCAAAGCTCTTTCCGTTGAATGTGACGATCGTATCCGCCTTTTCAAACAACCTCGCGATATCCTTCAGCATCGCCGCTTCCTGCGCATAATTGCGCATCACATATTGTCGAATGACCATGCCGCGTGCATCAAACCACCCTACGCCGATTTCAAACGCAACGGTTCCCGCTCCGCCGTTTAGCCCTGTCGTTTCCGTATCCAGAAACAGCAGACGATCCATTGTCCAGCTGTTCCCCTCAAAGTACGGATCGCACGCCCGAACATCCTCAAGCGTTACGCTTCGGATATCGCCCAACTCATTCAGCGGCACAATATCCTCTCTGCAAAAAAACGCGTTCAGTGGTTCTTCTCTGTTTAGGGGCTGCGGCTTAGGCTCGGATTGCGTCTTGGCAATATCCATCAGGCGCTGACGCAGATTTCTCATAGTGTCCTCAGCCTTTCCGTCAAGAGCAGCGCCGTCTTTTTACCTCGTTCCCCTACTTCCGTCGCCGGACCTGTACACGACGGGCAGCCTGTTTCGCAGGGACATCCGGCAATCAATTCATGTACATCATTAAAGATCAGCGAACGCATGCCGTAAACCCGTTCGCTCAGCCCAATGCCACCCGCATAATTATCAAAAACCAACAGCGTCGGCAACTTGGTGAAGGGATCGCGCACACGATATTGTACGCAGATATCGCTCGGTGAACACATCAAATAAATAGGGATAATCTGGCGCAGCGCGTTTGCAATTCCAAGCATGCCACCCTGAAGGTCATCCATCGACAATCCGGATGTTATTCGCTCATCCAGCGCCCACCAACAGGCATTCGTCGGCATTTCCAGTTCCGGAAGATCGACCGGACCAAATCCCAACGTTTCCTGCGTATCCAGCTTGAACTTTTTGAACATGGTCACAAGCCATGTGACCAACACTTCGCCATAGGCAAGCGTTCCGTCGCCAAACGGCTGATCTTTCAGTACGTCCAGTACCTTGACGCTCGTGTTCAAATCCGCATCCGTATAATAATCTACGTTTACGCTTCGGACATACGCCTTCTTTTCCGTAAAATCCAGTTTTTCAACCTGGTATTGCTGCCCTTCATGCATATAAATCGCATGCTCATGAAGAAGCATCGGAACGGTGTAACGATCCATTTCTCCGATGACAACGCGGTGTTCGGGATGTGTGATATCAATAATCAGGAAATTCTCGCTCGTAACCGAACGCAACGAAAGATCCGCTGCCGGAAATTCTTCCGCCATCCAATAGTAACGTCCGCCCGTCAGATTCAGAATATGCTCTTCACACAGATAGTCAAGCAATTCCTTCGTAGAAACGCCCTTTGCGTAGCTCTCGCCTTCCTCAAACGGAAGCTCATAAGCGGCGCATTTGACATGACCGAGCAATACATATAGGTTATCGGGATGAATCAATGCGTTTTCCGGCGAGCGCTTAAAGAAATACTCCGGATGCGCCACAATGTACTGGTCGAGCGCCGATGAAGACGCCACCATGATCGTCAGAGCCGTATTCTTCCGCCTTCCGGCGCGTCCCGCCTCCTGCCATGTGCTGGCAATCGAACCGGGATATCCGCATAATACACAGGCATCCAGCTGACCGATATCAATGCCCAATTCCAGCGCATTCGTCGATACGACGGCTCGAATCTCGCCCTTTCTCAAGCCTCGCTCGATCTCTCGGCGAAGCGTCGGCAAATAGCCACCGCGATATCCGCGCACCCGTCCGGCGTTTCCAAACGGATCCTTGACCCGCTCCTTTAAATGCCTCGTCAATACCTCAACGGTCAGACGGGATTTTCCGAATACGATCGTCGAAATGTCGTTATCGACCAGCATGGACGAAATACGCAATGTCTCCTGCAGTACGGATTTGCGAATTCCAAGCTGCCTGTTGATGACCGGCGGATTGTAAAAAACGATATGCTTCTCTCCGCTCGCCGCTCCGCTTTGATCCACCAGCTCAACCGGGCGTCCAATCAGGGTTTCCGCCAGCTCGCCGGGGTTGGCAATCGTCGCTGAGCAGCAGATAAATTGCGGATTCGATCCATAGAATGCGCACAAACGCGTCAGCCTGCGAATGACATTTGCCAGATTGGAACCAAACACCCCGCGATAGGCATGAATTTCATCAATGACGACATACTTGAGGTTTTCAAACAGCTTGACCCACTTTGTATGATGCGGCAGTATACCGGAGTGCAGCATATCCGGATTGGTCACGACGATATGCCCTGCCTGCCTGACTTGCCTGCGTGCCGCAGCGGGCGTATCTCCGTCATACGTATACGTTTTGACATCCACGCCCATCGCTTCAATCAGCTCATACAATTCCGACACCTGATCTGCCGACAGTGCCTTGGTCGGAAACAGATACAGTGCCCGGGCATCATTGTTTTTTAATATTTCATTGAGAACCGGCAGGTTGTAGCACATCGTTTTGCCCGATGCCGTCGGCGTAACCACACAGATATCTTTTCTTTCCTCCGCCAGTTCAAAAGCCCGCCTCTGATGGCTGTAAAGCTGATAAATACCCCGGGCAGCAAGCACCGGGGGCAGCCTTGGGTCAAGCGTGTCCGGAAAAGGCGCATACTGTGCTTCTTTCGCCGGAATCGTTTCCCAATGCGTTACATTCTCCATGAAGGAAGGCGTTGCCTTTAATCTTCCAATCAGCTGCTCAAGATTCATGGTGAACTCCTCCCTTTTTTGCCAAATATCGAATTCTGGAAACGCCGAATCCACACATCGAAAAATATGTCATGATGAGAATCGGCTGCGCAACATTGAACATCATCACCGCAATATAACCGATCAACGCGGCAAAAACGCCATGAAGCAGCGCATCGTTTTTCATGCTTCTCAAAACCGCTGTCACCATGCTGACATAAAACGCAACAAATGTCAGAACACCGCATATTCCGCATGTCAGTAACATC
>Ga0129311_1002276_pt1 | contig 11904 bp, 16 predicted proteins | sample Go1ome_FD_94435 | JGI IMG/M metagenome (GOLD analysis project Ga0129311, IMG submission 94435) | Western lowland gorrila individual fecal microbial communities from Wisconsin, USA - Go1022B metagenome | ecosystem: Host-associated > Mammals > Digestive system > Large intestine > Fecal | place... | reverse complement strand
TTTTTCAGGGCATCTTCGGCGGCTGACTGTGTTATTTTCGTCGCCGGGCGGCAGCCCGGCTGCCTCAAAAGCCTTGCCAGCCACCAAATCTGCTCCTGAAAAACTCCGAAGGACCTGCCAGCGTTGATTTTTGCCGCTGGCAGGCGTATTGCCCTTTGTACACCGAGGGTACTGAAAAAGCTGCAAAAAAGAGCGCCCTGTTTGATTGGGGCGTTCTTTTTGACCTGTGGGATTGCGGGAAAAAATAACATGTGGTAAAATAGCGGTGCTATGAAACAGAAAAGTGTCTATTGGGTCCCACGGGTCAACGCCCTGGTGATCCTGTCGGCGCTGTGCATGGTTTGTTCGGCAGTGGTGCGCACCGTCTGGGCCCACGGGGAGACCGCGATCTCCCGCCCGACGTTCTGGCTCCAAATCCTCCTGCCCATCGCGGCAAACCTGTTCTTTGCGCTGACCGCCCTGATGGATTGCCGGGAGCGGCTGTACCGGACCGCTATCCCCGTGTGGATGGGCTGTGTGTTTTTTGCTGTCAAGGCGCAGGGGTTTCCCTCCAGGCTCCACACGGTGCTGTGCCTGCTGCTGTATGCGTTGGTGGCGGTGCTGTACACCGCCACAGTAACGGGACGGGTGCCCTCTCAGGTGCCCCTGTGGTTTTTGTTTGGCCTGCCCATGGCATACCACATTATAATAGAGGACCGGCAGAAGATCGGCTGGCCGCTCCATGACTGGCTGCCAGAGATCTCCGTGCTGCTGTGCATGGCCGCCATGTTGCTTTTGAGCCTGGCTATGAAAAAGCGGCCGGTGGAGAAGGGGGCGTATATCCGACGCTTCGGTGACCGGACGGACGGACGGCGCCTGCGGACGCTGTCGCCCATTTTTGCCGTGTCTCCTTACATTATGAAGACCCGGAACACCTCCCAGAATTTCATCCAGGACCACATCGAGATCACCAATATTGAGCGATACATCATTGAAAAGCGCCGGGCAGGGATGAAGAGCTTTGGCATCCTCCATGTACTGCTGGCCTCTTACGTCCGGGCCTGCGCCAGGTATCCGGGCCTGAACCGCTTTATCGCCGGGCAGAAGATCTACTGCCGGGACCGGGAGATCCAGATCAACATGACCATCAAAAAAGAGATGACCAACAATTCTCCCGACACAGTCATCAAGGTTACCTTTGACCCCGCCGATACGGCGGAGACCGTGTACCGCCGTTTCAACGAGAAGGTCCGGCAGGTGAAAAACGCCCCCACGGACACCTCCTTTGATTCCCTGGCCAGGGCTTTCAATCTGATTCCCGGCCTGATTTTGAAGTGCTTCGTGTTTTTGCTGCAAGTGGCTGACTATTTCGGCCTGCTGCCCCGGGCATTGACAGACCTGTCTCCCTTCCACGGCTCCTTGTACATCACCTCCATGGCCTCTTTGGGCATTCCGCCCATTTACCATCATTTGTATGACTTCGGCAATGTGCCGGTGTTCTGCTCCTTCGGCAAAAAGCGCCGGGTGTATGAGCTGCAGCGGGACGGTAGCGTGGTCCTGCGGAAATACGTGGACTGGAACCTGGTGACGGACGAGCGGGTAGTGGACGGCTTTTACTTCGCCTCTGCCCTGCGGTACATCCACTCCCTGTTTCAGGACCCCTGGCAGCTGGACCGGCCGCCGGAGGAAGTGCGCCGGGACCAGGCGTGACGCAAAAATGACCGCCCGAAAGGGGGGAGGGGGCTGTGCCCTTCCGTCTTTCGGGCGGCTTTGCGCTTAAAGGTGACTTTTCTTATAGGTGAGGTACCCCTCCAAAATGAGGGACGCCGCCACGGCGTCCACCACCTTTTTCCGCTTTTTAGCGTTTTTGCCGCCAGTCATGAGGATCTGGTGGGCGTCGATGGTGGTACGCCGCTCATCCCAGAGGACCACCGGCAATCCGGTGGCTTCCTTTAAAAGCTCTGCCATGGCCTCTGCCTTTTCCGCCCGGGGACCCCGGGTGCCGTCCATATTCTTGGGGTGGCCCAGCACCAACTCCTCCGCGCCGTGCTCTTTGGCGAGAGCTGCGACCTGCTCTGCCACGATCTCAGGGCGGTATGCGGTGATGACGGTGGTAAAACCGGCCAAAAAGCCGGTGGGGTCGGAGATGGCGATGCCGGTATGGGCGTCGCCGTAATCGATGGCCATGATGCGCATAAAAAGCTGCTCCTTATGATGAAAATGTGGTTTCCGCCACCATGATAGCACACTCCCTTTCTTGGCGCAAGGTGGAAGGGGAGAACGATGAAAAATGCTGGAATTTTTTCGCAAAAAACAGTTGACCTTCGCTTTGACTTATGTTACAATCTCTCTTACCTGTGAAAAAGGGCTTTCTTGTCGTGCGCTTTTTTCGCTTTTCAGGCGGCGGCGGAAAAGACCTTACAAAAAGGCAGGGAGGCAGTCGGTATCCCCGGCGGAGCCGTGCTGGATACCAATAATAAGGAGGTGCCGTTAAATGCGCGTAAAAGTGACCCTGAGATGCAACGAGTGCAAGCAGAGAAACTACAATACGATGAAGAACAAGAAGAATACCCCGGACAAGCTTGAGCTGAATAAGTATTGCCCCTTCTGCAAGAAGCACACGCTCCACACCGAGACCAAGTAATGGTCAACAACGAATAAGAAAGGGCGTGTAACGAAATGGCAGAAGAAGCAAAGAAGAAAAAGGACCGCGGCCTGTGGTTCCGTGAAATGAAAAGCGAGCTGAAGAAAGTCGTATGGCCCAACCGCAAGACCGTCATTGAAAACACCGGCACCGTGCTGATGTGCTCTTTGGTGATCGGCGCTTGCATCTGGATCTTCGACGGCGTGCTGGGTACTGCTCTGGATATGCTCCTGAGCGTTCTGGGGTAAGAAACGATGGCAGACAGCGCGAAGTGGTATGTTGTCCATACCTATTCCGGCTATGAAAATGCCGTCAAGACCAGCATTGAAAAGTTCGTGACCGGCCGCGGCATGGAGGATATGATCCTTCGGATCGAGATCCCCATGGAGACCGTCACGGAAGTCACCGATTCCGGCGCTACCAAAGAGGTGGAGCGGAAGGTGTTCCCCGGCTACGTGCTCATCAAGATGGTCATGACTGACGACACCTGGCATCTGGTGCGGAATGTCCGCGGCGTCACTGGCTTTGTCGGCAGCGCCAACAAGCCCATTCCCCTGACGGAGGAAGAGGTGCTTGCCATGGGCATGGAAAAGCACGAGATCGTTGTCAAATACGGCGTGGGCGACCATGTTCGCATCATGGACGGCCCGTTGGCCAGCTTTACCGGCGTTGTGGAGGAGGTCGAACCCGAGAAGAACCGGGTCAGCGTCATGGTCTCCATGTTTGGCCGCGAGACACCGGTGGAACTGGAACTGGATCAGGTAGAGGTCCAGGATTGAGAAAAACGCACCCTCGGGTGCCGCCACGCCGGGCGTTTCCGGCGCAAGTGGGAGGGACCCTTCGTCCCGCCAAAGACGGCTTCACGGCCGCCACCACATCTATGATTTAGGAGGTGCTACTCCGTGGCACAGAAAATTACTGGTTATGTGAAACTGCAGATCCCCGCAGGCAAAGCGACTCCCGCTCCCCCCGTTGGCCCCGCTCTGGGCCAGCACGGCGTCAATATCGCCGCCTTCACCAAGGAGTTCAACGAGCGCACCAAGAATGACATGGGCATGATCATCCCCGTCGTCATCACCGTGTACTCCGACCGTTCCTTCTCCTTCATCACCAAGACTCCCCCCGCGGCTGTCCTGATCAAGAAGGAGTGCAACATCGAGTCCGGCTCCGGCGTGCCCAACAAGAACAAGGTGGCCACCATCTCCAAGGCTTCCATTCAGAAGATCGCTGAGATCAAGATGAAGGACCTGAACGCCGCCAGCCTGGAAGCCGCTATGAGCATGATCGCCGGCACCTGCCGCTCCATGGGCGTTGTCGTGGGTGACTGAGCTCCACGGCCAACTGACTGACATTTCATAACAGCCGAGCGGCTGCGAGGCCGCTCCATACAGTGGGAGGATTAATTCCGAAGAACCACTATGAGGAGGAAGTAACATTGTTTAGAGGCAAGAAATATAAGGAAAGTGCCAAGCAGATCGATAAGAACACTCAGTACGAGGCTGCTGAGGGCTTGGCTCTCATTTGCAAAACCGCCAGCGCCAAGTTCGACGAGACCGTCGAGCTGCACGTGAAGCTGGGCGTTGACTCCCGTCACGCCGACCAGCAGGTCCGCGGCGCCATCGTGCTGCCCCACGGCACCGGCAAGAGCGTCCGCGTCCTGGTGTTCGCCAAGGGCGACAAGGCGGAGGCTGCCCGCGAGGCCGGCGCCGATTATGTCGGCGATATGGACCTGGTGGAGAAGATCCAGAAGGAAAACTGGTTTGAGTTCGATGTGGTCGTCGCCAGTCCCGACATGATGGGCGTTGTCGGCCGCCTCGGTAAGGTCCTGGGCCCCAAGGGCTTGATGCCCTCTCCCAAGGCCGGCACCGTGACTCCCGACGTGGCTAAGGCCGTGAAGGAAGTCAAGGCAGGTAAGATCGAGTACCGCCTGGACAAGACCAACATCATCCACTGCCCCATCGGCAAGGTGTCCTTCGGCCCCGAGAAGCTGACCGAGAACTACAACGCTCTCATGGGCGCCATCGTCAAGGCCAAGCCCGCCACCGCCAAGGGCCAGTATATCCGTTCCTGCGTCGCCGCCTCCACCATGGGCCCCGGCGTGAAGATGAACACCGCGAAGATGGTCTGAGCTTTCAGCGCATCCTTCGCTCCCAGCCCGTTCCCGAAAGAGAATTGGGTAAAAATGATATTTGAGTATTGACTTTTGTCGAATACTTGAGTATACTATCAGATGCGTTCCAAAGACAGCAGGTGGCGCAAGCCGTAAATCCTGCCGAGGGCGGCAAATATGATTTGCTATCCGTCCTTGTGTGTCTTTGCGCACAAGGACGGTTTCCTTTTTGAACGCACCTACAAATTTCCTGGAGGTGAAAACAAGAATGCCTAACGCAAAGGTCTTATCTGAAAAGCAGGCCATCGTGGCCCAGCTGACCGAGAAGATCCAGAAGGCCACCGCGGGCGTGATTGTCGACTACAAGGGTATCACCGTTGAAGAAGACACCGCGCTGCGCAAGGAGTGCCGTGAGAGCAACGTGGATTACGCAGTTGTGAAGAACACCCTGCTCCGCTTCGCTTTCAACAACAACGGCCTCAGCGACCTGGACGATCTGCTGAACGGCACCACTTCTCTGGCTCTGTGCGATGATCCCGTGGCTCCCGCCCGTGTCATGGCCAACTACGCCAAGAAGCTGGAGGGCAAGTTCGAGATCAAGGGCGGTTTCATGGACGGCAAGCCCGTGGACCTGGCCACCATCAACTCCCTGGCTTCCATTCCCGCTCTGCCCGTCCTGCAGGCGCAGGTCCTGGGCACCATGCTGGCTCCCATCACCGGCCTGGCCGTTGTCCTGAAGCAGATCGCCGAGAAGAACGGTGCTCCCGCCGAGGAAGCCCCCGCCGCCGAATAATTCGGCTGACGCCCCACATTTTAAAATTTTACTATTAGGAGGCAAATACAATGTCTGAGAAAGTTACCGCTATGATCGAAGAGATCAAGGGTCTGACCGTTCTGGAGCTGAGCGAGCTGGTGCACGCTCTGGAGGAAGAGTTCGGCGTTTCTGCCGCTGCTATGGCTGCTCCCGCTGCCGCTGCCGCTCCCGCCGAGGCTGAGAAGACTGAGTTCGACGTGGTCCTGACCGGCTTCGATGCCGCTGCCAAGATCAAGGTCATCAAGGCTGTCCGTGAGATCACCGGCCAGGGCCTGGCCGAGGCCAAGGCCACTGTCGAGGGCACTCCCAAGACTCTGAAGGAAGCCGTGTCCAAGGACGAGGCCGAGGCTCTGAAGAAGCAGCTGGAAGAGGTCGGCGGCAAGGTCGAGCTGAAGTAATTTTACTTCTGTTTCCGAGCAGAAAGCCCGGGGTAATGCGCAATTACCCTGGGCTTTTTTAGGCAAAAATAAAGTCAGAGAGGATTTCTTCCTGTGAAAGAAAAAAGAGAGAGAAAGCTGGCATTTCCTCATACGTTTGTGATCTTGTTCTGCATCATTGCTTTGATGGCGGTGTGCAGCTATGTGATCCCCGCCGGCAGCTATGAGCGGATCTTCAACGAAACCGCCAACCGCAACGTGGTGGACCCCAATTCCTTCACCTATGTGGAAAAGAGTCCGGTGAGCTTCTTCAGCTTCCTTCACGCCATTCCCGACGGCATGGTGGAGGTAGCCGATATTATGGTGTTCATCTTTGTGGTGGGCGGGGCCTTTAACATCATCACCCAGACCGGCGCCATGGAAAACGGCATCAAGAAGCTGGCTTATCGCCTCCAGGGCCGTGAAAAACTCATCATCCCCCTGATGATGTTAGTATTTTCCCTGGGCGGCGCCACCTTTGGTATGTCTGAGGAGACCATCATCTTTATCCCCATCGGCATCGCTTTGGCCCGTGCCTTGGGCTATGATGCCATTGTGGGCATGGCCATGGTGACATTTGGCGCAGCCATCGGCTTCTCCTCCGGCTTCCTGAATCCTTTCACCGTGGGCGTTGCCCAGAAGATCGCGGAGCTGCCCACCTTCTCCGGTATGCCTCTGCGCATCGCGGTGTGGCTGGTGATGGTGGTAGTCGTGCCTCTGTGCATCCTGCGGTATGCCAACAAAGTCCGGAAAAATCCGGAATACAGCTATGTGCGGGACCTGGAGCTGGCCCAGAAAGACAAGAAAATCACCATTGAGGATGTGTCCCTGGGCACCCGGGATATCCTGGTGCTGCTGACCCTGGCCGGTGGCCTCATCATCATCGTGGTGGGCGTCATGAAGTTTGGCTGGGGCGTGCTGGACATTGCTGCCGTGTTTCTGGGTATGGGCATCCTTGGCGGCATTTTGGGCGGTACTCAGCCCAATCAAATGGCCCGGGATTTTATCGCCGGCGCCAAGGATATCGCCATGGGCGCCCTCATCGTTGGTATCGCCCGGGGCATTCTGGTGGTCATGAGCGAAGGCCAGATCCTGGACACCATCGTTCATGCCCTGGCCACCCTCATCTCCGGCCTGCCCAAGGCCGTGGCTGCCGAGGGAATGCTGATCGTCCAGTGCATCATTAACTTCTTCATCCCCTCCGGCTCCGGTCAGGCCTCCACCACCATGCCCATCATTACACCTTTGGCGGACATCGTTGGTATCACCCGTCAGACGGCGGTGCTGGCCTTCCAGTTTGGAGACGGCTTCACCAATGCCATTATCCCCACCCACGGTACCCTGTGCGCCTCTTTGGGGGTGGCGGGTATCCCCTTCAATAAGTGGTTCAAGTTTGCCTTGCCCGTGGTGGCGGTGGAGTTGCTCATTTGCTCCGCGTTCGTCATCTTCGCGGCGGTCACTGGCTACGGGCCCTTCTGATACATAATCCACCAAAAACATCCGGCAGGCATTTTTATGCCTGCCGGATGTTTTTGGCTTTTTTACATCACCATGCACAAGAAAATGGGAAGGAAAATGGCGGGAACCAGATTCATGACCTTGATTTTTGTGATGCCCAGCATATTGAATGCCAGCGCCACAATCATGAGGGAGCCCACGCAGGTCATCTCTGCGATGACGCTGTTCACCAGAAAGGGCTCCAGAAAGGAGGCAGCCAAAGCAATAAGTCCCTGATAGAGGAATACCGCTACGGCAGAGAAGGCCACGCCAATGCCCAGGGAAGCTCCGTAGACGATAGAACTGATGCCATCCAGCAGAGATTTGGCAAAGAGGGTGGAATGGTCACCCGAGAGGCCGTCGTTCAAGGCACCCACGATGGCCATGGCGCCCACACAGAACAGCAGGGAGGCGGTGACAAAGCCCTCGGACACAGAGGCGGACTGGCTGCCCAAAGCCAGATGAGCGGTCTTGGCTTGTACCCAGTCGCCCAGGGAGCGCATCCGCTTATCCAGGTCCAGCAGCTCACCGATGATAGAGCCAAGAACCATTGATAAAATGGCGATAAGGGCGTTTTCCCCTTTTAAACAGCCGTCGACGCCGATATAGAGAATGCATAGGGCCACGCCCTGCATGATGATGGTTTGGAGACGAAGCCCCAGAGTGCTGGCGTCATCCAAAGACGCGGAAAATTTGCCGGCCACCTGCTTGAGCAGCATTCCGGCCACAGCGCCGGTCAGAATGGCCAGAGCGTTTACAATTGTACCTGTCAGCATAAATTTGTTCTCTTTTTCTTTTTTCGCTTTTTCACAGCTGAGAGACCAGATCTCGGACCACGGCGCTGCCCAGCAGCAGCCCCGCTGCCGCCGGCACCCAGGGGGTGCTGGCGGGAACGCTGCGGCGCCCGGGGGGAGGTGCCTCCATTTGCTGGGTGGGCGCCGGCTCCTCGGGGCTGAAGACTACCTTTAAGTGGTGGATGCCCCTACTGCGCAGCTCCTTGCGCATGACGCGTGCCAGCGAGCAGCCGTAGGTCTCGGAAATGTCTGCCAGACGCAGCAGTGTGGGGTCCAGCTTGTTGCCGGTGCCCAGGGCCATGACCAGGGGAATACCCAGACGAAGGGCGGTTTCCGCCAGGTCCAGCTTGCAGCTGACCAGGTCAATGGCATCCACAATATAGTCGTAGCGGCAGCCAGCGGGGAAAAAGTCCTCCCGGTGGGCGGCGTCATAGGTGCCGCAGATGGGGTGGAGCTTTAACGCCGGATGGATGTCCAGCAAACGTGCCGCCTCCGCGTCGGTCTTGTTTTGGCCCAGAGTGGAGTGGAGCGCCTCCAGCTGGCGGTTAAGGTTGGTGGGACTTACGGTATCGTTGTCCACGATGGTCAGCTCCCCAATGCCGGCCCTGGCAAGACACTCCGCCGTGTAGCTGCCCACGCCTCCCAGACCAAACAGGATCACGTGGCTTTCCGCCAGACGCTGCTGGGCCCCCTCGCCCCACAGCATCCGGCACCGTAAAAATTGCTCATCCATTCATTGGTCACATCCCCTCAGATAAAGCCAAAGGGAGCCGGCTTTGAGATTCAAAGCCGGCTCCGTGGCGGATTTTGGAAACCGTTCAGCCCACGTAGCGGACGCCGCTCTGCTGCTCGGCAGTATAGCTCGCAGTGAGCTCATCGTACCAGGCGTTCATATCCTTACTCTGCAGATCCGCTTGCACCTGCGCCTTCCAGTAGGGCAGACCGTGAGAGTCGCAGTACATGATGTGGTAGCCGTAGGTGCTCTCCACAATACCGGTGTCGCCGTCCTTACGGCCGTTTTCGAAGCACCAGTTCTTGAAAGAGTCCACATAGCTGGAATCCTTGGAAATATCAGAGATCAGGCCGCCGTCAGCAGCGGAACCGGGATCCTGGGACTTTTCCTGCGCCAAAGCGGCAAAGGAATCCGCGGTGGCCTCACCGGCCTTCCACTGGGCCAGCAGCTCCTCTGCCTCTGTCTTGGCGGCATCCTTCTTAGCCTGAACGTCAGCCTCATAGCCCTCGTCATCCTCGGAAAGCTCCGTAGCTTCGGGTTGGATGAGGATGTGGCGAACGTTCACCAGTTTATACTCCTCCCGGAAGCGCTGGCCAAAGGTGACCACATAGTAGGCGGAATTGGCGCTGTCCTCCACCACGGCGGAGTCGCCGCTCTGGCGGGCGCTGTCAAACAGCCAGGAGCCCAGGGCATCAGAGGAATAGGAAACCCCGTCGGAATCGGTATAATAGGCGTCCTCGTTGCTCTCAGCCAGAGCTTGCAGGCTTTCTCCCGCCTGGAAAGAGGCGTAAGCGGCATCAGCGGCGTCCTTAGCATGGGCCATGGCCTCAGCCTTCATCTCGTCGGTGACTTCCTCGGTGTTGCCGTCGGCGTCGGTGGGGGCGGTGACGGAGCCGCTGAAGCGGATGGACTCATAGGCCACCTTGTCATAGCTGTTGGTATCGGCCTGATAGGCTTCCTCCAACTGGGCATCGGTATAAGTCAGGCTGTCGCTGTGAGCCGTCGCGTAGGCCTGGGCCAGATAAGTGGCTTTAGCCTGCTCTGTGAACACTTTCTCCGTCATAGTGGAGCCATAAGTGGCGGCCAGGTACTGCTTGAAGGAGGTGTAATAACCGGAGGAGGAGACGCTCTCCTTCAAAGAGGCGATGTCACTGTCCAGCTTGGACTGCAATTCATCCGTCCAGGCAAAGCCATCGGCAGCGGCGCTGTTATTCAGAGCCTTGACAGTGATCATCTGCTGGAGCGTCTGATCCATAAAGTAGTCAAACCAGGTCTCACCTTCCTCGCCGCCGGGATACTCCTGGTCCCGCAGGTCAGAGCTGGTATCCAGCCCCATGTAGCTGAGGAAGTAGGAGTTCTGATTCACAAAGTTCTGATAGGTCTGCTGGAAGTAATAGCTCGTCTCAGCGGCAGTGTACTTATCACCGTCGATTGTGACGGCGGTGGCCGTTTTCTGAATGATCTGAGACTTCCATACCAGGGAGACGACAGCAATCAGCACAAAAATCACAGCAATCGTGGCATACACCATGTTGCTGCGCTTTTCGGCTTTGCGCTGCTGGGCCTCGCGGGCGGTCTTGGGATCGGTCCAATCGCTCTTGACCAGATCCTGACGGGTCTTCTTTTCTCTTGATGCGCTCATTTGTTGTTTCAGTCCTCTCAAATATTCGGTGCAGGTTTCAAAACCGTTTTCCAGTTGATTACGCACTTGTTCATTATACTGGATATGCGCCTGATTCGCAAGTATTAATTCATTTCTTCCACAATAAAGCACAGAGCTGAAAATTTCCTGAAAAAACGAGCGGAGCAAAACAGCTCCGCTCGTTTTCTCATACAAAGGACCCCGCGAAAGCCGTGTAGACCTCGTTATAACCTGCACCTTTACGGACAGGTGGGTCGCCTCCAAGGCGCTTTATCGCTTCCAACTTCCAGCCGCAGAAGGCAGCCGGGAGGCCTGCGAACCACGACTTGATCCGGCATCCCGTATAACGAAATGTGGGTTAAAAAAAGATCTATCACGAACCCCGCAGGGTGGACTGACGTCCTTATGACAACGGTATCACATCATGGAGAGAAATGCAATCGAAAGTCTGTTCGTGCCGGAAGGAAATTTCAGGTTTCAGGAGGGAATCACTCCTCATCCTCGTCTTCAAACAGATCTTCCATAAACAGCTGGTAAACAGCCTCTGCTTCCTCCTCACTGTCCGGCGTGGAGAGCAGGTCCTCGCCGTCCTCGTGGATGACCTTCAGGATCACAAGGCCGGTGTCCTCCTCATCCACTTCCTCGCCCTCTGTCTCAGCGGGGAAAAAGGCCTGGTAGGTCTGGCCGTTGTACTCCAGGGTGGAGACGAACTCCAGCACGATCTCCTGTCCGTCTTCATCGGTGACAGTAATAAAAGTGGGGCCAAAATCTTCAGACATGGCAGCAGGCTCCTTTTTTCTTGGATTCATTGCTCATATTGTACCCGACTTGGGCGCTGATTGCAAGAGGAAGAAGTTTTCAAAATGCGGGAAAGTGGTACACTTTTGCAGTACAAAATTTTTTAATATATAGAAAAATGAAAAGAACGGGAACTTTTTTGGCGGGAAAAACGACTTTTTCAATGTTGACAGGGGATGTTACAATAGTAAGTATTATGGCAAACCATGAGCCTCTGCCGCCGGAGAAAAGCCTGAAGCGGCAGACCGCTTTCGCGGATATCATTTTTATAGAGATGAGCAAAACATGGCCTAAAAGAAAAAGTGTGGAGGGTAAACAGGAGCAGATTGCAGAGCAACCAGCAAAAAAGAGCGAAAAAACCAGGCGCGGCATGGAGCCGAGCTTGTAAAGAAGTATAAGAGTTTCCGTCAAGCGGTACGTCGAAGCAGCTTGGACGAGCGGTAGGAGTGAGAACCGGACAAAACAGCAGCCAGAGCT
>Ga0129311_1002273_pt1 | contig 11913 bp, 11 predicted proteins | sample Go1ome_FD_94435 | JGI IMG/M metagenome (GOLD analysis project Ga0129311, IMG submission 94435) | Western lowland gorrila individual fecal microbial communities from Wisconsin, USA - Go1022B metagenome | ecosystem: Host-associated > Mammals > Digestive system > Large intestine > Fecal | place... | reverse complement strand
GTACGTGCGCGATGCGGACGACCAGGGAATGCTCGAAATGGCGATAGTCGAGAACATCCAGAGGGAGAACCTCGACCCCATCGAACTCGCGATGAGTTACCAGCGCCTGATCGAGGAATGCTCGCTAACCCAGGAGGCCATGGCCGAGAGAATGGGCAAGAAAAGGGCGTCAATAACCAATACCATACGGCTTCTCAAACTCCCCGCCAAGGTGCAGCACGACCTGAAGGTCGGACTTCTCAGCGTCGGCCACGCGAAGGTCATACTCGGCGTCGACGACCCGGCCGCGCAGGAGCAGCTCTGCGATCTCGTGGTCAAGGACGGACTGTCCGTAAGGCAGCTGGAGGCGGAGGTGCGCAAACTTCTCGCATCGGGACGCAAGAGCACCGGAGCCCGCAAGGAGCAGGTCCTGCCCGACTCCTACACCCAGGTGCTTTCGCATATCGGCAAGTTCTTCGCCAACGACATCTCGCTCAAGCGCAGCGCCTCTGGACGCGGAACGATGACCGTACATTTCCAGTCTGACGAGGAGGTGCAGAACTTCCTCAAGGCACTCGAAGACTCCGGGCTCTGATATGGGAATAAAAGGCAGATTCTTTCTTGCAGCACTGCTTGGCGCGGCGGTTTTCCTTGCCGCAAGTCCCTGCACGTATGCGCAATTCAAGGAGGAGGCCTTCACCCAGAGTTACAACGACGACCCGGCAGCGGACAAGGACTCCATAGACACGATGTTCTCGTTCAAGGAGTTCTTCGGAGGTCTCGCGCACAAGAACGAGCTGAAAATCGGAACTATGTTCGCGGGCTCGACCCTGCTCGTCGGCTCTTCGCAGATCTACAACCGCCAGTACTGGAAACTGCCGATAGTCTACGGCGGAATCGCCGCAGGTGCGGGCGCTGGAATCTACTACCGCAGCCTCTACAACAGCGGCGGGCTTGAAAAGAACAAACAGATCAGCAACTGGTGCTTCGCCGGTGCGGGACTCGTGTGGTGGGCGTCCCTGATGGACGGCGTTGTGAGCTACAGGCCCAACGAATTCCCCCAGCCAGGCCGCGCCACGCTGTACTCGATCCTGCTCCCCGGACTCGGACAGGTCTATAACGGCGAATACTGGAAGATTCCCATCTACTGGGGCGGAATGATAGGTTCGCTGCATTTCTACAACCTAAACAGGGTCAACTACCTGCGCTTCCAGCGCATCTACCGCGAAGCCACCGACACGGAGAACGCCTACACAGGACCTATTTCCGCGGAGACTGCGCTGTACTACCGAAACGTCTACAGGCGCTACCGAGACTACTCAATAGCCGCCCTGATCGGCTTCTACCTCCTGCAGGTCATCGACGCAAACGTCTTCGCGTTCATGCACGACTTTGAAGTTTCGGACGACATCTCGATGTCGCTCTCCCCTACCGTGCTGACTCCCGACAGCTCATACGCCTGGGCCCCGTCCCAGCCCGCAGGAATAGGGATGAAACTCGGATTCACCTTCTGAAAACAACCGCATAAGATATGAAAAGAACTTGTTTATCCGCACTTGCAGGACTTCTTATCCTGAGTTCCTGCTCAGAAAGTTTCGACAAGCTTACAACGAGAGTGATGGACGTGGCAAAACAGCAGTGTGTCCTGATGGACGCCCGCCTGCCCAAGGACAAGATGCCCCGCTCATTTGAGAATTCCGAAAATGTAGACAGCCCGCAGAGATGGTGGTGCAGCGGCTTTTTCCCCGGAACGCTCTGGGAAATATACATGGCAACCGGAGATCAGGAAATCCTTGAAATCGCAAAGAAACAGACGCTGAAACTCTCCGGAATCTGCCGCGAGAACACGCACCACGACATCGGTTTCCAGGTGAACAGCAGTTTCGGCAACGCCTACCGCGCAACCGGCTGCGAGTGCTGGCTCCCTGTCATCGACTCCGCGGCGACCAAGCTTGCCGGACGCTTCGTTCCCGAAGCCGGCATTATCCAGAGCTGGGAAAGTTCCAGGAAATGGGACTGCCCCGTCATCATCGACAATATGATGAACCTCGAGCTGCTGGAATACGCCGCAAAGATGTTCGACAAGCCCCAGTTCGACGCTATAGCACGTTCGCACGCCGACGTGACCATGAAAAACCATTTCCGCGACGACTACACGACCTGGCACGTGGTGGCTTACGACCGCAGCAACGGTGACGTCGTCAAGAAACAGACCCACCAGGGCTACAGCGACGACTCGGCATGGGCACGCGGGCAGGCATGGGCCATTTACGGGTATACTATGATGTACCGCGAAACCGGAGTCGAGGAATACCTTGCGCAGGCGGAGCACGTCGCCGATATGATCATCCCCCACCTGCCCAAGGACGGAATCCCCTACTGGGACTTCGACGCTCCTGACATCCCTAAAGCTCTGCGTGACGCTTCCGCCGGTGCGGTAATGGCGTCCGCCTACGTGGAACTCAGCACCCTTACCGGGGACAAGGCCAGGGCGAAACAGTATAAGAAGCTCGGCGAGAAGATGATACGCACTCTCTCAAGCAGGAAGTATCTTGCAGAACCGGGAGAGAACGGTTTCTTCATCCGCAAGCACAGCGTGGGAAATATGCCCTCAGGCTCGGAAATCGACGTCCCCCTTTCGTACGCCGACTACTATTTCCTCGAAGCAGTCAACCGCTACAATTCTCTCGAACAGTAAATGAAAAGAATACTGCTTTCGCTCGCACTGCTCGTCTGCCTGCTCCCCTCCGCCGACGCCCGCAAGGACCGTCCGGGGAAGCAGAGGCTGAGACAGGAGGAGAAACAGGCTTACCAGGCCAGGATCGACTCCCTGCGCAGGGTGGTGGATTCGCTGGAGTACCGGCTCAGCATAGCCGATTCAGTGCAGGCGGAAAACGGCTTCCTGCAGCCCGAAGGGATGGAAGACGCCCGTCCGGACAGTCTGACAGTCTCCCGGACCGACAGCCTGATGTCCATCTGGTACCACCAGAGACGGCTCAGCGAGTATGACGCGCCCGACTATGACATGGATTCAGTGCGCTTCTCCTCGAACGTCAGCGACGAGGTCATGATGGAGCGGCTGAAGCAGATGAACTCCTACATTACGCTTCCGTTCAACTCCACCGTAAAGAACTACATGATCCTCTACGCGGAGAAGATGCCTAAGAAAATGGCGCATATACTGGGCCTCAGCGCCTATTATATGCCTATTTTCGAAGAAACTTTCGACAGATACCACCTGCCTCTCGAACTGAAGTATATGGCGGTGATAGAGTCGATGCTCAACCCGGTCGCGGAATCCCGCGTGGGAGCAAGGGGAATGTGGCAGTTTATGTACCGCACGGCGCGCAATTACGGCTTGAAAATCAATTCTTTCGTAGACGAAAGGCTGGACGTCGAGAAGGCGGTGGACGCCGCGGCAAGATACCTGTCGGATGCCTACAACACTTTCGGAGACTGGAATCTGGCGATTTCATCGTACAACTGCGGCCCAGGTAACGTCACCAAGGCGATACGGCGCGCGGGAAGCCGGGAGTTCTGGGACATCTACCCCTATCTGCCCCGCGAGACCAGGGGCTACGTGCCCGCTTTCGTCGGAGCTATGTACGCAATGACCTACTACAGGGAGTACGGAATCGTCCCGGAAAAGGTGGCCCTGCCTGTGCAGACCGATACGATGGAAATCCGCAGGAACCTGCATTTCCAGCAGATCAGCGAGGTAGTTGGAATACCTATGCAGGACCTGAAAAACCTGAACCCTCAGTACACGCACAATATCATCCCGGGGAACGAAGGCGTCTGCATCCTGAAAATCCCGTTCAACTGGACGCCGGCATTTATGGAGGCCGACACGGACTCCCTCTACCTGCACAAATCCGACAAACTGCTCAACCCTCAGGTAATCAAGAATATCAAGGAAAGTGGTTCGGAAGTGCGGACGGCCTACCGCGTCAAGAACGGCGACTACCTCGGGAAAATCGCCGCTAAATACAGGGTCAGCGTCAACCAGATAATGAAATGGAACCACCTGCGTTCCACCAACATACGCCCGGGACAGGTGCTCTACATCTACCACCGCGGTGCAGGCCCGTCAGACGTCAGACCGGCAAAATCCTCCAGCGGAAGCCAAAGCAAAACCTCCGGCCAGGCCAAGCCCTCCACAGCCGCGCAGGCGAAAAGTTCGTCCTCCCAGAACGGGGCGTCGTACGTGACCTATCAGGTCCGCAGCGGCGACACGCTCTACGCAATAGCCAAGAAATACCCGGGTGTCAGCGCCAACGACATAATGAAGTACAACAATATCGGCGCAACTATCCGCCCAGGCATGAAACTGAAAATACCTGTAAAGTAATATGGACAACCACATCATAATAATGGCCGGAGGCATTGGAAGCCGCCTCTTTCCCTTGAGCACCCCGGCTCATCCCAAGCAGTTCATCGATGTTCTCGAACAGGGCAGGACCCTCATCCAGATGACCTACGAGAGGTTCTCCGCAGCTTTTCCGGATGCCCATTTCTGGGTGCTGACCTCGAAGGACTACGTACATTTCATACACGAGCAGCTGCCGTCCATCCCGGACGACCAGATTCTCGCCGAGCCGGTTTCGAGAAACACCGCGCCCTGCATCGCCTACGCCTGCTGGAAGATACTCAGGCGCTATCCGGGCGCGAACATCGTGGTGACCCCGTCGGACGCCTACATCCCGGACAAGGAAGCCTTTGCCGGGACGATCCGGCTCGCATCGGATTACACCAACAGCCACAACGACATAGTCTGCATAGGCGTGCAGCCTACAGAACCCAACACCGGCTACGGATATATCAAATGCACCGAGGCAAAGGAGGGCGCAATTTCCAAAGTGGAATGTTTCAAGGAAAAGCCCGACGCCCCCACTGCCCAGAAGTACCTTGAAGAGGGCGGGTATTGGTGGAATGCCGGTATTTTCGTCTGGAACGTGGACACCATCGAAAAGGAGATCCGCACCCACGCCCCGCAGATTGCAGCGGTGATGGACCAGATTTCGGGAGCCCTGTACACGGCCTCGGAGGCAAGCGTGCTCGAAAAGCTCTTCCCCACCTGCGAGAAGATCTCGATCGACTTCGCAGTAATGGAAAAATCCAAGAACGTCTTCACGACCCCGGTTTCCTGGGAGTGGAGCGATCTTGGAAGTTTCGAAGTGATAAACAGGGTGAAAGCCTCGCTTATCTAAAGGTCCGCCTCTTCCGGAACGAAGAACGGAATATTCAATATCTGAGTCTTGAATAGATTCCTGCAGTGCAGCGAATCTATTTTTTCTTTTATCCGGGCATCCTCGCATACGCCCTCGCGGATATAGCGGTCGAGCGTGTCGTAACTGAAGCCGAACTTCTGCTCGTCGGAGCAGGAATGAGGCAGACCGTCGTCCGGCACCTTGTCCACCCATTTTGCAGGCAGTCCGAGCTCGTGCCCTATCGCACGGATTTCCCTCACGCAGAGCTTGCCCAAGGGCGAGAAAGACCCGGCAGCATCGCCGAACAGCGTAGCGTAGCCTATGTAGTCCTCGCTCAGATTGCAGGTGTTGGCCACCATTCCGCCTACCGACTGCGCCACAGCGTAAAGTGCGGTCATACGGATTCTCGGAGGTATGTTCTGCTCCGTCTGGACCGAGAAACCCTCTTCGAGGTACGAAGACAGGGCCCTGAATTCCTTTTCAACCCGGCCTATAGGCAGGCAGAGGTATCTGATGCCGATATGACGGCAGATTTCGTCCGCCCCGTTCAGGCTCTGACCCTCGGCGGGGAGTGCAACGCCGACCACCCTGTCGCGGCCCAAAGCCTCAGCGCAGAGCGCCGCGGCTATGGTGCTGTCCTTGCCCCCGCTCATACCGAGAACGGCGCAGCTCGCAGGTCCGTTGGCGGCGAACCAGTCGCGTATCCATTGTACGCACTTGTCTTTGAGAGCTTTAGCTTCCATTATTTTGAACTTCTTCTTTTGTGGCGGCGTCTCTTCTGCCCGGCATTATAGATTCCGAGCAGGGCGATTACCGCTATCGTGCCTATTATCACTATATAAGTCATACCGGAGGCATTGTCTCCCTTGATACGTGACCACATCGAAAGCAGCTTGTCCGTGTCCTTGCCCCAGTCGTGCTCGAGGGCGCAGCGTTCGATGACAGCCTTATCCGGGTACAGCACGGGATTCACTCTGACCGAGGTCGCTTCAGGCCCGAAGAAGTAGGAGAGATCGACCGGCTCGTATTTCTCGTCAATCTGCGATTCAAGGACTTCCATAGAGCCGTTCGCGGAGACATAGCCGGTCTCTTCCATATTGCGGATTGCTATGTCCTGACGGCACATGAAGTCGATGAAATAGGTAGCCGCCTTGATGTCCTTTGCATATTTTGGAATTACCCAGCCGTCGAACCATACGGTGCTGCCCTCCTCCGGGACAATATAATCCAGATCTACTCCGACCGCGGCAGCCTCCTCGATGGCCCAGACCGCATCTCCGCTCCAGTTCAGGGAAACCACGCCGCGTTCCTTGGTCATCTGCTCCTTTCCGAAATCAGCCTCCCAGCCGAGAACTCCGTCTTTGACCTGCTTCATATAGTTCTCCACTGCCATGATAGACTCGTCAGAAGAGTCATGCATCAAGTCCTGCAAAGTGACTTCTCCGGATGCAAGTTCCTTCTGTTTCAGGTAGATGAGGACCGGACCGTAAACGTCGCGGGGAGCGTCCTTGATAAGCACCTGTCCGAAGAATTTGGGATTGCGGATGGCATCCCAGGTCCCAGCTTCCTCAGCAGTCACCTTCCTTGTATTGTAGAGCAATCCTGTCGTTCCCCACATAAAGGCGACTGAATAGTCGTTCGCATCTATCTCGGGATTGATATTCTTGAACATATCCCGGATATACGGGGATTTGTTATGCTCTATGTAGTTGATGGAATCCGGAATGGCGGAAAAATCCAGGGGCTGGAGCAGTCCGCTGTTGAGCATCCTCTCGATGATGTAGTCGGAGGGGCATACTACGTCGTAGTCCTCCCTGCCTTTCTCGATTTTGGAGAGCATCGTCTCGTTCACATCGAAAGTCTGGTAGACCACCTTAATGGTCTCGCCCGTCTGGTCCTTGTACCACTGCTCGAACTCGGGGATCACCGCCTCGTCGATGTAGTTGGACCAGTTATAGACTTTAAGAGTCCCCTCACGGTCGCCGCCGCAGGAGGAAAGGGCGGCACAGAGGGCCGCAAGAAGCAGAATACGTTTCATTTCAGTGTTTTACAGAAGACTGTTGTTTGGATTGTCTGATATTGATGAAGAGCAGCACCACCAGGATGATGATGAAGATGATGCTCATCAGAGGCTTGAGTTCGGGAGTGAGTCCGCCCTTTCTCGCATCGGTATAGATATAGGTCGATAGCGTGTCCAGACCGATAGTTCCGCGGGTGAAGAAGGTTACGGCGAAATCGTCGAGACTCATCGTGAAAGACAGGATGAAACCTGTTATCATTCCCGGACGCAGTGCGGGTACAAGCACCTTGCGCAGGGCCTGCGCGGGAGTCGCTCCTAAATCAAGGGCGGCCTCGTAGATATTCGGATTCATCTGCTTGAGTTTCGGCAGTACGTTCAGCACCACGTAGGGTGTGCAGAATGTGACGTGCGCGAGTATCACCGTGACATAGCCCTGCGAAATGCCGAGGAAGACGAAAAGCAGGAACAGGGACACACCGGTGATGATATCCGGATTGATCATCGGGATATTGTTCAGGAAGTTCATCGTCTGCTTCTTCCTGCCGGAAAGATGGAAGATTCCGATCGCGGCTATCGTCCCGAGCACGGTCGCAATTATTGACGCAGCCAGAGCGATCAGCAGAGTGTTTTCGAGTGCGGAAATAAGCGCAGATGAATTCTGCATAGTGCCCGAAAAGAGGTTCTTGTACAGAGCCGTGGAGAAACCTGTCCAGTTGCCCAGGGACTTTGCTTCCGTGAAAGAGAATACGAAAATGAAGATGATGGGGGCGTAAAGTACCGCCAGGAGCAGCCAGATATAGATTTTCGCAAAGACTTTCTTCATCACAGCGCCCCTCCTCTCGACGATTCCTGCCTGTCATCCTTCTGGAACAGCGTTGTGAAACCGATAATCACAAGCATAATCAGCGACAGGGCGGCACCGTAGTTCCACATCGAATTGTTGATATTCTCCTGGATGATGGTACCGAACAGCTTGATTCTGTTGTTGGTGAGGAACTCCGAAATGGCGAAGGTGCTCACCGTAGGCATGAACACCATCATGATTCCGCTCCACACTCCCGGCATGGACAGGGGCAGGGTCACCTTGCGGAACACTTCCGAAGAGGTCGCTCCCAGGTCCTGCGCCGCTTCCGCGTATGATTTGTCCATCTTCTTCAAGACATTGTAGATGGGATAGATCATAAAGGGCAGGAAGTCGTAGCACATACCGAAAATCAGAGTGCCCTTGCCGAGCTGTATGCCCGCCATATTGAACAGTTCCGCGGTGGCGAGAGTCCTCATCAGGGCGTTTATCCACATCGGCAGGATGAAGAGCACCACCGTCACCGCGCTGGGATTCAGCTTGTTGTCCGCGAGGATATATGCCGCAGGATAGCCTATGAGCAGGCACAGTGCGGTATTCTCGATCGCGACCTCGATGGAAAGCGCGAAGGTGCTGAGCGCATCCTTGTCCGAAAAAAACTTCGTTATGTTGGCGAATGTGAAATGTCCCGAACCGTCCTGAACCGCGTAGAGCAGAATCAGTATCAGCGGCAGAGCCACGAAGAGCAGCAGGAAAATAAAATACGGGAGAGCCCAGGTAGATCTCTTATTCATTCTCCGCCTTCACTTTGAACAGATGGATATCTTCGGGAAGTATCTTTATTCCCACGTAGTCGTTCTTGTCCCAGATGTCGCAGGTGTCGACGCGGATATTAGTCTTGTCCTCGGTCTTGACCGTCAGCTGGTTGTAGTTGCCGCGGAAAAGGATGCCCGCAACGTTGCCGACCAGATCCGCCGCATCGTCGTGGTCGAGCAGGTCCACCTTGTCGAACGGGACCTCCACCCTGACCGTATCCCCGACGGCGAAACCTTCGGTCGGACACTCGAACTGCGTGCCGAGGAACTCCACCTTACCCTCGCCCGTGATCTCGCCCTCGAAGACGTTGGCGAGCGACTCCTTGTGCATAACCTGGATATCGTCGGGGTCTATGTAGAGCATGACCTCGGTCCCGACCTGATAGGGGTCGTAGTCCTGGATCATCAGTTCATATCCCGAATCGGTCTTGACCCACATCTCATAATGCACGCCCTTGAAAGTCAGAGAGGTAACCGTAGCCTTGAACTGGCACTTCTCGGGTTTCGTAGTGAAATAGATGTCTTCGGGGCGAACCACCACGTCGACCGGAACATCAGTGCCGAAGCCCTTGTCCACGCAGTCGAAATCGTGGTCGATGAAACGTACCCTCAGGTCGCCGAGCATAGTCGCGTCGAGGATATTGCTTTCGCCTATGAAGTTAGCGACGTACGCTGTCTGGGGCTCGTTGTAGATGTCTATGGGAGAGCCGACCTGCAGCACATGGCCCTCGTTCATCACGACTATCGTGTCGGAGAGGGTCAGAGCCTCCTCCTGGTCGTGCGTGACGTAGATGAAAGTGATGCCGAGCTTGTCGTGCATCTCTTTCAGTTCTATCTGCATGTCCTTGCGCATCTTCAGGTCGAGTGCGCTCAGAGGTTCGTCGAGCAGAAGCACGCGCGGCTGGTTGATAAGCGCGCGGGCGATTGCAACTCTCTGCTGCTGGCCGCCGGAAAGGGAATCCACGTCCCTGTCCTCATAGTCGGACATGCTCACGAGCTTGAGCACCCGCTTCACCCGCTTCGCGATCTCCTCCTCGGGGACTTTCTTGAGCTTGAGCCCGAAAGCGATGTTGTCGTAGACGTCCAGGTGCGGGAAAAGCGCATAGCGCTGGAATACGGTGTTCAGGGGACGCTTGTACGGAGGCAGGGAGGAAATGTCTTTCCCGTCCAGCTCCACGGTTCCAGAATCAGGGTTGTCGAACCCGGCAAGGATACGCAGCAAGGTAGTCTTGCCGCAGCCGGAAGGCCCTAAAAAAGTCACAAATTCGCCTTTTCGGACATTCAGGTTGATGTCATCAAGGACTTTGTTATCTCCGAATGACTTGGAGATATGTCTGAGGTTAATTATATCCTTGTCCATTTCGCTGCAAAAGTAGTGTTTTTAGAAATAAAAACCTACAAAAAAGCGGGGCAGGCGAAACACTTCGCCACCCCGCCTGAGCTTTGCCGGATCATGTTCCCCGGTTCTATTCGTAAGTGAGTTTGATAGAACGGATTCCGAAGAAATGAGGGTCGTTGTTGACAAGTTTCAGAACATCTTTCTTTGTAGTGCCCGAAAGATTCCACACATAGTCCTCGGTCCTGGTGAGAGGAGCCTTGACTGAATCGCCGCCCTCGACGGGAGAACCGTCCGCCTTGACGATGGTCGGAGCATACGTGGGATAGTCCTTTCCGGAATTGACTTCAACCTTTACGAGCTTTTTGCCGGGAACAGTCGGGAACTGACAGTAATCGTCCTTTGCTCCGCCCCACATGATGCCGCCTACAGTGTTGCGGACCACACCTTTCGTTCCGCGGATGATGAAGGTCCATTCTTTTCCGTCCTCGCCCCTGACCACAAAATCCTTCGCCTCGCCTACGAAAGCCGCATCCTTGAGGGAAGGAGCAAGCTCCTTCAGCTGGATATTGACGAAAGGATGCTTGTAAATGTACTTTTCAGCAGATTCCTTATAGGCGGAAGCAGTGAAACCGATTACGGTCTGTGCGGAAAGAGCAGCGCCCGCAAAGAGGGCAAGTGCCAGCAAAAAGATTTTTTTCATAATAGGATTTGGTTATTGTTTTCTACAAATTTACAATAATTATGTAATTTTGAAAGTTCTGCGGGCGGAATCCGCAGGACATTTTTGATATGGAAACAAGAAAAACGCAGCTGAAAACAGCCCTTGCGCTGGTCATCGCGCTTTCATTCAGCCTATTCGCAGGCGCGCAGAATTACAGTTCATTCGTCCCGAAAGCGGACTCCTACCCTTTTATAGTAATCAGCAAGGCCGACATGAGCCTGGCGCTCGTGGATTCGCTCGGCAAAGTCAAGGTCAGCTACCCCATAGCCTGCTCGAAATACTACGGCAACAAGGAACGCCGCGGGGACAACAAGACCCCGGAGGGCAGTTTCAAAATCAACGAGCTGCTCTATTCGGCACATATCCCGCACGATTTCAGGGACGGCAAAGGCCCGGTCAAGGGCGCGTACGGACCGTGGTTCCTGCGCCTGAGCGTCCCGGGATTCAATGACATCGGCATCCACGGCACGCACCTGCCCGAATCCATCGGGACAAGGGCTACGGAGGGCTGCATACGCCTGCGCAACGAAGATATCCTCGACCTAAAGTCCAGGGTCAGGCTCGGAACTCCCGTCATAATACTCCCGGAAGGAGAAAAAATTCCTGAACAATGAAAATCACCCTCTGCCAGACCGACATAGTCTGGGGTTCGCCCGAGGCCAACTGCGAACAACTCGACAGGATGCTCGCAGGCTTAGGCAAAACAGACCTCGTCCTGCTGCCGGAAATGTTCTCCACCGGTTTTGCAACGATTCCGGACGGAATTGCGGAAACCTCCCCTGCACCCACCTTGGAATGGATGAAGCGCAAGGCCTCGGAGGCGGACTGCGCAGTCGCGGGAAGCCTGTCCGTCAAGGACTCAGGCAAATACTATAACCGTTTCTATTTCGTAAAGCCCGACGGAACTGCCGAGTTCTACGACAAAAGGCACCTTTTCACCTACGGCGGAGAGCAGCTGCGGTATTCGGCGGGGAAGGAGCGGAAAGTCGTGGAATGGCGCGGGGCAAGATTCCTGCTGTCAGTGTGT
>Ga0129311_1002272_pt1 | contig 11915 bp, 13 predicted proteins | sample Go1ome_FD_94435 | JGI IMG/M metagenome (GOLD analysis project Ga0129311, IMG submission 94435) | Western lowland gorrila individual fecal microbial communities from Wisconsin, USA - Go1022B metagenome | ecosystem: Host-associated > Mammals > Digestive system > Large intestine > Fecal | place... | reverse complement strand
CAGTACCTGGTCGACCTGGATAAGAACATCGAGGTCTACACCAAGTCCGGCTCCGGCCCCTCCAAGAACGTGGGCACCGGCGAATGTGTCATCGGCATCGGCTTCCTGCATGACGGCATCACCCAGATCGTGGATAATGGCTACGGCAATATCCAGCTGGTGATTCCTTCCTCCGGCACCTCCTTCGAGATTGGCGCTACCGCCATCTTCAAGGGCGCTGCCCATCCCAACGCTGCCAAGCTGTGGATTGAGTACGCTCTGAGCCCCGAGTGCGTGGAGCTGGCCCAGGACAACGGCTCTTACCAGTTCCTGGTCATCGACGATGCCCAGCAGCCCGAGGTGGCTGAGGAGTTCGGCCTGGATCCCGAGAACGTCATGGACTATGACTTCGAGGATGCCAAGAACAACACCAAGACCTACATCGAAGAGGTTATGAACGCCCTGGGCGGCGGCGACGACCGTTTCAAGACCGAGTAATCCTCTGAATTACCGGCGTAACAAAATAACCTTCGGGGGATGGAGTCAATCTCCATCCCCCTGCTTTTCAGTGGGAGGCTCTGAATAGACCATTGTGCAGAGGTGGTTTGTTCAGAGTTTCCCAGGATATATTTTTCGAAGGGAGGAATCCGCCTATGGCCAGCCGTCAGGGTGCAGCACTGGAGCGAAAGAAGCTGCTGGGCGATCCGATTCTGGTAACTACCATTGTGGTTTTGATTGCCTTTTTGACGTTGTTTATTCTCTACCCCCTTGCAATCCTGCTGGTGGACAGCGTCTACGGTGCCGAAACCGGTCTGACATTGTCCGTGTTCAAGCGAATTTTCAAAATGCCCAATTTCCGCCGGGCTATTTCCAATACCCTTAAGGTGGGCCTGACGGTGGGCGTTCTCTCCACGGTGGTGGGCCTGCTGTTTGCCTATGTGGAGGAGTACGTCAAGGTCCGCACCAAATTTATGGGCGGCCTGTTCAAGGTGGTTTCCATGCTGCCGGTGGTTTCGCCTCCCTTTGTCCTGTCGCTGAGTATGATTATGCTCTTTGGCAAGGCGGGCATCATTACCCGGTATCTGTTGCATATCTATGACAACAGTGTGTATGGCTTCGGCGGCATCACCGTGGTGCAGACGCTGACCTTCTTCCCGGTGTGCTATATGATGCTCAAGGGCCTGCTGAAAAACATCGACCCCAGTTTGGAGGAAGCCGCCCGGGATATGGGCGCTTCCCGGTTCCGGGTGTTTACCAGCGTGACCCTGCCCCTGATTCTGCCGGGTCTGGGCAATGCCTTCCTGGTGACCTTTATCGAGTCCATTGCGGACTTTGCCAACCCCATGATTATCGGCGGCTCCTATGATACCCTGGCAACCACCATTTATTTGCAGATTACCGGTGCCTACGATAAGCAGGGTGCCGCCGCCATGGCTGTGGTGCTGCTGAGCATAACCCTGGTGATGTATCTGGTGCAGAAGTATGTGCTGGAAAAGAAGACCGCTGCCACCCTCACCGGCAAGGCATCCCGGGGCAGAATGCTGATAGAAGACCGCTCCGTCACCATTCCCCTTACCGTGATGTGCTCTCTGATTGCGATTTTCGTCATTATGATGTACATCTGCGTTCCCTTCGGTGCCCTGTTCAAGACCTGGGGCTATGACTTCCACCTGACCACCAAGTGGTTTGTCCGGGTGTTCCAGAAGTACAAGGGCCTGAAGGCCTTCCGGGATTCCTTCGTCCTTTCCCTGATTGCCGCCCCCATTACGGCGCTGCTGAGTATGATTATCTCCTACCTGGTGGTGAAGCGGAAATTCAAGTCCAAGGGCTTTATCGAGTTTGTGTCCATGCTGGCCATGGCCGTTCCCGGCACGGTGCTGGGCATCGGCTATATCCGGGGCTTTGTCAAGGGCGTGTTTGGCACAGGCTTCCTGGCGGGGCTGTATGGCAGCGCTGCCATCCTGATTATTGTGTTTGTTATCCGCAGTCTGCCCACCGGCACCCGCAGCGGCATCTCCGCCCTGCGCCAGATTGATAAGAGCATTGAAGAATCCGCCTACGACATGGGTGCCAACAGCTTCAAGGTGTTCATGACCGTAACGCTGCCCCTGATCAAGGATTCCTTCCTCAGCGGCCTGGTGACAGCCTTTGTGCGCTCCATCACCGCCATCTCTGCCATTATCCTGCTGGTGACTCCGGAGTTCCTGCTGATTACCGTGCAGATCAATGAGTTTGCCGAGAAGGGCTCCTATGGCGTGGCCTGCGCCTTTGCCACCATTTTGATTGCAATTACTTACGGAAGCGTCCTGCTGATGAACCTGGTCATCAGGTTCTTCGGCACCAGCCGCAAAATAAAGGAGGACAACTGATATGGCGAAAACAAAGAAGGGCGTTCGCCTGGAGCATATTTCCAAAATTTACAAGGACCCAAAAACCGGCAAGGATTTCTATGCCGTGAAGGATGCCAACCTGGAAATCGCCCCCGGCTCTTTCGTGACCCTGCTGGGCCCCTCCGGCTGCGGCAAGACCACAACTCTGCGGATGATTGCCGGCTTCGAAAGCCCGGACGAGGGCGAAATCTACCTGGGCGGCGAGCCCATCAACGCCCTGACCCCCAACAAGCGGGATACCGCCATGGTGTTCCAGAGCTACGCCCTGCTGCCCCATTATAATATCTATGACAATGTGGCCTACGGCCTGAAGCTGCGCAAGCTGGACAAGGCCACCATCAAGGAGAAGGTGACCAATATCCTGAAGCTGGTGGGCCTGGAGGGCATGGAGGCCAGAATGACCAACCAGCTCTCCGGCGGTCAGCAGCAGCGTGTGGCCCTGGCCAGAGCCCTGGTGCTGGAGCCCGGTGTGCTGCTGTTTGACGAGCCTCTGAGCAACCTGGATGCCAAGCTCCGGGTAACCATGCGTACCGAAATCCGCCGCATCCAGCAGGGGGCGGGGATCACCGCTATCTATGTCACCCATGACCAGTCCGAGGCCATGGCCCTCTCCGACCAGATTATCATTATGGAGAAGGGCGTGGTCAGCCAGATTGGCACCCCCCAGGAAATCTATTATCACCCGGCCAATGAGTTCGTTGCGGATTTCATCGGCGAGGCCAATTTCCTCCGGGGTGACCTCGTTGCCAAGGACGGAGACCGGGGTACCGTGGAGGTGGAGGGCAGCCGGGTAGACGTAGTCGGTGTCCGGAACATCCCCCAGGGGAAGCAGTGCACCCTGGTGCTCCGCCCGGAGTCCGCCGTTCTGGCAGATGCCGGCCAGCTGCCCTGCAAGGTCATCGTCTCCTGCTTCATGGGCTCCTACCAAAACTACCACGTCATGGTGGGCGACACTATGGTGAAAATCACCGACTTCAACCCCAAGAATAAAAAAATCTACCAGGTAGGGGACACCGCCTACGTCGCTTTCGAAAAAGAAAACATCCACGTCCTGTAACCCCCACCCACCGGTGCCCTGGCCCACCCCAACAGGCCAGGGCACCACCCGGAAAAAAAGATTGACATTTCATCCGAATACCGATATAATTATCAAGCTGAATATACGCTAGTGTAGCACAGTCGGTAGTGCATCTCACTCGTAATGAGAAGGTCGCCTGTTCGAGTCAGGTCACTAGCTCCAGAAAAAACACCCGGTTTTCTAGTGAAATCGGGTGTTTTCGCAACTTTTTGAACCATGTAAAATTGGCTGCTTCTCCGCTTGGGTACTATTTGGGTACCGAAGCGGAAATTTTTTATTTTCAGGCGTGTTTGACCAGCACATTTTCCAGAATGTCCGCTGACTTTTTGTCGGTGGATTCCAGGAAGTGTGTGTAGATATTCAGGGTGGTGCTTGTCTCCGCATGACCCAGGCGGGCGGACACGGAACGGATGTCCTGATTATTTGCAATCAGCAGCGTGGCGGAGGTATGCCGGAGGCCATGCAGCGGAATCACCGGCAACGGCTCCTTGTGGCTTCCATTATACCGGCTGTCCGTCTGCTCATGTACGGGATGCCGCCAAATTTGGCGGTATTCTGCCCTCTGGCCTACATATAAGAAAGCCGCCCCCGACAATCCGGGGGCGGTTATCATTTGTGCTTGTAAAGTGCCTTAAAAAAGCTGTAGAAGAACACGGAAATAAGCTCTAATATATGGCTCATGCGGTCACCTCCTCAGCAGCTAGTACCAGTATCAACCACAGCGGGCGTACTGCTGATTTTCTACCCTCATTGTACCTGCTGCGGGTGGTGTATGTCAACTGTTTACTCCTACGGAAGTTTGGTGTAGCTCTCGTAAAAGATGACAAGGCAGCTCTTACAAAGATTCTTGATATTTCCTTATGAACTCCGCTGCAATCCTTCTGGCCTCTTCGCTCTCCAAGATTTTCTGAAAGATTTTTTGTTCCAGGTCTGTCGCCTCTTCAATAGACTTCTTAATTCCTTCTTCTACTCCCATTTTTGGTTTCCTCCTTGTTGCGTGACAATTTTTGATTAGCGGCGGGAAGATTCGGCGTTTTCTACCGATTCTCCTCTGCCTGTATGGATATAATATATATTGGCAGCAACATATAATCAAGACGGAATATTGCACAAATATAGTGCTGTCACTATATGCAGTATTCTATATTGACAGCACTAGACACTTTTGGTATAATCCTGAATTGATGGGGAATTGCGTTTTACCGCTGGTGTTCCCCTTGTCAAAGGAGGCTGGCAGATTGACAATTTCTAAGGCACAACAGCGGGCAACCGCAAACTATGTAAAGAAAAACTATGACCGAATTGAAGTGAAGGTATTGAAGGGCAAGAAGGAAGCCATTCAAGCCCACGCAAAGGCCCAGGGCGAGAGCCTGAATGCCTTTATCAATCGGGCTATTACACAGACCATGGAGCGGGACGGGGCCACCACAGAGAAGGTAGAGCCGCAATGACCACCTTTATTCTGGAAGAACACCGCACAAGGGGAAAGGTCATTCTTGCCCAGAAAGTGCTGGGCAATGAAGCAGAGCTTAACACCTGGAAGCCCTACCGGGTGAAGGTCATAGAGACCCACGATTTCAAGAGCGAGGCCGCCTGTCTGGCCTATTTCCAACAGCAAAAACAGGAGCCTTTTCTGCCCTGAAATTCTGGGTACTGGATGGGTACCGAATGGGTACCAACGAGGCAAAATAAGGTCTCCGGTACCCAAACGAGACGAGACACCAAAAACCGAAAAGTGCTTGATTTTACTGGGCTTTTGGCACTTCACAAGATGACGTAAAACACCAAAATATGCGCTCGTAATGAGAAGGTCGCCTGTTCGAGTCAGGTCACTAGCTCCACGAAAACACCCGGTTTCCAGGCATTCTAAAGGAAACCGGGTGCTTTTGTAATTTCTGGGCCGCTGTATCTTCGGCGGCGTTCTTTTAGCGGATCTGGGCAGGGGTATTTATGCCTGGGAGCTGTCTTCGATTTTTTGGGCTTGGGTTTCTACCCAGGCCGGTCTGAAACCGCAGTGGATGGCGATATTTTGTGACCGGATGTTTGCGGCGGCGGTGCCGTAGAATGGGATGTCCCCCATGGCGACAATCTTATTTTTCAGCGCATTTACAAGATACGAGCCAATTCCTCGGGAGCGGTACTCCGGCAGGACATCAATTCCGATTTGCTGCCAATGCGGCCCATCCTCTGAGCAGCCTGCCATGCCCAGGATGGTGTCCCCGTGGTAGGCAATGGCGACGATTCTGTCCGGCCGCATAGGGCAGGGGGCAGGGTAGGCGATGGCGTTGGGGAACCGGGAATCGCCGTAGAAGGGCTGAATCTCGCTTCCGTAAAGCCACTTCACCTGGCAGCATGCCTCCATCCGGATATTGCAGCCGGGCAGGAACATATGGTGGGTGGGATTCATCTGATAGCCATATTTCCGCAGCTCCCCATTTAGCTTGGTGAGATTGTCCAATTCAAACAGAAAGTGTCCCTCCACCTTCCCAATCAGGCTGTGCAGGAAGGGGTGCAGGCATTCGTCCGCCATAATCACGGTGTTTCCCCCGAGGGTCACCATTTGCAGGAATGGCATCTGGGAGCTGTAGCGCCTTCGCCCCTCTTTCAGCACAGGGAGGGTGACGATATTCTCCTTAGCCTGTAAATCTGCCGGGGTGCAGTTGAACTCAAGGGCCAGCTGCGCCAGGAGCTTTTCCCGGTATTCTATAAACATCCTTTCCATCCTGCTTTTCCTCTCCTCTGGTTTTTCAGGAAAAAGTGTATCATACTGCCGGGGAAAAGTCCACAGCTTGTGCAAGAAATAAGCAGAAAAACCGGCCCATTGCCGCAGCCGTTGGACAATCCAGCCGCCGGACTTCCTGTATTGTGCGGGGTAGAATTGTGTGATACAATCGAACTGTGTGATACAACTTTCCTTTCCAGGCGCTTTGTGGATGTATGCCGAAAGTATAGATTGACAAATCTGCATTTCACACCTGCGGAAAAATATGGCGCACGGTCGGCGAGGTATTTTCTGGACGGAATTGAGGAGGACGATGAGGAAGATGATATGGTGAGCTGCTGAGCACCGGGGTGGTATAAAAACATGTTTACCGGAAGCGAAATGATGCACTGGCAGTTTTCAGGGTAAAAACCACATATGGGAGGGATATTCTGTGAATTTCCTTAAAATCCTTAGGGAGCTAAAAAACAGCTACGGTGAAAATGTGGCCGATACAGATAACGGTGCCTGCCTGTTAGGCCCATGCCCGGATGGCAGAGCATTTTATATTTGCACCCATGTCCCATGAGCTGGTGCAACATCTTGTGCAATCCTATCGGCGCAGTATTCCGGAGGACTTGCTGACACTGTATACGGCTGCAAACGGAATGGAGCTATTTAGAACGATGTGTGCCATTCCCGGCGGATTCAAACTTCCTGCAAGCAAACTGTCCATTTTTGGGGTTCCGCTGCTTGCGGACAGGCAGCACCTTGCGCCATACAATATTTCCATAGAGGATTTAAGCCGTCTGCCAAACACTCCGGAAAAATGGCTGAAATTTGGAACCAGGTGTAAAATGGACGGCAAAATCACCCTGGGGGAATATGACCTCTACGCAGATACGGATTCGGGTGCGGTCTATCAATCAGAGCGCACCGGGAAGACATTGCAGATTTCAGCCCAATGGGAATCTGTGGATGCCTGCCTGTGCTCGCTATTTCGTGAAGAGAAATAGCGCTGCATTGGCTTGAAAATTTTGAGCATACATTCGAAGGAATTTTGTTGCGGATATCTGCCATCTGGGACAGGCGACGGAGGAAAGGGCCAATGAAGAAACGGATTCAGGTAAAAATGCCTGCCGGAGAATTGCAGATTCTCTATTCTCCCAACTGGGAATACTACAGCGATGGTGTCTGCCAGCGGCACTTACAGCTGCTGTTTCCCCATCAGGGGGAGCCGGCGAGGGACTACCCGCTGATTCTTCTGATTCCCGGCTCTGCGTGGCATAGGCAGGAAATGTACAACGATATCCCCCAGTATGCGGCCCTGGCCAAATTGGGTTTTGTCGTGGCGGCAATGGAATACCGGGAGTCGGAGCTGGCGCCCTTCCCGGCGCAGGTGGAGGATGTATGCCACGCTCTGGCATACATCCCCAAAATTGCGGAGAATTTTCATATCGATACCAGGCGGATTTTTCTCATGGGCAATTCCTCCGGCGCCCATATTGCCATGATGGCGGTGCTGCTCTGCGCCCATGGCTTGTGCGGCCGTCTCCCGCCGATTTCGGGGGTGATTGGGCAGAGCGGTGCCATGGACTTGACCATCTGCGCCCAGGCACCCCTTCCGCCCTGGATGAAGGTGCGCCCTACGGCCGCCCTTCTGGGCCTGAAACAGGTGGAGGGGCAAGAGACGGCCCTGCGCAAGGCTTCCTGCCCGCCCTACGTCACGCCGGATATATCCCTTCCCCCGGTGCTGCTGATTCATGGGGAGAAAGACCCAGTGGTGTCGGTGGAGAATAGCCGGGCACTGTATCGGGCATTGCACACCGCCGGCCACCGGGTGGAATACTACGAGCTTACGGACTGCGCCGCCCATGGCGGCGGGGTGTTTTATGAGGGGAGAATTCTGAACATTATCCGGGATTTCTGCATGAGAAACGGCAGCCCCCTGCCGGAGGAGAACTGCCCGGGGTGAATTTTATACAGTCGGCAAACGCCGCCGCAGCCAGGAAACGCTGCGGCGGCGCTGTTCAGAGCTTGCAAATGGGGTGGCGGATTACGGTTTTCAGCTTCTCCGGGGGCGTTTTCCGGGCATCGCTCAGGTAAATTTCGTGATGCAGCCGCTTGTGGGAGAAGTCGTTTCTGTATCCCGCCTCCTTCAGATAGGCATCCATTTTTGCCACGGTGGCGGGCTCTGCATCATAGGGCCCCAGGTGCATGCACTGGACGCACAGGCCCTCTGCCACAGTCATAAATTCCGCCTTGGAGCAGTCGATGCCTTTCTTCTTAGAGGCGGTTTCGGCTGCCCATTGAAAGTCCCTCTCCGCGACAAAATCCGGAAGACGGATAAGGGAAATCCAGCGGAAATCCTCTTTGCGGCTGTAATCCACACCGGCCACATCCTCCTGCCACCAAAAGCCCTCCAGCGGGGGCACCACATATTCGAAGAAGCTCTCCATTTTATAGTCGGTTTTATAGCTCATTTTCAGAGTATAGGCTATGGCGTACAGAATTTGCATGGCCTGCTGATAGGAGCCGCCGGGCTCGTTGGGGTTCCCGCTGCCTCTTACGGCAATGTAATTCATAGGGGGCACCTGCACAATTTCGGGCTTCCCCTTGGGAAGGTAGAATTCCTTATATTCCTTCTTGTAATCAAACGCCATGTCTATTCCTCCTTTTGCAGCAGAAGCTGCTGCTTTTTCTTGCTGAAACTGCCCAGCACCAGGTGATAGGACTTTTCCAGAAGGGTTTTCAGCAGCTCACCCGGTACGCTGCCCTCTGCCCGGACAGAGTTCCAGCGGAGCTTATTCATATAGTAGCCGGGCAGAAAGTCCCTATACTGCTGCCGCCAGAAGTCCCCCTCAGCTGGCTCCAGCTTGAAGGTGATGTAATAGGGGAGGCCCCCCTCGCCCAGACAGATGGCGGCAAACATTTTATCCCCGATTTTATAGCGAATCCAGTTCCAATCCGGCTGCAAATCCTTGGTTACACCGGGAAGACTCAGCAGATATTCATCCATCCATGGGTAGTGCATTCCGGCCGCTCCTTTTCTATAATAGAAATTTTGTTCTATTATAACAGACGGAGGGGAAAAATGCAACTATTTTTTAACTTGAGTTTCGGCTATCCATCCCCTCAAAAATATCCACAGCCAAGCAGGTTTTCCGAACAAGAAAAATAGCGAAGAAAAAGGAAGAAATTCGCTCCATTTTGTGATATTATTTAGTCACCACAAAAAACAAAACCCAAAAAAGGAGCGAACCCTTCCGTGGCACGCTCTATCACAGATACCTACAAAATAAAACGGGAAATTCTCAATTTCGTAAGAAATTTTTCCAATTGAATTTCCGCATTACAATCGCAATGACCTTCCTGGCCCAAATGACCAGAAAAGCCGCCGCAAATGCGCTGCTGAAATCTGTCCTGAATGCGGCCAGATCCATTAAAGACACGGTACATTTTCTGTACTATCGTATTTCGTATGGAATCGCAGAGATATAGAAATACGCCAGAGTTGGAATCTGCGACTGGTTCAAGCCGAAACGCACAGACCAAAATCAGCTCCGCTTCCGCCTTTCAGCATGACAGTACCCATATATTCTCAAACAGGTGCGAAGACAAGATGTCTTTACGCCTGTTTGATGTGCCTTTATTGATAAAATGAAGGAAAAAGGTATTGTAAATGCAAAAATTACTGGACTGGCTGGACAGCGTGCCGGTGGATGGCTTTTTGCTTGTCGGCGAAAAGCCAAAAATAAAACCACCGAACGAAATCCGTTCGATGGTTCTGGCAGGGGCACAAGGACTTGAACCCTGAGCCTACGGTTTTGGAGACCGCTATAATATTTCAAAAAGTGCAGGTATACCAATGCTTTTTTGAATACTATAGTTCGTAATATTACTTGTTTATTACTTATGGGCTACACCAAGTATTGCCGTCCCTTGTACACTTCCAGCCATTTTTCAAGGTTAACTTGCGTAACGAACATTCTATTTCCTATTGTCGTGGTAGGGAAGCCAGCCGAGTGCATGAGTGCATATGCCTGATTCTTTCCCATAGAAAATATATCTTGAATGTCCCGAGAAGTCAATAGTTTATTTTCTCCCGTGCGCAAGATACACTTCTCACGTACCTGCTGTTTGACAGTACCGATAATAATTCCATTCCTTTCTTCTGGTACTGTTGCCTCCTGCCAACGGCGAGGATATGACCGCCACAATTGGCGGTTTGAAAAGCCAAACAACAGTCAAACTAATTTATTTAGCACCTGGGCGATTCTCCATAGCGTGGCTTGATTCCCTTTGCTCTTTTACACGCAGTAGTTCACCTAGTAGAGTGTCGTTATCGTTGGTTTGATCCTCTGTAAGCTGACCTATCTGGTCGGCAAGGGGGATTAAATCTTCTTCAACTCTGTATTTTACTTCCTCCTTATTTTCGCAAATCCAATCAACTAAACGCTTTGGCTGACGATACCGTTGACGGAAGAAAGATTCTGTCATTTCTATTACATCGTTGTAAAATAAGCTATTGTTTTGTGGAAAGTCTTTTTTTATTTCCTCAAGAGTATCATATTTTGCAACCCTTGTTAGCAGATAGGCTTTATATAGCGATATATGATGTCTTTTTTGAGTGGCAATAGTTACTATAAGTTGGAACATCGCCTCATATGAAAGACCATTCCAATTTGAAGTGTCCCAAAAATCCGGGATTGTATTGGTAGGATGTTTTTTCTTGAAGTTTATGTATGTCAGTGCGTCCCCAAGTGTTATTCTTGATGGTGTATAATTTGCTAAGTAGCATGGCATTTTTCCAGCATTAAATTTTTTAATTTCGTCAACAATAGGCGGAAAGTGTTTATCGTGAATTTGAGAAATATGCTCTGTATAATGAGAATCGACTCGTCCGTATTCTAGCGCCAATTGGGCAGGAACGATTACCCCATTCGCTGCGACATAGAGGGTACAAGGAATAAATGCGTCACATCTTTCAAACATTTCTTCTGGGTTAAGATAATCATCACAAAAAACATTGTTCCATTTTTCTGCGATTCCAACTGCCACATTTTTCATTATCTCAATTGCAGGTTCATCTAGCGCATATTCTAAATTGTTAGCTCGACCAATTCTACCAGGAATTGTGTTATTCACATAACGGACATTGCATGATGGCATTTCACTAAGCAGACGCTTATATTGCGACATTGTACGCTCAAGGTTTAGTTCATTGTGAAAATTGTCCAAACTGATACCGATACCAATCTTCGGACAAAGTTTCATTTTGGGGTCAAGGTCGGAAATAGGCGTATTTTGGTGACAAGTGGTAATATATTCGTGCGCTCTGATCAGAAAATTATCTAAATTCTCTGGAAACTCAACACCATTCGTGAAATATTCCATTGCATAGAGCGGTATATTTCGCTCTATCATTTGTTCTAACACATATTGCATTTTCTCCACTGCAAGCGTTGGTTCTCCGCCTGTAAAGAAAAGACGTTCAATTCCTGCGGTTTGTTCTAAAAAAGCATCAATTATTTCCTCTGACATATCCAAGTCCTGTGCATCTCCACGGAGACAGTGCGCACATTTTAGTTGACATCGTCTTGTTATTTCAAACATTGCGCTTCGATATAGTATTTTCTTCATGTATTCTTTCCTTGTATTATAGAGTAGTAGTTTTTAGTGTCCCTCTCCAAGGACATATGCTACACTGTAGAGGATGCTGTGGATTGGTTATTTGCTCCTACCGCAAGACGGTTCCAGAAAGGCT
>Ga0129311_1002269_pt1 | contig 11937 bp, 18 predicted proteins | sample Go1ome_FD_94435 | JGI IMG/M metagenome (GOLD analysis project Ga0129311, IMG submission 94435) | Western lowland gorrila individual fecal microbial communities from Wisconsin, USA - Go1022B metagenome | ecosystem: Host-associated > Mammals > Digestive system > Large intestine > Fecal | place... | reverse complement strand
CCACATCGGTTTTCCTGTGGCGTGGTCTGCGTTCAATCGTACCTGTCAAGGCATCCGGCGCATCATCATGTGCGTTCTTTCCGGCTTTCAGATAACCGCAAATGGCATTCGCAAATTCAGGGAATAGGCGTTTCCATCCTTGCGGCATGATGGTGAGGTTCTGCACGGTTGCCGAATTGCTGAAAATGCGGACATCCTTGTTGTCTGTCTGAGCAAACCACTTGAATGTCGTTTTGTTGTTTCCCATCATCCGGCATTGCTTTTCCACGTTACGTGCAAAGCCACGACCGCCGTTGTTGGATTCCACCACGCATTCGGCGACATCGTGTTTGGAAAGCATCTTTGCAAGTGCGGGTTCGGTGTACTCCATTGCCCTTGCCGTGTAAAGCACATCCACAATGTAGTTGGCAATTTCCGTTTCATCGTATATGATTGCACACAAATAGTCCGTACCTGTGTCGGCGGTGTCCACGTATGCTTTGCGCTTGCACCGCATTGTTGCTGGGCGTGTGATATACTCCGAAAAACCGCTTTCATACATAAGACCCTCGCTTGGTTGTGGGTCTTGTTGGTACAAAGATTCAAACACTTGCGGATTTCGCTTGCGGATGGATTGCAGCTTGTCAAGATTATGCCTTTCCGCCCAAAGTGGTTCACCCTCTTGGCGTGGGTCGTATTTTGTTGGCGCACCCTCTTTGATTGCCTTGTAAATGACAACAACCCATCCGTCCGGGTTCGTTTCCTTGTCATAGATACCTTGTTGCCGCAATAGTGTTCCCGCCAAATCATCTTCATGCCAACGTGTAAAGACAATCAATTGTTGGGAATCATTGTGAAGTCGGGTTTCTGCAACCGTATCGTACCAATCGGAAACGGATTCACGGACAATCGGCGACCATGCCGTTTTCGCATCCTTGTAAATATCATCCATTATCAGCATATCAACGGGTTCACCCGTCAATGCACCACCCACACCAACGGTCTTGAATCCGCCACGGTGTCCCACAATTTCGCATTCATCGGCATTGCGCAACCAAGACCCGGCAACGGTCGTGACATTGCTTGCATTCAAGGTCGTTTCGGGGAAAATTTCGTGGTATTCCTCGGAATCAATGATTCGTTGGATTTCTCGGTTGAACTTGCGTGCCTTTGGTGCATTATAGGACACAATCGCCACTTTCTTGTCCGGGTTGTCCCCAAGAACGAAAGCGGGCAAACGCCTTGTCGAGCCCTCGGATTTGCCGTGTTGGGGCGGCATAAAGACCATAAGTTTGCGAATCTCACCATGCGCAAAGTCTGTCAATACCTTGTAATATCGGCGGTGAAAGTCTGCCGGGCGGAATGTCGGCATTGTGGAAAGGGTAAAACGCAACAAATCGGAACGACTTTCACGTGTAAGCCGTTCTTTCATCGCCTTGTACAACCTTATCTTGTCCGCCCTCTTTTGCATCACTCCAACTTTCGTTTCAATTCTTCAATTTCCTTGTCCAATTCTCCATCGGTCTTGTTGGCAAACAAATCTTTGCCGTCCTTGCCTGTCACCTCGGTTGATTGTCTGTTGCGCCAATGCTCCGGGTCGCCGTTGGTCAAGGTGAATATGATTGCCGCCGTGTCGGGCTGAATGTGCTTCTTGGTCGTTGTCTGTTCCTTGATTATCGGTTTCGGGTTGCCCTTTTCGTCTTTCTTGTTGCCGGGAACGGTGATAACCTTTGTTTCCGTCACTTCGTAACCCTGAATCTTCTTCATCAAGGATTTCTTTGCCTCAATGACCATCATTTGCAACCTTTCATCCCTTGCCCGCTCCAGCGCATCGGCAAAGTCGGGATAATCGTTAATCCATGCGTGATATGTCTTTGGGGTTATTCCTACTTGGCGGCAAATTTCGGCAATGGTGTATGTGTCGGACTTGACAAGCCCAACAATCTTTTCCACCGTTTTTTTACTGAACTTTGCCATGCTTCAATCTCCTTTTTAGGGTTGATTTTGTTACATTTATAACTATTCTTTCAACTCACACTTAAAGCCACGGTCTTGTAACTCGCTGAATAACAATGACAATTTGGTGACATCCCCACATTCAACAATTAAACGTGTGTCAATCACCTTTTTACCCTCGTTTTCATTGTCGGCTTCATCTTCTGTTTCTTCTTCGATGGAAACGCCCCAATCTTCGGGGTCAAAGTTGAACTTTTCAGCTTCTTGCATAATCAAGTCGGTGTCGAAACAAAGGTTTTCTTTGCTTGTCGCATTGTCCGCAAGTGCAAGTTCACGACCTTTTGCCGAATCCAAATCAATGTCCGTGCGTTTTACGGCAACAAGTGATTTGCCATCCGTTTCAACAATTATCACGTTGTCAAAGCCAATGTCGGCGGCTTTTTCCGTGGTCTTGTTTCCGGCAATGATTCGGTTGTTCTTGTCAATAAGGATTGAACGCCCCAACCCGAACTTGCGCAAGGATTCATCCATAAGGTGTTCACCGAATTGTGTACCCTTGTTGAAATTCTTGTTGTCCGGGATAAGGTTTTCAATCCTTGTTTCAATCATCTTTGCCATGTCAAATTGTGTTTACCGGGGGGATAAATTCTTTCTTTTCTCCGTCCTCGTACACTTCGACATCACGTATTGTTTCATCGAAATCATCAAGAATTTCATCGCCCAATCTTTCGATTTTGCGAATGATGTTGTTTGTGGTCAATCGGCTTTCGGGGAAATCTCCGACCGATACTTTGAATCTCACTTCAAGTTCTTTCATGTCTTAAAAAATTAAATTGTGGATAATAATTGAGAATGGACACGCGCACAATGCCCCAACAATGGTGAAAAGGGCATCCATGACTTCAACCGTTCCGTGTCCTTTGGAATCCCACCATTCTTTGAGAATAGCGGCAAGGCATCCGGCAATGAAACCGACCCAAGGGGCAATCAATATGCCCAAGACAAGCGAAATCAAAGCACCAACAATGAAATGTTTGCGTTTGTCGGGCTGTTTGGCGGCTTCTCTGACACTTTCAAAGGCTTCAATGATACTTTCCTTTGCTTCTGCAAAAAACGCCTTGATTCGCTCTTTTATGGGAGCTTTCACAAATACACTTTCCCCGGCAAGGAACACGGGCGGTTGTGTCTTGCCGGACAACACACCCAACCACACTTTGCCGTTGAATAAAACTTTGATGCGCTCCTTGAAAGACAACTTCCAACAAGAAACGCATTGTTTGCCATCGCTCCACACGGGCAACGACTGACATTCATTTTCCGTCATGGTGGACGGTCTTTGCAATACCTTTGTGGATTGCGGAAAATCAATTGGTTTCATCTTCTCTTTTTGGTTTCATTTGTAATGCAAATGCAAAGTTAAAGGGTGTATTACAATAACACACCCTTTAATCCAAAAAGTTAAGCCAAAGTTATTGACATTTCAACCGCATTGGCAAATTAGCATAACACCAAGCAAGCAAGGCGGCATCCCTTGATTCTTGGTTTGTCCGACCAATCAACCCGGTTATCTGTTGCAGTTCATCCGCCGTAATCTTGCCGTCTTTGCCTTTCCAACACTTGTGCAATGGTGCGTGTTCCAACACTTCAAGCCCCTTGGCACGTGCCATTTCGCAAATCAACTTGCCCGTTTGGTGGTTCTGTCCGACCGAATAGCCCTTGGCGGCGGCTCTCTGTTTCGTTTCCCGTGTGCAAAGATGCCAATTGCTTTTTGTCATCCAAGATGCTTCAACAACGACAATCACACTTTCGCCGGATTTCTTCATGGTTGCAACAACGTAGTCGAAATAGTCCATCAAGGCGGGAAAACTCAATACCGCGACTTCCAATTTGCGGGTTTCCACTTGAAGAAACGCAACCCCGGATTTATCAACATCCGGGTCAATACCAATCACATTTTGATACTTCATGATTCATCAGGAACTAAAATGGCAAATCATCGTTATCTTGTCCCGCAAGGGCGGACGGCTGTTGCGCTGCCGGACTTGTCGCCGGGGTTTGCTCACCCTTGAAGCCGCACAAGTTCACTTCATTTGCATTCACATTGACCGCAACTTGGGTGTTTCCGTTCCTGTCTTGGTATGGCTTCACGGACAAGCGACCACGGACGAACACTTTGCAACCTTTTTTGAGGTATTGTGTAAGACCGCCGCCATCGCCGTACCACAAGACGGAAACCCATGTTGTTGATTCCACCATTGTACCGTTTGCATCTTTCCGCTTCTCTGAATGTGCGACATTGAAAGACACGTACTTTTTGCCGCTAAACTCTTTAATTTCGGCATCGCTTCCGATATTGCCGATTACTTCACATTGTAACATAATTCTTTGTTTTTAATTTTGGTTATCATCAATGAATCCCACTTCAATGCCGACATAACCACCCCGGCGAATGTGGGTTTCGATTTCTGTTTCACTTTCAATCAGGCTTTCCGAATCATCGTCATGCAAGGCGAATACTTCAACTTTGCCCAATGCCTGTTTTGCTTCCGCTTCTGTAAGGACGTGCCAAACAAAGCCATCTTCCGTTATCTTAACACGTTTCATTTGCACTTCATTTGTTATGCAACTGCATTGCATTTGCTTTAATACTTCTTTCCATGTAGCGGTGGGCGGCTTTCGTTATACATCATTTTTTGCTCAATATACCAAGCCAAATCAACGCCCAAAGAATGCGCCCAATTCGTTACATATACCAACCCGAATTGGATGCGTTTTTCAATACTTATCACGTCACGCGAAAGACCTTTGACAAGTCCAAAGGCGTTTTCGGTGAAGCTGAATTTGTTGTAAGCCCTGTAATATCGGCAAGGCTTCATCTTGTCGAAATCAACACCCAAAGCCCCGGCAAGGTCAAGCAAGCGAATTGCAACATCCGCAAATTCATCCTCGAATGAATCTTTTATATTCTCACGGAAACAATCATGGTTAAACTTTTGGCGTTTCCAATCATCATAAAGCATATATTGTTCCGCCTTTTCTTTGGTGTCATAACCATATATGGCAAGGGTGCTTAAATAACTTCCATAAGACAATGCCTTTTCAAATTTAAGTTTTCGTGCCGTTATGCCCTTTCGGTCGGCTTCCACAAGTTCGCCAACCTCGGTGATAACAAGCATCAAGCAATGTTCATTGCTCAACTGATTTTCCCAAAAGCCGTGTTTTACGGCATTGGAATGTGCTTTTTCTTTTAATTCGTTGTAATTCATGCGTTTTCAAATTTGAATTATTATAATTTACCCGGTTTCAATGCCTATCGCTTCACAATCTCATACACCGCACGTGTCAATTCAATGTCATAAAGTGCATTATGCAATGAATCATCAGACACAGACACGCCCAAGAACTTTGCAACGGTGGACAACTTGAAATTCTCCATTTCGGCGCGGCGGTCTGCAATGTATGCGGATGCAAGCACCATCACATCAATTGAGTTCGACCAAAACCAACTTCCAAAATAGACATCGCCGTTTTGCAAGAAGAATCCGCGCAAAAATTGGTTGTCGAATGCGGCGTTGTTGTAGCCGACCAAAAAGAACTTGTCTTTCTTGTCGTACTTGTCTTCGTACTTGCCAAGCATCGCCACAAATTCTTTGTACACCTGTTCCATCGGCGGATATGCAAGGATTTGTTCACGTGTCACGCCGCCGACCTGCAGGGCGGCATCTTCAATCACCGCTTTGGGGTTCGGCTGCACATGAAAGTCGAAATCCTGAACGTGTTTGCCATCAATCACGATTTGACCGCTAATTTGATGGATTCCATTTCTTCCGGGATTCGTCCCGGTTGTTTCAAGGTCAAAAAATAATAGTTTCATTTATATATTGTTTTATAGTAATACATTCAAAAACCAAAAAGATTCGGTTCTGGTGGCTTGTTGGCTGCTTCAATGTCTTGCACCCTCTTTATCTCCTTGTCAATCTCTTTTTCAATCGCCTTTGACCGTTCAAGGGCGAAATGATTGCGGCTTTTGAAATACTCCTTTTGCAATCGGCGCATTTCCGCCACCTTGTCGAAAAACTGTCTTGCATTCATTGTTTATTGATTTTTGACAACCATTGTTCATATATCCGGGTTGCGACTTGCGCCATCATCACGGGCGGCACGGACATTCCGCAAATGTAATGTGGCTTGTTGCCGCAAAATTCATAATCCGCCGGGAATGATGCTATCTTGCAAACCTCGCTTTGGCTCAAATATCTTGGATGGTCAAACAATACCGTTGAATCCTCTTTGCCTGTCAAGCAATTGCAAACCTTATCCGCATAGGCGAATTGCGTGTTGAATGTCAATCGGCGACCATACAAGCGCGTTGTGACATCGCCAAAATCATCATCGCCAACACGCCGTCCGTTCCATCTTTTCAACATTTCGGGCGACTTTATTTCACGCCCGGTTGCATCCATACATTCGCGGAACAAGATTGGCTTTTCCCTGAAAGTCAAATCCAAATATGGGATTGCATCGAAAAGGTCATAATGACATGGAACAAGATTCACCAAGTCTTTACGCAAACAGACAAAGAACACACGTTCCCGGCGTTGCGGGACACCCATTGTTTGGGCATCCAACAAGAAGTGTTGCACACTATATCCGGCGGCTTCAAATTCGGTGTATATCCTTGTGACATATTGTTTCGCTTCTCCAAGCAACAAGCCTTTCACATTTTCAGCGACAACCACTTTCGGTTGCAACCGCTTTGCAAGGTCTATAAAGTCGAAAAACAACGTATCCAAGACTTGTTCCGCCTGTCCCTCGCGAAATTTCTTCTTCTTTCCCCAACCTTTTTCACGACCGCAATTCACGCCCGCCATCGAAAAGGACGAACAAGGCGGCGACCCGTCCAAAATATCAAGATTGAATAATTCGGGCGGCAAATCTTCTTTGTTCTTGAAATCCTGTATCGGTTCAAGAAACGGGAAACGTGGGTTGTGGTTCTGACAATATGCGTACATCATGCGGTGGTCAATCTCATTGCACCCTATCACATCAAACCCGGCAAGTTTATAACCCATCGAGCTGCCCCCCCCACAAGCGAAACACGAAAAGACCGTGCCTTTGTCTTTCGTGAAGTGGGCATCCGATAACTTCCAACGGTAATCAAATTTATGTTTCATTCGCTTGTTTTATTTAATATATTATTTACACGTGTTGCCAAATCACGGAATAGTGGATTGTACTTGAAATCATCTTCGTACTTGTTCAATAGATGAAGCATTGAAGAATGGTCGCGGTGTACGTATTGGGCAATCTGTGTCAATTTCATCTTGTTTCGGCGGCAATGGTACACGAATAACATTCGAGCATAGAATCCATCACGTTTTCTTGACTTGGTGACATATTCGGTAAACTTCATCCCGGTAACTTCGTGGATTGCATTTTGGATGCGCAAGACATCCTTGTTTTCGTGGCGAATCTTGGATTCAAAATATATTTCCATGCCAAGACGGTTTGCAATATCATATTCGATTTGCGCACCTTTTGAATCAATCCAATTGTCCATCATAAAGATTGCATCACATGAAAAAAGCAATTCAATGTCTTTCACCATGTGTTGTTCCCATGACAATTCATTGGACAAACCCTTTTCCATCGGGTTCACGGCTTCAAGTCCTATTTCTTCAAGCAATGCTTGTACATCGGCGAACTTTTCCCGTGCTTCTTGTTGTGGTAAGCCTGTAATCTTGCCGGATAAGTAGATTTTCATTTTCTTGTATTGATTTGTTGGTTATTATATAGAAACTTGTTCACGAAATAGACTTGCCCTTTGCCCGTCACTTTCGTTGTGGTTGATACAAGGGTTTCGCCGTTGGCTTTTTGGATGGTGGTTTTCTTCATTTCAAACAACCCCATTTCCATTGCCTTTTGGGTCGGTTGGTTGTACCGTTCACCATATTGGCACAAATAGCCGTTTTCACGCATCCATGCGAAAAGTCGCTTTTCCCCGGTCTGAACACCGTTTTGGCAAATGATTTTCGCCAATTCGCCAATCAAAACGGATTGTTTCGCCGTTTCAACCGCTTGTGAGAATAAAACACGTGGTCTTTCTGCTTCGATTTGCCTTTGTTGTTGTTCGATTCTTTCCGCTTGTGAAGCTGCAAGGCGCAAGGCTTCCGCAAATGTCTGTGGGATTGCCGGGGTCGCTTGCCTTACTTCCTGAATGACTTTTTCCATTGCGTTGAACTGTTCGATGAATGCAACCTTGAATTGCATTGCCTTTGCCCCTGTCAAACCCATAGCAAGCAATGAAAATCCGTCCCGGTTCATTAAGAACATTGGGCGTGGTTTGTTTTGTGCATCATAGTAAGTTGATTCACAAAACCATTTGTGGTGGGCTGAATTTTCAGCCGACCCCAAGATGTTTCGGATTGACTGCATGATGTTCTTGTGCTGCTTTCCGAACACTTGCGCCACTTTGACGGAATCCGTCACGGGCGTTCCTTTGTTGGTCTTATAGACCACATTTTGTTGAATAATGCCGTTCATTGTTATATAGTTCTTTATTAGTTATTTATTCCGCATCACCACAAGTTGGGTTATAAAGCCATTTCGATTTTCGCAATCGCTTCCAATTCTTTAAGTCTGCCTTTCAAGACCTGTTCTTGTTCGTCCATCACTTGAACCGCGACTTCCGAGGAAATGTTAAAAATACGCATTGAGCAATGCAAACCATCAGGAACACCCAATTGCATACCTTTTCCATATTTCCCAAAACTGCATTCCTTTTCGGGAATTGGGGTATTGCCTTTCTTTTCATTTTCGCGTACTCTCTCAACCTCGTTGAGCATATCTTCTTTGATTTTGGCAATTTCTTCCAACTGTTGATGGCAATTATAAATTTGCCTTGCCGTTTCTTTTGTTATCATAACTTTACATTTTTCGTCTGTCTTTTCCTTTGATTTCAAAGTAATTACACATTTCTATCAATCGGCTTGAAACCCGGTCGCCGTATCGCTTTTGCAGATTGTCGCCGTTGATACTCATGTTTGAGGTTATAAGGGTCATTTCATCGGGAATGTCGCCCCGGTACTCAATCAGATTGCCGACAACATCAACACGGTTTCCCATGTACAAGGTTTCTTGCGGTTCGCTCCCAAAGTCCTGAATGCCCAACATCAGCATCTTCTTGAATGTCTGAATGTTGCCGGATTCCATGAATGAATCGCAAATGGCATCGGCACGGGCGATTTTCCACCACAAATTGCGCGGGCTGTTGTCGCTTGCGAACTGAATCTTGAAGCCCCATGCGGAACAATAAGCAAGCATGATTTCAAGACACCATGATTTGCCCGACCCGGTGTTTCCGGCAATGTAGATGCCTTTTTTAAGGCGACCGGGAACAACCGCTTTTGTTTCCGGGTTCAAACATTGCATTGTCGGGTCGCAATGACACCATTTGATGAAGTTTTCAAACGTGAAGCGGTTTTCATCATCAATCACGAATCTTGGATTCCTGCTTTTGCCAATCGCTTCAACAATCTTCAAGGCTTCCGCAACATCATAATGCAAGTATTGATACCGGGTGAATCCGGCAAACATCCCGCGTTGATTTATGGCATTCAAGATTTGTTCGATGCTTGGCATTTGAACTTTGGCTTGCTTCTCGTTGCCGTTTTTGTCGGTGACTGTTTCTTTTATGTCCATTCGTCATTGCAATTTTTGTTGGTTTGACTTCTTTTCGATGCCGCCGGGCGGTTGTCACGTTTCGACCACGTTACGATTGCCATGCGCCAATCTTTCATCTTGTTCTTGCCAATCATCCAATCTTTGCTTGTATAAAAGGCAATGAATGCTTCCGCATCAACCGAATATCCTTTTTCCTGAATATATGCTTGAACTTCTTGCAATGTAGGGGGGCAAAACCGTTTAGCGGTTTTTGCTTTCTTCCCCTCTATATCGTTAGATATAGAATTTATATTTTCTTTTCTTTTATTTTCTTTAATAGCATTGCAATCCATTACACTTGCATCGGGTTTGCTTTGCATTTGCTTTTCACGCCTTGAAAGCCAACTACTTAACGCGGCTTGTTTTCGCTTTTCCGTTATGTCGTTGCGCTTGTTGATGCGTGCATTGACCGAATTTGACCAAAACTTTTCACCGTCATTCTGAAACAAATTGAAGTCATGCACTACACTTTCAACAATGTTGCTTTCCGTGTGCAATGCAAATGCAATACTTTTGCAAGCCGACAAAGGCAATTCGCCGCCCTGTTCATATAGGGCTTCAATGATAGCCCAAAATATCCCAAGTCCGGCAACCCCGTGTTCAAACAACACTTCTTGCAATTTGGGGTCGTTCCGGGCATTATAATCGTGTGAAAAATACTCTTTCATGGCTTCATCCTTTTTTGTGATTCACCAAGTCCGAATAATGCGAAATCATACTTGCAAGGGTCATTGGCATCCAATTCACGCAATTTGGCGGTCAATTCTTCAACCGTTGCCCGGTCGTTGCTGTTGCGGCTTATCAAGCCCATTTCGCGACCGATACGGGCAACATGGGTGTCAAGTGGTATCATCAATTGACTTGGCTTCACTTTGTGCCAAATACCCATATCAACAACGCCGTCTTGCCGACATAGCCAACGCAACATAAGATTCAGCCTTTTGCAAGCCGAACCGCCTTTGTGTCGGTTGGGTGTCGGGTTGGATATATGCTTTGAATAATCGCCGCCATTCGCTTGTGCAAACATTTCACGCAAGTGCGCAAAGCCATCCCACACGTTTGTATTTCCGTCCGAGAATGCGACAGCCAACGTGTTGCAATTCAAGTAAACCAATTGCAATCCCCGGCACATATACGCCAAATCCCGACCAAAGAACGTGCGGTGTATATTCATTGTCGGGTCAATCTCGTTGAACCGCCCGGACATCACATATTCAAAGGGGCGGTTTTGCATAATGTCTTGGAACATCTTGCGGCATCCTGTCAATATCTGCTTGCGGTTGCCCCATGCGATTGTTGAAGCAAGGAACGCGGCAATTTCGACATCTTCTTGCCTTGTGAATGCACGTGGAAATTGCACCGGGTCATTCTCAATGAAAGACGGGGTGTTGTATTGCTCCACAAGGGCATCCAATCTTGATTTCAAATTATTCATTGTTGCGAATGTTAAGCCCCCGACCCGGCGCAAGGCAAAGCCGGGGGCATTGTGTTTTAGATTTCAATAATTGCGATTTCCGGGGCGATTTCCCTTATCTTGGACAATTCTTCATCAATCACCTTGTCGCGCAAATCTTCAAGGGTTGCTTGCGCTCCGGGAGACAAAAGGACAAAGGACACTTCACGCCCGTTCACCTGTGCGAATGTTTCCACCTCGATTGTTTCCGGCGACATCCCCTTGAAAATAGGCATCTGAACGGTGAATGATTCCGGCAAGTTGGAATTGACCATTTGTGCGAAATTGTCCGTCCTGTCGCCGTTTTCTTTCACGGCGCGGTCAATCTTGTTGTTCACGTTGGCGGTAAAGTTCATCAGGCATGAAACCAACTTCATGTTTTCGTTGCGGTCGGCAAAGAATGCGCGGTTCATCTTGATAAACAAGCCAAGTTCCGTTGGTGTCCACACCTTGCCGCCGTTGATTCCGAACTCAACGAATTTGGGGTTGTATGCCAATTTGCCGACAACCTTTCCACGGGTGTATTCGTCCGCTTCATTGGTTATCAAGGTGATTTCGACCTTTTCACGGTTCACAAGGATGTGGCAATTCTTCTGTTCAAACTGCCCGGTGTTGATTCTCTTTGAAAGATATTCGACCACCGCACCGATAACGCCCGACAAGTCGGTTTTGACCGGGGCTTTCGGTTCAAGTTCTTTTGGGGCTGCACCCTCACGAATTATCAATTCGGCTTTTGCCATGTTCGGCGCAAGGTTGATTTCCAATTTTTCGTTCTGCATTTTCTTCAATTTTGATTGTTAGTTTTCTGTTCCTGTCTTTGCCTGTGT
>Ga0129311_1002262_pt1 | contig 11963 bp, 8 predicted proteins | sample Go1ome_FD_94435 | JGI IMG/M metagenome (GOLD analysis project Ga0129311, IMG submission 94435) | Western lowland gorrila individual fecal microbial communities from Wisconsin, USA - Go1022B metagenome | ecosystem: Host-associated > Mammals > Digestive system > Large intestine > Fecal | place... | reverse complement strand
ATGTAAAAGAAAAACTCCTGCCGAGGCAGGAGTTTTTCGTGATTCCGGCGCGACTCGAACGCGCGACCCACAGCTTAGAAGGCTGTTGCTCTATCCAACTGAGCTACGGAACCGAACCGGACTGCGAAGATAGGAAAAAAAACCGAAATATTATTGTTATATTTACGGATATTAATAACCACATCAATAATCACACGCAATGAAACTGAACAAGATTATTCCGGCCGTTGCCCTTATGCTGCTGACGGCGGTTTCTTTCGCAGCGCCGAAGAAAACACTCAAGGTCCTGGCCATAGGCAACAGCTTCTCCGTCGATGCGGTGGAGCAGAACCTCTGGGACATTGCGGACGCGGACGGTTATGATTTCATAATCGGGAACATGTATATCGGCGGCTGTTCGCTCGAAAAGCACTGGCGCAATGCGGAGAAAGACGCTCCGGCATACAAATACCGCAAGATCGTGGACGGAAAGAAAACGGAAATAACGGAATTCAGTCTCTCCCGTGCACTTGCGGACGAGAAATGGGACGTGGTCACTTTTCAGCAGAACAGCGGTAATTCCGGACTGTATGACTCTTACGCCCCGTATCTCGGCAATCTTATGGGCTATGTCAAGGCCCGTGTGCCCAAGAAAACCCGTCTGTTGTTTTTCCAGACCTGGGCGTACGAAAAATATTCTACAAATGCCGCATTCCAGAACTACGGTTCCGATACGAAGCAGATGTTCAATGCCATTGTAGAAACTACGGAACGTATTTCAAAGGAATACGGACTGCCTCTGATTCCTGCTGGAACTGCAGTTCAGTCCGCCAGGGTTTCGGAACTGCGGAACAACGTCACGCGCGACAGCTATCACCTCAATTACATAGGCCGATATATCGCGGCTCTGACCTGGTACGAGACACTTACAGGCAGGTCCGTCATCGGCAACAGCTATGACGCACCGCATATCGAACCCTGGATGAAAGTGCTTGCCCAGGAGGCGGCGCACGCGGCGGTCAAGGAGCCCGGAAAGGCGCAAAGGGCAGGTCTTCCCGGAACGGCGACCAACTTCGATGAAGCAAAGGTGCGTGACTACACCCTGCCTGACCCTCTCGTGATGCAGGACGGAACTCCTGTGCGTACCGCGGAGCAGTGGTATCAGGAGCGCAGACCCGAGCTTATGAAGTTGTTCACAGAACAGATGTACGGCAAATGCCCGGAACCTTCGGCAGATCTGCATTTCAAGGTGGTGGAAAGTTCATCGGACGCCCTCGGGGGGATCGCTACGAGAAAGCAGGTGAAACTTTATCCCGTAAAGAATGAGAAATACTGCATAAATCTGCTCATTTACCTTCCTAACGGGGTTGAAGGTCCCGTTCCGGTCTTTGCCGGAATCAATTTCAACGGCAACTGGGCTGTTAGCCATGAGCAGGAAATACCTATCCCCCAGGGCGCTGCATTAAGGAAGTATGGCATTGTTGAAAACCTGGAACGAGGCAGGGAGTCGAGCCGCTGGCCTCTTGAAATGATACTTTCTTCAGGGTATGGTGTCGTGACCTTCTACCGCGGGGACGTTGATCCTGATTTCCACGACGGTTTTGCCAACGGCATGACTCCTCTGATCTACAAGAAGGGGCAGAACTGGCCCGAACCGGACCAGTGGGGCGCCATTTCAGCGTGGGCCTGGGGCCTGAGCCGTGCGCTGGATTATTGCGAGCAGGATGCTGACATCGATGCGTCGAGGGTCGCGGTCGTGGGGCACTCACGTCTCGGAAAGACTTCCCTCTGGGCCGGTGCGACCGATGAGCGCTTCGCCCTGGTGATTTCAAACTGCTCCGGAGAAGGTGGTGCGGCTCTTTCGCGCAGGAACTTCGGCGAGTCCATCCAGGATCTGAACAGGCACTTCCCGCACTGGTTCTGCGCAAATTACCGGAAGTACAACGAAAATGAAAACGAGCTGCCTTTCGACCAGCACGAACTGCTTGCCTGCATCGCACCGCGACCGCTGTATGTTGCAAGCGCCACCGAAGACAGGTGGGCTGACCCCAAGGGAGAGTTCCTCTCCGCGGTAGAGGCTTCGAAAGTCTATGAGTTCCTCGGACTCACCGGGCTGCAGATTAAGGACTTCCCCGGACCGGAGCAGCCTTCGGTTGAAGGAGATGTCGCCTACCATCTGCGCAGCGGCAAGCACGACATTACGGCGTATGACTGGCAGAACTACATCAAGTTCGCCGACAAGTATCTGAAACGGTAAGCGGTACGGTTTCCCGGTGAGTGAAGCGCCCAGTCGTCATCAGACGACCGCCCGGGCTGGGATTTTGCGTATGCAAAATCGGAAAAGCGATCAGGGCGCGGGGTTTCAGGGGCGTTAGCCACTGATAGTATAAAGTCACAGGGGAGCTTGGCTCCCCTTCTTTTTAGTATTCCAAAGGCCGTAGACTTCGCTGACATTGCCCGCGGTGATGAAGGCCTGGATGTCCCGGGCCTTTATCCAGTTCATCAGTTTCACGAACTCGTCCTTTGTGAGCAGACTCTGGATTTCCTGGCTCTTTTCCCCGCTGTAGCCTCCCGTGACCTCATACAGCGAGCAGCCGCGCTGCAGGTCGTTTATGATGAAGTTCCGGATGATTTCGTTGTCTTTCGAGATGATGCAGACCCTTTTGCGGCGGTTCAGAGTCATGGTGAAATGATCAACGATGAGCCCGTTGATCCAGGTGCCGATAAGACCGATGACGACGAGGCGGAAAGGGTTGACTGCGAATGCGGTGCAGCAGATGACTATTCCGGCGACCGAGACGGAAGTCCCGATATCGAAATGCAGGTACTTGTTGACTATTTTGGCAAGTATGTCAAGTCCGCCCGTCGATGCGTTTATGCTGAACATTATGGCCTGTGAAGCGCTGAGTATCAGTACGAAACATATCAGATCGAACCACAGGTCGCCCATTACCGACGGGTAGGCTGCGCCTTCTGCAAGCAGTTTTTCATACGGGCATATCAGTTCCCACAAGTCCATCATCGGGCCTAAGATAAGGGCGGTGTAGGCTGTCTTCAAGCCGAACTCCGAGCCGATAAGAAAGTAGGCGAGTACCAGCAGGATCGCGTTGATGATCAGTACGACGGTTGAGACTTTCAGGACGATACCGAATTTGGCGAAAAGCGCGCTGATTACGATGGATAGACCGGAGATGCTGCCGACTACGAGTTTGCTCGGTACGAGGAAGTAGTAAACCGCGGAAGCGGCTACGAACATACCTACGGTCATAATAATCAGTTCTTTCCAGAACTTCCAGGTTCCTAAGGAACTGGCGAAGTTTTTCAGGTCAGGCATTGGTGAGTTGCTTATAGTGTCTAAAACAAAGATAAGTTTTTTTGCTATCTTTGAATCACTATGTTTGAAATTCTCGAAAAAGAAATGCTGACCCCGGCGACCTGCCGTATGAAGGTTCGCGCAGAACGTCTTTCCGCAGCTGCGAAACCGGGTCAGTTCCTGATTGTCAGAGCCGATGAAAAAGGGGAGAGAATCCCGCTGACTATAAGCGACTTCGACGCTGCGGAAGGAACGGTCACGATAGTCACCCAGTCGGTCGGTGCGTCTTCTTCCATTCTCAACTCCTACGAGCCGGGGCAGAGCTTTGCGGATGTCGTGGGGCCTCTCGGCCAGCCGTCCGATTTCGTATCCATGAGTGCGGAGGAACTTGCTTCGAAGCGCTACGTTTTCATTGCGGGAGGTGTCGGAACGGCGCCGGTGTACCCGCAGGTGAAGTGGCTGCACGAGCACGGAGTGCCGGTCGATGTCATCATCGGGGCGCGCACGAAGGACCTGCTGATCTACACCGAGGAACTCGGCGGCGCCTGTGACAATCTGTACCTGTGCACTGACGACGGTTCCTGCGGCTTCAAGGGAGTGGGCACCGCTATGCTTGAGAAGTTGGTCGCGGAGGGAAAGAGCTACAGCCGCTGCGTCGCGATAGGTCCGATGATAATGATGAAGTTCGCGACCCTTACCTGCAAGAAGTTAGGGATTCCCATTACGGTCAGCCTGAATACGCTGATGGTGGACGGAACCGGAATGTGCGGGGCGTGCAGGGTCAGCGTCGGCGGCAAGATGCGGTTCGCCTGCGTCGAAGGGCCGGAGTTCGACGGCTACGAGGTGGATTTCGACGAGGCCATGCGCCGTCAGGGCCAGTACAAGGCCGAAGAAGCCCAGGCGAACGAAAAGCATAAATGTAAGATAGGGAGAGGATAATTATGGCAGCAAGAATACCGCGCGTGCCGGTTCGGGATCAGGATCCAGGGCAGAGAGCGAAAAATTTTGAAGAAGTCTGTTACGGCTACAATGCCGAGGAGGCGATGACGGAAGCGTCGCGCTGCCTGAACTGCAGAAATCCGCGCTGCGTCGGGGCGTGCCCTGTCGGCATCAGCATCCCCGAGTTCATAGCCCATACGGCGGCGGGCGATTTCAAGGCCGCTGCCGGGGTTATTGCGAGGGATTCCTCCCTGCCTGCGGTCTGCGGACGCGTGTGCCCTCAGGAAACCCAGTGCGAGGGCAGTTGCATACTCGGAGTCAAGGGAGAGCCGGTAGCGATCGGCAAGCTGGAGAGGTTCGTGGCGGACTGGAACAGGGACCACGGCGGACCTTCGGAGAAGATGCAGCCTGCACCTGGTGCGAAAAAGGTTGCGGTCATAGGTTCGGGGCCTGCGGGTCTCGCCTGCGCGAGCGACCTTGCCAAGGCCGGGTACGACGTGACCATCTTCGAGGCGCTGCACAAGGCTGGCGGCGTGCTGGAATACGGCATACCGGAATTCCGTCTGCCCAAGGATACCGTGCTCAAGGCGGAACTGGACGAGGTCCGGGCTTTGGGAGTCAAGATAGAGACTGACGTGGTGGTCGGGCGTACCATAACAATAGACGGACTGCTGGACAACGAGGGCTTCGAGGCCGTATTCATCGGCACCGGAGCGGGTCTTCCGAAGTTTATGGGGATTCCGGGGGAGAATCTCAACGGAGTGTTCTCCGCCAATGAGTTCCTGACTAGAAACAACCTGATGAAAGCATTCAGGGAGGATTACATGACGCCTATCCATGCGGGAAAGAAGTGCTGCGTGGTCGGCGGCGGAAATGTGGCCATGGATGCGGCGAGAACCGCCCTGAGACTGGGCGCCGAAACGACAATCGTCTACAGACGTACCGAAGTCGAGCTTCCCGCGAGGGTCGAGGAGGTGCATCATGCCAGGCAGGAGGGTGTCGAGTTTGCGATGCTGACGAATCCTGTGGAGATACTCGGCGACGAGAAAGGCTGGGTGCGTGCGCTCAAATGCGTGAAGATGGAGCTCGGGGAGCCGGATGCCTCCGGCAGACGGGCTCCGGTGCCTGTAGAAGGGTCCGAGTTCGAGATACCTACAGAGGTTGTCATAATGGCTCTCGGGACTTCGCCCAACCCTTTGATTTCCTCTACGACGAAGGGGTTGGAGACCACGCGGCGCGGGTGCCTCGTGGCCGACGAGGTCGGCGCCACGACGCGCCCCGGCGTATTCGCCGGCGGTGACGCAGTCACCGGCGCCGCTACGGTCATCCTCGCGATGGGGGCCGGCCGCAAAGCTGCAGCCGCCATTGACGCATATCTGAAAAAGAAGTAAATATTATATGAAAAAATCGAGTTTAATTATGGCGGGCCTGTGCCTCGCCGCATTGATGACTTCCTGCAAGATGGAAAACCCTTTACTTACTGAATCCAAACTGCCGTTCGGAGCGCCGCAGTTCGACAAAATCAAAACCTCCGACTACCTCCCCGCATTCGAAATCGCAATAGAGGAAGGCAAGGCTGAAATAGACGCCATCGTAAACAATCCCGAGGCCCCCACTTTCGAGAATACCATAGAGGCCCTCGAATACAGCGGCGAAACCCTCGACAGGGTTGCTTCCATATTCTACAACCTCCTGGAGGCTGACACAAACGACGATATGCAGGAAATTGCAGAGAAAATATCCCCTATGATGACGGGGTATTCCCTCTATATCTCCCTGAACGATAAACTGTTCCAGCGTATCAAGACCGTCTGGGAGAACCGCTCCTCCCTCAATCTTGAACAGGACCAGAAACGCCTCCTCGAAAAGACCTACAAGAGCTTCGAGCGCAACGGCGCCAACCTTTCCCCCGAGGACAAGGAGAAATTTGGCAAACTCAGCGAGGAACTTAGCCTCCTGACCCTGCAGTTCGGCAAGAATGTCCTGGCCGCGACAAACGCATTCACCCTTGACCTTACCGATGAGGCCGACCTCGCCGGGCTTCCCGCCTACGTTGTCGAGATGGGCGCCGCGACCGCCGCCGAGAAAGGCAAGAGCGGCTGGGTGTTCGACCTGAGCGCCCCGAGTTACGGACCGTTCATGAAGTTCAGCTCCAGGCGCGACCTCCGCGAAAAATACTACAAGGCCTACAAGACCCGCGCTGTCGGCGGAGAGTTCGACAACAGCGGTGTCTGTGCCGACATTGCGACCAAGCGCATCGAAATCGCAAACCTGCTCGGCTACGAGACTTACGCGGATTACGCCATTTCAGACCGTATGCTGAAAAGCGTGGATAAAGTGAGCGACTTTATGGCTGAACTCGCCGGACCTTCGCTTCCCGTAGCGCGCAGGGAAGTCGCTGAAATCGTCGCATACGCCCGTCAGAACGGCTTTGAAGACAAGACTTTCCAACCCTGGGACTTCTCCTACTGGTCTGAAAAATACCGCGCCGAGAAGTACAACATCAGCGATGAGGAACTCAAGCCTTATTTCCGTCTCGAGAACTGCATCGACGCCGTGCTCGGCCTTGCCACAACCCTCTACGGCATTCATTTCAACGAGCGCAAGGACATCCCCGTCTACCATAAGGACGTAAAGGTCTTCGATGTGACCGACGCCGACGGCAGGCACCTCGCCTTGTTCTACTGCGACTTCTTCCCCCGCGAAAGCAAGAGGGGAGGCGCGTGGATGACAGAATTCCGCGGCCAGAGCATCCGTGGCGGAGTCGAACGCCGCCCGTTCATCTCGATAGTCTGCAATTTCAGCAAACCGACCGCGACTTCGCCCTCGCTGCTGACCCACGACGAACTGAACACATTCCTGCATGAGTTCGGACACTCCCTGCACGGCATCCTCGCAGAAGGACGCTACGGCTCTATGACCGGAACAAGCGTGGACCACGATTTCGTGGAGCTGCCTTCGCAGATAATGGAGAACTGGTCGTTCGAGCCTGCCTACCTCAAGACTTTCGCAAAGCACAACGAAACCGGCGAGGTCATTCCCGACGAACTGATTCAGAAGATCATCGATGCGCAGAACTACCTTTCCGCATACTACCAGATGGGCCAGCTCCAGTACGGCACCATCGACATGGCCTGGCATACGCTGAAATCCGCTCCTACCGTTCCGGCGGTCGAGTTCGAGAAGAAGGCCGTGGAGTCGATGAGTTTCATGCCTTACGTGCCGGGAACCTGCTCTTCGACCGCGTTCACCCATATTTTCAGCGGCGGATACGCAGCCGGGTACTATTCCTACAAGTGGGCCGAGGTTCTGGCCGCCGACGCGTGGTCTCTGTTTGATGAAAAGGGCGTCTACAACCCCGAAGTTCCGGCAGCTTTCCGTCGCGAGATTCTCAGCCGCGGCAGTTCCGAGGACGAAGCGGTGATGTTCCGCAACTTCCGCGGGCACGACCCCGAACCACGCGCCCTGCTCGTCAAACTCGGAATCGTCAAGTAAACTTATATGAAAAAAGCCCTATTCTCCGCAATACTCCTCGCGGCGGCACTGCTCGCGGACGCGAAAGTGAAGATGCCTGCTGTATTTTCCGACAACATGGTGCTTCAGCGTGAAACCCAGGCGGCGCTTTGGGGGACCGCGACACCAGGTGCGAAGGTCACTGTAAAGGCTTCCTGGACGAAATCAACCGTCAGCACCACGGCTTCGTCCGAGGACGGAAAATGGTTTCTGCGAGTGCAGACTCCACAGGCCGGCGGTCCTTATACCATCACCGTTTCCGACGGAGATAAACTGACATTCTCCAATGTCCTCATAGGGGAAGTCTGGTTCTGCAGCGGTCAGTCCAATATGGAGATGCCGGTGAAGGGCTATCCCGGGCAGCCGGTTGCCGGGGCTTCTGACGTGATTTATTCTGCGAGGCGCTCTACCCCTATCCGTATGTGCACCGTGAAGCGCAACGCTTCGTACAAAGAGGTGGATGACTGCCACGCGGAGTGGCAGGAGAACGTTCCGGAGGCGGTCGCCAATACCAGCGCAACTGCGTATTTCTTTGCTCAGCACATTCAGTCTGCGCTTGACATCCCCGTAGGTCTGCTGATTTCAGACTGGGGAGGGGCGACCCTCGAATCCTGGATGAGCAGAGAGGCTCTTGAAAAGGCTCTTCCCGATCTGGATCTCAGTTTTCTCGCGACAGGCAAGTCGAAAGATACTCCTCAGCACACACCCTGTCTACTTTTCAACGGAATGGTCAAGCCTGTCGCACCTTATACCGTAAAAGGCTGGATCTGGTATCAGGGGGAGTCCAACGTCATGCGAGCCGAGCAGTATGCATCCTTGCAGGCCGCGTATGCCGGGATGATGCGCGAACTCTGGGGCAACCCCGAGATGCCGTTCTATTTCGTGCAGATTGCCCCGTTCCTTTATCAGGGGAATGCTGACAAACAGGGAGGCGCTCGCCTTATGGAAGCCCAGGAGAAATCCCTTGATATGATTCCCTTCTCCGGAATGGCTACCACGGCTGACATAGGCGAGGAACACTGCATCCATCCCCCGTATAAGAAAGAGGTGGGCCGCCGACTGGCTATGGTGGCTTTGAAACAGACTTACGGCCTGCCCGTATGGGGAGCGGAGGCGCCGCGGTTTGACAAGGCTGAATATCAGGAGGACGGGAAGATTCTGCTCAGCTTCAAGAACAACGACAGCGGGCTCGGCCCGGTCAACGAAGATATCCCCGGCTTTGAGGTCGCAGGAGAGGACAAAGTCTTCCATCCTGCAACGGGACGGGTTCAGAAGGGCTATCAGACCATACTTGTCAGTTGTCCGGAGGTCTCGAAACCAGTGGCCGTGCGCTACGCTTTCCGCAACTACAACCACGGCCTTGTCCGCAGCGGCAACAGCATCGCCCTCGGCCCTTTCCGCACGGATGACTGGTAGACAGAATATTTACTGCTACTAAATAAAAATCGCAAAATTTGTTTACTGCTGCTAAACAAAATCGGACCTGTAAGCCAAGTCAGAAAAAGCAATATACGAGATGAGTTACAATACCGAGCGGGACATAAGGTACGCACAGAGGGTGCGTTACAATCAGGGTCTTGCCAAAGGCCTTGAGGAAGGCGCCCACGCAAAGGCCGTTGAGGTTGCCAGGAATCTGAAGGCGATGGGTCTTAGCGTTCAGCAGGTCGTTCAGACCACTGAGCTTTCAGAAGAGGAAGTGGCCGGCTTGTAAGACACAATCGACTTGATCTGACTCACAAAACGCGCCTCCGCAAAAGGAAGCGCGTTTTGTCATTTAAGCAGCCATTTCCAAGCCGGGATGATTTGGATTGATTTTCCATCGGGAAGTTCCATCCTGCCCTCTTCATTCTCCGTGACAATGACCATTCGTTTCAGGTTCTCGGCTTTGTCAAATTGGATCAGGGCATTCGTTTCCCTGCTTTTTGTCTCCTCGTCGGTCAGGCTTGCGCAGGCCTGGACAGCATATTTCTCTTCGGGGATATAAAAATCCACTTCAATATTCTTCTTGTAGTAATAGACTTTGTCTCTATATAATCGGTAGAGATGCATTGCGCACATATTCTCGAACAGAGGGGAAATCGTATCTGAAAGGAAAATGCCCAGCAGACCGTTGTCTATGAAATAATGTTTCTTTATGGTTTCTTTCTCAACGAATTTCGACGCGAAGTTTTCGAGAGTGACTATTGCAAAGGCGTCCTTTGCATAAGAGACATATTGTATGACAGATGCCGATGAGGTGCTGACACCAGTGCCTTTTATTAGATTTGCGATTCTGTTGTATGCAATAGGCTTGGTGACGCTTTCGGCCAGGCGCTTGACTGTCATTCTCAAAGCCATTTCATTTTTGATCTTGTTTCTCAGGATAATGTCGTTCAGAAGTATTTTTTCATAGACGTCGTTCAGCCATCTCCTCTTGTTGCTGTAGAGGAGCAGATCCGGAAATCCGCCCCAAAGCATATATTGCCGCAGCATCTGTTGTATGGTGAACCTTGTTGAACCGTATTCCCATTCTTTTTCAAGTGCGATTCCGCTGGCGCCAAGATATTCCATGAAGGAATATGGGTATATTATCTCATCCGAGTATCTTCCTCCGAGTGTGGTATGGATATCCCGGCTTAACATTCTTGCATTGCTTCCGCTTATATAGACAATGTATTTCTGATTTGCCAGCCTGCGCGCAAAATGCTCCCATCCGCTGATGTTCTGAATTTCATCAAAAAACAATATCGGCTTATGAGGATAAACGGACTTGTATGTCTGTAAAATCAGGTCAAAATCCCCTGCCTGCATCTCAATAAGGCGTTCGTCATCGAAATCTATATACACGAATTCTTCTACGGAATGTCCCTCGTCCAGAAGTTGTTTAGCCCGCTTATACAACATATAAGACTTTCCGGCCTGTCGGATTCCCACAAGTACATATCTTCCGCTTCCTTCAAATGCAAAGGGCCTGTCATAAAGATTGATTTCTTCAATAAGATCCTGTCCCTCTTTTATCAGGGTTCTAAACGTCTCGTTTGTTATAGCCATGGTCTCTTGTTTGGAGACAAATATAGTAAAATATTTATTGCTACTAAACAAATATTGTCATTTCTATTTATTACTACTAAATAAAAGTTGTTAGATTTGTTTACTGTCACTAAACAAAACCGGACTGCATCGTTTCGGATGCAGCCCGGTTTTCGTTATGAAACGAGGCAGCCTACCTCGCTGAGACGTACTTGTGAAGAGTTGCGCGGACAGCGCCGGGAGCGGCGAAGAGTTCCTTCACCATACCCTCGATCTTTTCTCCGAGGCCGGCCTCGTAAAGGTCAAGTCCGAAGACGTCCTTGCGGCTGTACAGGGCTTTTAGGCAGTTGTAGTCCTGATCTGCCTTGCCGACTTCGAGAGGGGCGACGACGGCCTGGAGCTCTGCGAGCAGCGGGTCGACTGAAGGCTCGAAGGCCTGTCCGTTGTCATCGATGCCTTTCAGGTAGCGTGCATATCCTGCGAGCGTCAGAGGGATGAGCACCAGGTTGCTCATGTCAAGACCGCGTGCGATGTACTTCTTGATGGTCTCGCCGAAGCGGATGGAGAGCTTCTGGGAAGTGTCGGTTGCGATTCTCTGAGGTGCGTCAGGCATGAACGGGTTGGGGAGACGGCGGTTGATGACCGTTCCGACGAACTCGTAGGGGTTCAGGATGCCGGGGTCGGTGACGACGGGCATAGCCTCGATATAGGCGATCTTCTGGATGAAGCTGCGCAGGTCCTCGTCCGCCATTTCAGCGGAGATGAGGGTGTATCCGAGCATACAGCCGTAGATGGACATGGCGGTATGCAGGGGGTTCAGGCAGGTGGTGACCTTCATGGTCTCGACCTGGTCCACGGTCTCGCGGGTGGTGTAGAGCGCGCCTCCGAGTTCGAGCGGCGGACGTCCGTTGGTGTAGTCATCCTCGACGACGAGATACTGAACTTCCTCGGCGTTCACGAAGGGAGCTGTGAAGGACCTCTTCTCGGTAACGATGGTGTTGTTGTCCTCGAAACCGTCCTCGGCAAGCATCTGCTGCACCTTCTCGTGCGGGCGGGGAGTGATCTTGTCAATCATCGACCAGGGGTAGGAAACTTTCTTTCCGTCCTTGACGTACTCCACGAACTCAGCGGGAACAAGACCGTCCGCAGCCCATTTCTCGGCGTATGCGAACACTGCGGCCTTGACCTTGTCGCCGTTGTGCGAGCAGTT
>Ga0129311_1002259_pt1 | contig 11983 bp, 12 predicted proteins | sample Go1ome_FD_94435 | JGI IMG/M metagenome (GOLD analysis project Ga0129311, IMG submission 94435) | Western lowland gorrila individual fecal microbial communities from Wisconsin, USA - Go1022B metagenome | ecosystem: Host-associated > Mammals > Digestive system > Large intestine > Fecal | place... | reverse complement strand
TTTAGCTGAGTGATAAGTTTCTGTTCCATGGTTTTTTACCTCCACAGAAAAGGATATCACTCTTAGTGGAAACCTACATTTTTATTTTCCACTTTTACGACATTTTTATAGTATCATTTACAAGGTATTTTATGAGTAATGAATCTTACAGCAAAGAACTTGCTAAAAGTCAAATTTTACGTCTCAGAAACATTCTGAATGAACTTCCACCATATGTTAAGTTATTTATGCGTAATATTGAGCAAACGACGCAGCCTAGAACTCGTATTGGTTATGCTTATGATATTAAGTATTTTTTTGAGTTTTTACTTAGTTCAAATCCTGCCTTAAAAGGTAAGACTTTGGCGCAAATCTCATTTGACGATCTAAATAACTTAACTGCCATGGATTTTGATGAATATATGGACTATTTGTCCCTTTATACTCGGGATGGTCGGGAATATACCAATGATGCCCGATCTAAGAAACGTAAACTCTGTGCTTTACGTGTTTTCTTTGCTTATTTATATAATAATGACATGATCAAGGAAAACGTCACAACCAAGGTTAAAATGCCTAAAATCCGCGAAAAAGCCATTATTCGTATGGAGGCAAATGAGGTTGCCGATTATCTGGATAATGTAGAATTTGGCTCTAAATTAACTGCCAGACAGCAAAAATTCCACGAAAAATCAGCTACAAGGGACCTGGCTATTATGACTTTGATGTTGAGTACGGGTATTCGTGTTTCCGAATTGGTTGGACTCAATATAAATGATGTGGATTTTGAAAATGATCGTATAAAAGTCACTCGAAAAGGCGGAAATGAGGCCTTTGTATTCTTTTCTGATGAAGCTGAGGCCTATTTAAAGGACTATTTGAAAGAACGAACCAAGGTTGTTACCAAGGAAGGCCACGAAAATGCCTTGTTTTTATCCTCTCAAAACAGACGTATTTCTGTAAGAGCTATGGAAAATTTGGTGAAAAAATATGCCCAGATTACTACTCCCTTAAAACATATTACACCGCATAAACTGCGTTCCACATATGGTACAGAATTATACCAGGAAACAGGTGATATTTACCTTGTGGCGGATGTTCTGGGACATAAAGATGTAAATACTACGAAAAAACACTATGCAGCTATGGATGAACAAAAGAAACGAGCTGCCAGAAATATTGTAACTTTACGTGAGGACTTAAAAAATAAGTCAGATCAGTCGTGAATTACATAGTAAAAGGAATGCAAATACACCGGATGTTTTAATCAAGCATACCGGTGTAATTTACATATAAGGCACCAATATCATATAAATAGTTCTCAATATCTACAGATACATGCTCAAATTCAAAATTATCTAGCGCCTTATCTATCATACCAGGACTTATAAAATACTTTCCTTCCGGAATCCAAAATTCAATACCAGCATTCTTTACTGGATAATACTGGAATCTGTTTGCTTCCTTTGCAATTCTCTTCCATTCAGCTATCTGTTTATTTATTGCTTTCAGTATATTAAGGTCTTTAATTTCCTTATATGCCTTCATATCCATAAACCATTCATCCATTGTCATCCAAACTACTTCCTGGGGCTCTCTGAGTGGCATTCTAATAATTGGTATTTGGATATTGAGGTTTTTATCCTCTGGTACAAGTCCCTTTAATAATCTGACCATAATAGCTCCTTTCAAATAGAAATGTCATGAAGAATTTTATATTTATTTAATTAAATACTACGCTCCGATTTTTTATATTTCTATAAACTTCTAGTTGATTTTTCTATTATTCATCAAGTGTTTACCGATAAATATATTATGCCTGCCACTTACCTGCATTATCCTGATTTATATACTTTATGTCACCTATTTTCTTTAATTGGTAGCCAATAATTATATTATGTTAACAATTCAATACATTAAAGTAGCCTGAGAACATTTTCCCAGGCTACAAATGATATTTGCTATTTATTTTTCATTCTATTTGCAATATCAATAATGATATCTGCAGTCTCGTCTATTCCCAGGATGCTGGAGTCAATAGAAAAGTCATAGCTTTCTGCCTGACCCCATTTGTATGATGAGTAGTAATTATAGTAGCTGGCTCTTGCCTTATCTTCCTTGATAATCTGCTCTCTTGCCTTCTTTTCGCTTAAGCTGAATCTTTCCATGACTGTTTCAATTCTCTTATCTAATGGAGCATAGATGAAGCAATCCATCACATTATCGAAATCCCGCAGAACATAGTTTGAACATCTTCCAATGAAGACGCAAGGCCCTTCTTTTGCGATTTTCTGAATGGTGTTGTAGATTGCCATGAAGGCTCTCTGGTTCAAATTCATACTATATCCCTGATTTTCATAGGAGTAAAGGTATGCATATGGATCCATAACAACAGAATACAGGAAACTGTTAGTTGGTTTTTCGTCCATATTATCCAAAAGATCTTCCCAAAGTCCTGATGCCTTTGCGGATTCCTTAATCAGTTGTTTGTCATAGCATTTAACTCCAAGTTTATCTGCTACCTTTTCTCCAATAAGTCTTCCGTTAGAGCCAAACTGACGTCCAATTGTGATAATTTGATTTGCCATAGTTGTATCCTCCAATTAGAAAGATCAGGCACACCTGCCTGTCAAATACCTAGCTTTATTATACTATTTTTCCCTTAAAAATGTTAGTTAAATTATATAAACTTTAGTAAATTGTTAAACAAATTTTCAATGGATGATGACTCTGAATGGGGGGGGCTATGCAATTGCTTATTTCTTGCCAATAAAAAAATTGCAAATAGGTTATGGACGAACCTGTCCGTTACCATAGATGATGTACTTTGTGGTTGTGAGCGCGTTTAAGCCCATTGGACCGCGTGCATGGAGCTTCTGTGTGGAAATACCAATCTCGGCTCCAAAACCGAATTCAAAGCCATCTGTGAAGCGTGTAGAGGCATTGGCATATACTGCAGCGGAATCAATCTCGTTCAGGAACTGCTGAACGGCAGTATAGTTTTCGGAAATGATGGATTCGGAATGGCCTGTAGAGAACTTATTGATATGGGCAATTGCCTGATCAATGGAATCTACAACCTTAACAGAAATTATCTTAGCCAGATATTCTGTGCCATAATCTTCCTCTGTAGCAGGTACGATATTTGCGCATATTTCCTGCACAAGTGCGTCGCCGCGTACTTCACAGCCTTCTGCCTGAAGAGCCGGAATAATGGCCTTTAATGCTTCCTCAGCCACATCCTTATGAATAACAAGAGATTCTGCAGCGTTACAAACGCCAAGACGCTGCAATTTTGCGTTTAAAATAATTGGAACAGCCTTTGTCAGGTCTGCATCCTTATCTACATAGATATGGCAGTTACCAGTTCCTGTACGAATAACTGGAACAGATGCATTCTGCGAAACGTTACGAATAAGTCCTGCGCCGCCACGTGGAATAATAACATCCAGGTAATCGTCCATACGAATCAGTTCATTTACGTACTTACGATCTGTATCTTCCAAAATGGAAATGATATTTTCCTCAATGCCACACTGGCGAAGTGTTTCTTTAATAACCTTAACAAGTGCAAGGTTAGAATGAATACAGTCGCTTCCTCCTCGGAGAATAACTGCATTACCAGACTTGAATGTCAGAGCAAAGGAATCTACGGTTACATTTGGACGGGATTCATAAATGATACCAATGACACCCAGAGGAACTCTCTGCTGGCCAATTTTAAGTCCATTGGGACGTGTCCACATGGAAAGCACCTCTCCAATAGGATCAGGAAGAGATGCAACCTGAGTAACGCCTTCTGCCATACCCTCCATACGAGCTTCTGTCAGTGTGAGACGATCCAAAAGAGCCTGAGACATTCCATTTGCCACTGCTTCTTCCACATCAACTTTATTTGCTACAATAATATCAGAACTTGCTGCCACCAGATTCTTTGCCAGGGCAAGTAAGGCCTCATTCTTTTCATTTGTGCCAAGTTTCGCTGCAAGTCTGGATGCACTTTTTGCATCTGTACATAACTGTAATAAATCCATGATGCTCTCCCTTCATCATTTAATACTTTTCCATTTTATAAATTCATGAATCAATATTCTTATCATTTAATGAATTGACATGTTCTTTCATCAATACATCTCTTTTTCCGTAATGACATACTTGCAGGGAATATCATATTGCCCTACGGGAACTTCTTCCATAATCTGCAGATCAAAAGCTGCAGCTACTGATGTAAGTCCTGTATGTTTTGCCATAAAGCGGTCATAATATCCACCACCGTAACCAAGACGGTTTTTCCCTTTATCAAAGGCCACTCCTGGCTCTACAAGAAAAGTGCTTTCTTCCCTGGTAGAAAGGTTAACTTCTTCCTGGGTAACGGGTTCCATTATCTGAAATTTACCAGCCGCCACATCCTGAGGGCCGGTGTAACGAAGAAATAGTAACTTACTTTCTGGCATACACTTTGGTAGATATACCTTCTTTTCTGAAGCGAGTGCATGTTCAATTAATTTGGATAAATCTACCTCTTTACGCATGGCATAATATGCAAGAAGCTGATTTGATTCCTGGTATGCCTTTAAAGATATGATTTTCTCGCAAATCTCATTTGACCAGAGTTTATATAAGTCATCCGGGATTTCTTTTCTTTTGGCAATGATTTCTCGCCTCAAGCTTTTCTTTAATTCATCCGAATTCATTTTTCTATTCCTGATTAAGATATTCTTTATTCACAATATAGCCTAATAAGTCGAACTTACGGTTCTTTTGCTCAACAAATAGGGTTCCTACATCCTCTCCTTCAATGAGAGTCTGCACAAGAGTAAGGTCTGTGGATTCCAGGATAGCTACATGGGCGCCAGCATGGGTGGCAATTTCTGCAGCTGCAATCTTGGTATACATACCGCCAGTTCCTGTACGAGTCACAGTACCCTTGGCCATGGACTTAAGAGAATCATCTACATTTTCTACAAGGGAAATTCTCTTAGCATTTGGATTTTTTCTAGGATCATCGGTATAGAAACCGTCAATATCAGTAAGAAGTACAAGAAGATCTGCGCCAACCAGAGTACAAACAATGGCAGAAAGGGTGTCGTTATCACCAAATTCAATTTCTTCTGTAGCCACTGTATCGTTTTCATTGATAACTGGAATGATATCCAGATCCAAGAGCTGCTTCAGTGTATTCTGAGCATTTTTACGTCTTTCATCATTGGTGATTACATCAAAGGTAAGAAGTACCTGAGCTGCTTTGTGGTTATATTCCTGGAAGATTTTCTGATATAACATCATAAGTTCTCCCTGACCAATGGCAGCACAAGCCTGTTTCATCGGTAAAATCTCAGGTCTGCGACTAAGTCCTAAAATATCACATCCTACGGCAATTGCGCCGGAAGATACTAAGATTACGTCCTTTCCCTGATTTTTGAAATCACTTAAAATTCGAATCAGTCTTTCGACTTTAACAAGATCAAGTTTTCCTGTTTCTGGATGTACCAGAGAGGAAGAACCTACCTTTACCACAATTCTTTTACAGTTTTTTAATTCACTTCTAATTTCACTCATAATGATTTTACCGGTTCCCTTTTCATATTTACAACCCATTGACAAATAATATACTATGTCACTTCACATTAATAAAGTGTTTTATTGAATTTCTAATAAATATTTCGCAACAGCTTCGGCTGTTCGGATTCCATCTGCTGCAGATGAAGTGATTCCTCCTGCGTAGCCTGCTCCCTCTCCCACTGGGAAAACTCCAGGGAATCGGGTTGCTTCTCTGCTTTCCGGATTACGATTGATACGTACTGGTGAAGAAGTTCTGGATTCCACACCAGCAAGAATGGTATCTGCCTGATCAAAGCCCTTAATTTTACGCGCAAAATCTGGCATAGCTTCCAGAATTGCTTCATAGGCAAATTCTGGTAAGGCGTGACTTAGTTCGCCCAAAACATATTGTCCCTTTATGGCTGGTTCAAATGCGCCTAGACTTAGGCTTGCCTTTTTTTCTTTAAAATCTCCATAAGTCTGTACAGGAATTTTTCCATTACCCACTTTGTAAAATTCTTTTTCCAGCTTTTCCTGGAAACGAATGGCATCCATTGGATCTGCACTACCATAATCTTCTTCCGAAACACTGACCACAATGGCAGAATTCGCATTAATGGAATCACGTCCACTGTAGGACATTCCATTTACAACCATGGATTCTGGATCGCTGGATGCATTTACCACATAACCACCTGGACACATACAGAATGAGAATACATTTCTTCCATTGCTGGAATGATATACAAGCTTGTAGTCTGCCACTGGCAGCGAATCCGGGGCATTATCACCGTACATGGCACGGTTAATCATCTCCTGTGGATGCTGGACACGAAGTCCTATGGCAAATGGTTTTGGCTCCATTTGATAACCATTCTGATAAAGCATGTGGAATGTGTCTCTTGCACTGTGGCCTATGGCAAGAATCAGTGCATCTGTTTCAATATGCTTTTCACCCTCAGGACTTTCAATTTGACAAATATATCGATTAGCCTGGTCTTTATCTTTCTCGATATTAAGTAACTTATGGGCAAAATGAACTTCCCCGCCCAGTGACTCAATTTCCAGGCGGATGTTTCGCATGATTTCAACTAATTTATCAGTACCAATATGAGGTTTCGCATCATAGGTAATTTCCACAGGCGCACCCATTTCATGGAAAGTATTCATAACAGCATGAAGCACGCCATCCTTATCCTTATTCCCTGTAAAAAGTTTGCCATCAGAAAAAGTACCGGCACCGCCTTCCCCAAAGGATACATTGGATTCCAGATTCAGTTTGCCCTTGTCCCAGAACTCCTCCACATCCTTAGTTCTAGCTTCCACATCCAGTCCTCTTTCAATAACAATTGGATGAAAACCTGCTCTTGCTAAAAAGAATGCAGCAAAATATCCGGCAGGGCCTGCACCTACAATGAGAGGGCGCTTGGGAGAATCTGTGCCAAATTCATTTGCAGGGAGTTTTTCCTGTAGAATGGCCGGAGTTACAGGAAAGACAAATTCTTTCTGCTTATAAAGAGTGACATTCTTCTTGCGGAGTTTTTTTACTAGTTTTTCTTCCGCAGATTTTGATGCAAGGCTCACGCCTACACTGTAAAGGTAATGAATCTGTTCATGGCGTCTTGCGTCGATGGAACGCTTGAGAATCTTATAATCAGAGACTTTCTCCCTCAATTCTTTTTCGATTAAGTTTTTTAATGACTCCTCTGGGACGCCTGGCGCCAACTGAAGTTGTGAAATTTGAATCATAATTCCTCTTTCGCCATCTCACTTCCTGCAAGATAGCCCGATAATATTGCATAGGACAAATTGTAGCCGCCGCACTTTCCGATGACTTCTGTAACTTCACCAGCCGCGTACAGGCCCTTATGTCCTTCTATTTCCATGGTCTCCTGACAAATGGTCTTGGCATGGATTCCTCCACAAGAAGCCTGAGACCTACTATATTCAAAACGACTTTTTACTGTAAATTTATAATGCTTAATGGCATGAAGCAGAGTTCTTAAGTCAGATTCCTGGCAGCTTGAAATTGTCTTATTTGACAAATCCACATTGACGGTTTTAATGAGCCAGGCAGCCAGCTTATCATTCATAAAACCGTTAATGAAAGCAAGGAGTCTTCTATTAGGCAGATTATCCTTTAAATTCTGCAAACGTTCCAGTAATTCTTCTTCCGTATAGTCTGGTATAAAATCTATTTCAATCACATCCCCGGGGCTTGCCAGTGGGGAAAGGTTGAATATACAAATTCCTGACAGTCCATAATCAGTGAGCTGTAACTGGCCTTCTTCCTCATAGCCTTTCAGACTTGCTTTCACCCGGGCACGAACACCCGTAATTTCAGAAAAGTCACCCTGACATGCCAGTGGGCAAAGGGCTGGTGTGAACTTTTCATAGGAAAGATTTAAGTCCTCAAAAATATTGTATAGATCTTCTTCCTTTGCGGAGCCAAGACCTTTTCCGGAAGGACTACCCATGGCAAGTAATAGATTCTTAACTTCTGCTTCATCCCCATTATGGCTTTGAATCAGAAAATTTTCACCTTGTTTTTTTACATCCTTAACACCTGATTTTCCAAGGAGGGTTACCCCCTTAGAATCCACAGCGTCCTTCATGGCCCATACCACTGAGGAAGCCTCTTCACTCGCTGGATAAAGTCCATTTCCAAAAAATTTACTTGGCAGACCTAAATAATCAAAAAATGCTTTAATTTCAATGTAAGGAAGTTCTTCCTGATTTGTGAAAGCAAGCTTGGAAGCAGTCATTTCTTCAATATATGGAATAACATTTTCAAATACCTTTTGAGGAAGTTCATTCCCATAATAACAAGAAGGACAGGAAACGGCATTTGCAAGGTTGCATCTGCCATTTCCTGTCGCATATATTTTGCTGCCAGGCTTCTTATTTTGGTCAAGAATCACTACGCTTTTGCCACGGAAAGAAGCTGCAATTGCTGCAGAAAGACCTGCAGCACCGCCGCCAATTATTCCAATGTCAAATGTTTTTCTTTCACTCATATTGTTCAAACCTGAATTAAATTTTAAGTTAAGGAAAAATATTGAATGGAATGTTATTTATTCAACAACACATCCAGCTTCATTATCACTCTGCATTACAGATACCCATGTCTTACCAGGGTTCATGTGAAGTTCCTTACCATCTTCTGTGTAGTAATGAGTTACACCAGTGATAGCATCACCCTTTTCCCATGTGATAGGAATGATCTTACCGTTTGTAGCGTAATAACCCTTACCTGTACCGTTTAATACTACATCAATCAGAAGGCTTTCATTTGGAATTGAATTGTGATCACAGAACTGAACGATTACGTTCTTGAATGAAAGCTGAACATTGTTTGTATCATCAATCTGTGGTCCGCCGTACTGATATCTCAAATATGTCTTTGTGCTAGCGTCATATTCGAAGTATGGCTTTCTGCCGGAATTGTACTCTGTAGTAATCTTATTTGCTGTTGTACCATTTTCAAGATCAGTGTCTTCTACATTGAACTTGAACATAGGATCAAAGTCATCTTTCAGTGTTGTATCGAAACCATCTTTTTCAATGGCAGCATCAATATTTGCACCTGATGTATAAGCATTGTGTGGAGCAACACGGTTGCTATCACGGAAACCATATGCGCCATCCTTACCATTCAGATCAAGCTGATCAAGATCAGAAATTGTATCGAAATCATACTGTGCAAGATATGACTGGCCCCAGTGTTCAAAAATAGCATCAAACTCTAATGCTTTACGGTCATAATAATGACGTGCTGAACGAAGAGGACCGATTTTATCAAGGTCCTTATAGCTTTCATGTGAATATACACACTGTAGACGTGTGATACCACCTTCTTCCAGAATTTCATAAATGATATCTGCAGAACTTACGCCTGACTGAGGCATAGCTTCGCTAATATTATTTACCATGAAAGTAACTGGACGTCTTTCGTTTTCACTTGGATCAACCCATTCACCTGTAAGGTATGACTGTACCTTACCATCCTTTGTTAACTGGATTGCATCTGTGTCTGTGCTGATTATTGATGAATCATTTACATTTACAGCATAATCAACACCTTCGGTTTTGCTTGCGTCTTTCTTTTTACCGCAGCCTGTAAAAGATCCCATTAGCATCAAAGCAGCAGTCACACAAACTAGTAATTTCTTCTTACGCATCTCTTGTAAATCCTTCTTTCTGCAGAATCTCTTCCTGCAATTTTTCCATTTCAAGTCTCTCTTCATCTGTCATATGATCATAACCAAATAAATGTAAACAACTATGAGCAGTTAAGAAAGCAATTTCTCTTCTTTCACTATGGTTATATTCCTTAGCCTGTGCACTAACGTGCTCAAGAGAAATCACAATATCTCCCATAAGAAGTTCACCACTTTCAGGATCAAAGTAATCCTGAGGATTTGCTTCTACCAAAGATAAATCATTTGGTTGATCAAAGTCCATCATTGGAAATGACAATACGTCAGTCGCCCGGTCAATGTTTCGATTCTCTAAATTGATTTCATGAATTTGCTCATCGTTTACAAGTGTAACAGCTACCTGACACTCATATGGGCATTCTAAGAAATCAACAGAAGCATTCACTATGCGACTAATGATTTGATTAAATTCTTCTGGATAATTTAAACCAGACTCATTTTCGATTGAAATGTTCATCATTAAAAACCTTTGCAATTATACAATAAGCATATATTTATATCAAATTTATTTACTTTCCTTTTTGGAACGTGGAATTTTAGTTCTTACGTTCTTTGTGGAATCGGATGTCTTACTACTTCTTCTGGCCTTTTCCATTACTTTTTTATCGTACTTCTCGTAAGCCTCAACAATTTGCTGAACAAGAGGATGTCTCACAACGTCCTTGCTTGTAAGTTCACAAACGGCAATGCCCTCAATGTTACGAATTACTCTTAAGGCCACATCAAGGCCTGACTGGGTACCATCTGCAAGGTCTTTCTGAGACTGGTCACCTGTAATGATTGCCTTGGAGCCAAATCCAATACGTGTCAGGAACATCTTCATCTGAGAGCCTGTGGTATTCTGTGCTTCATCCAAAACAATAAAAGCATTATCCAGAGTACGTCCTCTCATATAAGCAAGAGGAGCTACTTCAATTAAGCCTTTTTCCATATTTTTCTGGAAAGTTTCCGCCCCCATAATTTCATAAAGAGCATCATAAAGAGGCCTTAAGTATGGATCAATTTTACTTTGTAAATCACCAGGTAAGAAACCAAGCTTTTCACCAGCTTCAATAGCTGGTCTTGTAAGAATAATTCTTTCCACTTCCCCTCTTTTAAAGGCAGTAATAGCTTTTGCCATGGCAAGGTAAGTTTTACCAGTACCTGCAGGGCCAGTTCCAAAGATAATCATGTTATTATCAATGGCTTCCACATATTTTTTCTGACCGAATGTCTTTGGCTTAATGGGCTTACCAGCCAATGTATGACAAATAACTCCATCCGGTGCGCTTAAATCACTGGACTTAAGAGGTGATTCATCCATAACAAGCGAAATGGAATAATCCACGGTCTGATCAGAAATTGGATTACCGTTTCTACAAACTGCCAGTAAATCCTGAATAACAGTTTCAGCTTTTTCTACTCTGCTTGTTTCTCCAGAAATGGTGAGCTTATCACCACGGTAAATATAAGATACAGAAAATGCTCTTTCAATCTTCTGCATATTCTTATCATATTGACCAAACAGTTCCTGAATATATTGATTTTCAACTAAGATGTTCTTTTGAATTTCAGCCATAAACCCTTCCCACAATGAAATAAGTTTCCATAGTTAGTAATGAAAGCAAGTTTTAAAGTAAGTTTAAATTTAAATTATCCAAGTAGGTTTAAATTATCCAAGTAAGTTTTAAAAGTAAGTTTAAATTATCAAGGTAAGTTTCAAAGTAATTTATAGTTACGTCAAAATATAAGAGACGCCATGGAAATAAAACCATGGCGTCACATTAATTACTTATTTAAACTTGCGCTTACGTGCAGCTTCTGACTTCTTCTTACGACGAACAGAAGGCTTTTCGTAATGTTCTCTCTTACGAATTTCCTGCTGGATACCAGCCTTTACACAACTTCTCTTAAAACGACGAAGTGCGCTATCAAGTGTTTCGTTTTCTTTTACAACTACTGTAGACATTCTTTTTCCCTCCCTCCAGTTGTGGACTTTCGTGCTACCAACTGTATGGGTCTTTTCCATATTTTCTAAAGCACTTTGAAAATTATAGCGATATTGCATGTCTATGTCAAGAATTTTAAACGTTTACATACAATTTCTATATTTTGTCAATAGTTTTGCGACAAGTTTTTGAAAAAAATATTATGCCGTGATTTTTTCCAACTCTTCTTTAAATAATTCTTCTGATGTTCTAAAGCCAAAAATACCCCGTGGGTATGTGTTTATCCAATTTTCTATAAATTCAATGTCCCTATCT
>Ga0129311_1002258_pt1 | contig 11985 bp, 13 predicted proteins | sample Go1ome_FD_94435 | JGI IMG/M metagenome (GOLD analysis project Ga0129311, IMG submission 94435) | Western lowland gorrila individual fecal microbial communities from Wisconsin, USA - Go1022B metagenome | ecosystem: Host-associated > Mammals > Digestive system > Large intestine > Fecal | place... | reverse complement strand
GACCAGAGCCGTTGAGCGGACAAGCAGTTTGTTTGTCCGCTATATTTCTATGCGAAGCATAGAAATACGGCCATGTGCTGTCTCCGACAGCACGGCCATGAAATCTAAGCGCATCGCCGCGGAGCGGCGATATGCGCAAACCATCATGCCGAGGCATGATGGTTATGCCAAAAGGAGGACGCCATGTATATCAACACGTTCAAATACACCCCCAAGGATGTGAGCTGCCAGCTCTGCACCGAATATGTGAAAAAGCTGGGCTGCACCTCGTCGTCACAAAGTCCGCTTGTCTCCGTTTCCGCCGATGGCGAAAACTGCGACCGCTCCCTTGCTCCTCCTCTCCCCGCAAAGTCTGCGACTTTGCGGTGGCCCCGAACCTGCTGCCCGTGGCTGGCCGAGCGCATCGAGGCCGGTGTGGTCGGCTACCGCGAGGCCGTCCTGGAAACATTCCCCCCGCGACCGATGCCTGTCCTCGCGCCTGAACCTGCTTATCAAGCACTATCCCGGAAGCCTTTGGAGCAACGAGCAGCACGAGCGCAGGATGCAGTATCAGCGCACGGTGCAGGGCTATCGCCGCCGCAGAGATACCAACGCCTACCGGCGTATTCCCTTGCGGAAGCGAAGAAACGGGTCTTTGCCGGAGCGGAGGTCATCTACCTGGGCTGGATCATGGCGGGCTCGGTCAAGGGCTATGCCGAGGCCGCAAAACGCTACCGGGTACGCGCCGTCTGCGCTGTCGGCATGGGACAAACTGGAACGCAAACGGACAGCGTCCGGAAAAAGTCGGCTGTTCCGGCCAACATTCCGCTGTTCACCCTGCAAGGGAACTTTGATGTGAAAAAGCTGCACGGCATCTACCGCCCCATGGTGGAAATTATGGTCAAAACGGTGGGCAAAGCTCTTGCCGAAAAGAGCGACCGTACACCGGAGGAGGACGATATGCTGGATATGACGCGGTGCGGCGGCGAGCGTGTCAAGGCGGAAAATCTCAGCGCCGTTCTCGATTGGTACAGTGTGCAGCAATAGCAGCCCTCTTTTCTACGTTCGTAATTCAGTATAAAGATGAAATGTAAATTGCGCGGCCTGAGCTGCGTAAAATGAAAGTAAAATCAGCGCAGATAAAAAATCCAGCGCACCTCTGCGGCGGTACGCTGGATTTTTTCCGATTTGTGCTATTCTGAAAAATATGATAGAGGCCGCCTGCTTTCATGCAGGCGGCCTCTTTGCATTTTTCTGCCGCTTTGGCTCGTTTTTCTGTTAACCGGCGATCTGCGTCAGGCGGGCGGTCAGCTCCGCGAGGGCGCTGACCTCGTGGGCGACCTGCTCGTCCAGCATGCCGGTCTGCGTTTCGATCGCCTGATCCAGGCGCGCGAGCTCCGCCGTGTAATCCGCGGCGCTGTCGCCGTACTTCTCCTGAAGCGAGCGGATCACGTCGAAGAGGTCCTCATGCCCCTGCACGCGGCCCGCGCCCCACATCAGCCGGTCCGCGCTCTGGTTCAGAACATAGTCCGTAAAGTGGCCGAAGGTCTCGCGGCTCCAGTCGTAGGCGTACCAGTTGTTGTCCACGCTGTAGAGGTAATCGTCCAGCGCGGCGGCGCTGTCGCCCTGCTTGAGCGCCTCTGCCGCACCCTGAAGCGCCAGGAGGTTATTCTGGCTGTGCTCGTGCGGGAAGATCGAGGAATCCTCCCACGTCAGGCGCACAAAGGCGTCCTCGGCGAACTTGAAGGCGGCAAGGACGTCCGCATTCATCTCCTTCGTCCCGGCGAGCAGCTCGTCCGCCTTGGCCGTGTCGCCCGCGTCCAGCGCTTCCTGATACGCCTTGTTTGCTTCGGAGACCTTATCCCACGCAGCAGCCGCCGCGGCGTTCGCTTCATCCAGCGCGGCGTTCAGGCGATCCGCCTGCTCCGCCGTCATGACCGTGTCGTCCATGGATTCGCGCAGGGCGTCCAGACGGGTGGAGAAATCGAGCGGAGAGACCGCGCAGTGGTCGTAGGCCAGCATCAGCATGCCGTACATGTTGTGGTGGAACAGGAAGGCCTCGCGGCTGTAGGTATCCTGATTGTCAAACTGGCTGTGGTAGTGGGTCTTGGCAAAGCCGCCGCGCAGCGCCGTCACGCTGGACGGCACGCCGGCGATGGACAGGGAAAAGTCGTCCGACCACGTCTGCGTCGGCACGATGGTCTCGATGCCGTCAGGGAACACGCCGTCAACCTGCGGCACGCCGGCCTTGAACGCATCCACAAAGGTCTTGAGCTCATAGGAGGTGCGGATCTGATCCGCAGTCCCCTCGTCCATCGCGGGCAGCTCAAAGTTGATGTCCGCGATCACCTTGCCCACCCATTCGGGATGGACGCGGAAGATCTGGTTGTAGGCGCCGGTGGACCAGTCGTAGCGCGTGTCGCTCACGCCCCACTCCTCCGCCGCCATGGCGCAGAACACCAGCGTCTTTTCGGGCTGGTAGCCGCTGTCAATCAGGCCCTTCGCAATGCCCATCATCAGCGCGATGGCGGCGTTGTCATCCTGAAAGCCCGCGAAGTAGGAGTCGTAGTGCGCGCTCATGAGCACCATATGCTCCGTGTCCCGTCCGGGGATCGTGCCGACGATGTTGTAGGACGTGCCGTCCATGCCCACGCGGCTGTCCGCGTCCAGCGTGACGGCGGCCTCTCCGTTTTCATCCATCGCGGCCTTGAGCAGCTCCGCGTCCGTGCGGCTCATGGAAAAGGCCGGAGCGTCGGCGGGGCCGCAGACGTCCTGCGCGTTCAGCGCATCGTCGCTCACCTCGCCATAGCCGCCGTTCTGCACGGCGATCACCGCCGCCGCGCCCGCGAGATGCGCCTCATAGGCGGGATAGTTGATCCACCAGTCGGCCCGCTGGTTGACATCCACCAGCACGAGCTTGCCGCTCACATCCAGCCCGGCAAGGTCCGCTTCGGTGCCGCGGCCGCCGTCGATCACGGTGAAGCTCTGCGCGCCGTGGGTGACAAAATCCGTCTGATAGCCGCCAAGCTCCGCCGTGTACGCCGCGCCGGAGGCATCCGTAAAGCTGAGCTGCGCCCCGGTAAAGGTCCAGGTGTCCAGCGTGAACTCGTCTTTCGTGACGTTCTGCAGGCCGATGCGCTCCATCTCCGCTTTGAGCATATCGCCGGTGGCAAGCTCGGCGTCGGAACCGGCCGTGCGGTAGCCGAGCTTTTCGTTGCTGCGTTCCTCCTCCAGCTTCAGCGCCAGATCATAGGAATAGTCCACATCCACCTTGTCAAGGTAGGCCTGCACGGCGCTGGCCGTGCCCTCGCTGCTCTCCCCGTCGGACTTGCCCGCGCAGGCGGTCGCGGATACCAGCAGGAATACCGCCAGCAGCATACTTACGATTCTTTTTTTCATTTTCTTTCTCTCCTTTGCAGTCATAGACCGGCGGAAGAACGCAAAAAAGCCACAGACGCGTCTGCGCCCGTGGCTTGAAAACCTTCCAATTCGAGAGAAGCATCCTTTTCCGCATATGCCGGGAATACCGTGCGTGCAGTCCATTTTATCACTCTTATCGATTCGTTTACAAGTTGTGTGCGCTGAAACGTAATAAGCAACTTAAAAACTTGAGCTCTTCCGCTCAATCAATAAGGCAACAAAGTTGCCAACCCGCACCCGCGGTGCGGTCCCCGGCTCTTCGACGGGTTTTCGGCATTTGACCCGGCCGTCCGTGTAGCCTCGATTCCCTCGAAGAAGGGATGGTCAAGACGTGCATGTGCACAGCGTTCCAAAAAGAACGGGTTGAATTTACCATACATGAAAGCGCTTGTCAACATTTTTTTGCTTTGCCGGGCGAAAAAATACGCGCGCATTTTCCTTGCGCATCCTCTCTCCGGCTGGTACAATGGAGAAAACCATTCAGGGAGGGACGCACCATGATCCGTGAGATCTGCAGGGACGAAGCTTTCCTTGCACAGAAGGCCGCGCCCGCAACGGCGGACGATCTTCCCGCGGCGCGGGACCTGCTCGACACACTGAGCGCCCATAAGGACGGCTGCGTGGGCATGGCCGCGAATATGATCGGCGTTCGCAGGCGCATCATCGCCTTTGATAACGAGGGCGAGTATATGCTCATGCTCAACCCCGTCATCGTCAAGCGGTCCGGCGCGTATGAGGCTGAGGAAGGCTGCCTGTCCCTCACCGGCACAAGAAAAACGAAGCGCTATCGGACCATCAAGGTCCAGTGGCAGAACGAGCGCTTTCAGACGCGGCTTAAAACCTTCACCGGCTGGACCGCGGAGATCATCCAGCACGAGATCGACCACTGCGAAGGAGTTTTGATATGATCCTCTATTTTTCCGGCACGGGCAACAGCAAATACGCGGCGCAGCGCATTGCGGACGCGCTGGGCGAGCCGCTGCTGAATATGAACGAGCGCATCAAGGCGAACGACACCTCCCCCGTCCAAACCGGCGAACGCCTTACCATCGTCACGCCCACCTACGCCTGGCGCATCCCGCGCATCGTGCGGGACTGGCTTTTGACGACGGAGCTGCGGGGCGCGGAGCGGGCGTGGTTCGTCATGACCTGCGGCAGCGAAATCGGCGGCGCAGGCAAATACAGCGCCGCCGTCTGTCAAGCAAAAGGCCTTGCCTATATGGGCACCGCGCAGATCGTCATGCCCGAGAATTATATCGCCATGTTCAACGCCCCGCAGGCGGAGGAAGCACGAAGGATCGTCGAAAAGGCCGAGCCGGACATTGACCGCGCCATTGCCGCGATCCGGGCGGGCCAGCCCCTCGCGCCGACGCGGAAAACCCTCTACGACTGCTTTATGAGCAGGCTGGTAAATCCGGTATTCTATCCGCTGTTTGTCAAGTCAGATCCCTTCACAGTCAGCAGCGCCTGCACCGGCTGCGGCCAGTGCGCAAAGCGCTGCCCGCTGAACAGCATCACGCTCACAGACGGCCGCCCCGTCTGGGGAAAAGACTGCACGCACTGCATGGCCTGCATCTGCTGCTGCCCCGCGGATGCCATCGAATACGGCAAAAAGAGCCTCGGCAAGCCGCGCTATCACTTTGAAGCGCTGGGAATTTCACAGGGCCGTCCCTGAACCTGCGCTCCCCGTTTCCCTCAAGCAAAAAGCACGCTTCCCGCTTTGCGGGAAGCGTGCTTTTTTACGCTCTGTTCAGTTCATCGAGCACTTGCCCGATGTCGCCGTCGATCAGGATCGAGCGCTCCTCCAGCCCCTTCATCGTGACGGCCTGTCCCTGATTGATGCAGGCATAGATCGCCTTGGAATTCTGCACCGTCATGCGCAGGAAGGGATACTTGATAATGCCGGGAGTGTTGTATCCCACGCCAAGCTCGAGGAAAAGGAGCTTCTGCCCTGCCCGGGTGCGGAGAAAATTCTCGTACCGCTCCGCCGCCATGTGCCAGCCCTCGTCCTCCACAAATTTATTGTCGCAGCGGAGGTTCATCGTCATGGGCCGTCCGCAGTGCGGGCAGCGCGGGATAAGCTCCGCCGGCACGGTCATTTCCGGTGCTTCGGGTGGGGTAAGTGCTTCGTCCGAAGCGATCGTATAGCTCTGCGCCGTGACCATGCCTTTGACGCACTCCTCGTTGTCGAACGTCTCCTGACAGCACGGCTCGCTGCACTGGAACAGGCCGTAGTCCCCCTGCGTGTAGAACAGGCGCTTTTTGTCAAAGCCCGCTCTCTGGAAGCAGTGGTCCACGTTCGTCGTCAGGACAAAGCAGTCTTTGCCTTTTACGAGCGAAAACAGATCTTCATAGACGGGCTTCGGCGCGTTCATATAACGATTGATGTAAATATAACGGCTCCAATATGCCCAGTGCTCTTCAAGCGCTGCATACGGGTAAAACCCGCCCGCGTACATATCGTGAAAGCCGTACTTTTTCTCAAAGTCCGAAAAATACCGCCGGAACCGCTCGCCCGCGTAGGCAAAGCCCGCCGCGGCGGACAGCCCCGCGCCCGCGCCGACGACCACGGCATCCGCGTCATCGATCGCCTTCCGCAGCTGCATGATCTGCGCCGAGCAGCCGCTCGTAGATCGTTTTGTCCGCATCCTTGAAAACATTGAAAATCACCTTCATCCCACTGCCTGTTTCCGCCTTGTACCGCCGCACCGTCTCCACGGCGATCTCCGCCGCGCGCTCGTTCGGAAAATGAAATACGCCCGTGGAGATGCAGCAGAACGCGATGCTCTCCACGCCGTTTTGCGCCGCAAGCGTCAGGCACGCGCGGTAGCAGGAGGCAAGCAGGCGCTCGTCCTCCCGCGTCACGCGGCCCGAGACGATCGGCCCGACGGTATGGAGCACGTAGTCGCACGGCAGGTTGTAGGCCTTTGTGAGCTTCGCCCCGCCGGTCGGCTCCTCGTGTCCCTGCTCCGCCATCAGCGCGGCGCAGTCCTGCCGGAGCTGGATGCCCGCGTAGGTGTGGATGCAGTTGTCGATGCAGGCGTGGCACGGGATGTAGCAGCCCGTCATGCCGCTGTTCGCGGCGTTCACGATAGCCCCGCATTTAAGCCTTGTGATGTCCCCCTGCCAGAGATAGAGGTCGCCGCTGACCGGTTTCAGATCATCAAGGCCGGTGATCCCCTCGTCCGCCAGCTCCTGCCACAGATACGCGTCCTGCACGCTGAGAAACGCTTCGTCCGCCGCGCCGGGCGCGCGGACGTTCATCAGCGAGCGCAGGAGCCGCCGCTGGTTCTGCGCGTCCTCCGGAACGCGCAGGTCCCGGTATTCCGCCCGTTCCTTCATCAGCGACCGGATCAGATACAGCCGCCGCTCTGCCTGCGTCATATTGCACTCCTTTCCGGGCCTTACTTCCCGGGGAAGAAAAAGCCCACCGTCATATCAAGATAGTTCATTCCGCTGTAGTTCGGATAGCGCTCCTGCACCTTCGACCGCATTTCGTCCGCGCTCCCGCACTCCAGCGCGATCTCCTTGAGCGCCGTCAGGTAATCCACCTTGGTCTGCGCGTCCTTGAGGTCCTCGGGCGTGTAGTGCGCGGTCAGCACCAGATCAAAGCCCCTGCGGATGCAGTAATTGAGCTGGGAGATGATGCCGTCGGCATGCGGGCAGCCCGCCACGATAGAGTGGCAGTCGTGGCCCATCATGTGCGTGTAAACGCAGTTGATCTCCGGGATCTCGAGGTCGAACGCCTCGGCGTTGGGCTTCACGGCAAAGCGGATGCCCGCGATCTCGATCTCGCCCTCCTCCATGATGTGATCCGCTTCGCAGACGCCGGAATCAAAGCTCCCGCCGAACGCATTTTTAAAGTTTGCGATCAGTCCCGCGCCGCCGCCCGACGTGTTGTAAGCAACGGACGAGGCCGTACCGTAGGCTGGGACCTCCGGCAGGAACGACGCCCCCGCCGCGTGATAGGCAACGAACTTGCCCTCCACCGTGACGCCCTCGCCTGCGAGGAAATCCGTCAGCGCGCGGATGTTGTCAAAAAAGCAGGGCAGCTCGATCACGACGCCCCGGCCGTTTTTCGCCAGCACGAACACCTCATCGTCGATGGGGTCGCAGGTCTGATAGGCGTAAAGGGTAATGCCGTTTTCAGTATAAATGTCCACACGGCCCTTGTCCAGCGTTACGGTGCGGTCAGCAGTCTTGTTCATGATAAATACCTCCAAAATAATTTTTCACTCGAAAGGTTGTATTTTTCTTTCGTTGGCCTTATCATAGCTCCGTAGCGCTGATTCGTAAAGTAAGCACAATATTGTGCTGTAGTTACCAAAAGGATACTATTGGAGGTATCATGCCAAATGATCGATAAAATGCTCATTCGCGGGGCGAAGGTCCACAACCTCAAGAATATCGGCATGGACATTCCGCTCGGCACGATCGCCGCCAGCAGCACGCCGGAGGACATCCGCGCAAATACCGGCAGCATCACCGGACGATATCTTTAAACGAAGGGAAAAAAGAACTATGGAATTACCCGCCTGCCCTGTGGAAACCACGCTGATGCTCATCGGCGACAAATGGAAGGTCCTGATCCTGCGCGAGCTGATGGGCGGCACGAAGCGCTTCGGCGCGCTCAAAAAATCCATCGGAACCGTCTCACAGAAGGTGTTGACCGCGCAGCTGCGCGACATGGAGGACAAGGGCCTGCTCACGCGCAAGGTCTATGCCGAGGTCCCGCCGCGCGTGGAGTACACGCTGACGGACACCGGTTACAGCTTAAAGCCCATTCTCGACGCCATGGTCGCCTGGGGCACAGATTATCAGGAGAAAAACAGATAATCCACATTGTCCGTATTATCGGACAGTCCTTACGGTATGCTATCCTCACAACCTGAAAGAATAAGGGAGGATACCGCAATGGAGCGTTATGATTTTCGATATGTCCGCGGTCACGTGGAGGTCTTTGACGGCAGCGGGAGCTTTTGCTTCTCCGCCGACAACATGTCCGAGGCCATGGCCGAGCTGCGCGAGGAGCTGCTCAGCGCGTAAAGCCGCCGCGGCACCGCTCAAAAAGGAGGTGCGCTATGCCCCGCAGCGCAAACCAGAAGCGCAAGGTGCTTTACGTGATGCAGTTCCTGCTGCGCAATTCCGACGAGCAGCACCCCGTCACCGTCCAGCAGATCATTTCTGATCTTTGCTCGAAGGGCATCCCCGCCGAGCGCAAAAGCGTTTACGACGACATCGAGGATCTCCGCCGCTTCGGGCTGGACATCATTTCGGTCCGGCACGGCAATTTCCACGGCTATTACGTGGGCAGCCGCGAGTTCGAACTGCCCGAGCTCAAGCTGCTGGTGGACAGCGTCCAGTCCTCAAAGTTCATCACGCACAAAAAGACGCTCTCGCTCATCGCCAAGATCGAAGGCCTTGCCAGCGTGCATGAGGCGCAGCTGCTCAGCCGTCAGGTCTTTGTCAAAAACCGCATCAAGACGATGAACGAGTCAATCTACTACAACGTCGATGAGATCCACTCCGGCATTGCCCAAAACCGAAAGATCCGCTTCCGCTACTTTGACTACACCGTTGCCAAGGAACGGCATTACCGCCACGACGGCGGCTTTTACGAGGTCAGTCCCTTCGCCCTCACCTGGGACGACGAGAACTACTACCTTCTCGCCTACGACTCCGCTGCCGCCGTCATCAAGCATTTCCGTGTGGACAAGATGGTCGAGATCACCGTCACCGGCGTTCCGCGCGACGGCCAGCAGGCCTATGAGGCGCTCGACATGGCCGTTTACGCCCGGAAGGTCTTTGGCATGTTCAGCGGCACGGAGGCGCATGTGCGCATGCGCTTTTCCAACCAGCTCGTCGGCGCGGTGCTCGACCGGCTGGGCCGGGACGTGATTCTGATTCCCGACGGCGGCGAGCACTTTCTCGTCAGCGCCGACGTCATCGTCAGCCCGCAGTTTTTCGCTTGGCTCTGCGGCTTCGGCACGCTTGCGCAGCTTCTCGGACCGGAGGATGTCGTGCGGCAGATGCGCGCGCATGTCCGCTCGATCGCGGCGCTGTATGACTGAGCAATAAAATTACGGTAAACCAAAAAGCGCTTTCCAGTCCCCTGCATCGGGGATGGAAAGCGCTTTTTCTGATGGAATCTTTTTACAGCATTTCGATGAATGCCGCCATGCGGGTCTTGAGCTGGCCCACATCGGCCTGCGAATAGTCGGTCTCGACCACGGCGTAGGGGATGCCCTTCTTCTCCTTGACGAGCTTGCCGACGATGGCAGTCTCCACGTTGTAGGTGTGGCAGGCCTGCAATACGATGTCCACCACGCCATCGACCTTGAACTCGTCGATCAGCCGGTCGAGCATCGCGAGGCGGTTGGGATTGGGCGACATGCAGGAGCAGCCGATGCTCATATAGCGGCGGGCAAGCGCGTCGTAAACGTCGGGATTCTCCTCGTCGGTCTGGAGCATGGCCTTCAGGCCGCTGCAATTTTCAAACGCGACCACGACCGCGCCGCTGTCCTCAATGGCGCGCACGACCTTGAGCGCCGCGCCGCCCGAGGGCGAGCCCGTGACCAGAATGCGCGGGCGCTTGCCGACGTTTTTGCCCGCGGCGTAGTCCGCCTCGATCATGTCCGTCATCGCGTTGACGCGCGCGGGCAGGTTCTCGATGTCCATATCAAAGCCGCTGCCGTAGGTCGTGTTGACGATATCCATGCCCATGACCGGCGCGGGGTCCTTCGTCATCAGGTACTGGAAGCGCACGAGCGCCTTGTTCATCTCGTTGCGCACATGGATCTGGTGGCGGATGGCCTCCTCGGTGATGGTCGTTTCAAACTGCTGCTCAAGCTTTTCCTTGAAGCGGATGATCTCGCGGCGGTACAGCGCGATGCCCTCCTCCGACTGGCGGTTCGGCAGCTCCAGCACGTACACGGGCTTGAACTCCGCGAGCATCTCGTACATTTTCTTCTTGCCGTCGCAGGTCGTCTCGCCGACGATCAGATCGGAGAAGTAAAAGAACGGGCACTTATCGGTCTTGGCAAAGCCGTAGCTCGACTTGATGAGCGGGCAGAGGTTGCGCGGCAGGTCCTTTTCCGCGTCGGGGATGGTCTCGTCGGACACCGAGCACAGGCCCACCACGGCGGCGCCCATGGCATTCGGGATCTCTCTTGGAAGATACGTGCAGAACACGCCGACGATCGGCGTTCCCTCGTCCTTGAACTTTTTGATCGTCAAAAAGGACTCGCGGCGCTTGTCGGCAAATTCCTCAAAAATGGCCGGTAACTCTTTTTTCAGCTCAACCATGGTGAACGTTTCCTTTCTAATCCGGTCTGCCCGGAGGTTTTATCTTTTCCGCGGCGCGCGGGGTCTGCGCCTTATCGTTTCGCCCTGCGGTAACCAAGCACTGCCGCGCCGATGGCGCCGTTGTACTGGCAGAGCGGATGGGTTTGCACCCGCTCGATACCGAGATAATGCGCCAGCGCGGTGCAGATCGTCTGCGACTGCGCAAGGCCGCCGGAGAAAAATACCTTCGGCTTCGCCGGCGCAAGCTTCTGCGCAAACACCGCCGTGCGGCGGCAGATGGAATGGATGCAGCCGAGCGCCAGATCTCCCGGCGGCGTCTCCTGCGCGAGAAGGCCGATGATCTCGCTCTCGGCAAACACAGCGCACATGCTGTTGATGGTCACAGGCGATGCACCCGCGACAAATTCGTCGATCCTTGCAATGTCGCTGCCGACGCGGGCCATCGTCATCTCAAGAAAGCGGCCCGTTCCAGCCGCGCACTTGTCGTTCATCAGGAAATCGCGGACCTGTCCCGCCTCATTGAGCAGGATGACCTTGCTGTCCTGCCCGCCGATATCGATGACGGTGTCGCAGCCGGGGCAGAGGAAAGCCGCGCCCGCACCGTGGCAGGTGATCTCGGTGATGACCTTGTCCGCCTCAGGCAGCAGCTCGCGTCCGTAACCTGTCGCGACCACATAGGCGATGTCCGCCGTCTTCATCTCCTCGTATAACCGGCGCATGACCTGACCGGGATTGGTGCCGCTTGGCTCCATCCGGCAGGAGACGACCTTTTCGCCGTCAAACAGCGCCGCCTTGGTCATGGCAGAGCCGGAGTCGATCCCCAATGTCATCATGGCAGTGCCCCTCGTCTTTCTCTTCGCATATTATGTTGATTATAACATTAAACGGTTTTCTGTTCCAATTGAAGTTTCTTTCATTTTGAGAACAGCAATCGTTTCTTTCAATAAATTACACAAATTCATCTGATTTGCAGATAGCATTTTTCCGTCAGCGCATAAAAAAGCGGCCTCTGGTCGAAACCAGAGGCCGTGTTGGCGTTACCTATCTTTCCGGGCCGTCTCCAGCCAAGTATTGTCGGCAGAAGCGAGCTTAACTTCCGTGTTCGGGATGGGAACGGGTGGACCCTCGCCCTAATCAACACCAACTATATAAGGCTTGCGCCTTCAAAACCGAACAATGTAAAACTCGAAGCTCCTCTCAAGGCCTTGCCTGCTTCATTCGTAGGTCAAGCCCTCGGACTATTAGTACCGATCAGCTGCACGCATTACTGCGCTTCCACCT
>Ga0129311_1002257_pt1 | contig 11987 bp, 14 predicted proteins | sample Go1ome_FD_94435 | JGI IMG/M metagenome (GOLD analysis project Ga0129311, IMG submission 94435) | Western lowland gorrila individual fecal microbial communities from Wisconsin, USA - Go1022B metagenome | ecosystem: Host-associated > Mammals > Digestive system > Large intestine > Fecal | place... | reverse complement strand
CCTGGCACAGTATGCAGGAAAATACAACAGCACGCCCTACGATAAGCTTCTGATGGATCTCATGTACATCGCAAAGCCCAGCCTTGCGGAAGACTTCCGAATCTGCCTGGCAACGGTGAAAATATTGTTTATGAAAGATTCTACTGAGGGAGTAGCGGAAGAACAGACCACCGCAAGCGCCGGAAGTAGGGAAAACACTGGGGGTTCAGGAAAGAGGGATACCGAGGAGTAAGGGTTTGTCTTTCATAAACAATATGGGTTCTGTAACAAATCAGCAGAGGGAGAGAGTAGGTAAAGTCAGTGGACGACAAATATTCGGTCTTAATGTCCGTTTACTTCAAAGAAAAACCTGAATATTTGCAGCAGAGCATCGAGAGTATTCTCCATCAGACTGCGCCCACAGATGACTTCGTACTGGTCTGTGACGGCCCTCTAACCTCGGAACTCGATTCAGTTATTAGTAAGTATACCACACTCCACATCGTCCGGCTCAAAGAAAATGGCGGCCTGGGGAGGGCACTTAACGAGGGTATGAAATACTGCCAGCATGATCTTATTGCCCGGATGGACTCTGACGATATCAGCAGACCAGATCGGTGTGAGAGGGAGCTGAAGGTCTTCGCAGAGCATCCTGATGTAGATATTGTCAGCGGAACGATCGAGGAGTTCATTACATCACCTGATGAGGTTTACAGCCGGAGATTCCTGCCGGAGACCAGCGAGGAGATAGTTGAGTTTGCGAAGAAACGTAATCCATTCAACCATCCGGCCGTTATGTATCGAAAATCAGCGGTTGAAGCAGCTGGTGGGTATAAGGACTTCTATCTGCTGGAGGACTACTTCCTGTGGATTCGGATGATCCTCAGGGGATACAAGGGATACAACATTCAGGAGCCTGTGCTGTGGATGAGAGCGGGGAGTGACCTGTATAAACGGCGGAGCGGCTTGGAATACGTCAAGTCGGAGAAGAAGCTGTTCAGCTATTTGTTGCGTAAGGGGTTCATCAGTAAGGGTGAATACACATCAGCGATGATCAGTCGGGCAGCTGGTGCAATGGTACCAAACTCCTTAAGGAGTTTTTTGTATAAGAGGATGTTGAGAGAATGAAGATTGCTGTTCTGATGCTGTGCCATAAGAATCCGCAGCAAATCAATATGTTTCTCGACGCAATGAGACATCCTTCGATAGAGTTTTTTATTCATATAGATAAGAAAGCTGACTTCAACACTGAAATTATCAGCAGGAAAGATGTTCACTTGTTACCTGAATCCGATAGGGTTTCAGTAAATTGGGGGGGGGTGGAGCCAGACACAAGCCACTCTTAACCTATTGAAGTGCGCATATGAGTTAGGACAATATAATTTTTATTGGGTATGTTCAGGTCAGGATTTTCCAATCAAACCGGTAGATCAGATTGTTGAGAAGTTTGCAGCAAATATTAATAAGAACTTTGTTAATCTCTTTGAATCACAGAATTTCAAAGGTGAGTTCAATCACTATGACAAACGAAACAGCATATACTACCCGGGTTTTCTATTCGGAAGATCTGCTGAAAAAAGGATAATGAAGCGGGCTTATGTTGAAATTACGGGAGGGTATAATCGGACCTTTACATGGTTTCAAAGAAAAAATGTAACTGGGCTTGTTTTTTACTTTGGTGCGAATTGGATGGCACTGAATCGTGACATCGTAACCTGGATGTTTCAGTACATGAAGAGCCATCCGGAATATACGGCTTTTTTCCATCATTGCCAGAATCCAGATGAGAGTTTCTTTCATACGCTTTTTATGAACTCTCCATATCGAGAAACCAGAGAAGATTTTCTCCACTATGTGGATTGGTCTGAAGGTGGGAATAGTCCTAAGGTTCTTACCATTAATGATTACGAACGATTGAAGCATAGTCAGTTACTTATGGCACGAAAATTTGATGCCGATGTCGATTCGACAGTAATAGAAAAATTGAGAGAAGATGAACAATCCTAAAGTTAGTGTGATTATTCCCTGCTACAATGCAGGTAAAACAATAGCTGCCTCATTACAATCATTGGTGAATCAGACGTACAAAGACTTCGAAGTTATTGTCGCTAATGATGGTTCAACGGATGATTCGGCAAAGGTAGTAAATAACTTTCAATCCAAGCTGGATATTCATTTTATTGAACAACCCAACAGCGGTGTCAGTACAGCTAGAAACAATGCACTTGCCAATGCAAGAGGAGAGTACATTACATTTCTCGATGCAGACGACTTATATGATCCATATTTCTTGCAGGACGGTATCGATAAGTTAGAAAAGTACGATGTTGATGTCAGTATCTGTCAATATAACTTTGTAAATAATCTGAATGATGCTGAAGGAAGTTTTTCAGATACCTGCGATAGGTTGGATTCTGCTGGGTTGATAGAATTGTATTACCATCACAGAATTCAAAAAGTCAATTTTGGGGGGGGAGTTTTTAGAAAATCCATCATCAAGCAATATGGGATTCTATTCCCTACGGATATAAAATATGGAGAAGATTCCTTATTTGTATGCCAGTATTTTTTGCATTGCCAAAGGGGTGGTATCTATATTCAGTATCCGCATTACAGATATTACATCAATCCAGGTTCTGCAACTAACAAAGTAACATATCAAGTTGTCCAGAATATTGAAGCTTCCAGAAGAATAGATCATCTTCTGCAGGCTGATGGTATGGGGATTTTCACGGCCAGAGCAATCTGGTCAGCAGCTAAGAGTTTTTCGGATAATGATGATTTCTTCGAGAGGCTCAGTAAGGAATATGACATTCGACAAGCCATGAAGATTATGAAAAAGCAGGGTGACGAGAACACAATCAAGCTGTCAGCGACTCTGTATCTTATAAATCCGAAATTATTTAGGTTTGTTATTAGCAAGTATCAAGCCAATAAGGGATATTGATGAAGTTATATATAAAAAGAGAATCATTAGATAAATTTATATGGACGCTATATTTGTTCGTTGTAATCTTTGCACCACCGATAATTCCATATCCTCATCTTTTTCTGACAGCATTTTCGGTACTTCTATTGGTTACAACTTATAGACCATATTATAAACAGATCGCAGTATCAAGCACGGCATATTCATGGCTTCTTGGGATGGTTCTAGTGGCGGTCTACGCGCTGACGGTACCAACATTGATTTCAATGATTCTGAACGATTTCGTTCAAACGAGTCATTATATATCTCTTTTTAACCGGTTTGCTGTACTAGTTGTAACGATTATTCCATGCTCCACATTATTTCTGTGCAAGATCAATCGTGAAGGATATGGATCAGAGTTTTTCCTTGAGTGTATTATCCGTGCAGGACTGCTTGAGGGCTTGACTGCTATTTTAGCGTTTCTATCTCCTGCAGTAAAATATTTATTCATTTCTCTTATGAGAAGAAACACAGATATTGGTCTGTACACAAATACCTGGTATATTACAGTCCGTTCATATGGATTTGCGGGAACTCTTGTAGACCTATTTGGACTTGGAATTGCAGTCATAGCAGGTATTTCATTCTTCTACGGTGTAACGAGGAAAAGAAGATATGTCATATATTCAATGCTTATAGCTGTAGCAGCGCTGCTGAATGCAAGAACTGGTGTCATTATCTACCTTTCAGCTGTAGTTTTTTCAATGATTTATCTTGTGGCAACTTTTCACATAAAGAGTGCAGGAAAGACAATCCTAGCCATTGTTATCTTGTATTTCTTTGTACAGCTGGCTATGAGTCTGATCAGCCGAAATGTATATACAAGCGGATGGCTCGATGCAGCAATCAAGGATGTGCAAAAATTCTTCAATAGCTCAACTTCTGGCTCGCAGACCGCCCAGAATAATGAAATAGCAAAATTATTCAGTGCTCAGTTTTGGCAATTGCCAGACAGTGTATTTAGAGTACTACTTGGCACAGGCCATAGTCTTTACGGAACTGGTTCGTATGCCCATTCTGATGTTGGGTATGTTAATGATATTTGGTTTATCGGTATTGTAGGCATTGTGTTCCTCTATGGGATGATCGTGAAGAGGTCTGTGAATGTTGTTCGATATTCATCAAATATTGTGTTTAAGTTTTCGGCCATTTATATTCTAATCGCATTCTTTATATTCAATATTAAAGGTGCAGCTATAGGGTATAATCCAGGCGCTGCGTCTATTTTTCTCTTGCTATTTGGCATGAGTTATTTTATTAGTCAAGGAGCAGAATGAAATTCAGTATTATCATCCCTGTATATAATGTAGAGTCATATTTGCCGGTATGCATCGATTCGATTCTTCGGCAGACTTTTTCAGATTATGAGATCATTCTCGTGGACGATGGGTCTACAGATAAATCTCCTGAGTTATGCGACCAATATGCTGCTGAATACCAAAATATTCAGGCTTGCCACCAGAAGAATCAAGGACAGGCTGCAGCAAGGAATTACGGCATTAGTTTGGCATCTGGAGAGTATATTCTTTTTGTAGACAGTGATGACTATTTTATTGGAACGGATACTTTATCGAAGATTGCAGAATGTGGTGGAGTCGATATTATCAATTTCAATTGGAAGGAAGTACCAGATGGCCAAGCGGAAGGGATATACCCATTATGTGGCAAGTATGAAGGCATGCCGAATCACTATAAGTCTGGTGAAGAGTTCTTGAAGGATGCGCTGAACAACAACCATCTTTTCCCGTGGTATCTATGGTTTAATGCCTATTCACTTGAGTTCTGGAAAAAGAATAAATTTCAATTTATATCCGGTATTAAATATGAAGATGTTGAACTTGCATACCAACTATATCTCGCAGCACAGAGCATCAACATCTGCGCTTCGGCGGTATATGGTTATAGAACTGATCGAAAAGGCTCAACGGTAACTCAAATCAGGGTAAAGACTTATGTGGATTCTATTCACGTTATAGAGAGAAATATCAAAGGAGTTGAATCTAGAGGGTTACCATCAGATTTGGAAAGAGCACTTTGCAACAATTTTTCTTGTCTTTATTATTCGCAACTGATTCAATCATCTAGGATAGAAAATAAATCTGATCAGAAGGCATTTTGGAATGTGCTAAAAGAAAATAAATGGATTTGCAATTATACGACAGAGTCAAGACAGAGCATGGTGCGTAATTGTATTAAAGTATTAGGAATACCTAACACGGCTCGCCTATTAGGACTACGACGAAAATTCCAAGGTAAGGAAGCAAAATAAATACATGAGTAATCCGTTTTTCTCAGTTGTTGTACCTTGTTACAACGTGGATAAATATTTAGTAGAGGCTGTAAGATCAGTGGAAAGTCAGGATTTTACTGACTACGAGATGATTCTAATAGATGATGGAGCTACTGATAACACCGGTAAAATCTGTGACCAGCTGGCAGAGCAGGACAGCTGGATACATGTGATTCACCAAAAGAATGCTGGACTTTCAGAAGCAAGAAATTCAGGAATGAAGATTGCAGTCGGAGAGTACTTCATTCTCTTAGATAGTGATGATAGATTATCTCCCGGCAGTATGATTAATCTAAAAAATGCGATTGAGAAGCAGAACTATCCGGATTTTATCATCAGTAGAAGAGAATCATTTGAGGATGGCTCTGATGCGATAAAACCCTGTGCATATCAGTTTGATATTCCTCGGTTATCAAAACTAAAAAGTAGTGAAGTATACACTGAAATTGAAGAATATCCAGATTGTTGGCTCGGGGCATGGATTTTTACAATATCAAAGGATTATTTCGAAAAAAAGGGGCTGACGTTCTATCCGGGGATATTACATGAAGATGAGGAATGGGTGCCGAGGGTATTTTTTAATACGCAAAGAATTGGATTTAACAATTTTTCCCTATATCAGAATCGAACTGAACGAGAGGGCTCAATCACCGCAACTAAGAATATAAAAAGGCTTCAAGATAAGCTGTTGATAATAGATCTTTTGGATAAAGAATTTAATTCCGATGAGTATTCGGTAGATATTAAAATAGCAGTGCACAAAAGATCTGCAAGTATTTTGTTTGGCGTTATCAAAGATTTCAGTCAATACGAGAAAAGCGATAGACTGCTATCAATTAAGAAAGATGTTGAAAGTAAGTCATCTTTGCTAAGGACATCGCATATACTGAAATATCTTCCATTTTACATTATTTTAAAATTGGCTGGACCAGAGACTTGCTCAAAAGTGATTTGCAAAGTAACGAATTAGGATAAGACAGATTATATGAATATATGTATTCTTTCAATGCAACGTGTCCCGAACATGGGGTCGGTTCTTCAAGCATATGGATTGAAGAAAATGCTCGAAAGTCAAGGACATCGCGTTGAATTTATTGATATCAAAGCTATGGATGAAGATCTTAATCTTCATTGTGAGATAGAAGAGAAGAACGACCCAACGGTTGTTATCAGTAATAAGTATTTTATTAATAGAGTCATTCATAAGTTTGAGTATAAAAAGCAAGAAAAATTATTCATGGACTTCATGAATGCCAATCTTAAATTGAATCATCCTTCTTCTATCAAGAAATACGACGTGTGTGTGATTGGAAGTGATGAGGTCTTTAATTGTCTCAACATCAGGACTATTTATGGATTTACTAGTCAGTTATTTGGCAATGTTGATTGTGCAGATAGGGTGATAACTTATGCTGCTTCTTGTGGAAGTACGGATATTGCCCATGTACCACAGAAAATGATAGAGAGGATAAAGACATCTTTTAGTAACATTAAGGCATTTTCTGTAAGAGATAATAATACATTTAAGTTTGTCAATGAATTGACTGGCATTGAACCAAGCATCAATCTCGATCCTGTATTGGTTAATGATTTTTCAAAAGAAGGAGAAAATGTAAAATATAATATTAGCAAGCTGCCATCACACATGTGTGTAATATATGCATATGGTAACAGGATATCAAACCCTGACGAAATTAAGAACATTCTAAACTTCTGCAATGAATATTCACTGGAACCTGTTGCAGTTGGATCTCCTCAGTTTTGGATACGACGTTTTTTGCCATTACATCCTTTTCAAATAAGTCAAGTGTTTTCAAAAGCAGAGTTTATTATCACCGATACGTTCCATGGGACTATTTTCTCGTATAAATATGCGCCAAAATTTGCAATATTCGTTCGGCCTAGTAACTACAATAAGCTTATGGATTTGGCTGTGCGTTTGAAAATTGTGGATCATGTGGTAGCCCCTGGAAACTCGCTAGAATCAATTAGTAGGCTAAAAAAGGATAGAAAAGCAATAGATGATTACCTTTTAAGCGAGCGAAATAAAAGCATGAAATATTTAAGAGAGAATATATAACGGCATGAAGCAAAAAGAGCGAAATAAATATCTGCTGAAGAATACCATAATTTTTGCAATAGGGAATTTTGCTTCAAAAATCATAAGTTTTTTCTTCATTCCCTTATACACCAATGTACTAACCACGAGTGAGTATGGAACGGCTGATTTGGTTTCTACGATTGCACTACTGGTCATTCCGCTTATTACGTTAAATATTAGTGAAGCAATCATGCGATTCGCTATGGATAAAGATGCAGATTATAACAAGATAATGAGCACCGGGCTGGCAATCTTGCTAGCGGCTGCTATTGTGGGTTTACTTGTTGTGCCAATCTCAGCGGGTATTGAATCTGTCAGAAACTATTCATGGATAATCTATTTTTATATTATTACCTCTGCTGCTAACGGCATACTTCTATATTATTTGCGTGGAAAGGAATTATTGCTACAGTACGCAATTGGCAATATAGTTAATTCATTCTCCTTTGCGGCGCTAAATATTGTTTTTTTGTTAGTCTTACATCTTGGTATTACAGGATATTTACTCGCATATGCGGTTTCCCAATTAATAACAGCGGTCTATGCTTTTATCGTTGGGGATGTACGAGGGGTAATTCGGAAATTCGAGCTAGACAAGAATTTATCAATTGCAATGGTAAAATATTCTGCTGTGCTGATACCAAATTCATTGATGTGGTGGATTATGAATTCCTCAGACAGAATTATGGTAACATCAATGATTAGTGCTGCGGCTAATGGAATTTATACAGTGTCTTATAAAATACCATCATTGCTTAATGTCGTATCAGTGATCTTTAATCAAGCGTGGTCTTACTCCGCTATCAGGGAAGATGACAGCAGTGATATTGAGGATTATAGCAATAGAATATATGATAACATGGTAAGACTACTGCTTTTAGTAGCAGTTATCTTGATGTTTATCATAAAGCCATTTATGGGTATATACGTTGAGAAGTCTTACTTTGAGGCGTGGAAATATACTCCTTATCTGTTTACAGGATTAGTCTTTTTGACTTTAGCTACGTTCTTAGCGACTCAGTATACTGTACATAAAGATAGTAAAGGTTATTTGTTTTCATCTAGTACTGGGGCGATTCTGAATATTTTATTGAATTGGCTATTGATTCCTAGATGGGGTATTGCTGGCGCAGCATTTGCGACATGTGTTAGCTACATTTCGGTATTTGTTTATCGCGTAATGGATTGCAGAAAGTACATGAATATTCATGTATTTACCAAAGGTAATACAGTTGCATATATACTTCTAATCATTGATACTGTGTGCTTAATAGCTGATAAATCTTTCTCCTCTCTGGCTTTAGGATTAATTGTCGTATTTGTTATTATTTTGTACAGAAATAGCTATATTGCTTTTATTAAAAGCTTTTATAGGTCATTAAGAAGGAGAAAGGCGAATGGCTAATAGAACCGTTTGCGAGCAAGATCAGTGTGCTGGTTGCATGGCTTGTGTGGACTGTTGCCCGGGCTCTGCAATATCGATTCACGACTCATTAAAAGCCTATAATGCAGTTATTGATTCGGATAAATGCATTAACTGCAATACATGTCATCGTATTTGCCAGCAGAATCACCCGGCAAGATTACAAGGCCCGATCGAATGGAAGGAAGGGTGGGCATCGGAAGAAATCAGAGCCAAGGGGTCTTCAGGTGGATTTGGTACTGCAATAATTAAGTCATTTATCGGAGATCATAATTACGTTGCTGCTTGTTGCTTCAGAGAAGGTGAATTCGTATTTGACATAACAAATAGGGTTGAAACTATTTATGAATTTACTGGATCAAAGTATGTGAAAAGCAATCCAGAAGGTGTTTATAAGAAAGTGAAAGAAAGACTTGTACATGACGATCGGGTCTTATTTATCGGATTGCCCTGTCAAGTGTCTTCTATGAAGAATTTCATAGGAGATAAGCTTTTGAAGAATTTATATACGATAGACTTGATATGTCATGGAAGCCCATCCCCTCAGCTTTTATCGCTATCAATGAAGGAGTATGGATTTGACATAAAGAGGATAAATAATATCTACTTTAGGCAAAGCCCATATTTTGGACTACGGACAGACATAAAAAAGGTTGTACCAAATCGAGTCCAGGATCGTTATCTTATGGCATTTCTAAAAGGCCTGTGTTACACAGAAAATTGCTACAATTGTCATTATGCTCAAGCTCAAAGAGTAGGCGATTTAACAATTGGAGACTCTTGGGGATCTGAGCTAACCGAAGAGATGAAAAATGGAGTTTCACTTGCGCTTTGTCAAACAGAGAAGGGTATCGAGCTCCTTAATATGGCAGGACTTACGCTGAAAGATGTCGATCTTCAGACTGCTATAGAGAATAATCATCAATTAAAAGCGCCGTCAGTGAAACCGGATGGAAGAGAAAAGTTCTTTGATACGCTGAAAAAATCTGGAAATTTCAATAAAGCTGTTGCTTCAGTGTATAAAAAAGAATGCTTTAAAGAGGATCTTAAGAAAACATTGATTGCCCTCCATATTATGGGGGGGGGGTAACGGATAACCCATATAGAATTTATATGGAAACGTGATATTTCATGAAGAAACGAAATTATTCAATCGATATTGCAAGAGGGGTTGCTTGCTTGGCTGTTGTAGCAGGCCATATTCCAGAATTGCCGAATGTGTTGCATTCTTGGGTGTATTCTTTTCATATACCATTGTTTTTCATTATCTCTGGAATGGTACTGAAAACATCAGAAAAACCATCGATCTTTATTGAGAAGAGAATTCGTGGATTGTTAGTTCCGTATTTACTCCTGAATATTTCAGTGTGGTTATTGGAGACTATATTCAGATTAGCGGCAGGCATTGTTGGTTTCAGAACTGTAGATTTCAATATCATCAAGGATGAATTTATCGGCATTTTTGTTGGCTACCGTTTAACATTGTATTATTATATTCTATGGTTTGTAATTGCGCTGTTCTTTGCATCAATTTTGGCATATGCTATTTTGAGACTGGTAAAGAAATGGTTGTCTGTAACACTTATTGCTGTATCTCTTATTGTTATTAATGCTGTAATCTGGAGATTCGTTAAAGGTGCACCTTTGAGCCTTGATATCATCCCATTAGCTACCGGATATATCCTAATTGGAAATTCATTTATTAATAAAGTACTGGGATTATTTCAAAGAAAGTATTTATTGATTGGCATTTCACTACTAACTTGCAATTTCATTCTTTCTGTTGTTGGAGCAAGTAAATATGGGAAAGTTGACCTATATAGCTGTAAAATGGGGGGGTATGGCTATTATTGATTAATTCCATAATGGGCAGCATCGCTATATTGTTGATTGCTAAATATATTGATAGGAATAGAATGTTAGAGTTTTTTTCAAAAGAGTCGTTGCCGTTTTATGCATTTCAAAATAAGCTGGTGATTCCAGCAGGAAATAAAATTGCTCATTCTTTGTTAAATATAGCAGGAGTAAACAGAGTTAATTGGCTTGTAACCTTAATCTTTTCAGTAATAGGGTTATCAATAGTTAGCGTTGTAATAGAAAAGAAAGTACCATGGTTAGTTAGAATGAAAGAAGAGAGCTGATAGAAATGAATCAGATTTTGAGTATTGATGATACATTGTACGCTTTTTCTGAGTTGTTTCCTCCGAAGGAACCAGAAACAAAATTCGATAAAATATTAGATTTAATACAGGCTTTTTCTAGTGGAACCTTGATTGGGACAGTTGGACAAGTGTTGACAACAACCATAAAAACATGTGGCGTAGTGGCAACAGAAAAACAACGTGTTCAAGCTGTTAAGTACGTGAAAGATGCATATGAAGTAAAATGTAATGCTGAGATTGAAATGAAGAGATTAAGTGTTGAATCTGAGAAAAATAAAGCTTTAACTTTATATATCGAGAGGTCATTTCAATCCAAAATTGATGAAATACAAAAAGAACATATTTATAAAATGGAAAGATTAAGGAGTAGTAAAGATATAGCAATATACGAGATTGACAAATATGCACAAGTAAAACTTGAAGGTATTAATAAACATTATGCTACTACTATAAGAGCGAATGAGGATGTGTGTTGGTTATATCGTAGATATTTAGATTATATGAAAAAATGTAATGAATCTCCGGCACATTTGATTGCAGAATATTCTAAAGCCTATATGAATATAGTGCAAAATTCAATCTTTGATAAAAGTATAAAAATGGTCGATGTGCAAGTTGGTTTGGATCAGATACTTAAATTATTACAATTTTTAAGTTCGACAAATAATTATTTCTTACCGTTTGAGACGTTTATTGAGCAACGCAAACAGATGGGAGGGAGTTAATATGTGGATTGTATTCGTACTAGTGGCTGTAGTTATTATAGTGGGTCTGATAATTTTCTTTTTATGCCGTACTGAAAAAGACGATGATGTAGGATATGGTATAGATGATAGTCAGTACAGACAATATATCTATAATTCTGTTCAAGGTGATTTTAAACCTTATTTACAGCAGATTTTAGATGCTATAGATAGTGTCTGCTGAGCAATCTTTACGGTCGGTTGAAATCCAAAGTTCCAGTTTGAAGGGGTAACTTCCACCTTTGCCTGGATTGCAACCGAAAGTTCCATTTTTTCACTCCGTGCTACTGTACATCTGATTCTGAAACGGCTATAACT
>Ga0129311_1002255_pt1 | contig 11996 bp, 5 predicted proteins | sample Go1ome_FD_94435 | JGI IMG/M metagenome (GOLD analysis project Ga0129311, IMG submission 94435) | Western lowland gorrila individual fecal microbial communities from Wisconsin, USA - Go1022B metagenome | ecosystem: Host-associated > Mammals > Digestive system > Large intestine > Fecal | place... | reverse complement strand
CAACAATTACATAATCTCCTGTTTTTCCAGGTTTCCATGTAAGCCACTCATTATTCTTTGTCCAGCCCTGTATCTCTGTCCATTTATTTGAATCAACGGATGTATCACATACAAGCCAGCGGTATTCCAAATCAGCTGTCTTTGATGGTGTAGCTACAAGACCAACAACGATTGTATCTTTCGTATGACTTGCCACATATACACCACTTGCCGTAACCGTAGCATCTGTTGTAGGTGCTGGTGTCGGTTCTGGTGTTGGTGCAGGGAGCTTATCAATCTTCTTAGTATCAAGCACTGTTTTACATACTGTACATTCAGTATGCATGCTTCCCTCTGCATCTACTGTTGCTTCCTTGTCTATAATCCACTGACCTGCTACATGTGCAGTCTTAGGAATAGAAGTTCCTGTAGATAGCTGTATTCCACAATCCTTACAATATGTATCACCTGTATATCCCTCTGCAGTACAGCTTGCAGACTTCTGTCCTCTGATTTCGGTATTACTATGCTTGCATACCGGCTTATCACTCATAACATAATCTGAGCAGTGGCTGAGCTTAAGAGTTACACAGCCATTCTCAACAACAGTAGTGGCAATCTCCTCAAGCTTATTGTTTTCTAAATCAATATGATAATAATAAAGCTCAGTGCCATTTGTGTACTGGTCTGCAACATTAACTGTAATCTCTGTATTCTCAGGGAGTACACCATTATGTTCAAATGCAAGTACACATTTTGTTGCAGCCTTGTCTGTCAGATTGTCAACGACTGTCTTATTCTCGTAGCCAATAGCATTCTCATAAATATCAATTTGGGTATTTACCGCTTCCATCGTCTCGATAGATTCCGGCTTAAACCTCCATGTATAAACAGTCTTGTCCTCATCTTCCCCACTCTTTTTACTAACCTCGAGTGATACATTGCCCTGAAGATTCTTCAGACTGTTTATGGTACTCTCAGACACAATTACGCTCTCATCTCCAGAATATGAAACCTCTATCCTGTCGACCTGAGTCTTACCTTCATTGTCAGAATTGTAATGCATAATTACATCAATACCCTTCTGGATAGCCTCATCTGAATCTGTGGCATCTGCAACAGACACCTTAACAACTGCCTCTTCAACCTTATCACTTGTATCTTTATTCTCCGATACAATAATAGATGCACCCTTATCAGTAGTATCTACTGTCGTATCTAACGTTTTACCGGAAGCTGTTACATTCTCTTTACTATCCATTGTTTCAATGGATTTAGTAATCGTGATTCCAGAATTATCTTCTGAAACCCACAGATAATATGTCTTGGTTTCATTGCCAAGGTTGCTGAATATTACACTGCCATCACCATATACAATAGGAGCCGTATCCAATCCATCCTCACCATATACATAAAGCCTGTCTTTTCCACTATCAGTAATAGTCATCATGCTCTTTGCCGGAAGTGTGACACTGTATAACTTACCTGTTGAAATCACATATTCTGTAATACCATCATCTGAAACAGCTATCGGAAGCTTTACCGTGTCTACAGATTCTGCATTTGCAATATATTCATTATCAGTTATTATGGTTGCACTGTCCTTCTTAGACAATAATTTATCAACATCTCCACTCTCATTACCTACCTGTCTGGCATATGTATCCCATCTGTTCCAAATAGACGCATAATCTCCAGGATATCGAAGAGGAGTATTATTTTTCCCAAGTATCTTGACAGCAGTCTTGTTATTAACCAAGACTTCATGTCCCATACTGCCATATGCCACCATTGAATCAGTATCGCACGTCATAAGATATAAAAGCTGTGCAGCCAATGGATTATCCTTACATGCCTGATTTGCTCCATAATAAGTGCCTCCCCACAGGTAATTACTTGGTGCTGCACAAATATCGTAGTCAGATAATTTCTCGTCATCAAAATTCCACGACATATATGTTGTAGAAAAAATACCAAACACATTACTACCATTTATATCATTATACCATTCTTCCGAATATATTTCATGACCTGTCTCATATCCATTATCCACCAAAGAACTATATTTATCAGGCTGAACGCCCATAATAACCAGAACCTGTTCACTGCCACTTGTCATATAATAGCCTTTAGCTTTGGCAGCCTCTGCTGTATCCATGAAACTGTCCCAGTTGCTTATATATGCCTGAACCTCCTCTGGTTTATCTGTTCCAAGAACAGCCTTAGCCACTGCCTTATTGTAAAGGAACATTCCCGGGCAAACATATGGAGATACAAGCTTTAATTCACCATTATATATTGTATCAAATTGTGAACAGGTATATGAATTAGTATTATAATAATCCTCTAAGGTTTTGCCATCCTGTCCAATACCACCTATCTGCGATATTGATAAAATATTTTCATAATTTACATCATTATTGAAGTGCACTGAGTCAATATTAAATGTCGCAATAACACTTTCACCACTTGAAAGGTTCTCGTTAACGGTATTTATATATTTATCTCCTGTACCGCTAACATCCATATTTACGAAATGAACCTTATCTGCATATTCTGGATGAGAGTCATAAAAGTTTTTCATATTTTCATATGCTTCTTCATTCCACGAATACAGATATACATCCTGTAATTCACCTTTCTCATAGAGGGAAGCTACAGCTTCATCATACGGAGTTGTAAAATCACATGTTTCTGTCTTTTTTTCAGATTTAACAAGTGTATATGAATAGTTAGTATCAAGCATACTAACCCATATATATATACACCGTGGTGAAGTAGTATAATTATATATATCATAATACGAACATTCTGTTCCATCTCCATTCAAATCATCATATGCAAATACATAACCTATGCCAGCTTTACTTTCCAATGAAAATGACACTGAGGTCTGTGCAGGAATATTATACTTATATAAAATTCCACTTGTATGATAATATTCCACAGGATTTCCATATTCATCATACAAATCTTGTGGATATACTATAATATCTTGTTGCTTATTCAGATCTACTTGGGTTCTATCTTCCGTTATTTCGATTGCCATATCTTTGATATCTATTAGTTTTTGCCACTCACTAATTTCAAAATCCACAGTTCTGCCCGAAAACGGATTTTGAACCCACACATAGTATATCGCATCACTATCAGTATTATTTATAATATCTTGTGAAAATCCAGATTTAGGGTATATCCTCTTTTCTATATTAGCATCAAAAAACGTAAAATGAAGGCATTTAAATTTATATGCCTTGTGTGCAGGCACTGTTATCTTTAACAAATTGCCATTAGAAGATGTGTATGTGTATTCACCGTTTGAATCAGGGAGTGAATAACAACCCTCCAAGGTATCAATAGTTATCGTCCCCTTATTGATATCTTCTGATGTTACCACATATGCTTTATCCTTTAAACTATTAAGTCTGTCAGTTTTATTGATTTCAAACTGTATTTCCCACGAATCATAATTTGAGCCATAAGTATCATTAACCCATACATAGTATACCGATTCACTGTCAGTATTATTTATAATGCATCCTTTCGATAGCATTTTTTCAATATCTTCACCATAGGTTGAAAATGACACATAGAATGAAACATCAGGTGATGACAAATCATATATAGTATTTGCAGGGACTGTTATTTTTATCAATCTACCATATTCAGAAGCATATGTGTACTTTCCATCAGAATCAGGATATGTATAACAGCCCTTCTGTACTGTAAGGGTAACTGTTCCATTCTCTACATCTTCTGTCGTTACTTCATATGCACTGTCCTTTATATCTGCAATTTTTTGGGCAGTCTTAATCTCAAACTGTGGAGTATATTCATACATATACATTCTAAGCCACACATAGTATGTTTTTTCAGCATCTGTTTCATTTGTAATACAATTATATAATATTTCCTTGTCCATACTATCGTCATAAATTGTAAAGCTTCCCTGTTCAGTACTCAAAACATATGATGTGTTTGCAGGTACTGTTACTTTTATCAAATTTCCATATGAAGATGTGTGTGTATATTCACCATTTGAATCAGGATATGTATAATAACCCTCCTGTCTTGTAAGACTTATTGTTCCTTTTCCTATATCATCTGCTGTTACCTCATATGCACTATCTTTTATATCTATAAGCTTCTGAGGAACTTGAATTTTAAACTGCGGAATAGCTTCGCTGTCATTCATTACAAGCCACACATAATATACAGTGTCACTGTCAGTGTTATTTTCAATTGCACAAGTATTATCCGTCTCTGATATTTTTAATAACTTGTCCATATCTTCATCATATACATAAAATTTCCCATCCACTGTACTTAAGCCATATTCCGTATTTGCAGGCACTGTTATTTTTATCAAGTTTCCACATGTAGATATCAATGTGTACTCACCATTAAAATTAGGATATGTATAACAGCTCTCCTGTTTTGTAAGACTTATTGTCCCTTTTCCTATATCATCTGCTGTTACCTCATATGCACTATCTTTTATGTCTATAAGCTTTTGAGGAACTTGAATTTTAAACTGTGGAACAGCTTCGCTGTCATTCATTACAAGCCACACATAATATACAGTGTCACTGTCAGTGTTATTTTCAATTGCACAAGTATTATATAATATCATTGATTCTTTTAATAACTTGTCCATATCTTCATTATATACATAAAAAGTCCCACCCACTGTACTTAAGCCATATTCTGTTTTTGCAGGCACTGTTATTTTTACCAAGTTTCCCTGTATAAATGTATATGTGTACTTTCCAGCATAATCAGGCCATACATAATTACCCTCCTGTTTTGTCAGTGTCACTGTTCCCTTTTCCATATCTGCTGCCGTTACTTCATATGCACTGTCTTTTAACTCAACAATTTTAGTTGCAGTTGCTTGTTTCTTCAATGATAATGTAGTTTGTACAGGTGTTTCTGAATAAAAATTTATGTAATATAATCCTGAAGTTAATGTATATATATCACCCGCTTCTTTCAGTGATATATAACCATCATCACCATAAAGTGCACTTTTTTCCTCATCATATCTGTACACAGTAGTAGAGCAAAAGGTTTCCAGAGTGTACAAATTAGTAATTATGTATGTAGAACCTTCAGGCACATTAACCTTCAGCCAATAATGAGTATCTGTACATTCCATACTCATTTTATCATTGCTGCTTGTGTAAGAAATATTCTGTTTTTCCAATGTACTTAAATCTACTTGATTATCTAAGATAAGCTCTGTTATATCTGCCTCGGTTATTGGCGTTGCCGATTCTGACATATATTCAGCCTCATCAATATCAGTTTTATCCCCTGAATCATCCTCCCCTTCTTGTTGTGTTGTATCGACTATATTATTAGGTTCTTCAGCTCTTACAATCAGATATTGATTAGAAATAAGCGGAACAACCATACAAATAGCCAGTACAAATGCCATCAGTTTCCTGTGTCTCATAAATCTTTGCATACTTTATTCTCCCTTCTTAGCGTTTTATCAACTAATATAGTATAATTTTGTTTAATTATAATGTCAATAGTATTTTTCAATCTCGTCCATACAAATCCCTTGTATATACTTTATCTTGTACATCATCCAAACAACTATCATATCTATTTGCGATAATTGCCTGACTCTGTTCTTTAAATTTTCCCAGATTATTCACAACCTTGCTTCCAAAGAAGGTGCTTCCATCTTCCAATGTTGGCTCGTAAATAATAACAGTCGCACCTTTCGCTTTGATACGTTTCATAACCCCCTGAATAGATGACTGACGGAAGTTATCTGAATTAGATTTCATAGTCAAGCGATATACACCAATTACAACCTCTTTTTCCATAGAAGCATCATAAGTATTTTCATCTCCATAGGCATAATATCCTGCTTTCTGCAAAACTCTATCTGCAATAAAATCTTTTCTCGTTCTATTGGATTCTACGATAGCAGACATCATATTCTGAGGAACATCTGCATAGTTTGCCAGAAGCTGCTTTGTGTCTTTCGGTAAGCAATATCCACCATATCCAAATGACGGGTTGTTATAATGAGAACCGATTCTAGGATCAAGGCACACACCATTAATGATCTGTTGTGTATTCAATCCTTTCATCTCTGCATAAGTATCAAGCTCATTAAAATATGAAACTCTCAATGCCAAATATGTATTAGCAAACAGTTTAACTGCCTCCGCCTCTGTAAATCCCATAATCAAGGTATCAATATTCTCTTTGATTGCACCTTCCTGTAATAGTTCAGCAAATGTTTTGGCTGTTTTTACAAGTCGTGCATTCTGTACATCAGTACCAACAATAATTCTTGATGGATATAAGTTATCATAAAGTGCTTTTGACTCTCTAAGAAATTCTGGACTGAAAATAATATTATCACAATGATATTTTTCACGAACCAAAGCTGTAAATCCAACTGGAATCGTAGACTTGATAACCATAATTGCATCCGGATTATATTTAATCACTAACTGAATCACTGCTTCTACCGCAGATGTATCAAAGAAATTCTTTTCACTGTCATAATTCGTTGGGGCCGCAATAATAACAAAAGCAGCATATTTATATGCTGCTTCTGCGTCCAGTGTAGCTGTCAGATTCAATTTCTTTTCTGTCAGATACTTCTCAATATACTCATCCTGAATCGGACTAATCCTTTTATTAATTTTCTCTACTTTTTCCGGAACAATATCTACTGCCATTACCTCATGATTTTGAGATAATAATGTGGCAATAGAAAGTCCCACATATCCAGTTCCTGCTACTGCTATTTTCATTATATTTTTCTCCATTTATTTAATTAGAATTTGCTTTAGTTTGTATATTATTTAAATAATACATGTTAACTTGATTGACTGGGGTTTGGGCATCATGATAATAACCATCATTTAACACGTACAATACATTATCAACAATCGTCATACCTTCAATTGCATATGAATCCTTTAATACGTACAATGGTTTAACTTTTTTTGTTTTTAAATTCACTGTATAAATATAGCTGTCTCCATAATAGTCTGCACCAGCAGAGAAATATATTAAATCATTTTCTTCATCTAAAAATAATTGATCTTGTCCTTTTATATGTACTTTAATTTTTTTTTGTACTACGCCATCATATGAGCAATTATACAAATAATTATTTGTTAAAATCCAAAGAGTGTTACTCCTACTATCATTTGCAATACCAGATGGTTCTTTTATATCAAAATATCCTATTTCATTTCCCTTTTCATCTATATGACGAACTTTATTTTCTCCATAAGAACATAACCAAATAGTTCCATCTATTGACTTAGTAACTCCTTGTATATCTCTCATATTCTCAAAACTTAGATAACAAGGAATGTATCCTTTGATAGCTGAAAAATCTTTTTCAACTATTTCTATAGAAGCTCGGAAATGTTTTTCATCAGGCTTATATTTACCTGCATCACCTATTAAAAAGCACTCTTCTTCTTTATCCCAATAAAGTCCTGTACATGTAAATCCTACATCTTTTATTTCTTTATCAGGCAATTTTATTATTTTATTTGCGTATATTTTATCGCATTTTTCTTGTTCAATTTTTACTTTAATACATGGCAAAATAATATATACTGCTGCAAAAAATAATACAAAAAAAAATAACATAAAAATTAATTGTTTTTTCTTTTTCATGCTTTCTTTCCTTTTCTTAATTCTGATATCCATTTTTTCTTTGTTACAACCAACAATACAACCATAATTAAAATCAACAAATATCTGACAACTTCATTTTTATATACAGCAACCATTGACACTGCCACAATATTTGTACCTATAAGTATTGTCATCTGCAATTTTGTATTAAAATATTTTTTCATTTGTATATCATGAGCAATGCACTCTCTTCTTGCGAATACAAAATATATAATCATAACTATTAAATAGCTTACTAATGATGTACATCCGCCAGCAACATATCCAAATTTCGGAATAAAAATAATGTTTAAAATTATATTGCATACTGCTGCAAATACCGAAGCAAATAAAATATATTTTGTCTTTTTATAGTAAAATAAAATATTTACATATTGTTGATATATGTACATAACAATAACGCTAATGGCTAATGGCGGCATAACCCATATTGCTTCTAAATATTTTTCTCCTCCAAATATCAAAATTATCTCTGGGGCCATAACAATCTCGGCTATAGCACAAAAAGCTACTATAATTGTTCCAACTGTTATTAATCTGCTTTTATCTTTTGATGAATTTTTCAATTTTAACTCTTTAAACAGCCATGCCTGTAAAGATAAATTTAATGCACCACTTATAACAAAAATAACCATAGCTGCACTATAAGATACACTATATAAAGCCGCATCTTTATAGCCATCAATTTTTTGTATCATCAAACGATCTGAATGATTTAATAATATCATTGATAAATAATAAGGAATTAACGGCAAATTATATTTCAACGCATCTATTGCATATTCTTTTTTCCATAATATAGAAGTTCCTTTATAATTTGATACAAAAAATGGAATTGCAACCCCTAACTGTATTACTGTCCTTGTAGCGACAACATAAAATATAGGATTATCCAAATTAAGAAAAACCGTTAACGCTCCAATAATCGGTCCGATAAGACCATATATAATTATTGCAAATAACATTTTTTTATATTGGTTGTCAACCCTTTGTCTTGATGACCACAATCCAAAACTGATAGTTCCCACGAAAGAACATATCATCATTATACTTAATGGAGTACTTATTCCGGTAACATAATTAATGTCTTGATGAAACACTAAATATATTAACGACCAAATCACAATCAATACAATACTCAATGATTGCATAGTTGCTGTATATGTTGTCCTATTTTCATCGTCCCTTACTAATCCTGCGACATATCCATTGCTGTATATTCTTAATGTAATAACAATTTCAAATATCTCTAGCCAAGACATAAATATACTATATATTCCATATTCCTCAGTAGCTAAGCAATGTGTCAGTATAATCATTACCAACCAAGGTGCAATTTTTTGTATTATATTTCCTACTGCATACCAAGAAGCAGCTTTCATTTCTACTGACATATCTCTATATTTTTCTATAATTTTTTTTAGACAAAACTTCATATCTAACCCACTTCTATTGACTGATATAACTTGCTATTTCCAAAAAAGAAAATCGCGATAAAAATAGTTGATAAATAATGAATCCATATGCTTGATCCTGTCATCCCAATGCCTATATAACATAACATCATAAAATACATAAATTTTCTACACTTTAAAGGTGCAATATACTTTATAGTTTTGGCACGATTCAACGTAATTCCTAGAATAATTATAGTTCCCCATATTCCGAAAAATATCAAAAATTGTAAAATGACATTATGTGCATAATAATATTTGCCTGAAGTAATATATAGTGGAATTCCAAATCCACCAGGCAAACCGACTCTACCTTTTAAATACTCTACACATGCAATATAAATATAATCTCTGTTGGTCAAGTATATCTCATTGTTTTTTATTTGATTTATCAACAACGTAATACTTCGAGATTGCATTCCATATTGTGCAAGTTTCTGGCTTACCCAATATAAAATATCTATTAAGTTATTTAACAATATATATGTCAATAATACCAACCCTGCAATAATTATTATTTTCTTATATAACTTTATTTTACCTGAATAAATATATGCAAACAAAATCATGCATGCTGATATTACTGCTGACATACGCCCGCCCAAAACAGCAGTCACAAGAATATTAATGGCAACATTTATATATAGCCATTTTCTTTTTTCAATTCCCTGAAGTACCATATAAGAACCAATAAATACATTTGGTACACATATACCTGTAAATATTGAATAATGTACTAGCCCTTGTTTAAGTAAGACAACTGCAACTAATACCAATGGTAAATTTAATTTAGAAAAATTCCACCATTTTTCAATAAATATTCTTAAATCAAATATATTATTTGAAACACACAAACATGGAACTACTATGCCAACTAATGCTTGCATACCCTCTATAAATACATAATACCGATAAGGTACTACCATGTAATTTATAATAATTGCAGTGAAAAAAATAAGTAAAAACGTAAGAACATATTTATTTATGCTCATTGTCATTCCAATAGTTATTATCGCGAGAATAATATAAATTATATATACATATAATGATGAAACTTTAAATGTGTTTTCTAAAATATTTGCAAAGTACGGAATATAAATATATATTACCAATATGATTGCAAGCGTCGTACTTTTCTGTTGTATATTTCTTTGTTCATTACTCATATCGCACCCTATTTCTTGCGTTTTCTTATAACTTTATTATATATTTCTTTCCAATCATATAATGCCGTTTTAAAAAATATAAACGGATACTTTCTTTCATAACTATTCTTTTTCTTTTCATCCCATACTTCATTATTATCAGCTAATTTTTGCGAAAATGTATCTTTAACTTCTTTAGATAACCATTCTCTACCATCTTCACATGCTCTGTTACGAATGTCAGCATATGTTGGTGTTTCTAATTCCGGAACTACTCCTAAGGTTAAAAATGCATGACCATTATAACAATATGGCTGTCTACAATGTTTTCCCACTGGATTAAAAATGATTGGTTGTTCAGGATTTTTAAATATATTTTGATTACTAAGTTGTCCATAACATGGCTTAGCAGCCCCTGTTCCTAAATCAATGTATAAAGTCCAAGCTCCTGCGTAACAAAAATCAGCTATTTTTTTCTGAAAAATATCCAATTTGAAATCAAACATTGTAGAATTAAACTTTCCCCATACACTTTCATACTCTTCCCTTGGCATAGATGTTAAAAGGTCTTTTTTCTCAGTCAAATCATTTCGACCTACTGTAAGTTGACATGTTGCTCCTAGTTCTGATTTGCAAAGATTTATAATTTCATCAATGGCATCAATCAATCCATCATATGGCATTAACTCAACAGTAAAAGAACATCCTCTTTCCCACATTTTTTTTACATTTGAAAAAAATATATCCAGCCATCCTCTTTTCTTTAACTCTGCATAGTGGAAAGAGAATTTGAATTCCAAATGCTCTAACAGATTTCTTGGGAATTCAGCAATTTCAGCAAATCGACTTGTCAATGTTCCATTTGTTACAACCTCCAAAAAGTGACCTTGTAACAATAATTGATAAATATACTGTGGCATTTCTTTCGGAATAAGAGTTTCCCCTCCACCCGTAAGATTTATAATACAAGTTCCTCCTAACCTCTCTTTTGAAAGACATCTCCCAACATACTCTGGAGTATATATAAATTTAGCTGCACCTTTTTCATTTTCTTTTAATGCTGAAATATAACAATATTCACAATTAAGATTACAATTCTTAATTGGTACATTAATAACTAACAGTCTTTTAACTCCCATATTTAATCCTTTCGTATGACATATGCCATCTTTTCAAAATAGTTTAGTAATTTTTCTCTATCATATTTTTTATGTTCCCATATAGTTGTTCTCTTTAACGTTTCAAGTATTTCACTTAATGAATTTGCCTTTACAATCATATTAGTATCATCAAGCCAATCTGCCACTCCAAAAACCTTACCTGTTTTATTATTCAAAACAATACATGGAGTACCATTTAATACAGAAAACAGCATTGCATGTAAACGATCTGTTATAGTAATTTCAGCATTTTTAAACAATGTCCAAGACTTTTGCAATTCTCTTATTCTTTTTTTTAAAACTACTGGTGATTTTATAACAGTACTAACTTTTCTAATATTATAGTTTTGTTTGATTATTTCATAAAATTCATCAATGTTTTCTTGCTCAGATTCACAATCCTCTCGCATACATACATTTATCACTTTTTCATATCCAGTACATTTTTCATTTGTTATTATATTTTTTCCATACAAAACCATATCTGGTACCAAATATATATCTGAGTCTCCTGTGAGCTCAAATTTTTGTTTTATAAAATTGTAAGATTTCTTTTCTCTTACAAATAT
>Ga0129311_1002254_pt1 | contig 11999 bp, 12 predicted proteins | sample Go1ome_FD_94435 | JGI IMG/M metagenome (GOLD analysis project Ga0129311, IMG submission 94435) | Western lowland gorrila individual fecal microbial communities from Wisconsin, USA - Go1022B metagenome | ecosystem: Host-associated > Mammals > Digestive system > Large intestine > Fecal | place... | reverse complement strand
TGCGTTTGAGAGGGATGTATTTATAAAGCAGCTGTCGGAGCTTATGTGTGCCGCTTATAAGAATAAGAGCGGGATACGGGATAAGGTGAGAGAGATGGTTGAGACGTATGTTGGGTGAGAAAACCGATGGTAAGTTTCACATAGACGGGAGAGGTACAGAGTTGATGAACGATATGCCAGATATGAAGTCGACTAGCCAGATATACAGAGATTACATAAAACGATTTATAGATTTAGTTATAGCTGTTCCAGCATTATTTGTGGTAGCTATACCGATGGCGATTATAGCTATGGCTGTGAAATTTGACTCTCCAGGACCAGCCTTGTTTAAACAGGATCGCCTTGGGAAGGATGGAAAAGTTTTTAAAATGCTTAAGTTCCGTTCAATGGTTCAGAATGCGGAACATACAGGATCGGGCGTTTATTCCGGTATAGGGGATGCTCGTGTCACGAAGGTTGGAAAATTTATTCGTGCAACAAGTCTGGATGAACTCCCGCAGCTGATAAACGTAATCAGAGGCGACATGTCGTTGCTTGGACCTAGACCACCTTTGACATATCATCCATGGCCATTGGAGGAATATACGGAAGATCAGCGTCACATGTTTGATGTGAGACCTGGTTTTTCAGGATGGGCGCAGGTACATGGACGAAAAGAAGTTGAGTGGCATCACCGTATTGAATTGAATATATGGTATGTACGCCATGTGCGTTTTTCCTTGGATGTAAAAATTTTTTTTATGACTATTTTTAAGGTACTTTCAAACGCTGATAACGAAAACAGTGGTGAAACACTGAAAAAAAGTGATTATGCTGAAATTAATGTATATAACAAACAGACCAGAGATAGCCAGTATAGCTGATGCTGCAGGAGTTGATCGAATCTTTATTGATATGGAATATATTGGAAAAGGTGAACGGCAAGGTGGATTGGATACTGTACAAAGTCATCATACCGTGGAAGATGCACGGGCGGTTAAGAAGGTTTTACGTAATGCACAATTGATGGTTCGTGTAAATCCGATACATGATGCCACAAGCGAGTACTGTTCTACGGAAGATGAGATTGATGCCGTAATCGATGCCGGTGCAGATGTTATTATGCTTCCGTATTTCAAAACCGTGGAAGAGGTTGAAAGATTTGTAAAGGCTGTTGATGGAAGAGTCAGAGTTTTTCCTCTGCTTGAAAGTGCAAAAGCACTAGAATGTTTGGATTCTATTTTGGACGTCCAAGGGATTGATGAAATTCACATTGGACTGAACGATATGTCGTTGGATCTGAAGAAAAAATTTATGTTTGAACTCTTGGCGGACGGAACTGTTGAGTATATATGTAGAAAGTTTAAAGCAAAGAATATCCCATACGGATTTGGTGGAATTGGAAGACTGGGGAAAGGCGATTTGCCAGCTGAATATGTAATCAAGGAGCACTATCGATTAGGTAGCACTTGTGCAATATTGAGCCGTAGTTTTTGCAACTGCAATCTGATTACAGATTTAACGGAGATTCGTGCAGTGTTTAAAAACGGATTGAGAGATATACGTGAGTACGAAGAAATCTGCGCTACCGCTAGTGAAGAAGACCTGCGTAATAATCAGAAGATTGTAATAGAAAAAGTCAAAGAAATTTCAGGGAGCAGATAGATGGTATTTTTTATTACTTTTTTGAGAGCGTTAGCCGCATGTTTGATCACCAATGCTCACTATACCGGTATTTATCCTACGGATTTAATTGCTAATGGGGGCTTGATAGGAGATATTCTGTTTTTTGCAGTTTCGGGATATTGTTTGTGCAATGTAAAAATGTCCTTTCTTCCGTGGTATGGAAAACGAATATACAGAGTTTATATTCCGGTATTTATTATCACGGTGTTGCAATTGGCTTTGGGTTACTATACGTTTGAGGAATACAACCTCTTTGGGTGGCTTGTGTATCCTACTGCATATCACTTTGTGGCCTCAATTATCCTATTGTATATTCCCTTTTATGTAGTGATGAAAGTGAAAAATCTTCGAAATAATTTGGGATTAGTGATTGGAGCATGCTTCGTTTTATATATGGCAATATACATTTTTGTATACGACAAATCCTATTATCATATAGATGATGTTCATGAACCTATGATAAGGTTTCTTTTTATGGAATGTATGTTATTGGGAGCATGGTTTAAACAAAACGATAAAAAATTCAGGAATAAATTCAAGTATCGTTATTTGATTACAATGATTGTATTGTTTATGGTGTATTTTGCAAGTAAATTACTGTTTTTGCATGGGGAGAGTGTTGTAGCGTTTCAAATTATAAATCAAATAGTTATTTTTATGCTTTTATTTTTTATGTTTAGTTCTTTTGCCGGATTGGATTCACGGTTGGAACACCTTCCCGCGGCGGTGAAAAAAATTATAGAATTTATTTCATCAATCACATTAGAAATATATGTAGTACAGTATTACTTGATTGAAGTAATTCGACCGATTGGAAGGTTTCCAATAAATTGGATTCTATTGACGGCTGCAATAATTTTGAGTGCATTTCTTCTAAACAGAATATGCAAATTAATTTATAGTTTGATAGACACTTGCAAGAACAAGTACATAGGGAGATAAAAGTGAACTTATTGGTGACAGGTGCGTGGATTCAGGCAAAGGATTATATTAGGTTACTTAGGAAATGTGGACATAGTGTTGAATTTCTTCAGCATGAAGTAGATGATTTGCCATGCTCTTCGGAGTGGGTACAGGGGATTATCGGGAATGGGATATTTTTGGAACATCCAATAGAGTGTTTTCCGAACCTTCAATACATCCAGCTCACATCAGCAGGCTTTGATCGGGTGCCAATGAAATATGTCGCAGAGCACGATATAGTAATAAAAAATGCCAGAGGCGTATATAGTGTGCCTATGTCTGAATTTGCCGTGGCTGGTGTGTTAAGCCTATATAAGCGACAGAGATTTTTTTCTGATAATCAGAAAAAATGCTTATGGGAAAAGCGTAGAGATTTGCAAGAATTGTTCGGACGGACAGTGAGTATACTAGGTTGCGGGTCAGTAGGAACGGAATGTGCAAAGAGATTTCGAGCTTTTGGATGCAAGGTTATAGGCGTTGATATCTCTGAACGAGAAGACAAAAACTATGATTTTATTCACAATATGTGTGCCATAAAGCACGTATTATCCGAAACTGATATAGCAGTTGTTACGTTACCCTTGACGGCTGATACAAGACATTTATTTAACGCAGATTTGTTCAGTGCCATGAAGGAAGATTCAATAATTGTAAATATTGCACGTGGCGCGGTAATAGATACTGAGGCATTGATTGATGCATTACAGAATAAATTGAAAGGGGCTGTTCTGGATGTGTTTGAGGATGAGCCGTTGGGAAACAGTCCATTATGGAATATGGAAAATGTCATTATCACGCCGCACAACAGCTTTGTTGGGGATGGAAACAATGAAAGAATGAGCAGAGTGATTTTGGAAAACCTGGGAGTACAGCTATGAAAATATTATACGTTGCGACTGTGCGGAGTCACGTTGGACAGTTTCATGTTGATTATTTGAAGAAATTAAAAGAGCTTGGTGCTGAAATCCATGCAGCTTATCGAGATAACTCTGAAGATAAGCCGGGATTAGATTTGTCGGTCATAGACCGCGCATTTGAAATTCCGTTCCAGAGAAGTCCATTTAAGATTGACAATATAAGGTCGTATTTTAAACTGAAGAAGATTATTGATTCAGAAAATTATGATTTGATACATTGTCATACGCCGGTCGGTGGAATCATCACTAGGTTAGCAGCTAGGCATGCAAGAAAAAAGGGGACAAAAGTAGTTTATACGGCGCACGGTTTTCACTTTTTTGAAGGTGCCGGAAAGAAGAACTGGCTGATTTACTATACTTTAGAAAAGATGTTTGCAAAGATGGCTGATGCCATCATAACCATAAATAAAGAGGATTATGAGAGAGCAAAATCATTCAAGTGTAAAAATGTCTTCCTTGTTCACGGAGTGGGTGTAGATATTAATAAATTCCATGTTTATGATGAAAGGGAAGCTCAGGAGATTAAAGCGCGATATGGATATTCCACAAAATATATTATGGTTTACCCTGCCGATTTATCAGTGAGAAAGAATCAGACTATGCTCGTGGATGTAGCAAGTAGGATGAAGGAACGAAATCCAGAACTGGACTTTGTTATTTTGATGCCAGGTCAGCCAATTATGAAAGAGGCTTTGGAGCAAAAGGCAGCAGAGAATGGCGTAAGTGAAAATTGTCTCTTTATGGGATATAGAAGAGACATCAATGATTTGGTTGCTATGTCAGACGTTATGGTTTCATCAAGTAAGCAGGAGGGTCTTCCTGTTTGTGTGATGGAGGCAATGGCAGAAGGTAAGCCCATTGTGTGCACAAAAGTACGAGGAAATGAAGATCTCATTATACCGGGGGAAAATGGATATCTGTGTAACGTGAATGATGTAGAGGCAATGTCAGATTACATACTTCAGTTAAGTATGGATCGAAAGAAAAGAATGAAAATGGGAGCTAAGAGCAGGAGTATGATTGAAGAAGAATACTGCACAGAAGTTATTAATGAAAAACTATTGTGTATTTATAAAAAACTTCTGGAGGACAATTCTTAAATTAATATACAGCCTTCTGATCGTAATTGCACAATAAGGCGAATAGGATTGAACGTTTAGTTCCAGTTCATAACACCATATTGAACATTTATAAATGGTTGTTAGATAATGACCTAAAATAAAAGAGAGGATTGTCGCATTGTGATTCTATTAAAAATGATATTTGGAATGATAACGACATATTTGTTATACGTCTTGATTAGGAGATTTCTAAAAGGAAATAAAAATATTGTTTTCTTTCCTTTAATTGTGCTTTATATATTTAATGTTATTCCTGTGCTGTTAGATGTATTTATTGGTAGACCAGAATACAGATCATATAGAATTGGCTTTATAAATTCACAAGATGACTTCCATACAGAATTAGTTTATTTAATTATTATACTTTATATTTTTTTTCTTTTATTCAGATTCCAAGGAAAATATATATTCTTCATGAATTTTCAAGAATCGTTCAAAAATAATACTATCAAGGTGATTACTTTCATGGGTTATTTTGCCATGATTATTATTGTGGTTGTATCATTATTGACACCGTATAGGTCTGCAATTATTCAATATGAGATGCGTTTTGTTACAGATTCAGTAGGATCCATGTTAAAAAATCTTGGTATTTTTTTGGTGTTGATTTGTCTACTGATTCTTTTTATTGAAAAAAGATGTCAGATGTTCTGGGTTAAGTTTTTGAGTATTTTACCATTTGCAATTTGGGGAATAATGATTAATGGCAAGAAAGCTGTTTTTTTTATTTTTGTCTCTGGAATAATTTTAGCAGTTTTATTAAATGATGTATTCGGAAAAACATCATTTAAAGTTTTATTTATTATTCTATCTCTTATGTCAATGATATTGTATTTGAATTTTTACTCATCCGTATATGGACAAGAACAGGATGATTTTCAGGTTGAGTATGAATCTTTTAGGGTTGAATATGGGAGAGATGACACATTAAAGACAGTAATTTACGATGAGATAAATGATGATAACAATAGCATACTGGAATACCGTGGACAGACTTTCCTTTTTTATATATCAACGGTGCTTTTTATTAGAAGAGAAGCATGGCAAAAAAAGCCGTACCCGTATGCTATTTATTTTACGTCATACTATACAGGGCATTCTAGTTTAAGCTTACTTAATTATACAATGACCACTTCGATAATAGATGAGTTTGTATCAAACTTGGGATTTATAGGAGTAGCTATACTTCCGTTCATATTAGTATGGTTTTTAAAAGTTATTATGAAATCAGTAAGCAATGATGGAAATAACTTAAATGATAGAATTTTGAGCCAAATAGTTGTATTAGTAGGAATTGTACTTATAATGCTTTTGTTTGCTGTTCAAATTAGCGCGTTTATATATTTGTGGATTGTATATATACTGTTGCTTTTAGTTTTGCGTTTTACAAACAAATACAGAATTGTATTTGGAAGACTGGGACGGAGATAAGATACGATGATAGAAATATTAATTCCAATTGAGGAAAATAAGTTGGAACCTAAAGGTGGACCTTATGGTTATTGCTACAATTTGAGAGAAGGACTTCGAAAAGTAGATAACGGAGATATTAAAATTAATTTTCTGTCTTCCTCGGAGTTGTCAAATACAGTGTATAGAAGTAGTTTCTTTCGCAAATTCTGGACCCTAAGAAAGGTTGTTCAGATTCTTGCAGCAAAGTATAAAAAAGGAACTACAAAGTATCAGGGATATGATATTATTCATTTTCATACTACACTGGATATGTATCTAAATCAAAATAGTCTAAAAAACACCGAAGCTGTAATAATAGTTACTTCGCATTCGCCTGAAGCATGGCACCGGGAATTTATTACATCAAAGCTTAAAAATAAGTATAGATGGTTGTATAAAAGCATAGAAGCAATTGACGAATATGCTTTTGAAAGAGCAGATTATGTGGTTTTTCCATGTGAGTATGCTGAGGAGCCATACTTTCACACTTGGGAAAAATATGAATTAATCAAGAATAAGAAAAAAGGAAAGTATAGATATTTGCTTACGGGTATAAAGCAGTGCAAAGCAAAAATTAACCGGCGAGCAATACGTAAAAAATATCAAATTCCGGAAGACGCCAAGGTGCTGTGCTATGTAGGAAGGCACAATGAGATCAAAGGGTATGATTTAATACAAAAAGCCTACAGTGAGGCATTAAAGGACAAGGAATATTATGTGCTTGTGGCGGGTGGAGAGTCACCTATTCCAGGGATACAAAATGATGATCATTGGATTGAGGTAGGTTGGACAAAGGATCCGCACTCAATTATAAATGCATCTGACTTGTTCATCCTGCCAAATAGAGAGACTTATTTTGATTTGATTGTCCTAGAAGTGCTTTCTTTGGGAACCCCAATTTTGATGAGCAATACAGGTGGAAATAAACATTTTTTGTCGTATGAAACAAAGGGAATACAGCATTTCGAAAGCGAAAACATATGGGATATGGTGCATAAGATAGACACATTTTTTTGTACTGTAGACGATGGCGTGGCGCGTAAAGAAAATCTGGAGCTGTTTAATAGCTGTTTCACAGATGAAAAATTTGCTAAAAGCTATTTAGAGATAATGAACGAGATTTATGAGGACAGAACATGAAATTAGCATTGGTTTTAAATGGACCATTTATTGAATATGGTGGTCACTATTACTCACAGGATTGGCCTGGTACGGTATTAGAGATGCGTTATCTAAAATGGTTTGATGAACTTGTTGTAGTTAGCCGTGAAAGAAAATCAGCGGATGATCCGTCCGGGAAGTTGGTTCAGTCGGATTCCGATCGAATAGAGTTTCGTTGTATGAAGGAAAAAAGCCGTATTTCCCGAATCCTCGGAAGAAAATCAGAGTCTGATTTTTTTATGAATGCAATTGCAGATTGTGACGCGGTAATTAGCCGGGGATGGAACGGAGCAAAAGCAGCGCGAAAGCAAAATAAAAAATATATGATGGAAATTGTCGGTTGCGTATGGGATGCATATTGGAACCACAGTTTGTTGGGAAAGGCAGTGGCTGTTCCTAATTTTCTCGTTCAAAAGAAGGAGATTCGCATATCGCCATATGTATTGTATGTTAGCAGAGAATTTCTCCAGAACAGATATCCGACAAATGGAATATCTGCCGGAATATCGGATGTGGCCCTTCCCGAAGAAGCAGATGTGGGTATTCTTGATAAACGTATTTATCGAATCCACGAATCTACCAGAAAATGGATACTGGGAACGGCTGCTGCAATTAACGTTGCCTATAAGGGGCAAAGATTTGTTGTTGATGCGCTTTCTATTTTAAAGGAAAAGGGTGTTAATAATTTTGAGTACTGGCTTGCGGGCAGTGGAAGTTCTGAGGCAATAGAGGCATATGCTAAAGAAAAAGGTGTTTTTGAAAATATCAAGGTGATTGGCTCTGTTCCTCATGATAAGATGTTCGATTGGTATGATGCTGTTGATATCTATATTCAACCGAGTCTCACGGAGGGATTGTGCAGATCACTGGTCGAGGCAATGAGCCGAGGAATTCCCTGTATTGCAACTGATGTTGGCGGAAATCCGGAATTGGTGGATGCGGAATATCTTGTTTCATATAAAGATAAAATGAACATTCCAAATGGGATAGTTAAGGCTCTTGAAAGACTTGTTAACCCTGAGGAATACGAGGTGGTTTCTCGAAGCAATTTTAAAAAAGCAAATGAGAACTATAACAAAGAGTATCTTGATAGTAGACGCGAAGCGTTTTATACAGAGTTCAGGGAGTATTGCAATAAATAAGCAATTATTATGAACACGTTACTTTGTAGGAATATGATGAAGGAAAAATCTTTAGCTAAAAATGCCATTTTTAATACCATATATAGACTAATAAATATGCTTTTTCCCCTTGTGACATCAATGTATGTGTCACATATCCTAATGGCGACGGGAGTCGGAAGAGTTAGTACCGCTCAGAATATCGTACAGTACTTTGTTTTGCTTGCTCCATTAGGATTAACCACTTATGGTACTCGTGAAATTGCAAAAGTAAGAGACAACAGAGAACAAACAGAAAGATTGTTTACAGAATTATTTACCATAAACTTTTGTTCTACTTTGATTTGGTCTATCGTATATTACGGAATGATTACTATGATGGGGCATTTTGCAGCAGAGAGACTCTTGTATTTGGTTGCAGGATTGCCCATAGTATTTAATTTCATAAATATTGAATGGTTCTATCAGGGCAATGAAGATTATGTATATATTGCATTAAGGAATGCAGTTGTCAAAATGCTTTCTTTGATAGCTATTGTTTCTTTTGTCAGAACAGTAGATGACTATGTTATGTATGCGCTGATATATGTGTTGGGGATTGCCGGGAATTATGTATTTAACATTATCAATGCTGTTAAAAAGGGAATTAGGCTTAGTTTTTCTGGTATTAAGATTTCACAACATCTAAAGACTGTACTGATTTTTTTGTGTAGTAACATTGCAATTGAGCTGTATACCTTACTGGATACAAGCATGCTAGGATTGTGGTGTACAGAAGAAGTAGTAGGATACTATACGAATTCAGTAAAGCTTGTAAAAATTGTTGTGTCTCTGATTTCCGCCATTGGTGGGGTGCTGTTGCCAAGATTAAGTTATTATAAAGAACAGAACATGATGGAGCAATGTGACTCACTTATCAGTAAGGTCACAAAAATAATGCTGCTTTTTGTGATTCCTTGCGGAATTGGCTTGATGATTTTGGCTAAGCCAATTGTGTTAGTCATGTTTGGCGAGACGTTTATACCGGCGATAGGTACCATAAGGATTGCAACCATATTGATATATGTTTTGGGGTTCAGTAATCTCTTTGGCACACAGGTTTTATTGACGTTTAATCAAGAAAAGAAACTTTTGTCGTGTACATGCATAGGAGCTGCTTCGAATATTTTGATGAATAGTATGTTGATTCCGATGTATCAGCATAATGGAGCAGTGGTAGCTTCAGTCATCAGTGAAAGTATAGTTACATTAATGACGATATTGATGTCGAGAAAGTATATTAAGGTGTCCGTGTCTACTAAATACTGGATACAGATTATAACCTCTGGTTTAGGAATGGGACTCATTGTATATATTTTGTCAACGTTGATTGATAGTAATTTGCTGTGCTTGATTGTTGGTTTTCTTGCTGGGATGATCAGTTATTTTATAATCGGCTATGTGGAGAAAAATTCAGTAATTCTGGATGTTATAGTAGCATTAAAGAGAAAGCTTGCGGCATGTGGTGGTTTTCCAAAATCATAGGTTTTGTAATGAGTCATATGGATTGAAAAGAAAATAAATTTATGCTTGGCATTGAAATAATGTAATGAGGGTGAAGCGTTGTGTATGATTATTTAGTTGTAGGATCAGGATTGTTTGGAGCTGTATTTGCCCATGAGGCAAAGAAAAAAGGAAAGAGAGTTCTCGTTATTGAAAAGAGAACGCATGTGGCCGGAAATATCTATACGGAAAAAGTGGAGGGAATTAATGTTCATAAATATGGTGCGCATATCTTCCACACGAATAACAAGAAAGTTTGGAATTATATAACGCAGTTCGCTGAGTTCAATAGGTTTACGAATTCACCGGTGGCTAACTATAAAGGGGAGCTTTATTCCATGCCGTTTAATATGTATACATTCAATAAGATGTGGGGCGTTGTTACACCGGAAGAAGCTGAGAATAAAATTAATGAGCAGAGATCTGAGATAAAAGGCGAGCCACAGAATCTTGAAGAGCAGGCGATAAGTCTGGTTGGTAGAGACATCTTTGAGAAACTGGTGAAAGGTTATACCGAGAAGCAGTGGGGGAGAGATTGCAAAGATTTACCAGCCTTCATTATAAAGAGGCTACCGGTTAGATTGGCTTTTGATAATAATTACTTCAATGCCCTGTATCAAGGGATTCCTGTAGGTGGCTATACAAAGCTGATTGAAAACTTGCTTGATGGGATAGAGGTTAGGCTTGAGGTTGATTATCTTGAGAATAAAGCAGAATTGGATGCTCTGGCAGATAAGATTGTATATACCGGGGCAATTGACGCATACTTCAGATACAAGCTTGGCACATTGGAATATAGGTCTGTTCGATTTGAAACGGAAACCTTGGATAAGCCGAATTTTCAGGGAAACGCTGCGGTCAATTATACAGATCGGGGCACTCCATGGACGAGGATTATTGAACACAAATGGTTTGAATTTGGTAAAGATGAAGAGGGCAATGATCTGCCCAAGACAGTGATAAGCCGTGAATATTCTTCTGAATGGAAACCGGGAGATGAACCTTATTATCCGGTTAATGATGAGAAGAATAGCAACCTTTATCAGAAGTACAAAGAGTTAGCAGATGTGGATAGTAAAGTTATTTTTGGCGGAAGGTTGGGCGAGTACAAGTATTATGACATGGATCAGATAATTGCAGCAGCTTTAGAATGTGTAGAAAAAACTTTTTCAGACTGAGATGGAACAGATGATAAAAACAGCGGAAGATTTAAAATACTACATGGAATGTGATAAAAAAAGTTCTTGATGTCTCAGCTTCAAGAAACTTGTCTCATAAAATTTTGTATGCGTTTTATCATTTACGAAGGCGTATGCTGGGACAAACATGCCTTAGGTGTTAGGTACTTTGTTATTTTAGATGTTTTAATGGGAAAAAATTCAGTTGCATATTCGAAAATGATGTGGTATGTTTTCAACAACAGCATATTTCTATTTTTCGATAGAATATTGACGATACAGTGCTTGCGTTGCGGTGCTGATTATATCGTGAGAACATATTCTAATCTGATCTTCTTACATCAATTCTTAGATCTTATGCTTTTAAAATTCAGTACAATTCTATAAAGCAGGAGATTTTTGAAAAGGATGAAGAGAATTGTGATTGCCATAATTTCAGTTCAAGTGAAATGTGCATTGTAATTGAAATGGCGATGGCAATGGCACTGGCTGATTTTATAGTCTTTGAAATATTATCCGTTTCGGATCTGACTTCGGATACAAATGGGATGAATTTTTCAGAAGGTTGAAAAACAGTATCTTTCGTCCGAAAAGGCAGACCAAAGATATTGTATTCCGTCTGGTTTTCGGCAATGATATGAACTACGCCTGTCATCTGCATTCAGCAATCAGGATGTGGAGCCTGCCGTGGAGGTTGTGGTAAAGGTCATCAATATCAACTACGGGCACAATGAACATTTGATGCAGGGCTGTGGTATGCTTTCACAATACGCACAGTTTGTAGCCGTTACAAGGGAATATGCAAATAAATATGATAACCGTGAAGAAGCCATGAATGCTGCGATAGAGTATTGTATCGGGCATGGAATACTGGAGGAT
>Ga0129311_1002252_pt1 | contig 12011 bp, 13 predicted proteins | sample Go1ome_FD_94435 | JGI IMG/M metagenome (GOLD analysis project Ga0129311, IMG submission 94435) | Western lowland gorrila individual fecal microbial communities from Wisconsin, USA - Go1022B metagenome | ecosystem: Host-associated > Mammals > Digestive system > Large intestine > Fecal | place... | reverse complement strand
GGCAACATCCAGCTGATAAACAATTCAGATAAAGGTAGCGGCAATACACTCCAGTCGAGTAGTCAAGCTACAGGGAAAAATCAAAAGTCCATAGTATCTGAATTGTATTGAACCACGATATTATAAAGAAAGGAAACGTGTGATAATTAACTTCCTAATTATCATACAAGGAAAAATGAAAACATCTGTTGTTATGACTGTTTATAATGGATCGAAATATTTGTTAGAAATGTTAGAATCACTGAGAACTCAGACTAGGAAAATTGACGAGGTATTAATTTATGATGATAGATCCACTGATAGAAGTCAGACACTAGTTTGCAATTATATTTCAAAGTATAATCTTGATAATTGGAAATTGATTGTGAATCAAAGTAATTTAGGGTGGGAAAAAAATTTTACAAATGGTATATGTGCAGCCTCGGGAGATATTATTTTCCCATGTGATCAGGATGATATATGGCATGTTGATAAAATAGAGAAAATGGCCGATGCATTTGAAAATAATGATGATATCTTACTTTTAGTATCTGGATATCACGCATTTAGCGAAAACGGTGGAAAACTAGAAATTCAACAGCATGTACGTACAGAAACAGAGGAAGAAATAAGTAGAGTTGTGTTTGACGAGAAATATTATCAAATATGCAGGCCGGGATGTACGATGGCTTTTCGAAAGGAGATAATGCCAACTTTTAAAGCTCTATGGAAAACTGGAACGCCACATGATGCCTTGCTTTGGGCTATAGCGTCAATCCAACAAAGATTATATTTATTTAACGAAACATTTATTGAATATAGAAGACATGACTCAAATGCATCGAAAAATATATCTCATGTATATAAATATAAAGTTAATGAAATAGATCGTACGGAATTAGTAAATAACTGGTATTTAAATGAATTTAAAGTTTCATATAAAAAACGGAAAGTTATTGAACAATGTACACAGTGGTGTTTATTTAGAAGAAAACTTATTGTTGATAAGAAACTTGCTTACTGGTTTAAATTGTGGCCATTAAGAAGATACTATTTGAAACTTAAAAAGTATTATGGAGATTTGTATTATTATTTAAGATAATATGGGAGGACAGAACAGTGAAATTTGCGTACATGATTATGGCGCATAACGAACCATATATATTGGATAAGCTTATTAAAATGTTGGATTACCCTAATAATGATATTTATATTCATATAGATGCAAAATCCAAATTGATTGATGCTAAAACATTATGTACTAATTATGCTCATTTAGTTTTAGTTCCATCACGAAATATGACTTGGGGTGGAGTGAGCCAGATATATGTCATTTTAGGGCTTTTGGAAAAGGCTTTAAAAACTAAACACGATTATTATCATCTTATTTCAGGAGTTGATCTCCCATTAAAGAATAATTCAGATATGGTGGATTTCTTTGTAAAAAATAAAGGAAAAGAATTCATTGGAATAACTCCTGGTTGGGCAGAGAGTCCAACAATTTCTGAAAGATATAAATTACATTGGCTTTTTCAGGATAATATAGGGAAAAAAAGAAATTTAATTTTTTTTCTATCTCGAATAATTACAAATATTGAGAAAATCTATGGATACAAAAGAGAAAGGGGAGAGAAGATTTATTTTTATGGTGGGCCTGTGTGGTTTAGCATTACAGAAGATGCGGCAATTTATATAATTAAGCATGGTGGATGGGCAAAAAAACGTTTCAGGGCAACAATTTGTTGTGATGAAATATTTGCCCAGACAATTATTGGCAACAGTGAATTTGCAGAAAGAATTTATAATAAAGGTGTTAAAGATTCACATTCACAGTGTCTGAGATTTGTAAGATTTAATAAAGAATCTCCGTTTGTTTTGGAAATTAAAGATCTTGATGACTTGGTTAATTCTGGATGTCTTTTTGCTAGGAAATTTGCTACAAATTCAGTGAATGAAATTGCTTTAGTTGATAAAATTTATGATTTGTATAGATAGAATATTTATATGGATGGTGTTGGTATATATTTAAATGTATAATGATTTGCATAAACTGAAAGGAGAACAGCTATGAAAATATGTTTTATTTTGCCAGCAATTTCAAGGGTTCCTATTGGCGGATATAAAATGGTTTATGAATATGCAAATAGATTTGCAAATGGTCAGAATAAAGTCCTACTGCTGTTTATGAATCAAGATGCATTAAAGCAGTACCGTTTGCCTGGATTGATTAGAAAAACTTTTTCTAATATTGAGACGCAAATAGAGCCTAGGTGGTTCCGATTAAATAAGAATATTTTAAAGTTATCGACAAATAACAAAGAGTGGCTGAATTGTGTTAGTGGCACAGAAGTTGTTATTGCCACAGCGGTTGAGACAATTAATATGATAGAGGATTATTTTGGCGATGCGAAAAAAATATATTTTATTCAAGATTATGAGAATTGGAATGTTGGAGATAAAACTGTGAGGGAAACTTATGCTAGGGGGTATACTAATATTGTTATATCACAGTGGTTGAAAGAAATTGTAGATAAGAATTCGCAGCGGCCAGCTATATTAATTAAAAATCCCATAGATTTAAATATATATAAGATTTTAACTCCTTTGGATACAAGAAAAGCGCATACAATTTCGTTACTATATCATGAGAAGCCACATAAAGGTATTAAATATGCTCTTGCAGCTTTAAAGAAATTACATAAATTATATCCAGATCTTGAGGTGTATATGTTTGGTGTGTTTGAATATAAGGACGATTCATTACCATGGATTCATTATCTTCGAAGAGCTTCTCAGAGACAGACGGTTGACATTTATAATAAGACAAGGGTTTTTTTGTGCGCAACCATTGAAGAAGGCTATGGATTGACAGGGCTTGAAGCAATTGCGTGTGGAAATGTATTGGTATCAACAAATTATCGAGGTGTTAGAGAATATGCAAAAGACGGATATAATGCCTTACTTAGTCCGGTTAAGGATGTTGATGCATTAGTAGAAAATGTGCAACGGGTATTTGAGGATGATAAGTTGAGAAAAGCACTTGTTCAAAACGGGCAGGAGTCTGTGAGAGGTTTTTCTTGGGAAATTGCGTATAATAAGTTCAAAAATATTATACAATAAAATATTTGAGAAAACTTGAATATATAATTATATAGTTGGTTTTATTTTAAATTTAGGGATTAGGATGGAGAGTATAATTTTGCAAAACGGAAAGGTTTCAATTATAGTACCATTTTATAATTGTGGCAAAGTAATAATAGAGTGTTTGAATTCAATAAAAAATCAAACATATACAAACTATGAGGTATTAATGATTGATGATGGTTCAAATGACCAATCAAAAAACTTTGCATTAGAATTTTGTATTGATAAACGTTTTAAATATATATATAAAGAAAATTCAGGAGTATCTAGTTCGAGAAATTATGGACTTAATATTGCTGATGGGGAATATGTTTCGTTTATTGATAGTGATGATGTTATTCATAAGGATTATTTGAAATTTATGATAGATATTTCTATGAAAAACAATGGTGCAATTGTCGCTTGTGGTCATAAGGAATTTTATAGAAAAGTAGAATGGGATGATTGTGCATGGAAAAGTAATGTAGTTATTTTAAATTCTGGATTTTCTCATGAAAATCACTGGGAGGCCGGTGTAGTGTGGGGAAAACTGTTCCCAATTACTTGTTTAGATGGAATAGAGTTTAATACTAATTATCATGTTAGTGAGGACACTTTGTTTTTTACTCAGATTTTGGTGAAAAATCGTAGGTATATATATATTGAAAAAGAGCTGTATGGATACAGGATGCTAGGTGACTCGGCAATTCATGGTCAATATAATGAGAGAAAGCACACACAAATGAAGGCTCTTGAAGAGTCATGTACACTGATAAAGCCTTTTTCAGAAAAAGATTATATTTTTTTAAAAGAGCAGATAGCTCAGCGAAGTAAACAAGCTGCTAAGACATATTCAAAAAATGATTTATTGTGGAAAGAAATAAAAAAGATGTTTCGTGAGAATTATAAGTATTGTACTAACAGAAATGTTAAACAGCGTATATCCAATTTATTATTTTATTTTTTTCCTGAAGTTTATAGATGGCTAGAGAGGGATAAATAAAACGTGAAAAAGAAAATAGGTATAGTAACTATATTTGATTCAAGTGGTAATATAGGTAATAAACTTCAAAATTATGCAGTGATCAAAACATATGATAAGCTAGGGTATGATAGCCATACTCTGGCAACAGAATACAATGTGAATATTAAATATATTTTAAAATGTGCAATACTTAATTGGGCGAGAGTGATCATTAAACACAAAAGACTATTTAACCCATACAGTTTGAAACGAGTTAGTAAATTCAGAAAATTTGATAATTGGCTAAATGTTGATTATTCATTACTTAATGGTGAGACTCTTGATTATGACTGCTATTCGGTGGGGTCAGATCAAGTGTGGAATCCTAATTTCTATAAGTATGATGAAAGAAGAAAGAACTATTATTTCTTGACCTTTACTGATTGCAAAAGGAAAATAGCATTTTCACCAAGTTTTTCTGTCAATAGTATTCCTGTTGAATGGGAGAGGTGGTTCTCAGATAAGCTAAATACATTTAGTGCTTTATCTGTAAGAGAAGAAGCTGGCGTTGCTATCATAAAAAAATTGACAGGTAAAGATGCAACGTTATTAGTTGATCCAACTTTATTACTTTCGTGTGAAGATTGGAGAAGTATATCGAATAAACCTAACAAGGTGAAGAGAAAATATGTGCTTACATACTTTTTATCACCTAAATGTGATGAGGCTAGAGAAAAAGTTGATGAATTAAAAAAGGAAATGACAATATACGAGATACTTAATCCAGTGGATAAAGTTGTAGGTGATGCCGGACCGGCAGAGTTTTTGTGGCTTATAGATCATGCAGAGTTAATATTAACGGATTCTTTTCATGCCTGTGTATTTTCATTTTTATTCAATAAACCATTTATTGTTTATGATAGAAGGTGGAATGGTAAAAATATGAATTCAAGATTAGAAACATTATTAAGTAAATTTCATCTAGAACGTAAATATGCTAGTGGGGATTTAGAAAATGATATTTGGGAGCATGATTATGAAGAAGGTTATCAACAATTGAAATTGGAACAAAAAAAAGCTTTTGATTATCTAGAAAGTGCGTTAGAAAATCAATAAAAATAATAGTTATAGACATATATAAATCAATGAAAGGTTATAAGACGTATAACAATATGTTAACAAAATGAAAAAAATGGAAGAATCTAGAACTGGATACGTGAAACGAAATATATTTTATGGTTATATTAGCACAATAATTACCTCTATATTTTCGATAATATGCAGAACAATTTTTGTATATGTTTTAGGTGCTGATTATCTTGGAGTATCAGGTTTGTTTACAAATGTGCTGGGGGTACTATCTTTTACTGAGCTGGGGATAGGGTCAGCGGTTATCTTTGCGCTTTATAAACCCATTGCTTCGGATGATAGAGAAAAAATAAAGTCATTATTAGCTTTGTATAAAAAAGCTTATCGTGTAATTGCTATACTTGTTACAATGATAGGGATTATATTGATACCATTTCTCAAGTATTTAGTCAATACGGATATTTCAATCTCAGAAATAAGAATATATTATTGTGTTTTTTTGTTTAATACGGTTTCATCATATTTTGTGACATATAAAACATCCTATGTTACGGCATTGCAAAAAGATTATATTGTTACGAACACAACTACTATAGGAATTATAGTAACAAGCATTGCTCAGATAATTTTACTGTTATTAGGTGGAGATTATTTTGAATATTTGCTGTTGGCTGCAGTAATAGGTTTACTTCAGAAAATAATGACAGTTATTTATTTGAACAAAAAATTTCCAATTCTCTCAGAACGTGATGCATTACCGCTGGATGAAGAAACTAAGAAGAATATATGGAAAAATGTAAAAGCATTGATAGTTCACAAGATTGGAGATGTATCAGTTAATCAGACAGACAACATTATAATCTCGGCATTTATTAGTACTGCAATGGTTGGGGTATTGTCGAATTACACAACACTGAATACACTAATTTCTACATTTACGAACAAGTTTTTTGGGAGTTTTACGGCTAGCTTTGGAAATATGCTTGCGAAAGAAAGTATAGAAAAGCAAAGAAAGATTTTTGATGTATATGATCTTTTGGGATTTTGGGTTTACGGTTTTGTATTGATTGCATTTATAACATTATCTCAGCCGTTTATATATTTGTGGTTAGGTGAAAAATTATTGTTGGATAACATCACAATGGTACTGTATTTTGTGTCGCTATATTTGGCTGGTATGACTTTTATACCATATAATTTCAAGGTAGCTGCTGGTAGATTTAATGAAGATAAATGGGTAGCCTTTATACAGGCAATTGTAAATTTAGTGGTAAGTATATTGGCAATAAAATTAGTAGGAATGCCGGGAATTTTTATAGGTACAATTGTTTCCAGAATGATAGTTGTAATAGTCAGACCATATATAGTGTTTAAGTATGTCTTAGAAACAGGCGTAAAAAAATATTTTATTAGATTATTTATCAGGACACTGTTGGCGTTATTTATTTGTATTATAATGTGGGAAATAAAAAATGTGATATGGATAGAAAAGAGCATATTCAACTTTGGGGTATTGTGTATTTTAACACTATTAATACCTAATGTAATATTCTATATTATTTATAGGAAAAATGAAGCGTTTATTGACATTTTGAAAAGAATTAAGAGAAGGTGATTTAGTGTTAGAGAGGGAATTAGTTAGTTTGATTGTTCCTTTTTACAATGGAGAAAGGTATTTGGAAAGGTTTTTAAAGTCCCTTATATCTCAGTCATATAATGATGTGCAGATTATTTTGATAGATGATGGTTCGACAGATAATAGTGACATAATAGTTTCGCAATATTTAAGTATATTGAGAGATAAATTTGCAGAAGTAACATATTTAAAACAGTCCAATGGAGGGGCTGCAAGTGCAGTCAATATGGCTCTAAAGTATGTCAAGGGGGAATATCTTTGCTGGGCAGATTGCGATGATGAATTATATCCAGAAAATATCAAAAAGAAATATTTGTTTTTAAAAGATAATCCACAATATGGGATGGTTAACTGTGGGGCTCAAGCTGTTGACCAGGACACTGGAGAGGTTATAGATAATCTTTTGATATCAAGTGATCAAAGAGACGAAGATATGTTCTTGAGAATAATAAGTGGTATACCAGTATATCCAGGAGTCTTTATGTTAAGGACAGAGCTATTGTTTAGAAAGCTTAAAGATCGAGAGATATATTTTAACAGGGAAGCGGGGCAGAATTACCAATTGTTACTTCCTGTTGCGTATGATAATAAATGTGGGTTTATAGATGATATTTTATATAAATATTATGTAAGATCAGACTCTCATTCTCATAATGTCGATTATTACAAAGTTTTTGAAAGAACATATGTGCGCGAATCTTTATTAGACAATGTTTTGGTATTTATGCCTGAAGAAGATCGAGAAAAAATAATTAATAAAATATATTATGATTCAGAAATTCAAAGATTCAATTTGTCATTTGAAATGAATGATAAATTAAGAAATAATGAATCATTTAAAACACTGAAAAAAAATTTTGTCCCATTAAAAGTAAGAATAAAACATTATATTATTAACTGCAAATTTATTAATACAATATATAGATGGAGAAGATAAAAATGAAAGTTTTAATTACAGGAGGAACAGGAACAATCTCGTCTGGATTAGTATATGAATCAGTTAAAAGGAACTATGAGACATATGCGATCACGAGAGGAAACGATGAAAGAAGAAATATTGAAGGTGCTAATTATCTACATGCAGATATATGGAATACAAATAGTGTAAAATCTGTGATTGGAGAATTAAAATTTGATGTAGTTGTGGAATGTTTAGCATATAATGTTGTACAGCTAAAAAAATCACTCCAAAATTTTTCTGGTGTATGTAATCAGTATGTATTTATTTCGACTGCGGCAGTCTATAATAGAAAAGAAAACAAGAGAGTGTCTGAAAATGATGAAAAAGATTTCGTTGCATGGTCATATACAAAAGATAAAATTGAGTGTGAAAAGTATCTTAAGAATTATTCCCAGAAAACAGGTTTAAGGTATACCATTGTTCGTCCAACGGTTACATATGGTGATTACAGGATACCATTTCCAATTGCAACGAGAACTCCAGGATGGACTTTTTTTGATAGAATGAAAAAGGGACAATTGATGCTTGCCTCAGATAATGTTCAATTTTCCATAATTCATATTTCTGATTTTTCTAAAATGGTGGTTTCTTTATTTGAAAACAATAAAGCTATAAATAATGATTTTCATATAACTTCAAATAATAATGATATTTACTGGGATGATGTAATAAAGAAGTCGGGGGAGATATTAAATGTTGAGCCTAGGATAATTCATGTTTCGAGTCAGGTTATAAGACACATGTGGCCGGATATTTATGACGAAATACAGTATCATAAAAATACTTCGCAGATTTTTGATGATAAGAAGATAAAAAATGCTACAGATAAAGATGCTGAGATAGATTTGGGGAATGGGTTAAGTAAAACTATTTTGGCAATGGAAGATGAATATAATGATAACAATTTTACTCTGGATAATGAGTGGAATGATAACTGTAATGCGGTAATATATTATGCATACAAAAAAAGAGAGTTGTCCAAGAAGGAAATGGATATTGTGTCAGAATATATAGACAAGTATACGGATGAAGATTTTATAGAAAGTTATAAAAAAGTAATAAAATACAATCGTGTTAGAAAAATAAGATTGTTAAAAGGTAAAATAAAATGTATTATTAAAAAGGTATTAAGAGATAATGAATAGATATATTGGTTATATAAAAAAGCGAATAAATAAAATGTTTAATCCGCATGTTCGTGGAAAGTATTATATTATGTATGATAAAGAGGATTTTTTAAAGCTTTCACCTAAATCTGAAATATATCTTAACGGCGATTTGATATTAAATGCAAACAGAATGGGTAAAAATGGAAGATCATCGATTTTGCGTATGGATACAGGTGCAATTTTGGAATGTAATGGATTCCAATTTATGTATGGAGCAGACATAATATTGTTTAGAGGCGCTCGTCTTACATTAGGTAAGAATTCTTTTATAAATAGTGATTGCAAAATTCGTTGTCATAAGGAGATCATAATAGGTGAGGATTGTGCGATTTCACATGATTTCACTGTAATGGATTCAGATGCCCATGAGCTGAATGGTAGCAGAAATACAAAACCTGTTCAAATTGGACATCATGTGTGGATTGGTACTAGAGTTACCATATTAAATGGTGTAACAGTTGGAGATGGGGCTGTAATTGCTGCAGGTGCCCTGGTGACTGATGATGTACCTGCGGGAACATTGGTTGGTGGCGTGCCGGCAAAAGTAATTAAAGAGAAAGTAGAGTGGAACAATTGATGGAAAGATTTATGGCACCGGATACGTATGCTGTCTGGTCAAAAAATAGTGAAGTGAGATATAACAGCACATCAGGTGGTGCTTTTTCCGAGTTTGCAAAAGTGATACTAGATGATGGTGGAGTTGTTGCAGGAGCGAAATACAATAAAGAGAATCTGGTTGAACATGTGCTAACTGACAGCTATGATGGAATTGAACAGTTGAGACAGTCTAAGTATATGAGTAGTTCACTAGGAAATATATATAAAGAAGTAAAAGACTATTTAAATAAAGGGAAACTAGTTGCGTATTGTGGAGCCCCATGTCAAGTAGCTGGATTATATGCGTTTTTAGGAAGAGAGTATGATAATTTATTTACTATGGATTTTATATGCAGGGGAATGAATTCACCCAAAGCATTTAAGGCTTGGCTGAGTGAAATTGAGAAGCAGGAGAATAGTAAAGTTATAAAAGTGTGGTTCAAATACAAAGAGGGGGGGTGGAAATCTTCACCCCAAAGAACACGACTTGATTTTGCAAATGGAACATACAAAGTTTATGAAGGAGATAAAAACCTCTACATGTATGGGTATTTAACCTCTAATTTATATATTCGACCATGTTGCGGGAATTGTCGATTTAAAGGGATTCCGAGGAGGAGTGATATTACATTTGCGGATTTTTGGGGAATTGAAAAAGAATTGGATGATGATAGAGGGACATCGATGGTTCTTATTAATTCACAAAAAGGTAGAATATATTTTGATAAAGTGCGATCTGAATTGTATGCCTATAAAAAAAATTTTAATGACATATATATGGGAAATCCTATGTTTATAACATCTGCTGTTGTGCCAGTAGAAGGTCATGATTTTTTAGTCGATTTGGATAGATATGCGTTTTCTGAGGACTTGAAAGTATATGGAGGGTATCCAGTTTCGGTATCATTATTAATGCGATGCATTGGGAAAGTAAAAGGATTGTTGGTTAAGCTAAAAAGAGGAAATTGATATGACGGAGACAAACAATGATAAAGTAATCCCAACTTTATATGAAGTAAAAGAAGACTGTTGCGGGTGCACTGCATGCTATGCGGTATGCCCAGTAAATGCTATATGTATGGTTGAAGATGAAGAAGGCTTTGAATACCCACAGATAGATGAATGCAAGTGTATTTATTGTCATCAGTGTGTCAAGGTTTGCCCAATTAAGTATATGTATAATTAGATGAACGGTCAAGAGGTATCAGGTACAAGTGAACATTCTGTGAATAATACTAAGTTTGGGCGTGTCCGAATGAAGATTGATGAAATATATATTTATTTGCATATGCCATGGTTGTGCAAAATTATAGTGGGCAACAAATAGTATATATCATTATTTGAGTTTATTTGCAGAAAATAAATATGAATATAAACTTATTACCTACTAATGAGGAGGAAACAAATGGAGACAACTTTACTTATAATGGCGGCAGGAATCGGTTCAAGGTTTGGAACAGGAATTAAACAGCTGGAGCCTGTAGATGATGGTCAGCACATTATTATGGACTATTCAATCCATGATGCCATAGAGGTAGGATTTAATCATGTTGTATTTATTATCCGCAAGGATATTGAGAGAGAATTTAGATCTGTTATAGGTGATCGGATTGCTGCCATTTGCGGGAAATCTGGCGTTACGGTTGATTATGCATTTCAGGATATCGAGGATATTCCCGGGGAGCTGCCGACAGGCAGAACTAAGCCATGGGGAACAGGACAGGCCGTGCTTGCAGCTAAAGCCATTCTGAAGACACCATTTGTCGTGATAAATGCAGATGATTATTATGGCAAGGAAGGCTTCAGACTGGTTCATGAGTATCTGGTGAACGGAGGACAGTCGTGTATGGCTGGATTCGTACTTAAGAATACATTGTCTGATAATGGTGGTGTGACCAGAGGTATTTGCAAGATGGACGATCAGAATAATCTGACAGAGGTGGTGGAGACCAAGAATATCGTCAAGACTGCGGATGGTGCAGAGACGGACGGCATAGTCATTGATACGGAGTCTCTGGTGTCCATGAACATGTGGGGATTGACACCGGAATTCCTGGATATGTTGGAGGCAGGATTTGCGGAGTTCTTTGAGACGGAGGTTCCAACTGATCCACTTAAGGCAGAGTTCCTTATTCCTACATTTATAGGAGAGCTTCTGGATGAGAAGAAGATGACGATTAAGGTTCTCCGGACGAATGATACCTGGTATGGTATGACGTATAAGGAGGATGTTGAGGCTGTTAAGGAGAGCTTTAAGGGGATGATTGAGGACGGTATGTATGAGAAGGATTTGTTTGGGGATTTGTAGATAGGATGTTTATATGGATGTGATGTGATTGCCAGCCCGGGAGGGCTGGCAATTGGTGTTTAGTAAATGGTAAACCACTCGTGGGTATCTTAATAAAACCACCCCTCAATGGGATGGTTTTAAAACTATTTTTTGCTCTTGCATAAATCGGGAAGCGTATCTGACCACGGAAGCAGATCGTTTAT